>Ga0307316_10000572_pt1 | contig 11167 bp, 9 predicted proteins | sample ER_DNA_356_FD_194504 | JGI IMG/M metagenome (GOLD analysis project Ga0307316, IMG submission 194504) | Bulk soil microbial communities from the East River watershed near Crested Butte, Colorado, United States - ER_DNA_356 | ecosystem: Environmental > Terrestrial > Soil > Floodplain | place: USA... | reverse complement strand
CGCCAGGATCGCCCCGAGGTTGGCAAAGACCTGCTCGGTCTGCTCCTCGATCGAGCCGGTCAGCTCGCCGTGATCCGGCTTCAACCCGATCTGCCCGGAGACGAACACGTAGTCACCGGTGCGAATCGCCTGCGAGTACGGGGCTCCCTGGAACGGCGCCGGAGCATTCTCAGTCCGGACAATCGACTTGGCCTCAGTCGCCATCGATCTCCTTTCCTCGGCGGGGACGGCAGCTCTGTGCCAGCGCGACCCCCAGTCCTTTGAAGATGGCCTCGAGCACGTGCTGCGTGTCGCGGCCCTCGATCAGGCGGACATGCAGCGTCAGCCCGGCTCCTTCGGTGAGCTCGGTGAGGAAGCGCGCGACGAGGTCGGTCGCCAGGCCGCCGACGCCCATGTCGGAGAGATCGACGTTGGAGACGAGCAACGGTCGGTCCGACACCTCCAGCGCCACGTGCGCGAGCGCCTCGTCGGCGGGCACGACGGCGGAGCCGTGACCGCGGGCGCCGTCGGCATGGAGGGCGTCGGAGAGCGCCTTTCCGAGAGCGCGCCCGGCGGCCGCAACCTCGGCGTCGGGTTCCTCGGGAGCGATCTCGAGCGCAAGGTCGAAGGACGCGTGCTCCGCCAGCAGCGAAAGCAAATGGTCGAGCACGGGGATCCCGGTATCGACGTTGGCAATGCCGGAGCCGTGTACGTCGACGCGCGCCTGCAGGCGCCCTTCCTCTCCCGCATAGCCGGTGCGCGCCATCCCTCGAAGCAGGGTATCGCAGTCCGGCCGACGCACCGATACCGCTCCTGACGGTCCCCACGGGCCGTCGTTTGCGGCCAAATGACACCTGCTCTGCGGCAGATATCGAGGCATGCACGCCTTGCGGCGCTCGCAGGCGCGTTTGCGCTCGCCTTCTCCGCGACGGGAGCGGCAGCAGCACGGCAGGACCACGGCGCGGAGGGCCTCAGAGTTGTCGGCTACACATCGGAGGCGGCGCTGCGGAACGCCGTCGCTCAGTCGGGCGCCCGGGTCGTGCGCCGGATCCCCGCCTTGCACGTTGCGGTTGTCCGGACTGGTCCCGCAGCGGCCCGCCTGCTCGAAAATTTGCACGGCATCCGGTACAGCCGGCGCCCCGTTCCGCGCTACCAGCTCGTCGATCCTGGTGTCGCGCCGGCGCCGGTTACAGGAGGCGCCTACGAATGGCAGTACGCAGCGGCTCGCGAGAACCTCGTTCCGGCAACTGTTCTTCATGCTGCCTCCGCGCTCACGATCGCCGTGATCGATACGGGCGTCGACGTCACCGCCCCCGACCTGGCCGCGAAGACGCCGAGCACGTGGAGCGTGGTCAGCAACTCGAGCAACGTGACCGATACGCACGGGCACGGCACGTTCGTCGCTTCGTTGGCGGCGGGCTCTCCCGGTAATGCCGAGGGGGTTGCCGGCTTCGGCGGGGACGTGAAGCTGCTGGCGATCCAGGCAGCAGACTCGACCGGCACCTTTTCCGATGTGGACGAGGCAGCAGCGATCACCTATGCGGTCGATCGCGGCGCAAAGATCATCAACATGAGCTTCGGCGGCCCGGCGACTTCTCCGACGGAGCAAAGTGCCGTTGCCTACGCAGTCGCCCACGGCGTCCTGCTCGTTGCTGCGGCCGGCAACAGCGCCCAGTCCGACAATGCGCCGATCTACCCGGCGGGACTGCTCCAGCCGCTCGGGTCCAACGGACAGGGGGGTGTCGGCCTCTCCGTCGGGGCCTCGACCATCACAGGGTCGCGGGCCTCGTTCTCGAACTACGGCTCATATATTTCCCTGGCGGCGCCGGGAGAGAACGTCTTCGCCGCCCTCTCTTCGCTTTCCAGTCCCAGTAACTGGCCGCGGCAAAGCCTTCCCGGATCGACAGCCGGAATTTACGGCTATGCGAGCGGGACGTCGTTCTCCTCACCAGAGGTGGCGGGCGCAGCGGCGCTGGTCTGGGCGGCGAACCCGCAGCTGACCGCGACCTCGGTCGCGGCGGTTCTCAAGCAGTCAGCCTCCGGACAGGGCGCCTGGAGCCAGGAGCTCGGCTTTGGGATTCTCGACGTCGCCCAAGCGGTCGCTTCGGCCCAGGGAGCAGTCGTGAGCCTCCCCGCCGTCGCGCTGACCGGCAGCCGCGCCGGCCATCGCGTCGGCCTGACCTGGAGCTTTCCGAACGCGATCAGCTACCAACTCACCGTCCGGCGCGACGGGCGCGCGGCGCGAATCCTCCTCGGCCCCACGAGCGCGACTAGCGCCGTCTACAACCTCGAGCCGGGCCACTCCTACTCGTTCTCTGTGACGGCCACCGACAGCTTTGGCCGGACGCAGACTTCGAGTCCTTACTCGATCAGTCTTCCCTACACCGGGGTCAAGCTCGAGCTGCGCACGTCCTCCGTCTCCGGCCGGCCGAAGTCGGCCGTGCGTTTTTGGAGCGCGTTCAATCCTGCGGACCGGGACGTTGCACGGGCCGGGCGGAGGCTGTCCCTCGAGGCATTCGACGGCGCTTCCTGGCGCCGTATCTCCGTCGCGACGACGAGCAGGAGCGGCATCGCGACCTGGACATTGGCGCTCCGCCACGGGACCTATCGGATCCGTGTCCGCTACGGGGGCGCCCTGGCGATCGCGCCGGCCACGAGCCGGCCGATCACGATCCGCACCTAGCCTTCTACTCGCTCGATCCTGGCTCCCAGCGGCATCGCTCGCGATGCCGCCTAAGAGGCCGCCCGATTCACTCGGGCGGCCGTTGAACCCGCTTGAACCGTGCGGCTACCCCTCGACTCGCTCGATGCGTGCGCCAAGCGATCGGAGTCTTTCGTCGATCCGCTCGTAGCCGCGGTCGATCTCGCCGACGTTGCCGATCGTCGAGGTGCCTTCCGCGCAGAGACTCGCGATCAGCATCGCCATCCCGGCCCTGATGTCCGGGCTCGCCATCCGTTGGCCGAACAGGCGTGCGGGCCCGGTGACGACCGCGCGGTGCGGATCGCAGAGGATGATCCGCGCTCCCATCGAGACGAGCTTGTCGACGAAGAAGAGACGGTTCTCGAACATCTTTTCGAAGATCAGAATCGTTCCCTTTGCCTGCGTGGCCACCGCTAGCGCGATCGAGGTCAGATCGGCCGGAAAAGCCGGCCAGGGGCCGTCTTCAATCTTCGGGATCTGACCGCCGAGGTCGTCCTGGATCACGAGCTCCTGGCCAGGCGGCACGCGCAGAGAGGTTCCCTCGAGCTCGACGTGGATGCCGAGGCGATCGAACGACGGCAGGATCGGGGCCAGATCCTCAGGAGCGACGTCCTCGATCGTCACGTCGCCGCCGGTCACCGCGGCGAGCCCGATGAAGCTCGCGACCTCGATGTGCTCGCAGGCGATTCGCCACTCGCCGCCTCGAAGCTTCTGCACGCCGCGCACCGTGAGAACGTTGGAGCCGATCCCGTCGATTTCGGCGCCCAGTGAGCCCAGGAAGCGACAGAGATCCTGGACGTGCGGCTCGCAGGCCGCGTTGCCGATCACGGTCTCGCCCTCGGCGAGCGCTGCGGCCATGACGGCGTTCTCAGTCGCCATGACGCTCGCCTCGTCGAGGAAGATCCGCCGGCCGCGGAGGCCGGACGTCTGCATCTCATAGCGGCCGTTGACCTCAATCTGGGCCCCCAGCTCGGCGAGCGCGTGGATGTGCGGGTCGAGGCGGCGCCGACCGATCACGTCGCCGCCCGGCGGCGGCACGGACGCACGCCCCACCCGAGCGAGCAATGGGCCGGCGAGCAGAAACGATGCCCTGATTCGGCTTGCAAGCTGCTCGTCGACTTCCGTCGTCGTCACCTCCGAGACATGGATACGCACCTCGTTCCCGCCCGCCCAGTCGATCTCGGCTCCGAGTTGCCCGAGGAGCTCGACCATCGTCTCGACGTCGCGGATCCGCGGCACGTTCGTCAGCGTCACCGGCTCCTCTGTCAGCAGGCACGCAGCCAGGATCGGCAGCGCACCGTTCTTGTTGCCGGACGCGGTGATGCGGCCGTTCAGCGGCTGCGAGCCCTCGATCACGAAGGTCTCCATGAGCGCGTCGGCGACAGCGGTCGACGGCATCGGCACAGGCTATGGTAAATCGCCGTGCCGACACGCGAACAGGCCTGGACGACCCTGACGAAGTACACGCAGAGCGAGGCCCTGCGGCGGCACGCGCTGGCCGTCGAGGCCTCGGTCGCCGCCTATGCGCGGAAGTTCGGCGAGGACGAGGAGCTCTGGCGCGTCACCGCGCTCCTCCACGACTTCGACTACGAGATGCATCCGACGCTCGACAAGCACCCTCAGGACGGCGCTCCGATCCTGCGCGAGGAGGGCTACCCCGAGGAAGTGATCGAAGGCGTTCTCTCCCATGCCGAGCACCTGGGCCTGCCGCGCGACACGCCGCTGAAGAAGACGCTGTTCGCCTGCGACGAGCTGTCGGGTTTCATCCACGCCTGCGGGCTCGTGCGCCCCGACGGGATCGAGACCCTCGAGCCGAAATCGGTCCGAAAGAAGCTGAAGCAGCCCTCGTTTGCGTCCGGTGTCAACCGCGACGACGTCTACAAGGGCGCGGAGCTGCTCGACGTGGAGCTGAACGACCACATCGCCTTCGTCACCGAAGCGATGCGGCCGATCGCGGGCGAGCTGGGGCTGCGGAGCGCGGCCTAAGCCTCGAGCGCTGCGAGTAGGCGCTCGATGTCCTCCTCGCTCGTCCACCAGCCGCACGAGACCCGGAGCCAGCCCGTGCCGGGCAGATCGCGTACGACCACGCCCGCGTCGTAGAGCCTCGCCGCCGCCTCGGCTGCGTCACCCTCGACCGGAACCGAGATCAGACCCGCCTGGTCGGGCGCGGTAACGGGCTCGTAGCCGGCGTCGACCAAACGCCGCCGGCAAAGCATCGCCATCTCGGCGAGACGCTCATACCGCCACTCGGGCGCAGCCTCGAGCGCCGCCACGAGGCCGGCGAGCGTTCCCGGCGCCCACCAGACCGAGTCGAAGCGGAGCGCGCCGGCTTTCGGTGTGAAGGTCGCCTCGACGTCATAGGCCGACTGGGACATGTAGGTCGGCAGCGCCACGCTTAAGTGGTCCGGGTCTCGCACGTAGAGCGATCCGGTCGAATCAGGCCCGCACGGCCACTTCTGCCCGGAGACGGTGTAGTAATCGAGCTCTGCCGCGCCCGTCGGGATCGCGCCCGCGGTCTGGGCGCCGTCGACGAGCAGGGGTACGTCGGTCAGGCGGGCCAGCTCGTGCGGGAGCATCGAGTTGCCGGTGACCCAAGAGACGTGCGAGAACGCGATCAGCTTCGTCCTCTCCGTCAACTGGGCGAGCAGCAGCCCCGGTGTCTCCTCAGGTGAGGCGTCGCGCACCTTGGCGACGCGAACCCGCGCGGGCGAAGCGAGCACGGGCCCGATCAACCCGAAGTGCTCGACGTCGGTCGTGACGATCTCGTCTTCCGCCGTGAGACCGAGGCCCGCGAGGACGATGTTGCAGGCGTTGGTCGTCGAGCTGACGAGTGCGACGCTCTCCGAGTCGACCTCCAGCAGACTCGCGAACGCCTCCCGGGCCTGCTTCCTCAGTGCCAAAACCGCCTCGAAGTACTGCTTGCCGCCCCGTCCATGCTCGAGGTCGCGCTGGTTCCACTCCTTCATCGCCTCGACCGTGCCGCGGGCCAGCGGGCCGTTCGTGCCCGCGTTCAGGTAGGCGAAGCGCTCGAAGACCGGGAACTGGGCGCGGGCTTCCTCGAAGGTCATCTCACCCGCGCCTCGACGGGCGTGTGGTCGGAGAGGATGAGGCCGTCGACCCGGCGACGCTCGCGGGGCCAGCGCTCCAAGGACTCGACAGAAGCGCCCCGGACGAGGATCTGGTCGATCCCGTCGGGGTGCGGCGGCGAGAACCCCCACTCCTGGTCGCCCAGGTCAGCCTGGGTCGCGGAGCGCGCTGCCGGAACGTTGAAGTCGCCTGCGAGCACGACGACGTCTTCCGGCTCGGCCAGGCCGTCCGCGAAGACCGCGGCGCGAAGCAGCTCCGCGTCCGCGAGACGCTGGTCGGCCGGAAAGCTCGTCGCGTGCAGGTTGGCGACGACCATCGTGCGGCCGCCTGGCATCCCCGCGCGCACCACCTGGACGATCCGGCGTTCCTTCGGCCACGCCAGACGGGCGACGCCAGACAGCGAGAGCCAGTCGGCCTGGGCCTCTCTGAACTCGCGGCTGTTTAGCACTAACTGCTCGTGCGCGAGCACCTGCGCTGCGGAAGCGAGGAGGATCGCGTTCGCCTGTCCGGCAACGGCCGAGCGCAGCAGACCGTTGTTCAACGACGTGATCGCCCTGCCGAGCCGTGCCGTGATCGGCACCGGGCCCAGATGTGGGGCTTGAGCAACATCTCCGTAGGCCTGCATGCCGCTCCAGGTCTGCAGGCGGTCGAGCCCCCAGGCTGGGAGCTCCTGGAGGCAGAGAACGTCCGGACGATCGCCACTCGCCAGCCGCACCATTCGCTCGAGAAAGGCGCGGCGCCCCGGCGGCTTGGCGTTGCCGTGGAACAGGTTCCAGGTGCGGATGACGAGCGCCAGAGCCGGGCTAGTCTAAGCCGGTGCTCCGGCGCCGCCGCTTCGCCGACGTGATCTCGCGTCAGCTCGATCTCTTCGAGCGCGGCGAGGCCGAGCTGATCGGCGAGTGCGAGCAGGCCGAGCGGTCGTACGACGCCGCGCCGCGGGACGAAGCGGAGGAGCGATACGGCGACTACATGGACCTGGTCGAGACCGGCACCGAACTGCTCGCCGACCTCCGCGATCACTTCGCCCGAACGCTCGACGATGAGGCTGCGGAGACGTACGAGGACGAGTTCAACAGCGCGGTCGCGAAACGGCTGCCCCGATTCGCTCTGGAGATCGAGAACCGCTAGGCCGTCACCGGTGGCCGAAGTGATGGGCGGCCGGCAGCGAGCCGAAGACGTCGGCCCCGTTCGCCACCGCCTTCGCCAGCGGTACCAGCGATTCGAACTCCTGCACGAGCACATTCTGGTTGCGGCCGGAGCGCTCGAACTTCCCGCGCGCGAGCACCAGCGGCTCGCCGCGGACGAGCGGGCGGAAGCGCTGGTAGACCGGCGGCGGCACGATCAGGTTCACCTGCCCGAACTCGTCTTCGAGGAGCATGAAGACGACTCCGTTCGCCGTCGCGGGCCGCTGACGGGCGACGGCGAGGCCGGCGACGGCAATCCGCCGGCCGTGTGGGTGGTTGCCCAGCTCGTTGCTCGGGACCACTTCCCCCGGAAGCCGCGACCGCAAGAGGGCCAGCGGATGGGTGCCCACGGAAAGGCTCGTCAGCCGGTAATCGGCGAGCATCCGCTCCCAGGGGGTCTGCTCCGGCAACGCCGGGGTCTCCGCGGCCTGGTCGAGCGACAGCGTCAGCTGACGCGCCTCACCACCCGTGCCGGGAACGGTCGCCGGGCGAAAGGCTAGGCCCAGCTCCCAGAGCAGCTGCCGGCGCTCCCCAAGCTCGTCGCACGCCCCAGAAGCCACGAGCACCTCGAGCCGATCGTGGCCGAGCTCCAGTCGCTGCGCCAGCTCGCGCACGCCGATGAACGGCCCTCGCCGCTCGCGCTCCTCGACCACCGCCTTCGCACCCGGCTCGCCGAGCGACTGGATGTACTCGAGCCCGATCCGCACCGCATCGCCCTCCAGCGCACAGGTCGCAGCGCTACGGTTGACGTCGACCGGTAGCACCTCCACCCCGCGCCGTTGCGCGTCGCGGACCAGTGACGACGAAGGGTAGAAGCCCATCGGCTGCGCGTTCAGCAGAGCGGCAAGAAACTCGCCGGGGAAGTGGTGCCGCAGCCACGTCGACTGGTAGGCGAGCAGCCCGAACGCCGCGGCATGCGACTTCGGGAAGCCGAAGCCTGAGAAGCCGGCGAGCTTGTCGTAGACCATGTCGGCCGTCGCGGCGTCGACGCCCTTCTGCGTCGCCCCCTCGATGAAGCGGCCACGGTAAGCCTCGATTGCCTCCTGGCTTCGCTTGCGGCTCATCGCACGCCGCAGGCCTTCCGCCTCGCCCACCGAGAAGCCCGCCAGCGCCATCGCGACCTCGAGCACCTGGTCCTGGAAGACGACGACGCCGAGCGTGTCCTGCAACGGCTCCGCGAGCAGCGGGTGGTCGGCCGGCGGGACGAAGCCCGGATCCTCGCGCAACCTCTGGCGGTGCTCGATGTACGGGTGGACGGCCTTGCCCTGGATCGGCCCCGGCCGGACGAGGGCGACCTGAACGGTCAGGTCGTCGAGGTTCTCCGGGCGAGTGCGCAGAAGTGACTGCATCTGCGCACGGCTCTCGATCTGGAAGACGCCAACCGTGTCTGCGCGCTGGATGTCCCCGAAGACGTCGGGATCGTCCAGCGGGATCCTCGAGAGGTCGAGCGGCTCGGTCTGGCGCGCGGCAATCAGCTCGACGCACTCCTCGACCGCCGACAGCATCCCAAGGCCCAGCAGGTCGATCTTGAGGAAGCCTGCGTCCGCACAGGAGTCCTTGTCCCACTGGACGAGCTGGCGCCCGGCCATCGCGGCGGGCATCACCGGCACGAGCTCGACGAGCGGCCGGCTCGAGATGACCATGCCGCCGGGATGCTGAGAGGCGTTGCGTGGCAGGCCGCCGATCTCCCGGCAGAGCTCGCAGAACGCGCGCCAGCGCGGCGAGCGGAGCTTCGTCTCGGCGTCCGGCAGCGAGGCGACCTCGTCGGCGACCCGCCGTGGGTTGCCGTCGGTGATCCGGGCCAGGCGCTCGAGCTCCGCGTGCGGCAGCCCGAGCGCCTTGCCGACGTCGCGAATCGCCCCGCGCGCGTTGTAGGTCGGAAACGCCGCGACCAGAGCTGCATGCTCCCGCCCGTACTTGTCGCTGACGGCCGGCAGCAGCTTCTCGCGGATGTCGCGCGGAAAGTCGAGGTCGATGTCGGGGACCGATGCCATCTCGCGATTGAGAAACCGCCCGAGCGAAAGCCCTGCGGCAACGGGATCAACGTGCGAGAGGCCGGTCAGGTAGCAGACGATCGAGCCGACCGAGCTGCCTCTCCCCCGTCCCGGGGGTAACGTCGAACGCGGCGAGTCGCGCCCGCGCACTTCGACTGCGAGCTCGCGCGCCAGCTCCAGCACCTCCCAGTGCAGGAGGAAGAAGCCGGCCAGGCCGAGCTCGTCGATTAGCTTCAGCTCCTCGTCGAGGCGGGCGCGAGCCTTTTTCTTATGGCCGTTGCTCCCCGAGTACCGCGTCGCGAACGTCTCGTCGCAGACGCGCTTCAGCTGCACGATCGCCGGCTCACCGTTCTCAGAGAAGTCCGGGTAGCGGTAGCCGAGGTCCTCGGTCAGGTCGAACTCGAGCCGCTCCGCGAGCTCGGCCGTTCGGGCGACGGCGTCGCGGTCGTGCGGGAAGAGGTCGGCCACCTCCGCCGGCGGGCGCAGAAAGCTCTCCCGGTTTCCCCGCCGCTCTGCCTCGCAGCCGTCGAGCGAGGTGCGGTTCCCCACCGCGACGAGCACGTCCTGCAGCGACGTCCTGCCCCGCGTGTGGGCGTGCACGTCGCCGGTGGCGACGGTCGCCACTCCGAGCGCCTCGGCCAGCTCGCGGAGTGTGGCGTTGCGGCGAGTGTCCCCACGCTCGAACGGCCGCTGCAGCTCGACGAAGAAGCGGTCGCGGCCGAGAGCCTGCGCCAGCCGCGCTGCCGCGTTCGGGTTGCGAACCGCAAGCCCGTTTCGCGCACAGCCCGACAGGCAGACGAGCCCTTCGTTGCGCCGCTCGAGCTCCTCCTGAGCGAGTGCCGGGTCGAGCCGTTCCTGCTCTTTCCCCGGCGCCCGGGTGCCCGCGTGCGCAGCGGTCAGCAGCCGGCAGAGATTCGCATAGCCGGTCGCCGACTCGACCAGCAGCGTCACGTGCGAGCCGTCGGCAAGCGTCACCTCCGCTCCGGTGATCGGGCGCACGCCGAACGCCTTCGCCGCAAGGGCGAACTCGAGCGAGCCGTAGACGCCATCGTGGTCGGTGAGCGCGACGGCGTCGTAGCCGAGCTCGGAGGCGCGAATCGCCAGCTCCTCGGGCAATGAAGCGCCGTCGAGAAACGAATAGGCTGAATGTGCATGCAGCTCGGCGTACAACCGCTGCTCCTAGCCCCGGGAGAGGGCGAGACGACGACCGACCGCCCGGCAAAGACGCTGCGGATCCTGGGCGAGCTCGAAAAGGTGATCGTCACCTGGTTCCGCTACGCGCCGGGTGAGGACGGCCCCGACCCGCACGTGCACCACACGCACTCCGACGCCTTCTACGTCCTCGAAGGCGAGGTCGACTTCGGCCTCGGGCCGGAGGTCACCCGGATCAGCGGCGGGCCCGGCACGTTTGTCGCTGCTCCGCCGAACGTCGTCCACACGTTCAGGAACTCGAGCGATGACACCGCGGTTTTCCTCAACATGCACGCGCCGAGTGCCGGCTTCGGCGACCTCCTGCGCGGACGCAACGAGCATTTCGACCAGTTCGACCCTCCGGACGACGGTGGCCGCCCTCTTTCCGACGCCGTCGCCGCTCTGCCCGGCGAAGGCGAACCGGTCATCCGTGAGACGACCTCGCATCTGATCAAGGGTGTGCTTCCGGATCTCTCCGTCTTCGAGATGACCTTCGCCCCCGAGTTCGAAGGCGTCGACCCCCACACGCACGACAACCTCGTCGACGCTTTCTACGTCCTCGACGGGCAGGTTGAATTCGTGGTCGGTGACGACGTGCGCCGCGCCGGTCCAGGCTCGTTCCTCGCCGCGCCGCCGGGCGCGCGTCACGGGTTCTCCAACCCCGGCCCGGAACCGCTCCGTGTCCTCAATATCCACGCGCCCGACGCCGGCTTTGCCGGCCGGCTCAAGTCCTAGACGGAACGGGGGTTCAGCCGTGGAGCGGCCGCGCCGATAGCGGACGCGATGCGCGCCAAGCTCCTCTTCCCAGTCAGCTTTGCCTTCGCCGCCGCCTTCGCCGCCCAGGTCGAAGGCACCGCGGTGACCATGTGGGCGTCGGACCGCAGCACCGTCTGTTCCGGCTCGAGCCCTTCGGAAGCCTGCTCGTTGAACGGGGTCGTCTCCGTCCTCGCCGGCACCTTCTTCGCCGTCGAGACGCTTGCGGTGACGCTGACCGCCCTCGTTCTCTATCGGAATGGGAAGCGCTTCAGCGC
>Ga0307316_10000563_pt1 | contig 11228 bp, 10 predicted proteins | sample ER_DNA_356_FD_194504 | JGI IMG/M metagenome (GOLD analysis project Ga0307316, IMG submission 194504) | Bulk soil microbial communities from the East River watershed near Crested Butte, Colorado, United States - ER_DNA_356 | ecosystem: Environmental > Terrestrial > Soil > Floodplain | place... | reverse complement strand
GGAGTTGAAGCGGTTCGCCCAGGCTGTGGTGAATGCTGCCGACCCGGACGGACCGGAACCCATCGATGACCAGCTGCAACAAGACCGCCGCTACCTCGAACTAAAACAGCGCCGAGACGGCATGTGGCATCTCAACGGCAAACTCACCAGCACCGTCGGTGCCCAATTGAACGCAATCTTGGACCCACTCACGAAGCCGAGAACGACAGCTATTGAAGACGAGGACGGCAACGCCACGGAGATCCCCGATGAACGCCCTACGTGCAGCGGCTGCATGATGCGTTCGAAGACGCCTGCGCCCGGCTGCTCAAAAGCGACGACCAGCCATCGGTCGGCGGGGTCCCAGCATCCGTTGTGGTCACCATCGGTCTCGAGGATCTGCTGGCCAAGGCGGGACTGGCAGAGACAGCCGGCGGCACCCAGCTCACCTCTGATCAGTTGTTGCGGATTGCTGATGAAGCCGAGATCTGGCCCACGATTATTGATCGGAATGGTGTCCCGTTGGCGTTAGGGAGATCTCGACGGCTAGCTTCGCCGGGTCAAACCATGGCATTGATCGCCCGGGATGCCGGATGCTCGTTCCCAGGCTGCACTCATCCGGCGAGCTGGTGCGACCGACATCACATTGTGGATTGGATTCTGGGCGGCCTTACTGATCTTGATAATTTGACGCTGCTCTGCCGATACCACCACACCCACTTCCTACAGAGAGGCTGGACCTGCCGGATCAACACCGACCGGCTACCCGAATGGATCCCACCCCGCTGGATCGATCGTGATCAACGCCCGCAAGTAAACGCTCGGATACGGCGACTGCATGCGCAACGCCAGCTGGAAGGCCACGAGCGGCGCCGCCGATCATCTCTCGCCGCATGAGAAGTCCTCAAGTTGTCCCGAGCCGCTTGTTTAGCTCTGCGGTGAACTCCGAGACGTCCGGCAGGGCTGTGCCATCGACAGCAGTGATCGGAACAGCACCACTGAGGCTGCTGGTCCAGAAGGCGCCGCGCGACTTGAGAAGATCTTGGACCGAGCAACGCCGGATCGCAACCGGCGTCTTCTGATCATCAAGAAGATCCACTACCTCGCGCCGAGTCACTCCCGGCAGTACTTGCTCGTCGAGAGGCGGCGTGCACCAGCACCCATCTCGATCTTGTATGAAGAGGTTTCCACGACTGGTTTCGGTGACGTCATATGGCCGCGTGGGCGACGTGAAGAAGGGTAGATCCGGGCTGACCGCCGCTTCGGCCTCCTCTAGCGCCGAGCGCTGGACCCACTTGTGCCGAAACGAACGGTCGGGTCGCGACTGATGTCTCAGGTTTGTGCTCGCCGGTCTTGGACGGAGTAGCCGGGCGTCAAGGCGTAGGTCCAGCGAGTCGCCGATGGGTCGGGCGAGAATTCGGATCGCGAGCCGCGGGTGGTCCGCGTGCTCTTTCGCCAGGTCATACGCTGCCCCGGCAAGATCGTCTGGTATTCCATGCCCATACAACTCCCGGCAGGACCTGTCCAACCGGGCAAGATGGGCGGCCAGGCGGATGATCTTCCCGCGGCTAGCCAAGATCGACTCGAAGACTCCAGACGCCAACAGCGTGGACTCCGGGGCCGCCGGTTCATCGAGCAGTTCATGATCTAGCACGGATCCCGCCGCAGCGACCAGCGGTGCGGCCTTGTGCAGACACTCATACCACTCCCGCATGGGCACGCTGTCGACGGTGATACCACCGCCTACACCAAGTTCAACGTGTCCGTCGCTGATTTCGAAGCTACGGATGATCACATTGAACTCCGCACCAACCACTGGGCTGACTAGGCCGATGCTCCCGGTGTACGCGCCGCGCGGTTCGGCCTCGAGATCGGCGATCCCTTGCTGTGCCGAAATCTTCGGCGCACCCGTTACCGATCCTGGCGGAAATGCAGCATCAAGCACCTGACCGGTCGTGGCCTGCGAATCAAGCTCACCGCGTACGGAGGAAACAAGATGCCAAACACCGAGATGGGGCTCGATCGCCAGCAGATCCTGGACCGCGATAGTACCCGGGCGACAAACCCGCGAGAGGTCGTTGCGCATCAGATCGACGATCATGATGTTCTCGGCCGCGTCCTTCGCCGAGGCGCGGAGTGCTTGAGCTCCACGATCGTCGGAGCTTCGCGGAGCCGTGCCCTTGATCGGAGCGGTCGTGACAATGCGATCCCGTATCCGCAGGAAAAGCTCAGGACTGAAGCTTGCGATCATGCGCGCCGAACCGTCACTCATAGGGCCGGTGATCAAACCGCCAAAGGCAGGTTGCAGTTGATCACACTGGTGTCCAAATATCTCCGGTGCGGTGCTGCCGACATCGGCGTGCAGCCGGATACAGAGATTGAGCTGGTAGCAGCGCCCGTGGTCGATCCGCCTGATCACGTTCTCCACGGCTGCGAGATAGCGATCTCGCGCGCGACCAGGATCAGTCAAGAGGCCGAAGCGTCCGACATGCAACGGTTCGGCCGATGCCGACTCCTCGGCAGCACTCAGTGCCACCATCCAGTGCTGCAAAGCCGCCTCGTTATCACGCTCCCGCCCCGCAAGTCCTAGGGATTCAAAACACCATCCGCTGTCTGGCTGCCAGCGCAGCACCGTGTCATAGAAGGCCAACGTCGTGGTCCCAGGGTCGTAGCCGAAACAGACGAGCCATCCACCACCAACGATCTGTGATCTTGGATCAGCTCCGATCACAGTGGGTTGCTCATCGAGATAGCCAAAGCCATCAACTGCCTCGACCGGCTCGACGGCCTGCAACGGCTGACGAAAGATCAACAGCCCACCGCCGAACCAGTCACCCCACAGGGCTCCGGGATGATCATTCACGCTGAGTTGGGCGATCACTGCAGCAGGAGCGGCGTGCGAGGCAAGCGCCAGCCGATACGGCTGCGCCGCTATCGCGCCGAGCGTAGGCGGGCCAGGCACCAGCGACTTAAGGGTCATTGGACAGGCTGGCCAGGATGCGCTCGGCACTGCCGCCAAGGCCCAGTAGCTCGGTCAGCTCGGTGAACAACTCCGGTTTGGCTGGTGCTGTCGGGCAGCGAAGATCATCGAAAGAGACCCCAAGATCAAGATCGCGTACCACGGTGACCACGGATGGTGCGACTGCCAGATAGTCGATTGCGGCACCAAGCTTGGCCGCTACCGCGTTGCTGATCTTGGGTTTCGGTCCGCTTGCCGCCGCCAGGATTCCCTCCAGATTGCCGTAGGAGTTCAGGAGTGTGGCTGCCGTCTTGTCGCCAATGCCGGAAATCCCCGGTAGTCCGTCGGAGGCGTCGCCGCGCATGGTGGCGTAGTCCACGTATCCAGCCGCGGGTATCCCGTACTTCTGCTGCACCCAGGCGTTATCGACAACCTCGTGCTTGCCGACTCCTCGTGCGATATAGAGCACCCGGACTTGACGTTCGTCGTCGACCAGCTGAAACAAGTCCCGGTCGCCGGTAACAACATCCACCGGCATCGGTGCGGTGCTCGCGAGTGTCCCGATCACATCATCGGCCTCATAACCGTCCTTGCCCACCACGGCAATCCCCAGAGCATCCAGGACCGCCAAGATCAACGGGACTTGTACGGCGAGCCCTTCTGGAGCTCCCTCGGGAGTGGTGCTCGCCGAGCTGGCCATCTCGGCAACGACATTGTCGCCCGACTTCGCGACCCGATGAGCCTTGTAGGACGGGATCAGATCCACCCGCCACTTGGGACGCCAGTCGTTGTCCCAGCAGCACGCCAGATGGGACGGTGAGTAGGTGTTGAGCAGTCGGCTGATGAAGTCAAGCAGCCCACGGAGCGCATTGACCGGAGTGCCGTCTGGACCACGAAATGAATCGGGCACGCCAAAAAATGCACGAAAGTACAGGGAAGCGGTGTCCAAAAGCATAATTTTGCGTGAGCGCACAACCGAATCCTGGCACGATAGCCCCCATGGAAAAGCTCGACCGTCGTATTCTCTCGCTGCTGGCGCGCGACGGCCGGATGTCCTATACAGACATCGGCAAGGAGACCGGCCTGTCCACATCCGCTGCTCAGCAACGGGTTCGGCGCCTTGAGCAGCGGGGCGTGATCAAGGGTTATACCGCCATTCTGGAGCCTGCTGAGCTAGGTTTGTTGGTCACTGCCTTCGTCGCGATCAAGCCATTTGATCCAAGCCAACCCGACGACGCACCGGAACGTTTGCACCATATTGAAGAGGTCGTTTCCTGCTATTCGGTGGCTGGCGAAGCGAGCTATCTGCTGAAGGTGCAGGCCCCCACAATGGCGCATCTGGAGTCCACGCTTGCTCGTATCCGGGCGGCGGCTAAGGTGTCCACAGACACCACGACGGTGCTTTCGATTCCCTTCGAGGACCGCCCCCAGATCTGACCAAACCAGATCCTTCGTCCCCAAACAGTGAACTCTGGACTGACTCGTGATCTTCGTCGGGGGACGCGTTTACGCGCCTGACCAACCGGGTGCGACTGCTGTGGTGACCGACGACAGAGGATCGATCAGCTTCATCGGCGACGACGAGGCGGCACGACGGTCAGCGCGTGATCAAATCGAGGTTGATCTTCAAGGAAGGCTGATCACTCCGGCCTTCGTCGATGCCCATGTGCATCTCATTCAGACCGGCCTGGCGATGACGGGCCTTGCCCTGCGCGATGTGAGGAGTCGAGAGGATGCGGTGGCGCGCGTCGCCGCCTACGCCCGACGCCATCCGGATGCGCACATCATCGTCGGTCACGGCTGGGATGAACGAGCCTGGCCCGAGCCACTGCCTCCCACGCGCACCGAACTCGATCGAGCAGCCGGCGGAGTCGCGGTTTATCTAGCTCGCGTAGACGTCCACTCCGCTGTAGTCTCGTCTACCCTCCTTGATCAACTTCCCGGTGTCGTCAAAGCAATCGGATACCGCCCCGACGGGCTGCTGACCCGCGAGGCTCACCATCTGTGCCGGGGCAGTCTCGACCAGTTGTTCACAGACCAGGAACGCCGGTCCGCGGCACGTGCGGCTCTGCGTGCGGCGGCAGCGCAGGGTGTCGCCACAGTGCACGAATTGGGCGGTCCACACCTCGGGCCGAGGGAGGATCTCAGGCGAGTTCGCGAGGCGGCAGCAAAGCTTGGCATGGGTGTAGTGATCTATTGGGGCGAACTCGCCACCGAGCCGACTATCGAGTGGGCCCAGCAAGCTGGCGTCGCGGGACTGGCCGGTGATCTCTGTGTCGACGGTGCTATTGGCTCGCGTACCGCCTCGCTCTGTGAGCCGTACACCGATACCGAGACCCGCGGCGTGCGCTACCTCTCCGAGCAACAGATCGCCGATCACGTCATCGCCTGCACGCGCGCCGGGCTACAAGCTGGTTTTCACTGCATCGGGGACGACGCGGTGGCGGCTGCTGTATCGGGACTACGCCGGGCCGCCGAAGTGCTCGGCGTGCCACGAATCCGCGCGGCCAGACATCGCCTCGAACATGTGGAGATGATCTCTGACGCCGACATCGCCACCTTGGCCGAGCTCGGCGTGGTCGCCAGTGTCCAACCGGCCTTCGACGCTGCCTGGGGGAAACCAGGCGAGCTCTACGAGCAACGCCTCGGCTCAGAGCGTGCCCGGAGCATGAACCGGTTTGCCACCCTGGCGCATTCGGGCGTACCGCTGGCCTTCGGCACGGATGCACCGGTCACCCCGCTGGCCGGCTGGGCGACCGTACGCGCCGCGGTGCAGCACTGGCAGCCGAACGAGCGGCTGAGTGTTCCCGCCGCCTTTGAGGCTGCAACCCGGAGCGCCCATTGGGCCGCCTTCGCCGACAACGCAGGCACCATGGCGGTCGGTGCAGCGGCCAACCTCGCGGTGTGGGACCTTGCGGGTGGCCATCTGGATAGGTCCACAGGCCTGCCTCAACTCGATGACGGCTCGCTTCCGACCTGCGCGGCCACCATCTCCGCTGGCCAGTTCATCTACCAATCCGAGTCGTTTGTCGGATCGCGCCTCCGCCGTGCTGAGGCGGAGCGAGCGCCAGCGAGCGGAGCAATCAAACTTGGGTAGGCTCGGTCCGTGTCTCGGCCTCTCGCGTCTCTGACGCGCTCGCTTGTGGCTGAGGCACCAACCACCGAACCCACCCCAGTACCGATGCCGCTTCGCGTCGGGATCGTGCTGCTCGCCGGCGTAGCACTTGGGCTGAGCTGGCAGCCGTATGGTTTGTGGCCGCTGATGCTGCTGGGCATTCCGGTGTTCACGCTGACTGTTCGTGGTGTACGACCGCTCGTTGCCTGTGGCCTTGGGTACCTCTTCGGCCTCGCCATGCTGGCCCTCGCTATTAGCTGGGTGCACGTCCTGGGGACCTGGGTCGCCGTTGTCCTGATCATTTTCATGTCGCTGTTCTTCGGCCTGCTCGGACTTGCCACGACCCTGGTCGGTCGGTTGCGCTGGTGGCCGATTGCCACTGCCTGCTGCTGGGTGCTGATCGAGTACGCGTACTCCCGGATTCCGTTCGGGGGCTTCGGCTGGACCCGCATTGCGTACCCGGTGGTCGACACACCGTTGGCCGGGTTCTTTCCGATCATCGGAGTCGCAGGTGTCTCGTTCGTCGTTGCCCTTGTTGGTCAGCTCATCGCGTGGGCGGTCCTCGCACTGTGCTGGCCGAGATTTGGGGACGCGGCTCCGCGCGGCCGATTGACGCGACCTACCCGAGTCATCATCGCTGCGGCTGCGATAGTCGGCATTGGGCTGCTCGGCTCAGCCGTGCGGCTCTATCAGGTCGAGCCAGCTGCCACCTCAGCTGGAAGCGTGCGAGTCGGGATCGTGCAGGGCAACATTCCGGGCCGCGGCATCGAGGCGATGGGTCGAGCCCGCTCGGTCACCAACAACCACTTGTCCGAGACCGTCCACCTGATGACAAAGGTGCGGCTCGGCCAAGAGCCGCAGCCGGACTTTCTGCTCTGGCCGGAGAACTCCACCGACATTGACCCGACCGTGGATCCAATCACGAGGCAGACCGTACAAGCTGCGGCGCAGGTTGCCGATCGTCCGATCCTGGTCGGCGCCGTCATGCAAGGGCCAGGTCCCAATGAGCGTCAGACTGCAGCACTGTGGTGGGACCCGGATCGAGGCGTGCTCGCTCGCTACGACAAGCAGAACCTGGTGCCCTTCGGCGAGTGGATACCCTTCCGTGCCCAGCTGCTGCCGCTAATCCCCTTATTGCAGCAAGTGGGTGCGCAGTCGGTGGCCGGCACCCGCCCAGGGGTTCTTGACGTGACGGCCGCCGGGCGGCCGATCAAGATCGGCGATGTGATCTGCTTCGAGCTCGCCTACGACCAAACGATCTACCGGTCGATCACAGGTGGTGCCCAGATGCTTATGGTGCAGAGCAACAACGCGACGTACGGCGGCACCGGACAGATCGAGCAACAGTTCGCCATCACCCGAGCTCGCGCCATGGAGACTCGGCGAGAAATCGCGGTGGCCACCACGAACAGTGTCTCTGGTTTCATCACGCGAGATGGTGCGGTCGCGATCCGGACCCGGGAGTTCACAGCGCAGAGCATGGTGGTAGAGATGCCGTTGCGGAACGCGCTAACGCCCGCCATCCGAGTTGCACCATGGTTGGAGCGAGGCCTGGCACTCCTAGCCGTGCTGGCTTGCTTCGCCGCCATTCTGGGTGGCTCCCCAGCGCGATCCGCGCGGAGCGAGCGAGAGCGAGCGGAGCAATCAAAACTAGAGAAAGAGATTCCCGTTGAGCCAATCGATGCCCCCGACGGCCCAGCCCGAGATGGAAGGCGAGACGTCTCGCCTCGGAGCTCTCGGACCGATTCTGGTGATCATCCCGACCTACAACGAGTCGGAGAACATCACTCGGATAGTCAGCCGGACCCGTAAAGCAGTACCGGACGCACACATCCTGATCGCTGACGACAACTCACCCGACGGCACCGGCAAGCTGGCCGATGAGATCGCGGCCTCCGATGACCATGTCCATGTCATGCACCGACTCGGCAAGGAAGGCCTCGGCGCGGCATACCTGGCCGGTTTCGAATGGGGGCTGAACGCCGGCTATGAGGTGCTGGTCGAAATGGACGCCGACGGGTCTCATCAGCCGGAACAGTTGCCGCAACTGCTAGACGCGCTCAGCGAGGCCGATCTGGTGCTCGGCTCGCGCTGGGTCAAGGGCGGCGAAGTCCTCAACTGGCCAAAATCCCGTGAGATCCTCTCTCGCGGTGGAAATCTTTGGACCAGGCTCGCCCTCGGCATCCCGCTACGTGACGCGACTGGTGGCTACCGCGTCTTTCGCCGGAAGACTCTGCTGGGGCTCGGATTGGACAATGTGGCCTCCGCCGGTTACTGCTTCCAGGTAGATCTGGCTTGGCGAGCATTGAAGGCAGGATTTAAGGTCGTCGAGGTTCCCATTACTTTTATCGAGCGGGAGTACGGCGACTCGAAGATGAGCCAGAAGATTGTCATCGAGGCGCTCGTGCTCACCACGCTGTGGGGAATCGGCCACCGGGCTCAGCAATTGCGGGCCCTTGTCACGAAGAGGAAAGCACTCGCCTCATGAGGCTTCGCCATGGATGGCCGCTGGTCCTGCTAGCGGTGTTGCTGATCGCCATCCCGATTCTCGAGGTCTGGGTGCTAGTCAAGGTGGGCCAACAGATCGGACTGCTACCCACGGTGCTGATCTTGATCCTGCAGGCGATTGTTGGGGTCCTCCTGATGCGGCACGAAGGCTCCCGCGCCTGGCGAGCTCTCAATGACGCCTTCACCAACGGCAAGGTGCCAACCGGTGAACTCGCCGACGCTGCGTTGATACTGGTCGGCGGCGTCTTGTTGATGCTGCCCGGTTTCCTGACCGACATCATCGGCTTTCTCTTTTTGTTGCGCTGGACCCGACCGGTTGCCCGGAAGATCATCGCCTTCTTTGTGGCACGGCGGATTAGCCGGCTGGGAATTCCGGTAATGCGGGCAAGGCTGGATACCGACAACCTGATTGAAGGAGAGACTGTCGAACAGCCGGGGGCCAGTCAGCGCAGGCCAGATGGCCCTACCATCATCGCGGGAGAGATCGAGGAGCCGTCTGAGTCAGCAGGGCGTCCGGACGACTCACGCTAGCGGACCAAGAGACGACCTCCGGCAGATCAATGACAGAAAGGCCGCCTTCTCGAGTCTGCGCCGCTGCTCGGGGGTACAGCAGCGCGGACGAGAAGGCGGCCTTTGGGCCTTGTACAGCTGCTCGCGAAAATGCCGACGCTCGCAGCTGAGTTCAGGCGCTCTTCTTGGGGCGCGCACCTCGGGACGACAATGCGGTCGAGCCCAACTCACCAGAACGCAGCTGGCTCAGGCGTTCGGCAAGGAGCTCTTCTAGTTCGGCGATGGAGCGCCGCTCGCGAAGCATGTCCCAATGGGTACGCGGCGCCTTCTCTTCCTTTAACTCAGGCCGCTCACCATCGGAACGCAGTGACTCCGCACCGCACCGCGGGCACTCCCACACCGACGGGATCTCCGCCTCAGCGGAAAACACGAGGGTGAAGTGGTGCTCACGGGGACAGTCGTAACCGACCTCCTGACGAGCAGCGAACTCGACACCGGCTTCGTCCTCGAAGCTCTTGGCCCCGAGACCAGTGCCCTTCAATGAACGATCAGCCATGAGCACAACCTCCGTCTAAATTCCTGACGTTCGTCCAACCCGAAAGGTTCAACTCGCGGCCGAGCCGATATGTTCCGCACTTTGATACCAACTCGCCGATATGCACGTTATTAGTCAGACCTGAACCTGCTGTCTTGGCGGCGACTTCACACCGGCCAATGCGACGGCACCAGCCAGCAGTACCAGAGCGATCCCCACGATACCGACGCGGTCTGTAAACAAACCTGAGAAGAGGGCGAAAAGTCCCGGTGCCAGGAATGAGGCAGCTCGACCGGTGGTGGCGTACAGGCCAAACATTTCGCCTTCCCGTCCGACCGGCGCAAGGCGTGCCATGAACGCCCGCGAGCTGGACTGGGCGGGACCCACCCACAGGGTCAAGATCAGGCCGAAGATCCAAAACATCGTGGTGCCATGGGCGAACAGCAGGATCAGTGACGTTGTGAGTAGGCCGATCAGCGAGATCATGATCACTTTCTTGGGACCAATGCGGTCCTCGATGGCACCCATGCCGAGCGCTCCCAGCGCGGCAGTGATGTTGGCGACAATGCCGAAGATCAACACCGCCGACTGTGCTAATCCGTACACACTGACCGCCAAGATTGCGCCGAAGCTGAAGATCGCCGCCAGGCCGTCCCGATAAAGGGCCGATGCGATGAGGAAGTGCACGGCGTTCCGGTCTCGGTGGAACAAAGCCTTGATGTCGTGGAGGAGCAGCCGGTAGGAGGCGAAGAAGCTCACCCGCCGGCGCTTCGGACCGGGCGGTTTCTCGGGGACAGCCACGAGCACCGGAATCGCGAAGACTGCGAACCAAACGGCCGAGAAGACCGCGATTGATCGGATGTTCAGGCCACCGGCTGAGGTGACGCCGAACCAGCCCACCTCTGGGGCGATGAATCCGACGTAGCAGATCAGCAGCAAAAAGATGCCGCCGAAGTAGCCCATAGCCCAGCCGAACCCAGACACCCGGCCGATCGTGTCTGGAGTGGAAACCTGCGGCAACATCGCGTTGTACGAAACAACGGCGAACTCTTGAAAGACCGCGCCGGCGGCCAGCAGGATCAGCGCAATCCAGAGGTAGCTGGGATCGTTCTTGACGCTGAACATGCCCACCATCACGGCGATCACCAGCGCGCTCCAGATAGCGAGGCTGCGTTTACGATGGCCGCCCGCATCGGCTCGCTGCCCGGTGATCGGGGCGATAGCTGCGACCAGCAAGCCTGCTATCGCGGTTGAGATGCCCAGCCAAGTGTTGGCGCTGAGTCCGGCTGGGCGGGCATCTCCGACCACCCCGCGCACCACGTACGGGCCAAAGACGAATGAGGTGATGACCGCTGAGTACGCGGATGATCCCCAGTCCCACAAGGCCCAGGCGAGCACAACACGGCGCTTGATCCGAGTGCCAACAGTCAGCGTTGGCCCAATGTGCTCAGCGCCCTCGACTTGGTCGCTGTCCGTCATGGCTCCCCGATCTATCACTGGAGTATCTATTGGCCGGGATCTAACTGTCGGGCCACAGGCCGCGCCTGACGAGCACCTCTTTCAAGGTGTCGATGCGGTCGGTGAAGATCCCATCGACCCCGGCATCGATGAGTCTCTCCATG
>Ga0307316_10000561_pt1 | contig 11241 bp, 7 predicted proteins | sample ER_DNA_356_FD_194504 | JGI IMG/M metagenome (GOLD analysis project Ga0307316, IMG submission 194504) | Bulk soil microbial communities from the East River watershed near Crested Butte, Colorado, United States - ER_DNA_356 | ecosystem: Environmental > Terrestrial > Soil > Floodplain | place: USA... | reverse complement strand
GCTCGGCGAGGAACAGCGGCCGCACGCCGAAGCGGTCGCGCGCCAGCAGTACCTCCTGCCGCTCGCGGTCCCAGACGGCGATGGCGAAGTCTCCGTTCAGGCGATCGAGGAAGTGCGGGCCCCACTCCTCGTAGGCGTGCGCGATCACCTCGGTGTCGCACGACGTCGTGAACCGGTGCCCGAGCTGACGCAGCTCGTCCATCAGCTCGACGTAGTTGTAGATCTCGCCGTTCTGCATCACCCAGTAGCGCCCGCGCTCCTCGCTGAGGGGCTGGTCGCCGCCGGCGAGGTCGACGATCGCCAGCCGCGTGTTCGTCATCCCGAAGGGCCCGTCGAGGTACAGCCCGGTGCCGTCGGGACCGCGATGCCGCATCTCACCCGCCATCGCGAGCAGGAGCGAGCTGTCAACTTGGTTCTGGGCGCCCCGGTGGACGCCGGCAAGGCCGCACATCTCTTCCAAGGATAGGGACAGAAACCGCCCAATTCCCTGCCTGAACGCCCAGTCTGTTGTCCAAGGTGTGTGCGTAAGATTCGAACATGGAAGACGCGATCCGTGAATTTCTCGCGGCGAACTTCTTCCTCGGAGACGACCCGGCAGGCCTTCCCGGCTCCGCGTCGCTCATCGAGGCGGGGGTGATCGACTCGACCGGAGTCCTCGAGCTGGTGGGCTATCTCGAGGACACGTTCGGCATCCGCATCCAGGACGACGAGCTCCTGCCGGAGAACCTCGACACGATCGACAACGTCGTGGGGTTCGTCACGCGCAAGCAGCAGGAGGCCGGAACAGCCGCGTGACCGGCAGCGGGACAGTCGAGACCGACCTGCTCGCGATCGACCCGGAAGAGGCGGTCGAGGCGATCGTCGCTTCGCTGCGGGAGATCGTCGGCAAGGAGCTTCGCCGCCGCGGAGCCGTCGTCGGGGTCTCGGGCGGGATCGACAGCTCGGTCACGGTCGCGCTCTGCTCCCGCGCCTTCGGGCCCGGCCGGACGCTCGCCGTCCTGATGCCGGAGGCCGACTCGAGTGACGACACCCTCGACCTCAGCCGCAGCGTCGCGGACTCGCTCGGCGTACAGGCGGTCGTCGAGGACATCACGCCGATCCTGGAGGCGGTGCGCTGCTACGAGCGCAGAGACGAGGCCGTGCGCCGCGTCGTCCCGGAATTCGGCGAGGGCTGGCGCTTCAAGATCGTGCTCCCGTCGGTCATCGGAACGGATGCCTACCGCCTCTTCACGGTGGTTGCGCAGTCTCCGGACGGCGAGCAGATCGAGGCGCGCCTGCCGGCGGCCGAATACCTGACGATCGTCGCCGCGACGAACTTCAAGCAGCGCACGCGGAAGATGCTCGAGTACTTCCACGCCGACGCGCACAACTACGCGGTGGCCGGAACGCCGAACCGGCTCGAGTACGACCAGGGCTTCTTCGTGAAGCTCGGCGACGGGGCGGCGGACGTGAAGCCGATCGCGCACCTCTACAAGACGCAGGTCTACCGGCTCGCCGAGTACCTCGAGATCCCGGAGAAAGTCCGGGCGCGCAAGCCGACGACCGACACCTACTCGCTCGAGCAGACGCAGGACGAGTTCTACTTCTCGCTTCCGTACGAGCAGATGGATCTCTGCCTCTACGGCCACAACAACGGCATCTCCGCGGACGAGCTGGCGGGTCTGATCGGCATCGCGGCCGAGGACATCCACCGCGTCTACGAGGACATCGATCAGAAGCGCCGCACGACGCGGTATCTGCATCTCGGGGCCCAGCTCGTGGAGCCGGTGCCCGAGGTGCCAGCGAAGGCGTCCTAGAGCCAAAACTGGCCTAGGGACCCCCCGTTCAGCCAGTAGCCGCTCCGGGGCACCGGTGTGATGCTGAATGGCGGTGGGGCATTTGAGGCCTAAATTCGGCATTCAGCGGGTTGCGCTGGGCTTGGCGGCTGTCGCGATCGTCGCGCTCGTACTGGGCGTGACGAAGAGCGCGGCGCTCGGGCCGGCCGGCAGCTACACGTCGATCGTGTTCGCCGACGGCTTCGAGTCCGGCGACCTCAGCCACTGGAATGGCCTCCTCGGCAACGGCAGCGCGACGGCGACCGCCGCGGCGGCGCACACGGGGAGCTACGGGCTCCGCCTGTCGAACGCGAGCGGCCAGTTCCAGGTCCTCGCCAAGGGGCTCGACCAGCCGCTGACCGACAGCTCCATGACCTTCTGGGTCCGCATCGCGAGCGGCGCCGGCTTCCAGACCGTCGCCGAAGCGCGTGACGGCTCGTCGAGCGCCCACATGTGGGATCTCTACTACGACGGCGGCCAGCAGGCCTTCCACCTCTACCCGTACAGCAGCACGGGCAGCACGGAGATCTCCACGGGAAACGGGAGCGCCCCGTCGGGCACGTGGCTCAAGGTCGAGATCCAGTACACCGCCACCGCCACCGGCGGCGCGCGCATCTACATCAACGACCAGACGCAGGCGAGCTGGACGGTCACCGGCGACTACACGCGTAGCGCAAACCTCCAGCGCATCCAGCTCTGGAACGACGGCGCCAACGTCACCGACTTCGACGACGTCAGCGTCGGTACTCCACCTGGCGCGCCCTCCCCACCGGGCGCGCCGACCGGAGTCACCGGGACGGCCGGCAATGCTTCGGCCAGCCTCAGCTGGACGGCCCCCGCCTCCAACGGCGGCAGCGCGATCACGAGCTACCGCGTCACGCCGTACATCGGCGGAACGGCACAGACGCCCGTGGTCACTCCAACCGCGGCGACCTCCTACACCGTCACCGGCCTCACCAACGGGACGACGTACACGTTCACGGTCGCCGCGACCAACGTCGCCGGCACGGGCGCCGACTCGGCCCCGTCGCCTCCGATCACTCCGCGAGCTGCGACAACGGTCCCAGGCGCGCCGACGAACCTCTTCGGCTCGCCCGGCGACCACTCGGTCGCGCTCGGCTGGACGGCTCCGTCCTCGGACGGCGGCAGCGCGATCACGAGCTACCGGATCGTGCCCTTCATCGGCACGACCGCCCAGCCTGCGATCAACACGCCCACCAACGCGACGAGCTACACCGTGACGGGCCTCACCAACGGCACCGCCTACACCTTTACGGTCGCGGCGACGAACAGCGTCGGCACAGGGGCCCCCTCGGCGGCGTCGGCGGCGCTCACGCCGGGTGCGGGCTACTCGAACGTGGTCTTCGCGGACGGGTTTGAGTCGGGCGGCCTCACGAACTGGAACGGGGCGCCGGGCAACGGGGCATCGACGGTCATCGCCGCCGCGGCTCACGCCGGCACCTACGGCCTGCGGACGACGAACACCGCCGGGCAGTTCTCGTACATCCCGAAGAGCCTGACGTCCTCTCTCGCCGACAGCTCGGCGAGCTTCTGGGTGCGGCTCAACTCCGGTAGCGGCCTGGAGACGGTCGCCGAGGCGCGCGACGGCAGCTCGAGCGCCCACATGTGGGATCTCTATTACAACTGGAACACCCAGAGCCTCATCCTCGACGCGTACCGGGCCACTGGCGCCGACGAGGTCACCAGCGGTCCGGGCAGCGTGCTGCCGGGCGGCTGGGTGAAGGTCTCGGTGCAGTACACCGCCACCAGCACGGGCGGCGCGCGCCTCTACGTCAACGACGTCACGCAGCCCGCGTGGATGACGGTCGGCACGACGCCGTCGGCTCCACCGACTTCGACGACGTCCGGATCGCGACGCCGCCGCCGCCTGGCGCGACGGTGCCGGGCGCTCCGACCGGCGTCAGCGGCCTGGCGCGGGATCGCGCGGTCGCGCTCACGTGGAACGCGCCGGCGTCGAACGGCGGCAGCCCGATCAGCGGCTACCGGATCACGCCGCGGATCGCGAACGGCGACACGCTCGACCCGGTCTTCACGCCCTACGCAGACACGAGCTACACGGTCACGGGCCTCACCAACGGCACCGCCTACACGTTCACCGTGGCGGCGCTGAACGGCGTGGGGAACGGCCCAGACTCGAGCCCCTCCGCCGCCGTTACTCCGACGGCGGCGACCGTTCCGGGAGCTCCGACCGGGGTCACTACGTCGCCGCAGGATGCGAGCGTCAGCCTCAGCTGGACGGCACCGGGCGACGGCGGCTCGTCGATCACGGGCTACTTCGTGACGCCGTTCATCAACGGCAGTCCGCAGTCGCCGATCGCAACCGGGTCGACGACGACCGGCTACACGGTGACCGGTCTCACCAACGGCACGCCGTACACGTTCACGGTCAGGGCTGCGAACGCCGTCGGCCAGGGACCAGCCTCAGCGCAGACGGCGGCAGTAACGCCGCGCGCGGCGCTGTCTCAGTACACCGACACGATCTTCTCCGACGGCTTCGAGTCCGGGAACCTCAGCAACTGGAACTCCTCGCAGGGAACGGGCACGTCGACAGTCGTCGCCGCGGCGGCGCACACCGGCGGCTTCGGACTGCGCATCGCGACCCTCGAGACGCAGTACGCGTACGACGTGAAGTCGATCAACGGCTCGCTCCAGGACAGCCTCACGAACTTCTGGGTGCGCCTCGGATCGGGCACGCGCACGGCGACGGTGGCCCAGGCGAGGGACGGCTCGTCGAGCATCAACATGTGGATGCTGATGTACGACGGAACCCGTCACGGGTTCATCTTGTACCCGTACAACAGCGCCGGCGCGAGCGCCGAGATCTTCACGGGCGTCAACTCGGTTCCGGCCGGTCAGTGGGCGCAGGTCCAGGTGCAGTACACAGGCACCGCTCAGGGCACCGCGCGCCTCTACGTCAACGGCCAGACGCAGCCGGGTTGGGGCCTGAACGGGAACTTCAGCCACACGGCCAACCTGCAGATCATCCAGCTCTGGAACGAAGGGCTGGCGAACAACGACTTCGACGACTTTGCGGTCGCGACCGTGCCCCCGCCGGGCGCCCAGCCACCGGGTGCGCCGACCGGCGTCACGGGCACCCCGCTCGACCGGGCCGCGCAGCTCGACTGGACGGCACCCGCGAATGACGGCGGCAGCATCGTCACCGGCTACAAGATCAGCGAGTACGTCAACGGGCAGCGGCAGTCCTCGCTCCTGACCGGCTCCGCGGCGACGACCTTCCGCGTCGGCGGCCTGACGAACGGCACGACGTACACCTTCACCGTTGCCGCACTGAACGCGGCCGGCTCGGGCCCGGAGTCCACGCCGAGCAACGAGGTCACGCCCGTGCCCTCGCCGCCCCCGGGGCCGCCCCTCGGCGTCACCGCGACCGCGGGCGACCACTCGGCCGGGCTGACGTGGTCGGCGCCTTCGTCGGACGGCGGCAGCCCGATCACCGGGTACCGCGTGACTCCGTACGTCAACGGCAGCCCGCAGACCCCGATCGCCACGGGCTCGACCGCGACCAGCTTCAACGTCACCGGCCTCACGAACGGGACGACGTACACCTTCACCGTCGCCGCGACGAACTCGACCGGCTACGGAGCCGAGTCGCAGCAGTCGAATGCGGTCACGCCGGCACCTCCCACGGTGGCCGGCAGGCCGACGGGCGTCGCCGGGGCGCCGCGCGACAGCGCCGTGGCATTGACGTGGACTGCACCGACCTCCGACGGCGGCAGCGCGATCACGAGCTACCGGATCGTGCCGTACATCGGCAACAACGCCCAGACCGCCGTCACGACGCCGTCGGCAGCCACAGGCTTCACCGTCAACGGCCTCACCAACGGGACGGCGTACACGTTCACCGTCGCCGCGAACAACGCGGTCGGGACCGGCCCGGCCTCGGATCCGTCCGCGCCGGTGACACCTGCCGTCCCGCCGGCGAACCCGATCGTGCTCGAGAATCGCAACCCGGGGACGACGAGCTGGCAGCTCGATGTCGACCACAAGGCCGAGCGCCACGAGATCGAGGGCTACGCGAGCGCGACGAGCGTGGCCAAGGGCGCGGCGATCAACCTCATGGTCTCGCTCTCGACGAACGCGCAGTACACGATGGACATCTACCGCATGGGCTGGTACCCGACCGGAACCAACCCTGACGGCACCTCGTGCGCTCCCTCGTGCGGCGGCCGGCTGATGCTCCACGTCGGCCCGCTCAACGGCACGCACCAGGCGGTCTGCCCGACCGTCACGACGCAGAACGACTTCAACTTCGGGCTCACCGAGTGCAACTGGACGCCGAGCTACACGCTCAACGTCCCGGCGAGCTGGACGACGGGCAACTACATCGTGAAGCTCAGGCGCCTCGACGGGCAGCAGCTCGAGAGCTACATGACCTTCGTCGTCCGAGACGACTCGTCGACGGCGCCGGTCGTCTACTCCATGGACGCCACCACCTGGGCGGCGTACAGCTTCTGGGGCGGCGACCGCAACAACAACGTCGGCTACGACCTCTACGGCCGCTTCGACGACCTGAGCGGCAACCCGACCGGCGGCCGCGCCTACACGGTCTCGTTCGACCGCCCGTACCTGGGCGAGGCCGCGACCGACGGCGCCGGCAGCTTCTTCGACTGGGACTTCCCAATGGTGCGCTGGATGGAGTCGAAGGGCTACGACATCTCGTACGTGACGTCGGTCGACCTCGAGCAGAACCCGAGCCTGCTCCTCAGCCACAAGGTCTTCATGAACACCGGCCACGACGAGTACTACTCGGACAACATGCGCGCCGCGCTCACCAACGCGATCGCAGGCGGCGTGGACATGGCGTTCTTCAGCGCCAACAACTTCTACTACCGCATCACCTGGGCGCCGAGCGCGACCGGCACGGCGAACCGGCGCATCCATTCCGACAAGAACGCGCTCGTGGGGTCGACGACGTTCGAGTGGCGCCTGCTCTCGCCGCAGCACCCGGAGAACGAGATCGGCGGCGTGATGCTCGAGGGCGTCGCGAACGACCGGCCGTTCCTCGTCTCGGACGCCAGCAGCTGGATCTACGCCGGCACCGGCCTCCACAACTACACCGGCAACGGCACGAGCGGCGTGATCACGAGCGGGCCGAACCAGAACGCCCTGCCGGGGATCATCGGCTACGAGTTCGACTCCCGCGCGACCACGACGGCGAACCTCTCCACCTGGGCGTCCTACGAGCCGAGCACGACGCACACCGTCGGCCACTCGTTCGTCCCCGCAGGTGACGGCAACGCCACGAACGTCTGGGCAGACTCCGTCCTCTGGACCGCGCCGAGCGGCGCGATGATCTTCTCCGCGGGCACGATCGAGTGGAGCTGGGGCCTGGATGACGGCTACAACAGTGGCTACTGCAGCTGCTTCCACCAGTACACGAACGCGGCCACGCAGCGAGTCACGCAGAACGTCCTCGACAGGTTCAGCGGCCCCTAGAAGAGCCCCAGACAGAGAGTGCGCAGGCTGTTCGTCACCGTTCACAGCGACGACCCGCGTTTGCACGCGGAGCTCGTCAAGGGCCTTCCGGGCAACGGCGTCGTGAGCGAGCTCGCTCTCGCCGACGTCTCGGCGCACGGCCAGGCCGCGGCGCCCGACCTCGTCTTCGTGGATGCGGGGCCGCCTCCGGCCTCCTCCATCCCGGCGGGCGAGCTCCGCAACGCATACCCGTCCGCCTTCGTCGTTCTGGTGGCACAGGAGGTCGACGAGGCGACCCTGCAGCTCGGCGCCTCTGTCGGCGCGGACGCGTACATCCGACGCGACGAGTCGCCGGCGGACGCCGTGACCGCGATGCTCGCGGTAGCGGCCCTTACGAAGCGTCGCCGACAGGCCTAGACGGCCTGTACTTCCTGTCGAAAAGTCTAGGTCCCCCGCCGCGCGGAGGGTTTTCGACTTCTGGCCTTGGATGCGGCATTGCGCACCCGTACGCTCTTTGTACGGCGGGTCTCACGGGGAGAGCGTCTGCGGCATATGACTGAATTTGGCATTGAAACCCACGTTTCGGCACCGCGAAGGCGGTCGCCGTTCGACATCTTCGCCGCGGCCGACCCGCGGACACTGGAGATCCTCCGCCGCCGCCACGCCGCGCGCAGCCCACGGCGCCGCGGCTGGCTCGTCCGCCGGGCACTCGTAGTCGCGGATCTCGCCGGGCTCGCTGCCGCGATGGTCACGGTCGAACTCATCTTCGGGCAGGGCAGCGGCGCCGCGAACCGGGTCCACCCCGTGCTCGAAGCGCTCGTCCTTCTCGCAACGCTTCCCGGCTGGATCGTGATCGCGCGCCTGTATCGCCTCTATGACCAGGACGAGGAGCGGACTCATCACCCGACGACCGACGACCTCGTCGGCGTCTTCCACCTCGTCACGGTCTGCACGTGGCTCTTCTACGCCGCGGTCTCGCTCACGGGCGTGGCCCATCCGCAGCTCAGCAAGATGTTCGCGCTCTGGATCCTGGCGATCGGTCTCATCGCTGTCTCGCGCTCCTGCGCGCGCGCCTGGTGCCGGCGCAGCATCACGTACTTGCAGAACACGATCATCGTCGGCGCCGGCGACGTCGGCCAGAGCGTCGCGCGCAAGCTGATCCGCCACTCCGAGTACGGCATCAACGTCGTCGGGTTCGTGGACGATGCGCCGAAGGAGCTGCAGGCGGGGCTCGAGCACGTTCAGCTGCTCGGCTCGCCCGGCGACCTTCCCGAGATGGTGCGGCTGCTCGACGTCGAGCGCGTGGTGATCGCGTTCTCGAACGACTCCGCCGAGCAGACGCTCGAGCTCGTCCGTTCGCTCAACGAGCTCCAGGTGCAGGTCGACATCGTGCCGCGCCTGTTCGAGCTCGTCGCCCCAAGCGTCAAGATCGACACCGTCGAGGGGCTGCCTCTCGTCGGGCTGCCGCCGCCGAGCCTCTCGCGCTCCTCTCGCTGGGTCAAGCGGTCGATCGACGCCGCAGTGGCGGCCGTCGCACTCCTGCTGACCGCGCCGCTGTTCGCGTACATCGCGCTGCGTGTGAAGCTCGACTCGCCCGGGCCGGTGTTCTTCCGCCAGAAGCGGCTCGGCAAGGACCAGCGCGAATTCGAGGTACTCAAGTTCCGCACGATGAAGGTCGACAACGACGATTCGGCTCACCGCGAGTTCATCAAGGACCTGATGGATCCGACGACTGCGAAGACGACCAACGGCATCTACAAGCTCGACCGCGGCGACGCCGTGACCCGCTCGGGTCGCTGGCTGCGCGGGACGAGCCTCGACGAGCTGCCTCAGCTCATCAACGTCCTGCGCGGCGACATGTCGCTCGTCGGCCCGCGGCCCTGCATCGAGTGGGAGACCGAGCATTTCGAGCCGCACCACTACGACCGCTTCCTCGTCCCCGCCGGGATCACGGGCCTCTGGCAGGTAACCGCCCGGGCTCAGGCGACCTTCAAGGAGGCGCTCGACATGGACGTCGCCTACGCGCGCGGCTGGTCGCTCGGCCTCGATCTCAGGCTCATCTGCCGGACACCGCTCCAGGTTCTCGGCCGGAGGGCGACCGCTTGAGCGGGAACGGGAACGGTCACGTGAACGGCAACGGGAACGGCCACGCGAAGTTGCCCTGGCCGCTCGCCCGCATGCCGCTGACTCCGCGCCTCGCGGTCGTCGGCCTCGGCTACTGGGGCCCGAACCTCGTGCGGAACATCCAGGAGATGCCGGACGCCGAGCTCGTCGCGGTCTGCGACATGCGAGAGGACGCGCTCGAGACGATCGCGCGCCGCTACCCGGCCGTCACGACCACGACCTCGTTCGACGACATCGTCGAGGACGACGGCATCGACGGAGTCGTCATCGCAACGCCCGTCTCGACGCATCACCCGCTCGCGCTGAAGGCGCTCAACGCCGGCAAGCACGTCTTCATCGAGAAGCCGCTCGCAGCGTCCTCCGAGGAAGCGCGGGAGCTGATGGCGACCGCCGACGAGCGCGGCCTCGTCCTGATGCCGGGCCACACGTTCCTCTACAGCCCGCCGGTGAACGCGATCCGCGAGCTGATCGCGAGCGGCGACATCGGCGAGGTCTACTTCATCTCGACGAGCCGCGTGAACCTGGGCCTGCACCAGGCAGACGTCAGCGTCGCCTGGGATCTCGGCCCGCACGACTTCTCGATCCTGCGCTACTGGCTCGGCGAGACCCCGCGCCACGTGAGCGCGATGAGCCGGAACTGCGTGATGCCGGACATCCCGGACGTCGCGTTCATCAACCTCGAGTTCCCGTCGGGCACGATCGCCCACGTCGAGCTCTCCTGGCTCGCCCCGAGCAAGCTGCGCCGGACGACGATCGTCGGCTCCCGCAAGATGATCGTCTACGACGACACGAGCAACGAGCCCGTGCGCGTCTTCGACCGCGGCGTCGACCTGCCGAACCCGGAGACCTTCGGCGAGTACCAGCTCACCTACCGCGCCGGCGACATCGTCTCTCCGCACGTGCCGGCCGCCGAGCCGCTCTTCCTCGAGCTGAGCGACTTCTGCGAGGCGATCCGCACCGGCGAGGAGCCGCGCTCGAGCGCGGAGATCGGCCTGGACGTCGTCCGGATCATCGAGTCCGTCGACGCCTCGCTCGAGGCCGACGGCGCCCGCGTAGGCGTCGCCGAGGCCACGGCCGGACCCACGTAACCATGGGCACACAGGCAACGACCACCCGAGTTCCGTTCCTCGATCTCGGGGCGATTCACAGCGACCTCAAGGACGATCTGCTCGACGCGTTCTCCGCCTTGATCGACGCCGGGGCGTTCATCAACGGCCCTCAGGTGCGCGAGTTCGAAGAGGCCTTCGCCGACTACGTTGGAACGACCGAGGCCATCGGCCTCGCCAGCGGCCTCGACGCGCTGCGCCTCGGCCTGCTCGCGATGGGCATCGAGCGCGGCGACGAGGTGCTCGTCCCGGCCAACACGTTCGTGGCGACGCTCGAGGCCGTCACACAGGCGGGCGGAGTGCCCGTGCCGGTCGACATGTCCGAGGCCGACTGGAACATGGACGTGGCTGCAGCCGAGGCCGCGATCGGTGAGAAGACGCGCTTCCTGCTGCCGGTTCATCTGTACGGGCAGATGGCCGACATGCGCGCGCTCGTGACCCTCGCGGATCGCCATCACCTGACGGTGCTCGAGGACGCCTGCCAGGCGCACGGCGCCACGCGCGACGGCTTCGCGGCAGGGACCCTCGGCGCCGCAGCAGCCTTCAGCTTCTACCCGGGAAAGAACCTGGGCGCCTTCGGCGATGCCGGCGCGCTGACGACCAACAACGCGGCGCTCGCCGACGTCGTGCGGGCTTTGCGGGAGCACGGCCAGCGCGCGAAGTACGAGCACGAGCGCGAGGGCTGGACGGCCCGGCTCGACACGATCCAGGCCATCGTCCTGTCGGCGAAGCTCGAGCGGCTC
>Ga0307316_10000558_pt1 | contig 11246 bp, 10 predicted proteins | sample ER_DNA_356_FD_194504 | JGI IMG/M metagenome (GOLD analysis project Ga0307316, IMG submission 194504) | Bulk soil microbial communities from the East River watershed near Crested Butte, Colorado, United States - ER_DNA_356 | ecosystem: Environmental > Terrestrial > Soil > Floodplain | place... | reverse complement strand
GGGGGTGGCGGTGGTCAGGACCGGCGTCTCCACCTCGAGGAACCCCAGCGGGTCCATGTGCTCGCGGATCGTCCGGTTGATCTCGTGACGCAAGCGCAGCGCGTGCGTCATCTCGGGTCGTCGCAGGTCGAGGTACCGATACTCGAGCCGGAGCAACTCATCGGCCTCGATCCGATCCTCGATCACGAACGGCGGTGTCTCCGCGCGGTTGAGCACCTCCACCGACCCAACCGCGACCTCGACCGCGCCGGTCGCCAGATCGTCGTTCGCCATACCGGAGGGGCGCTCGCGGACGGCCCCGGTGATCCGCACGACCCACTCGCCGCGGAGCTCCTGCGCCACCGCGTGCGCGTCGGGAGCGTCGTCCGGATGGAACACGACCTGCACCACACCCTCTCGGTCGCGCAGGTCCACGAAGGTCACACCCCCGTGGTCGCGTCGGTGGGCGACCCAGCCGCAGAGGGTTACCTGGTCGCCCGCGTGCGCCAGGCGGAGCTCGCCGCACATGTGCGTCCGCATCCCGGTGGCCATCGCGGCAGGATCCGTCATCGTTCCTCCCCGACGAGTCGCTCCGCGAGCTGCTCGGTCGCGACGGTCTCTTGCTCGCCGTCCGCGAGTCGCCGGAGGGTCACGACACCGGACGCGAGCTCGCGCTCCCCCACGATCGCCGCGAACGCCGCCCCGGCGTGATCCGCCATCTTGAGCTGCGCTTTCAGGGGCCGATCCTCGTACGAACGCTCCGCCGGCACACCGGCGTCGCGGAGCTCCTCGACGAGCCGGCGGGCGGCCGCGCGCGCGTCGCCCTCGCCCACGGCGACCACGAAGCACCGGGTCGCGCGCGTTGCCGGCCGCGGGACACCCTCACGATCCATCGCCAGCCCCACGCGATCGAGCCCGAGCGCGAATCCGACGCCGGGGGTCGCCGGTCCGCCGAGCGTCTCGGCCAGACCGTCGTAGCGGCCCCCGGCGTTGAACGTCGCGGCCTGCGTGGAGGCCTCGTTCGTCGAGATCCACTCGAAGGCCGTCCGGGTGTAGTAGTCGAGGCCGCGAACGAGCCGGGGATCCAGTTCGTAGCGGACGCCCGCCTCGTCGAGGCCGGACCGGACCGCACCGAAGTGCTCGCTGCAGGGACCGCACAAGTGGTCCACGATCGTCGGAGCGGCAAGCACGAAGTCCTTCCGGCCGTCGACCTTGCAGTCGAAGACGCGGAGCGGATTCTTCCCGAGCCGCACGCGGCAATCCTCGTCCAGCTGATCGAGGTACGGCTCGAAATAGCGGATCAGCTCCTCGCGATACGCGGGGCGGCACTGCGCATCCCCGATCGAGTTCAGATGCAGCGCGTAGGCTCGGAGCCCACGTTCCCGAGCGAACCGCTCGCCCAGCGCCAGGACCTCGACGTCGGCCTCGGGACCGCCGACGCCGACGATCTCGACCCCGAACTGGCGGAACTCGCGAAAGCGGCCCGCCTGCGGCCTGCCGAGTCGGAAGTGATGCCCCACGTAGTACGTTTTGAACGGTGTCGGCAGGTCGTGCGCGTGGGCGAGATACGCGCGTACCACCCCGGCCGTGCTCTCCGGCCGGAGCGTGACCGATCGCCCCCCTTTGTCTTGGAACGTGTACATCTCTTTCGTGACAACGTCGGACGTCTCCCCGGAGGTGCGCACGTAGAGCTCCGTGTGCTCGAAGGTCGGCGTTTCCACGTACCGGAACCCGAACAGCCGGGCCGTCGTGTGCGAGGCCTCGTACAGGGCGTGCAGCTGATCGGCGTCGTCGAGCAGGACGTCCTGCGTTCCGCGCGGGGGTTGGAACGACATCAGGCGAGCTCCCGCAGGTACGGGTTGGTCGCGCGCTCACGCCCGACCGTTGTGTCCGGACCGTGCCCGGGAAGCACGCGCAGCCCGTCGGGAAGCGTCAGGAACCGCTCGAGGCTGCGGCGCATCTGCGCCGGATCCGAGTTCGCGAAATCCGACCGTCCGACCGAACCCGCGAAGACGAGGTCGCCCGAGAAGACCAGCACGTCACCGTCGACGCGGAAGATGCAATGACCCGGCGTGTGGCCGGGGGTGTGCCAGACCTCCACGTCGACGCCCGCGAGCCGAAGGACATCGCCGTCTTCGACCGAGCGCAGATCCTTGACGGGTTCCAGCGGGTTGGGGAACCCATCGCGTCGCCATGCCACCGGATCCGTGAACGCGAGGGCGTCCGCCGGATGACAGAACACGGGGATCCCGTCCCCGGCGAAGACACCCGCGGTGCCCGCGTGATCCAGATGGGCGTGCGTGAGGAGCACGGCGGCGGGTGTCTTGCCCGCGGCATCCAAGAGCGCATGAACCGCCTCCGGCTCGAAACCGGGGTCGATGACGACCGCCTGATCCGTCCCGTCGGCCGCTAGGAGCCAGCAATCCGTCCCGTACGGGTTGCGATCGAAGACGTCGAGGTACATGGAGTGGCCATGCTACCGGAGGGGTTCGCGCGGGCCGCTGACGCGGCCCGCGCTCACGGGACGACCGCCTCGACCTCCACCTCGACCTTCCAGCGGGGATCGAGGAGCCCGGCGACGACGATCATCGTCGACGCCGGGCGCACGTCCCCGAAGACCGTCCCGTGAACCGCCCCGATCGCCTCGGCGTCTCCGGCATCGACGAGGTAGATCCGGGTCCGCACCACGTCCGGGACGGTCGCGCCGGCCTCGGCCAGGGCCCGGGCGATGATCTCGAAGCACCGTTGAGCCTGGGCGGCCGGGTCGGGATCGACGCTGCCATCGGGCATGATCGGGGCGGTCCCGGAGACGACCACGCGATCACCGACGCGGACGGCGCGGCTGAACCCGATCGTCGCTTCATACGGGGAACCCGACGAGACGCTTCGACGCTCCTCGGTCACGGCGCCTGCGCATCGAGCCACATCGTGAACGGCCCATCGTTCACCAGTTCCACCTCCATCTCGGCGCCGAAGACGCCTCTGCCCACCTTCAGACCACGCGTCTCCAGCGCTTGGGCGAACGCCTCCACCAGCTCTTCCGCCTCCCCAGGATCCGCCGCGTATACGAACGACGGCCGGCGACCCTTGCGGGTATCGGCGTAGAGCGTGAACTGGGACACGACCAGAGCCTCGCCGTCCACGTCCGCGATCGGCAGGTTCGTCTTCCCATCGGCGTCGCGGAAGATCCGGAGACCCACGATCTTGTCGGCCAGCCGGTCGACCTGGGACGTCTCGTCACCACGTCCGACGCCGACGAGGAGCACGTAGCCGATGCCGATGGACGAGATCGCCTCTCCATCGACCGAGACGGTCGCGCGCGACACCCGCTGCAGCAGGATGCGCATCTAGCTCGGGACCACGCGGTACGCGTCGTAGACGTTCTCGACACGCTTCACCGACGCGAGCAACGAGGACAGGTGCGTGATGTCCGCGAGCTCGAAGCTGAAGCGGAGCCTCGTGATGCGATCGCGCCCGGTGGACGAGTTGGCCGAGAGGATGTTGACGTGCTGGTCCGAGAGCATCGTGGCGATGTCCGACAGGAGCCGGGTTCGATCGAGCGCCTCGACCTGGATCGCTACGACGAACGACGTCGACTTCCCTTCTGCCCAGGAGACCTCGATCATGCGCTCGGGTTCCCGCCGAAGGGTCTTCACGTTCGGGCAGTCGGCACGGTGCACCGAGACCCCTTGCCCGCGCGTCACGAAGCCCACGATCTGATCGCCCGGCACCGGCGTGCAGCACCGGCCGAGCCGAACCCAGACGTCGCCGAGTCCCTTGACCATGACGCCCCGGGCGACGTCGGGTTGGGTGATGCGGACGGGACGCGCGAGCGGAACGTCGGTCACGTCTTCCTCCGCGCTGCCGCTCAGCTGTCTCGACAACCGGGCGACGACCGATTGCGGTGACACGTGGCCTTCCCCGACCGCGACGTACAACGCATCGAGGTCGGGCTGTTTCAGATCCGTCGCGACCTGCTCGAGCGCCTCTTCCGTGGTCAGCCGTTTGAAGGAGAGGTTCTGCTTGCGCATCTGCCGTTGGAGGAGGTCCTTCCCCTGGTCGAGCGCATCCTCACGGCGCCCCCGAGCGAACCATTGCCGGATCTTGTTCCGCGCGCGCGGGGTCGCGACGAACTGGAGCCAGTCCTGCGACGGCCCCTCCCCCTGCGCCTTCGAGGTGAGGACGTCGACCGAGTCGCCCGTACGGAGCTCGTAGTCCAGCGGGACGAGCTTCCCGTTGACCTTCGCGCCGATCGTCCGATGCCCGACCTCGGTGTGGATCGCGTAGGAGAAGTCGACCGGCGTCGCGCCTTGGGGCAGGTTGATCACGTCCCCTTTGGGCGTGAAGACGAACACGCGTCCGCCGGATAGGTCGATCCGCAGGCCCTCCATGAACTCCCGCGGGTCGGCCATGTCCTTCAGCCAGTCCATCATCTGTCCGAGCCACGCCAGGTCGGCCACGTCCTTCGATTGCTTGCCACCCTCCTTGTACCGCCAGTGCGCCGCGATCCCGTACTGCGCGGTGCGGTGCATGTCCCGCGTCCGGATCTGGATCTCGAGCGGTGTCCCGTTGGGTCCAAGGACCGTCGTGTGCAAGGACTGGTACATGTTCGACTTGGGCATCGCGACATAGTCCTTGAACCGTCCGGGGATCGGCTTCCAGAGCGAATGAACGGCGCCCAGCGCCGCATAGCAGTCGCGGAGCGACCCGGCGAGGATCCGGATCCCGACGAGGTCGTAGATCTCCTCGAACTCCTTGCCGCGGATCACCATCTTCTCGTAGATCGAGTACAGGTGTTTCGGACGACCCTCCACGTCCGCCTTGACCCCGAGCTCCTTCAGCTTCTGGCGGATCGAGTCGGTGAGCTCGTCGATCAGCGCACGCCGCTCGTCTCGGCGAGCTTCCACCAACCGGGCGATCTCCTTGTACGGCCCGGGATGCAGCGTCTTGAACGACAGGTCCTCGAGCTCCCACTTCACCTCCTGCACACCGAGCCGGTTGGCCAACGGGGCATAGATCTCGAGCGTCTCGGTCGCCATCCGCCGCTGTTTCCCCGGCGACAGCGCCTGGACGGTCCGCATGTTATGGAGCCGGTCGGCGAGCTTGATCAGCAGGACGCGGATGTCGCCCGCCATCGCCACGATCATCTTGCGGACGTTCTCGGCCTGCGCCAGCTCCCGGGTCCGGAACTCGAGCCGGTCGAGCTTCGTCAGCCCGTCGACGATGCGCGCCACGTCCTCGCCGAACGTTTGCTGGATACGGCCGAGGGTGACCTCCGTGTCCTCGACCGTGTCGTGCAGCAGCGCGGCCGTGAGGGTGGTGGTGTCCAGCCGCAGGTCGGCGAGGATCTCGGCGACCGCCAGGGGATGCTCGATGAAGGGCTCGCCCGACTTCCGGACCTGACCCTCGTGCGCCTCTTCCGCGACGCGGTAGGCATCCTCGAGCCCACGCAGGTCGCCTTTGGGGTTGTAGGACCGGACGTTCTTCAGCAGGGTCGGAAGCCCGGCGGGAGGCGAGGAGTCGCCGCGACGCAGGCGTGGGATGGGAAGCCGTCCGCTTCGCTTCTGCGGCGGAGGCGACGGCGGCGTTTCGAGCTGGAGGTCTTCCTTGCTGTCCACGGACACCGTCAGTGTACGGCGGGCGTCCGCGGCGACTCCGCAGCCGGCCTCAGAAACGGATCAAGGTCAGGAGGTCGTAGTCCCGCACCTTGTCGCGTCCGTGGAGGAAGTCGAGCTCGATCAGGCAGGCGATCCCGCAGACCTTGCCGCCGATCGCCTCCACCAAGGTGGCCGCGGCCTGGGCGGTCCCACCGGTCGCCAGCACATCGTCCACCACCAGGACGCGCTCGCCCGGACGGACCGCGTCCTTGTGGATCTCGAGGGATGCCGTGCCGTACTCCAGGGCGTACTCCTGGCCGATCGTCTCGGAGGGAAGCTTCCCCTTCTTCCGGACCGGGATGATCCCCGCACCGAAGTGGTAGGCGACCGGGGCTGCGAGGATGAAGCCGCGCGCCTCGATGCCGACCACCTTGTCGACGTTGCCGCGGCCGAAGTGGACGACGATGAGGTCGACGATGGTCGAGAACGCGATCGGATCCGCGAGCACCGGCGTGATGTCCTTGAAGACGATGCCGGGCTCCGGGAAGTCGGGGACGTCGCGGATCAGGGCTTTGATCTGGTCGATCTCCACGGCTACCTCCGTTTGCGCTTGGCCGGCGGGCGCCGCTTCTGACCCGCGCGAGGGCGCGCACCCCCGCCGCCCTGCTTCGCGGTCGCGCTCCGCGCCGCGGCGTCGGACGCGATCGCGATCTCCGCTCCGTCGGCCGCTGGGACCCGGGCCGGCCGCGGGCGCGGCGCGCCCGGCCGGCCCGGGACCCGCTGCGGCGTCCGCTTGGCCATCTGACGGCCCTTGAGGATCACGAGCACCGGGGCGGCGATGAAGATCGACGAATACGCGCCGATCGCGACCCCGACGAACATCGCGAACGCGAAGTTCTTCAGGGTCTCGCCGCCGAACAGCAGCAGCGACAGGATCGGGAGCAGCACGACCAGCGATGTGTTCACCGATCGCATCACCGTCTGGTTGAGCGACAGGTCGACGACCTTGGTGTACCCCATGCGCGCGAGGAGCGCCGCCGACTCCGTATTCTCCTTGACCTTGTCGTAGATCACGACCGTGTCGTAGAGGCTGAACCCGAGGATCGTGAGGATCGCGATCACCGTCTCCGGCGTGACGACCCGCCCGGTCAATGCGTAGACGCCGGCCGTGATCGTGACGTCGTGGACGAGGGCGATCATGGCGCCCGCGGCCATCGTCCACTCGAACCGGAACGCGATGTAGAGCCCGATCGCGACGAGCACCAGGATCAGCCCCCGGACCGCCTTCTTCGAGATCTCCGACCCCCACGTCGGACCGATGTCCTCGACGTTGATATCCGTGTTCGCGATCCCCGCTTGCGAGGCGAGATCGTTGAGGAGCTTCGCGGAATCCTGCAGACCGGTGAGGGACTCGGTTCGGATCGCGACGGAGTCACCGCTCACGACCTGGACCTCGCCGGTGAGGCCGTACTTCGCGAGGGTCGCCTCGACGTCTTGAACCGTCTCCCCGGTGTGCAGCGGGTACGAGATCTGCGCCCCTCCCTCGAAGTCGATCGAGTAGTTGAACCCGCGGATCGCGATCCCGAGCACCGACAGGACGATCAGGATGCCCGAGAAGGTGAACCACCAGTTGCGGTGCTCGATCAGCTTGAACCGGGGGATCCGGTACCCCCGGTAGACATCGAAGAACTCCCGGAAGGTCATACGTCCGGCTCCGCCGTGGTGTCGAGCGCGGTGTGGTCGGCCGCCGTTGCGGACGTCAGCCCGAAGCCGCGCATCTCCACGAGCCTCGTGGTCTTGGAGATCAGGAACACGGTCGGGCGCTTGAAGAAGTAGACGACGAACAGGTCGAGGGCGGTCGCGACCCCGAGCGTGAGGGCGAACCCTCGTACCGAGCTCACCGCCGTGAGGTAGAGGACCGCGGCCGCGATCCCGGTGACGATGTCGGCCGCCACGATCGTCCGGAACGCACGCTTGAACGCGGGCTGGACGGCCGCCCGTGGGGTGCGGCCCGCGCGGACCTCGTCCTTCAATCGTTCGAAGAACACGATGTACGAGTCCGCCGTGACACCGAGGGAGATCACCAGCCCGGCGACGCCGGCGAGCGAGAGCGCGTACCCGAAGCTCTTGCCGGCGATCGAGATCAGGGCGAGGGCCAGGATCGCCCAGATCGTCATCCCGAACCACGCGACGATGCCGAGCAGCCGGTAGTACAGCAAGAGGTAGAGGAACAGCAGGATCAACCCCGCGATGCCGGCGACGACGCCTTGCTTCAAGGACTGCTCACCGAGCGTCGGGCTGACGGTACGGACCGACTGCCGCGTCAGCTCGACCGGGAGGGCACCCGCGTTCAGGAGGGAAGCGAGGTCCTTGGCCTGCTGCTCGGTGAAGTTCCCGGTGATGATGCCGTTGCCCGCGGTGATGGGGCTCTGCACGACGGGGTTGGAGATGATCCTCCGGTCGACCGCGATCGCGATCTGGTTCGTCGGGGGCGGCTGGTTCACGGCAGCGGTCGTGGCCGCACCGAACTTGCTGGCCCCCGGGCCGTCGAGGGTGAACGCCACCGCCCACTGCGTGATGGGGTCGGTCTGAGTGCCACCGGTCAGCTGGGCCGAAGCCTTCGTGATGTTGCTCCCGATGATCACGACCGGGCCCAGATGCGCCTTCGAGTTGGGCGGCGAGCCGGCGGCGTCCGAGAAGTACCAGACGTCCTTCTGGTCCTGCGCGGCGCCCTGGCAGTCCTTCGATGCTTGCTCCTGCGGTGTGGAGCACGTGACAGGGATCGACGCGTAGCTCGGATCGGTCGGCGCCACGATCTGGAGGGTCGGCCGCTCCTCGAGGCGCGCGGTCTTCCCGATCAGGTCGAGCAGGGACTGTTGCCCCGTCTCGCGCTGGCGCTGGGCCGCGGCGGCCTGCGTCGTGTAGCAGCCCAGGTTCTCGTTCTGCGAGCTGTACACGCAGTACTGCGTCGTCACGTGCGGCGTCGTGTAAGCAGCGAGCGCGGTCTCCGCTGCTTGCTTCGTCGTGAAGTCGCAGGGCAAGGGCTGGGCCCCGCTGACATCCAGTTCGGTGTACGCGGTGGCCGGTGCGGAGGATGCCGATGGGCTGGCGGACGCGCTCGCCTTCGCCTTCTTCGAAGGCGACGCCGAGGCGCTCGGCGTTGGCGTGGGGGTCGCACTCGGGCTCGACGACGTCGTCGGTGCCTGGATGCACCACGTCGTCTTCGTGACCTTGGAGGTGATGCCCTTGCGAGCCGTTTCGGCGTCGCCCCGCGACGGATAGCATTTCAGCTCGGTGTTCCCGATGTCCGTCAGGCAGTACTCCGACGCCCCCGGCGGCGGGCCGACGGTCGGCGACGCCGAAGCCGAGGCCAATGACGACGCCGAGGCGCTCGCCGACGGCGTCGCGCTCTGTTTCGGAGCCGAGGTGATCCCACCCTTCGCCGTATCGGCCTCCTCCTGCGAGGCGTAGCACTGGAGCTGGGCGCCGCTCGCGTCCAGCAGGCATACCTGGGTGGCCTGCGAGCCAACGGTGAACCCCTTGAGCGCCTCTTGGGCGACCGATTGATCCGCCGAGCAGCCATAGCTGTTCCCGCTCGGATCTTCGATGCAGTAGCTGTCCGTGCTCTGTTGCTGCACGGTGCTGTTCGACAGACCCGGGATCTGGATCTCGATCGTGTTCCCCGACAGGAAGATGTCGGGCTCGCCGACCCCGAAGGCGTCCACACGGTTCCGGATGTTCTCGAGGGCCTGGTTCATGGTGCCCTGATCCGTGCCCGCCGGCGCCGAGAGGATCACGGCGAGGCCGCCCTCCAGATCGAGCCCGAGCACGGGCTTGAACACGCCGAAGGCGAGCGAGAGCGTGGATGCCACCACCAAGACCGCCACGAAGATCACCGAGATCCACAGTCCCCGGCTCCGCTTCACGCCAACAGCTCCTGTCCGTTGATCACCAGCCGGAACCGCGCCTCGATCGCTTCTGCCGCGAAGCGGCACAGCTGCATGCGCCCGAGGAAGATCTCGAAGTACTCCATGACCTGGCTGATGGTGGTATCGATCGTCAGCTCGAGGCTGACCGTGCGGGCGTCGGAGTCTACCCGTAGGAAGCTCTGTTCGACCGCGTAGTTGACGCGGTCGTGGATGTCGCGGTCGACGTTCACTGCCTTGCGTACGCGGCTGCGATGCACGTCGGATTTGTCCGCCAGGATCACGGCCGCGGAGACCGGTGAGACCGCCGTGCCCTCTGCCTCCTCGTGATTAGCGATCGCGGCGATGATCGGCATGAGATCGGCCCCGTCCACCCGGTCACGGAGGCTGTGGTACACGAGGACCCCGCCGGTCTGACCATGGGCGTCGCGCGCGAGCGCGTTCCCGACGTCGTGCAGGTATCCGGCGACGCAGGCGAGCTGCGCCTCACGCTCGGTGTATCCGAGCCGGTGCAGGACTTGGTAGCCGATCTTGGCGACGAGGTTCGCGTGCCGGAAGCCGTGCTCCGTGTAGCCCATCGCATCCATCACGCGGTCGGCCGACGCGATGTAGAGCGAGAGCTCGGGATCTGCTTGGACATCTTCGAGGGTGATGCTTGCGAGGTCGGGAGAAGCGGGCTCCGGCGCGGGGACCTCGGGAACAGGCGCGCCCTCGGGGGTTCCGATGGCGTCAGGCTCGCTCACGATCGGATCGGGCCCGCCGCGTTCTCGTCGGGCCCGTCGTCGTGCTGCTGGGCGACCTCCTCGTCGGTGTCGTCGTCGTCTTCGTCGTCGTCGACGTCGTCCTCGGTGATGCGGCGGGCGATCCCGGCGCGGACCATCTTGACCTGCGTCCCCGGGGCGATCTCCACAGTGACGGTGCCTTCTTCTTCGTCCTCGTCGACGATCGTGCCGAACATCCCAGACGTCGTGAGGACCTCGTCACCCACCTCGGCCGCCTGCTGGAGGGCCTGTTGGTTCCGCACCCGCTTCTGCTGGTTCCGCATGAACACGAAGAGCAGGCCGAGCGGGAGGGCGAAGACGAGAAGCGTGACGAAGCCGCTTCCGCCCGAAGAGCTCTGCGCGAGGAGGGAGTACATGGGGTTCCTTTCACGTGCTTGGATGGGTCGGGGTCCGTCCGATGCGACGAGGACCGAGTCTACCTGCGGGGTCGAGCCGCGGCGGGTCAGATCGGCAGGCGGCCGCGTGGCGCGCGGCCGACGTGTGCGTAGGCTCGCTCGGTCGCGAGACGGCCGCGCGGCGTTCGCTGGATGAATCCCAATTGGATCAGATAGGGCTCGACGACGTCTTCCACCGTGTCCGGTTCTTCGCCGACGGCGGCTGCGAGCGTGGTCAGACCCACCGGCCCCCCGGAGAACTTGTCGATCACGGCGTCGAGCACAGCGTGATCCAGCCGGTCGAGGCCCAGTTCGTCGACCTCGAACACCGCGAGGCCCGCCCGCGCGATGTCGCCGGTCACTCGGCCGTCGTGCCGGACCTCGGCCACATCACGGACCCGCCGGAGGAGCCGGTTGGCGATCCGCGGGGTCCCGCGCGATCGACGCGCGATCTCGCGAGCCCCCTCGGCGTCCGCGCCGACCTGGAGGATCCCCGCGCTCCGGAGCACGATCTGTTCCAGGTCTTCGACGTCGTAATAGTCCAGACGCGGACTGAACCCGAACCGCTCGCGGAGCGGCAGAGTGATC
>Ga0307316_10000555_pt1 | contig 11272 bp, 12 predicted proteins | sample ER_DNA_356_FD_194504 | JGI IMG/M metagenome (GOLD analysis project Ga0307316, IMG submission 194504) | Bulk soil microbial communities from the East River watershed near Crested Butte, Colorado, United States - ER_DNA_356 | ecosystem: Environmental > Terrestrial > Soil > Floodplain | place... | reverse complement strand
CTCGATCGAGTGCGGCGGCTCCTCGAATTTGAAATCGCCAAAGACGATCTGCAGGTTCCCCGTGTAGTCCTCGATCGGGGATATGTCGTTAATCGTCTCCCGCAGCCCACCAGCTTTCGGATCCGTCAGTTCCTCAAAGGAACGGCGCTGGATGTCGATCAGGTGTGGGACCTCGAGAGGGTTATCTAGGCGGGAAAAGCTCCTACGGGTTACGGGGGCAGCGTTAGAACGTGCCAAAGTCGGCGACTCCTCGGACGGTCAGAGGGACGTGGATACTGCGCAGATCAGGGCAGGGGCACTCAAAATGCGCGCGACGGCGGAAAATAACACACCGCCGCCGGCGCCTTCAAGTTCGGCTCCCCAGGCGGGATTGGGAGCCCCGCAAACTCGCTAGGCGAGTTCGACGGTGGCCCCCGCCTCCTCGAGTTCAGCTTTGAGTTTGTCGGCCTCGTCGCGTTCGATGCCCTCTTTGATTGGTTTCGGGGCCTCGTCAACGAGAGCCTTGGCCTCTTTGAGGCCAAGCCCGGTGGCGGAACGAACCACCTTGATGACCGGGACTTTCTGCCCGCCCACCTCTTTGAGGACGACATCGACGGTCGAGGACTCTTCCGCCCCCCCGCCTTCTTCGCCGCCGCCGCCACCGGCTGCGGCGGGAGCCGCGGCCGCTACGGCCGTCGCGGAGACGCCGAACTCCTCCTCGAGCGCTTTGATCCGCTCGGAGAGCTCGAGGACCGAGATGCTTTTCAGCTCCTCGATCCAGTCCTCGGTTGAAGTTTTGGTTGCCATCAGTCGCTACCCCTCTTCCTCGTTTGAATCCTGACTCGAAGTCTCTTCATCTGAAGCCTCTACATCCGGAGCCTCTGCTTGATCAGCAGGCGGCTCGTTCCCACTCGCTGCCTCCGTAGGCGCCTCCTCGACCGGAGCCTCCTCAGCTTTCTCCTCCTCGGCTGGGACAGACTCGTCTGCCTCTTCGGCCTCTGCCGTTGGTGGCGACGATACGACCTCGTCGCCGGTCGGCGACGAGGTCGTATCGGAGACAGGACCCGCGGCCCCCGCGTCCGGAGCTTCCCCGGACACCAACCCTTTCTCGGCGATCTGGCCGAGCTGCAACGCCAACCCCTGGATCATGCTGCCGAGGCCGCGGACCAGGCCGGTGAGCGGGCTGGCGACGACGCCGGCGAGCTGACCGTTGAGCACTTCGCGGCCGGGCAGTTTGGCGATCGATTTGAAGGCGGTCTCGTCAAGCGAGGTCGCGTCCATGAAGCCGCCCTTGTAGGTAAGGACGTCGTGCTCTTTGTTGAAGGTGGTGATCGCCTTCGCGGCCTGGGCGGTGTCGCCGCGGACGAAGGTGAGCGCGGTCGGGCCCTGCAGCAGCTCCGGCAACCGCTCCTCGCCTACCTGATCGGCGGCGATTTTCGTCAACCGGTTTTTGACGATGCGGAAGCTGGCGTCGGCTTCGCGCAGTTTCGAACGCAGCTCTGCCGCCTGCGGGACGCTGATGCCGCGGTAATCGACAGCGAAGATCGCCTCAGACTCCTCGATCTGGGCGGCGATCTCTTGTATGGCTGCTGACTTTTCTTCGCGGTTCATGGTCTCACCTGCACCGGGCTTCCGAGCTTGCGCTCCGCCGGTGGTCTCCGGTTAGCGGCGACGCAGTTTAGGCGGTCACCGGCTCCGCTGCGGTCTCGTCAGCGGAAGCCGTTGCGCCGGCTCCATCGCGATCGGGTTTGGCGCTGGCGTCGACGCGGATGCCCGGGCCCATCGTCGTCGCAAGGGTGGCCGAGAGGATGTATTTGCCCTTGGAAGCAGAAGGCTTCGCGCGGACGATCTCTTCGATCACGGCCTGGTAATTCTCGAGCAGTTTGTCTCCGTCAAAGCTGGCCTTGCCGATCGCCATGTGGACGATCGCCTGACGGTCGGTGCGGTATTCGACTTTGCCCGACTTGGAGTCGTTGACGGCTTTCTCGACGTCGTCGGTGACGGTGCCGACCTTCGGGTTCGGCATCAAGCCCTGCGGGCCGAGCACGCGGCCGAGCTGGCCGACGCCTTTCATCATCTCGGGGGTCGAGATCGCGACGTCGAAGCCGGTCCAACCCTCCTGGACTTTCTCGACCAGGTCCTGGCCGCCGACGAAGTCCGCTCCAGCCGCCTCGGCGTCGCGGGCCTGCTGGCCCTGGGCGAAGACGGCAACCGTGACGTCTTTTCCGAGCCCGTGCGGCAGCGCCAGGGTCCCGCGCAGCTGCTCGTCGGCGTGGCGCACGTTGACGCCGAGCAGGACGTGCAGCTCGACGGTCTCGTCAAATTTGGTGCTGCCGGTCTCCTTGATCAGCGCGATTGCCTCGGCCGGCGGGTAGGCGCGGTCGCGGTCGACCTTGTCGTACTGGGCGCGGAATCTTTTGCCGTGGGCCATCTCTGAAATCTCCTAGGCGACGTCGACGCCCATCGAGCGGGCGGTGCCGGCGATGATTTTCTTCGCGGCGTCGATGTCGTTGGCGTTGAGGTCGGGCATCTTCCGTTCGGCGATCTCCTGGATCTGCGCTTCGGAGATCGTGCCGACCTTGTTGACGTGCGGCTCGCCTGAGCCCTTCGGAATTTTGATCGCTTCCTTGATCAGGATCGCGGCGGGCGGCGTCTTGGTGACGAAGGTGAAGGAACGGTCCTCGAAGACGGTGATTTCAACCGGGATGATCGTCCCGCCCTCGCCCTGGGTCTGGGCGTTGAAGGCTTTGCAGAAATCCATGATGTTGACCCCGTGCTGACCCAGCGCGGGGCCGACCGGCGGCGCCGGGTTGGCATTACCCGCCTGGATCTGCAGCTTGATGACCGTGAGGACTTTTCGTGCCATAAGGGGTTCGTGAGCATAGCTGGCGCGAGAACCAAGTGATCCAAGGACGCAGGGAGCGTGGCGTGCTCCGCACGCGAGCGACCGAGGACGCCGGAGCGCGCCGGTTATCGCGTCAGCTAGATCTTCTTGACCTGGTCGTAGCCCACCTCGACCGGGGTCTCGCGCCCGAAGATCGAGACCAGAACCTTGAGTTTGGCGGCGTCCTCGTTGATCTCGGCGATCTCGCCAGAGAAGTCGGAGAGCGGGCCGGAAATGACTTTGACCGATTCGCCGATCGCGAACTGGGCCTGGGTCCGAGGTCGAGCGGCGGTCTCGCGGTGGAGCAGGCGGTCGACCTCCGGTTTGGAGAGCGGCACCGGTTTGTTGCGGGAGCCGACGAAGCCGGTGACGCCTGGCGTGTTCTTGACCAGCCCCCAGGCGTCGTCGGTCATCTCCATGTTGACGAGGACGTAGCCGGGCATCGTCCGTTTCGGTTTCGACTCTTTCTGACCTTCTTTGTTGACCTCGACGACGTCTTCGGTCGGCACGACGACCTGCCGCACGTTGCGGACCTGACTCATCGTCTCGACCCGGTGCTCGAGGTTGTGCTTGACCTTGTTCTCGTGCCCGGAGTAGGTGTTGATCACGTACCAGCGATACATCTCTCTTAGAAGCCTTTGTTCGGGATCCCGCTAGAGGATCTGCTTGATGAGCCAGTTGAAGGCCGCGTCGAGGGCGCCCAGGTAGGCAGCCGCGACGACCACGAAGAGGATGGTGACGGCCGTGGCCTGCACCAGGGTCTCCCGGTCTGGCCACTGGACTTTCTTTAGCTCGGCCCAGCAGGAGATTAGGAAACCGATGAATCCCGCGCGCTGACGTTGGGCTTTTGCCTGTTTCTGTTTCTTTGCAAGCTGCTCGCTCTCCCGCCGCTTTTGCTCTTCGCGTTTGCGCTTTTCCGCTTCCTTGGCGGCCTTGGCCTCGGCGCGACGGGAGGTGCGGGGCTTGGGGGCGTCAGGCGTCTCGAGCTGCGACTCAGGGGCGCCGGCGGCGATGCCCATCTCCACCGCCTCGGCCTCGGCTACCTCGCCGGAGACTGGCACCTGGGTGTCATGCTGGGCCTCAGAAGGGGTGTCGTGGCCGGGCGAGCGTTTCTGCTGTTCGGCTTCCCGAGCCCGGCGCTCGGCCTTGCGCTGTGCACGGGTTTTCGCCATCGCGAACTACCTGGTCTCTTTATGCGCGGTGTGGCGGCCGCACCAGCGGCAGAACTTCCGCATCTCGATGCGGTCCGGCGTATTCCGCCGCGACTTGTTGGTCTGGTAGTTGCGACGCTTGCACTCTTCGCAAGCCATCGTCACCGCAATGCGGACATCTCCGCGAGCCATCTTCTCCCTCGTTCCGTGCCTGGAGGTAGTCGTTACAAAAAACAAACCTCGGGCCGAGGCACGAGGCTGGCGCCAAGGATAGCGCCCGACGCCGCCCAGTGACTGACAGCTGAAACCCAGTCGCGCAGGTTCTCCACGTATTACCCAATTTTTTGTAAAGTCGTTTTCCAGCCAAAGTTTGCGGGCACTTCGGAGGCCAGATGCGCGAGGCGATCGACAGCGGCAGCGGTCTCTATGACCGCGACAGCTTTGTGGAAGCGGTGGAAGAGCGAATTCTCGATCCGCTTCACGGCGAGCAGCCGGGAGCGCTGCTTCTCCTCGACATCGACTCCTTCCACATCGTCAACGACTCCCTGGGGCACGAGGCGGGGGACCGCCTGCTGGACACCGTGGCGGCGGCGCTGCGCCAGGAATCGCGTGGCGACGACCTTCCGGCCCGGATCTGCGCCGACGAATTCGGCCTGCTGCTGCCGCGTGCTACGCCGGCGCAGGCGATCGCCACCGCGGAGCGGTTGATCGCGCTCGTGCGGGAGCGGGGCCAACCGGCGGTCGGGGCCAGCGTGGGGATCGCAACCTTCGGCGGCAGCGGCGAGGAAGTCACCGCCGAAGGGCTGATGATCGCCGCTGACATCGCTCTCTGCGAAGCGAAGGAAGCGGGTGGCGGTCGCGCGGTCGAGGCTGCCAACGGCCCCAACCTCAAACTGACTTGGGCCGATCGCATCCGCGAAGCAATCGATCAGCAGCGGATCGTTGTCTACGCGCAGCCGATCTTCGATCTGCGCAAGGAGTGCGTGGCGCGGGAAGAGCTGCTGGTGCGGATGCTCGACGAGAACGACGATGTCATCCCTCCCTCCTCCTTCCTGCCAACTGCCGAGCGGCTCGGCCTGATCACCGATATCGACCGCCTGGTCCTGGCCAAGGCGATCGAGCTGGCGGGCCGCTCGCAGCCGATCGCGGTCAACGTCAGCGGCGCTTCGCTTTCAGACCCCCGGCTGATCACCGACGTGCGCACCGCGATCGGCGATGGGCTAAACCCGGCCTGGCTCGACTTCGAGATCACCGAGACGGCGGCGATCTCCAACATGGACCATGCGCGAGCCTTCGCGGACGCCGTCACCGGCATGGGCTGCGGGCTCGGCCTCGACGACTTCGGCACCGGCTTCAGCTCGTTCAGCTACCTGAAAGAACTGCCGGTCCAACACCTGAAGATCGACATCGAGTTCATCCGCGACCTCCCCCGCTCCCCCACCGACCAGCGCCTCGTCCAGGCCCTGGTGCAGTTCGCCAAGGCCTTCGGCCAGGAGACGGTCGCCGAGGGGATCGAGGACGCCGAGACGCTGGCGATGGTCCGCGCCTTCGAGATCGACTACGCGCAGGGGTTCCACATCGGCAAACCGACGCTGGTCGAGGGCGGCAGTTTCGCCGCCGTTCCCTGAAGGAAATCCCAGCAACTGCGGGCTAGAATATGCCGCGTGACGAAGCGCTTGAGCGGTGATACCGAGGAGCTCGGCCGTGGACGCGCAATCCGTCGCGAAGCCGACCTCCGGGCGACGATGAGCGATCGGCTAGCTCGTCTCCACGTGCTCTGCAAGCAGATGAGCGCGATCAAAGGCGCGGCCCGAGCCCGTTGAGGGAGTTCGACCTCCGCTCGCTTCTTGAAGAGCTGAACGCCAGCGGCGTTCGCTTTGTAGTGATCGGAGGCGTGGCAGTCGGCGCCCACGGATACGTCCGCGCTACGGAGGACCTCGACCTCGTTCCGGATCCCGATCCTGAGAATCTGACTTGCCTCACCGAGGCCCTCGCGAAGTTGGAGTCGACCCTCCCAACGGTCGCCGAACGCCCCTTCAACGCAGCTACGGACGCAGGTGTGATTCGGCGCGGCGGCAACGTGACGGCGATGACGAGATTCGGTGGACTTGATGTCGTTCAGCGCGCTCGCGGCGTGCCAAGCTACTCACAGTTGATCGCCGATGCAGTCGGGAGTGAGTTACTTGGGGTTCCCGTGCTGATCTGCTCTCTCCCTCGACTGCGGGAGATGAAGCTCGCGCAGGACCGGGAGCAAGATCGCGCAGACCTCGCCAACCTTCCGGAGGAGTAGCAGCCTAAAGCCCCAGCGTTTTGGCGATGATCGTGCGCTGGATCTCGGAGGTGCCGCCGTAGATGGTGGAAACCAGCGAGGTGCGGACGAGGCGCTCCATGTCGTACTCGGATGAGTAGCCGTAACCGCCCATCATCTGCATCCCTTCGAGGGTCACGCGCTTGGTCACCTCGGTGACGAAGAGCTTCACCATCGAGGCCTGCTGGGGCAGCATCCGGTCGGGGTCCTCGTCGACCAGCGTGGCGACCCAGTGGGTCATCAGCCGTGCCGCCTGCAGGTCGGTGGCGAGGTCGGCGATGCGGTGCTGCAGCGCCTGGAAGGAGCCGATTGGGCGGTCGAACTGGCGGCGCTCCTTGACGTAGAGCAGGAGGTCGTCCATCGCCCGCTGGGCGATCCCGAGCATCGTCGCTGCGAGGATCAGGCGCTCGACGTTGAGGCCGGCCATCAGCTGCATCCAGCCCTGGTCCACCGCACCGAGCACGTCCTCCTCGCGCGCCGCGCAGTCGGTGAAGTAGAGGTGGTTGGTCTCGCGCCCGCCCATCGTCTCGATCGGAACGACCTCCATCCCCTCGGCGTCGCGCGGCACCCAGATCATCGTCATCCCGGCGTGCTTGTCCTCGCTGCGGGTGGTTCGGCAGACCACGAGGACGTGGTCGGAGATGTGGGCGTTGGAGCAGAAGACCTTCTGACCGTTGAGGACGAAGCTGCCGTCGACGCGCTCGGCCTTGCAGGAGAGGGCACCGACGTCGGAGCCGGCCTCCGGCTCGGTCATCGCGATCGCCTCCACCGAGCCGGAGGCGATGCCGCCGAGGATCTCTTCCTTCTGCGCCTCGGTGCCAAAGCGCTGGGTGGCCCCGGCGACGATCAGCGTCGTCGCGTAGCCGCCGATCGGCGCCAGGCCGCGCGAGGTCTCCTCCATGAACAGGCAGGCGTCGAGCATCGACCCTCCCGACCCCCCGAACTCCTCCGGGATCGTCACCCCGAGCCAGCCCAGCCCGGCCATCTGGTTGTAGATCTCGAAGCTGTGGTGCTCGCGGTAGCCGTCGGTCAGCCGCTCGCGCTGGTCCGGAGTGCCGCACTCGCGGTCGCAGAAGTCGCGGATCGCGTCGACGAAATCCTTCTGCTCGTCACTGAGAGCGAAATCCACGCCGCCAGCCTACTGCTGAGAGCGTCTCTATCGGTGATTTGAAGACTTCTTCAGGCGCACCGTACGCGTCCGCGTGCTCGGTGCTCCGGTGTCGGGGGTGAAGGTAACCCGGACGCGGAGGCGGACATGGCCGGATTGAAGAAGGCGCCGCTGCTTGGCGCCGCTGGCGCGCAACAGGAGCTTGGCCGAGCCTGCAGCGGCGAACCGGAGGGGATCGGCGCGTCCGCCGGCGAGAAACACTTCTCCGGGCCCTGGCACGGAGACGGGCAACAGGGCGATGCCGCGTTTCGGCCTCAGCAGGGCCTTCCCCAGCGAAAACTGATTGTCGATCCCTCCTTGCGAGGGCTGCTCCGGAGCGCGAGCCGTCGGCGACGACGGCGGTGGCGGTGGCGGTGGCGACGACCGCGGGGGTGGCGGAGGCGGAGGCGGAGGCGGAGGCGGAGGCGGAGGCGGAGGCGGTGGCGGCGCAACGGCGGTGCCACTCAAAGTCGCCGCGTCCGGGCTGGAGGGCGCGTCGCTTTGGACCTCGATCGTCGCCTTGGGCTGGCCCGCCGTCGACGGACTGAAGCTGACTTCGATCTCACAGGTGGCTCCGGCCGCGAGTGGTTTGGAGGTGCAGGCGGCAGCGTTCCGGAGCGTGAATGCTCCGGCGCCCGGCCCGGAGATGGAAATCGAGGCGATCGAGACGGCGGCGTTGCCCGTGCCGGTCAGCTCGAAGGCCTGGGTGACCGGCGCCGCCCCCACCGTCACCGAGCCGAAGTCATGCGCGGAAGGGCTCAGCTCCAACCCGGGATGAGGCTCGGCAAGCGGCGATCCCTGAACCCGATCCTGGGCGCCGTCGAAGCGACGCCAGACGATCAGCGGCGTCGCGTCAGATCGCAGCGCCAGCTGGGGGTCGCCGGCGTTGCGTCCGCCCTGGGAGACGTTTGCGACCGACCCGATCGTGCCCCCGCCGGCCGCGATTTTGACCCGCTGGACGATCGTGTTGGCCCCGTCGGAGCGCGACCAGACCGCGGTCGCGGATCCGTCCGGAGCCACCGCGACCTGCGGCGCGACCGCGTCGTGGTCGGCCCCGGACAGGTTGGCCACGGCCGCGAGCGGGGCGCCGCCGGGGCCGACCGCTCGCGCCTGGACGACGAAGCTGCCGGTGCCTGCGTTCAACCGATCCCAGACCACCACGATCTTGCCGTCGGGCCCCACTGCGGCCTCCGGTTCGACTGCCGATCCGCCGGTGGCCGAGAGATCGTAGGTCGACGCTTCAACGCTCCCGCCTGAGGCGATGCCGCGCGCTTGCACGACCTGGATCGAGCCGGACACCCGAGTCCAGACCACGGTCACGCGCCCATCTGGCCCGACGACCTCGCTGGGCTCGATCGCGGCCGCCCCGGCGGCCGAGAGATCGACGGGACCGGCGCTCAACGCCCCGTTCGGCGCCACCCGGCGCGCCTGGATTCTCTGGCTGCTGCCGTCGAAGCGACTCCACACCAGGGTGGCGGTCGCATCCGCGCCGACTGCGACCCGCGGTTCGACCGCATCCTGACCGGCCGCTGACGGGGTGTCGGCGTCCGCCACCTCAACCGTCCCATCAGCTTCGATGCGGCGGTCCTTGATCAGGAAGTTGCTCCCGTTCCAGCGCTTCCAGACGACGGTCGCGACGCCGTTGGGAGCGATCGCGATCCTCGGGTCGGAGGCATCGCGCCCGACGGCGGAAAGGTCTTGGATCGGACCGAGGCCGGCTTCGGAATCGATCCGGCGGGCCCTGATCACGTAGTTCGATTTTCCTTCCTCTTCGATCAAGCCGGCCCAGACGATGGTCGCCGAGCCGTCGGGCGCAGTCGCCACGTCCGCGCCGAAGCCGTCTTCACCGGGCGTCGAGATCGTCAGCGGCGGCTGCGGGATCCCGTTGCGGTCGACCTGCCGCGCGCGGATCGTGTTTTCGCCGGCCGCTTCCTCGCTCCATACGACCGTCGCCGCGTTGGACCCGGGTGCGACCGCGACTCGCGGCGAGGCGGCGCGGGCGCCGGCCTGTGAGAGATCGGCAAGCCGTGGCGCTTCCCCTCCGCTGCGCGCCTGAGGCCGGGGCACCGGCGTCAGGTCCGGAAGCGTCGGGGTCGAACGGAAGAAGCTGCTTGCGATCCCGTCTCGGAACGCCTGCTGAGACCCGGCCGAAGACTCGATCTGCCAGTCATCCCGCAGCCCGTTCTTCCAATCGTTCCAGTTGAACCAGAGGAAGGCGCCGATCTGGGGGTGGCGGGGGAGGTACTCGCCAAGCATTTCGCGGATCCAGTTGGCCTTGTCCCCGCCGAACTCGGTCGAGGCGTTCTCGACGATCGCAACCGGCTTGTCGGCGGCAAATTCGTCCAGCCTGGCGAGAGAGGGATCGAAGACCTCCGCGGGGGTGTGCCAGCTGTCGGGCTGGGCGGGATTGCGACCCCAGTTGTAGCCGTCGAATCCCGCCCAATCGACGTAGGCGGCGCCCGGGTAGTACGGGGAAAGATCGGAGAGCGAATCGTTGTGCCAGAGGATGTTGGGGACCCAGGTCCAGGTGACGTTGGTCGCGCCTTCCGCCTTGACCAGGTCGTGAAAATGGCGCCAGGCGGCGACAAAGTCCGGGTTCTGGCCCCAGGAGAACCAGTTGCCGTTCATCTCCCACCAGGGGACGAGGTAGAACGGGTGAGCCCACTGTTTTGCCGCCTTCGCCCAGGCCCTGATCTGCGCGTCTTGTTTGCCTTCCTTGACGTCGGTGAGCGTCACGCCTTCGGCGAGGCCGAGGGTGAGGAGCGGGATCGCGCCGCGGTTGTGGATCAGGTTCATCCTGGTCGAGTCGAAGTCCAACCACGGCTGGCCCGTGCTGACGATCGCGACCTTCTTGCCGGTATGCCGCTCGAAGTGATCCCAGGCCGCCAAGTTCTGCGGCACGTTGCCGACTTCGCCGTACGGTTCGCCGCTGATCAGGCCACCCCAGTAGACATCGCCCCGCGCGGCTGCTGCCTGGCAGAGCAGCGCAATCAAGACGGCTGCGAGCGCGACTGCTCCCCTTCTCCCCGTCACAGCCATCGCGCTAGTCGAACATACGTCCAGCACCATCGAACGATGTTGGCAGATGATCGCTGCCGGTCCGCCCATCAGCGTCCGATGAAGCCCGGAACGAGACTCGAACTCGTGACCCCTTCCTTACCATGAAGGGGCTGGCTGATTCGTCCCTAGCCGCCCTGGTTCGGCTGCCGCCCAGTTCTCGACTTCGGCCTTATCGGTCGTTCCCCTAGCCGCTTCCCCTTCATCCTCGCGCTGCCTATGCGCTGCCAAGCGGGAGAAGATGCCACGTAGCGGCTAGAGCCGGGTGACTTCCGGAGGGGTGGGGCCTTTGTAGAGCTTCATAATCACCGGACCTTCCTGCTCGAACTCTCTTGCAAGCGCCTCCCAGTGGGTCGCAATTGCCCTCATCTGCGTCCAGCCGTCGTACTGGGCCGAAGCGAAACCAGCAAACCGCAGACCAGAGCGACGGACCGCCTCGCGCTCCGTTTCGCTGTCGGTGATCGCCATGTCGCACGTGAGCAGCGCGAACCCTTTGCCCGCGATGTCTTCGATCCACCACTCGTCGCCCTTCTGCGGACGCTGCATCCCAGGATGGACGTGGTTCTGGAACATGGCTCCCCACCCGTGGTTGCCGTTGAACTCGTTGAAGGCTCGGGTGAAGGCGACCCCAACGTTGTTCTCCACGTAGAAGACGCGTTGGAGCGTTGGCATCGGCGATCTCGCTAGGCGACGGCTTCTAGTTGTAGCGCCGCTTGCACCTCATTCACCGAAGCGGCTACGTCGTC
>Ga0307316_10000554_pt1 | contig 11278 bp, 8 predicted proteins | sample ER_DNA_356_FD_194504 | JGI IMG/M metagenome (GOLD analysis project Ga0307316, IMG submission 194504) | Bulk soil microbial communities from the East River watershed near Crested Butte, Colorado, United States - ER_DNA_356 | ecosystem: Environmental > Terrestrial > Soil > Floodplain | place: USA... | reverse complement strand
GCCGGCGGCCCGTTCGCCAGATTCGACGGCCCCGTTGAGGTAGCCCTGGAAGTCGATCGAGGTGTGCTCGCCGGCGAAGTGGCAGCTGCCCTCGATTTCGCGTTCGGCGCCGGCGAACTTCGTGTATTGGCCGACCTTCCAGTAGGAGTAGGAGCCCTTGGTCCACTCGTAGCCAGTCCAGAAGTCGACCGTCGCCTTTTTGTTCCACCGAGACGAGATCCCGGGCAGGACCGGCTCGATCTGGCGCAGGAACTGTTCCGCGCGTTCGGTCGGGGTCCCGCTGCCGAAGCTGGCGCCGATTTTGCCGCCCGTGTAGTCGACGAGGATCCCGGCGCTGCCCGCCTGCGCGCGCGTGACCTCCCAGGTGTTCTGGTAGCCGGTGTCGGCGTAGGTTTCGCCGTTGCAGCCGAGCGAGTTCCAAAGCCGGTCTTTGAACTGGACGTGCAGCTTGGAGTTCGTTCCCATCCCCAGCTCCTGGATCGCCGTGGTCTTCAGCGCCGAGAAGCCCGCCTGCGAGAAGTCGACGGTGCGGAGGATCGAGAAGGGAAGGGCGAGGACGACGCGGTCGGCGCTGACGGCGCTGCCGCCGCTGGACGACTGGAACGAGAGCCGGTAGCTGCCGTCGGAGTTGCGTTTGATCGCGCTCAGCGCCGTCCCGGTCTTGATCTGCCCCTGCAAGGTGGCCGCGAGCCGCGCCGGGATCTGATCGTTGCCGCCGCGCACGTGGTACTTCTCGTTCGAGGGCCCGAAGATCCGCAGCTGGCCCTGGCCCGAGAAGGCCAGCAGGTAGAGCATGTTGAGGGAGCTCTGGACGCTGCTCTCGGCCCCGTACTCGATGTTGTAGGCGACGTCGAGCAACTGGCCGAGCTTGGATTTGAGGCCGCCCGGGACGAAGGCCTTGATCCAGTCGGTGATCGACATCGCGTCGAGTTCGCGACCGCGCTGGGTCGACTGGTTGTAGAGCGTCGGGTAGCCCGCCGCGGAGACGTCCTTGTGCAGCTGCTGCCAGATTTCCTTCAGGTCGTCGGTCGCTTCTTCGAACGAGTACGGCACGCCGTCGAAGTAATAGAAGCCATCGGTCCCGTTGACCTCGGCCGCGAGCAGGTTGTCGAGGTCGAGGCCGAGTTCCTGGGAGAGCTTGCGGACCTGGGTGTGCCCCTGGTCGATCAGCTCGCCGCCGTGCTCGGCGATCTGGCCTTCGGCAAAATCGCCGCGCCGGGTCCAGCAGCGGCCGCCGAGCCGGTCCGAAGCCTCGTAGAGGTCCGCCCGGTAGCCCGCCTGCTTGAGGCGGTAGGCGCAGGTGAGGCCGGCGAGCCCACCGCCGACGACGACGATCCGGGGCGCCGTGGCGGCCAGCGCCCGCGGCAGCGGGCGGCTCAGCATCGCCGCGACCGCAAGGCCCGCGCCGCCGGCGATCACCTCGCGCCGACGCAGCCGCGTCTCGCGCTCGGCGATGACCTCGCCGGACGGCACGTCTCGCGCCGCCGCCTCCGATGCGATCGAAGCTGCTTCCCCCAAGCGTCGCGCCAGCGGCGTCCTTCCCATTCGCGCACCTTGGCAGAGGCCGAGCGGCGCGACAAGTGCCGATTGGTCCAAGCGAGGCAGGCGGCTTTTGCCGATTAGGGGTATGAATTGCCCGGTGCCTAGGTGAACCGACGAGGAGGTGGGGTGCGGATGCGGGTGGCAGTCGTTGGGGGCGCTGGGATGATCGGGGGCCCGCTGGTCGCCGAGCTGCTGGATCGGGGGCACGACGTGCGGGTTATCAGTCGCGGCTCCTCCGACCGCCAGCCGCCGCCTGGCGCCGCCCATTTCGTGGCGGACGTGGCCACCGGCGAGAACCTCGAGGAGGCGCTTGCCGGGGTCGAGGCCGTCGTCGACGCCACCAGCTCGCGGCGGCGACCGCGTGAGGTGATGGTCGAAGGGACCCGGCGGCTGGTGGAAGTTGGCAGCCGGGCGGGGGTGCGGCACCATCTGCTGATCTCGATCGTCGGCTGCGATCGGGTCTCGACGACGTACTACCGCTGCAAGGCGATCCAGGAGGAAGTGCTCGGCGCGGGCCGAGTCCCCTGGAGTGTTCTGCGCTCGACCCAGGTACACCCGTTCGTCGCCGAATGGCTCGAGGGGGCGGCGCGGTTCGGGCTGCGCCCGACCGGGGCCATGCGACTGCAGCCGATCGACGTCGATGTCGTCGGCCGCCGCATCGCCGATGCGCTCGAAGCGGACCCGGCCGGCCGCCTCCCCGACGTCGGCGGCCCGGAAGTGCAAACTCTCGGAGAACTGAGCGGCGCCTGGCAACGCGCCAGCGACCGGCGCCTGCTGCCCCTGCGCCTGCCGTCGATCGGCAGGCTCGGGCGCTCGCTACGCGACGGCGGGCTCTGCAACGAGGCCGCCGCCGCGCCAGGGCCGACCTTCGAGGAGTGGCTATGAGATCGCCGGGGCTGGCCAGAGGAGCGCTCGGCCTGATCTGCCTCTACACGCTGACCCTCGGCGCGCTTGCCGCTTTCGCGCCCCACACCTTCTACGACGACTACCCGTTCATCGGCCACTGGGTGAAGCTCCTGCCCCCCTACAACGAGCACCTCGTCACCGACGTCGGGGGTCTCTATCTCGGCTTCGCGGTCGTCTTCGCCTGGGCGGCCCTGAAGCCGGAGCGAACGCTGGTCCTGGCCGCCTCGACCGGCTTCATCGTCACGGCGCTCCTCCACCTCGGCTTCCACGCCGACCACCTGGGCGGGTTCGCCACCACCGACGCGATCGGCGAGTTGGCGGGGCTGGGCTCGCTCCTGATTCCACCCGCGGTGGCTATCTGGGCCGCTGGATCATCTAGGGCCGCGGCACCCTGAGGACGACCGCGACCGTACGGGTGGCGGTGTTTCCCGCCGCATCGGTGCTCGAGAGGCGTATCCGGGCCGGCAGCTTGCCGTCCTGGGCAAGCGTGAAGACGCGAGCGCTGAGGCGTATCGACGCGGTCGCGTGGCCACCCGCCGCCAGCGTCAAGAACTTGGACCCAAGCAGCAGGACCCGGCGGGTAGAGCCGATCCGAACCGCCTTTGCGGTGCGCAGCGACAGGGTCGTGCGGCACCCTCCGGTCTCGGTCGCCGGGCAGGAGACCTGCACCTTGGCGACCAGCCGCTTACCGCTCTCGGCGACCACTGCCTTGCCGAGCTTGGGGAGCTCGGCAACGGTGTCGGCTGGCGGTTCCAGCCGCGGCGGTGCCACCGCTGGCGGCCCCATCGGAGGCGGTGCCACCGGAGGCTGTTCCATCTGAGGCTGGGTCGCGTCGATGTGCTCGACGTCGCTGACCGCGTCGATCGTCAGCTCGTCGGTCCGGGCGCTGTCATCGCCGGCGCCGCCGCGGACGACGTCGCTCCGCTGGTCCCGGGCCAAGAACTGATCGTCGCCGTCATGGCCGTCGAGGACGTCGCTGCCGTCGCCGCCATCCAGGAGGTCAGCCCCGTCGCCGCCGTTGACGGTGTCATCGCCTTCCCCGGCGTCGACCGTCAGTCGCGTCAGCCCGGCCAGCCCGGGAGCGGTGGCTTCGAAGCTGTCGTTCCCCGCCCCTCCGTTGACCACCAGGTGCTCGAAGCCCAGGGTTTCGATGAACGCGCCCTCGCCGTCGTCGTTGGCCGCACGCTCCAGCCGCACCCAGGCCGGCCTCTCCGCGGGCTGGTAGGTGAAGTCATCGACGCCCGGACTGCCGTTGACCTCGGCGGTGTCCACGCCCTCTTCGCCGAAGTCTTCGTCGTCACCGTCGCCGTTGTTCCAGACGATGACGTCGTTGCCTTCTTCACCGACGAGGATGTCGGTTCCCTCCCCGCCCGAGAGGCGGTCGTTGCCGGCACGGCCCTCGAGGATGTCGTCACCGTCGCTGCCGCTGATGGTGTCTTCGCCCGTCCCGGCGATGATCACGATCGCCGTGAGGGGAGCCAGCGGTTCGGTGCCCGCCTGAGCGAAGCTGTCATCTCCGCCGAGGCTATCGACGAGCAGCCGCTCGGCGGTGAAGTCGATTTCGCTTTCGGCAGCCCCCGCGCTCTGTTTCAGCAGGACGCGGCCGGCCGCGGCTTCGTAGGTGTAGGTCTCGGCGATTTCGGCACCGGTGCTGTCGATCGCGTCGAAGCCGATGCCCCCGTCGATGTGGTCGCTTTCGTCGCCGTTGCTCCAGAGCATCTTGTCGTTGCCTTCGCCACCGAAGATCTCGTCGTCGCCGGCGCCCCCGATGATCGTGTCGTTGCCTTGGTCTCCCTTCAGCACATCGGCGCCGTCCCCACCGGCCAACGTGTCGGTGCCTTCCCCAGCATTGACGGTCAGCTGAGTCAGCGCGACCAGTCCGGGAGTCGTGGGTTCGAAGCTGTCGCTCCCCGCTCCTCCGTTGACCACCAGGTGCTCGGTTTCCAGCGCTTCGACGACGAACCCGCCGAAATTACCTTCGGGGTCAGCTTCGCGGGCCAGCTTCACCCAGCCCGCCCGCTGCGCGCGCCCGTAGCTGAAGTTCTCGGCGCTCGGGTTGCCATTGATCTGGGTGGTGTCGTCGCCTTCTTCGCCGAAGTCTTCGTCGCTGCCGTCGCCGTTGTTCCAGATCATTACGTCGTTGCCTTCGCCGCCGAAGACCATGTCCTTGCCTTTGCCGCCGAACAGGGTGTCGTTGCCGGCGTCTCCGTTGATCGCGTCGCCGTCGACGGACCCGCCGGCGATCGTGTCGTTGCCGTCGCCACCGCTCACGAGGAGCGACTTGTAACTTCCGAGCGGCAGGCCGATCGCCTCGACATGATCGGGTCCGCCACCGGCTTCGACGACGATTTCGGCAGTCCCGTCCGCATCAACGATTTCGTCGCCATTGACGGCGATCTTGGTGCCGATCACCGTCAGCAGGATGCCGTCGTTTTCGTCGTCACCCTTGACGATCAGCTTGCCGTCCCGCACTTCCGGCATCACCGCCGCGCCCGCCGACGTAGTACCCACCAGGAGAGCGACCGAAGTCATGGCTAGGACGAACGCCATCCACTTCGAAGAGGAAGACACTGGAGGTACCTCCAAAGATCGATTGCGGGCCGCCGACGCGCTGGGCATCTACAAGCCAGGACGCCGCCTGCTCGAAATCCTTCCGAGGTGAACGGGGCAGCCAGGACTCGAACCTGGAATCGCCGGTTTTGGAGACCGGTGCCTTAGCCAGTTGGGCCACTGCCCCGTGGCCCTGATCGTAACGAGCGGGTAGCGGGAGATGCCTCGCCGGCGCTGGCCGGCGAGGCCCCCTCAAAGTGCGGGCGGAGGGACTTGAACCCCCACGGGCCGAAGCCCACCAGGACCTAAACCTGGCGCGTCTGCCAAATTCCGCCACGCCCGCGTGGCTGGGCCATCGGCCCTTAACGCGCGGCCAATGCCGCACTGTCGCTGACAGATTCTATGATCGGGGCGTGGCGGTAGGAGAGGTGAGGCCCGGTTACGAACTGTGGCGGCCCAATCGGGAGAAGCCAGGTTCGGTCACGACCAAGTTCGTGCTGGTGCTGCTGCTTGCGGCGACGGCGGTGATCGCGGCGGTGATCACGGTCGGTGGCTGGTCGCTGCTGAAGGGCGGCGGCGGAATGGGCATCGTCTGCGCGATCTACGCGATCCTCTACGCCTTCTTCGCGGTTCTCGTCGCCCGCTGGAGGCGGGGGATCCTGCCGGTGGCGGCGGCGCTGTCGATGATCCTGGCGATCTTTTGCGCGGTCGGCGCGGAGAGCTGGTTCAACCGCGACCGGTCGGGCTTCGACGAAGCCGCCCTCTCCTCCTCGCTGCTCGGCACGTTGGTGGTCGTCCTAGGCCTCCTGCAGATCGTCCTCATCGCCGTCACCCTCTTCGGCTTCAACCAGGAGTGGCACGTCGAGGAGGAGCGCCCAATCGGCTCCGGCGAGGACTACGGCGCCGGCGCGTCTCCGCAACCTGCGTAGAGATCGGGCGGATTCGCATCGGCTGGTGAGCAAGGCCTGCGTCGCTCAGGCGGCGCCGGACCAAGCAGTTCAAGGACGCAGGGAGCCTGAATAGCAGCGCTATTCAGGCGACTGAGGACGCCGCAATGCGCCGGTCCGCCGCCGCCTGAGCATGCCGGAGGGGGGACTCGAACCCCCAAGCCCGTAAGGGCAATCGATTTTGAGTCGATCGCGTATGCCAATTCCGCCACTCCGGCCCTCCCTGAACCATAGAGGCGGGCCATAGACTGCGCCGCGTGAACGCCCCGGCCGCGGAGACGCTCTGGGAGCCTTCGGCCGAGCTGGTCGAGCGCTCCCGCCTGACCGAGTTCATCCGCTGGCTCGACGTCGAGCGCGGCCTCTCATTTGAGGAGTACGGCGAGCTCTGGCAATGGTCGGTCGACGACCTCGACGGCTTCTGGTCGGCGATCTGGGAGTTCTTCGGAGTCCAGGCCGACGGCGACCCGACGCCGGTCCTCGCCTCACGCGAGATGCCGGGGGCGCGCTGGTTCCCCAACACCTCGCTGAACTACGCCGAGCACGTCTTCGAGGGCAAGGGAGACAGCGAGGTCGCCATCCTCCACAGCTCCGAGCTGCGCGAGCTGGGCGAGATCAACTGGGGGCAGTTGCGTGAGCGGGTGGCGGCCGTGGCCGACGGCCTGCGGGGGCTCGGCGTCGAGAAGGGCGATCGCGTGGTCGCCTACCTCCCGAACATCCCCGAGGCGGTCGTCGCCTTCCTCGCCACCGCCTCGATCGGCGCGGTCTGGTCGAGCTGCTCGCCGGACTTCGGCGCCGCCAGCGTGGTCGACCGCTTTGCCCAGGTCGAGCCGAAAGTCCTCCTCGCGGTCGACGGCTACCGCTACGGCGGCAAGAACTTCGACCGGCGCCAGACGGTCGGCGCGCTGCAGGCGGCGATGCCGAGCCTCGAGCGGACGGTCGTCGTCCCCTACCTCGATCCCGATCCCGACCTCTCCGTGCTTTCCCGGGCGATGGGCTGGGAGGAGCTGCTCGCCGCCGGCCGGGAAGCGCCGCTGCGCTTCGAGCGCGTCCCCTTCGACCACCCGCTCTGGGTCCTCTATTCCTCCGGCACGACCGGTCTGCCGAAGCCGATCGTCCAGGGGCAGGGCGGGATCCTGCTCGAGCATCTGAAGAAGCTCCACCTCCACGTCGACGCCCACCCCGGCGACCGCCTCTTCTGGTTCACCACGACCGGCTGGATGATGTGGAACTTCATCGTCTCCGGTCTCCTCACCGAGGCGGCGATCGTGCTCTACGACGGCAATCCCGGCTATCCGGACCTGAACCGCCTCTGGGACCTGGCCGAGCGCACCCAGATGACGATGTTCGGCACCAGCGCCGCCTTCATCGCCGGCTGCATTAAGGCGGGGATCGAGCCGGGCGCCGGCCGCGACCTCAGCGCACTGAAGGCGGTCGGCTCAACCGGGTCGCCGCTGGCGCCGGAGGGCTTCGACTGGATCTACGAGCACGTCGGCGCCGACACCTGGCTCTTCTCGACCAGCGGCGGCACCGACCTCTGCACCGCCTTCGTCGGCGGCGTGGCCACGCTGCCGGTCTACCGGGGGGAGCTGCAGGCGCGGGCGCTGGGGGCGGCGGTCGAGGCCTGGAACGAAGACGGCGAGCCGGTGATCGGAGAGGTCGGCGAGCTCGTCGTGACCGAGCCGATGCCGTCGATGCCGGTCTACTTCTGGGGCGACGAGGACGGGAGCCGCTACCGCGGCAGCTACTTCGAGATGTTCCCCGGGGTCTGGCGCCACGGCGACTGGATCGAAATCACCGGGCGAGGCACGGCGATCATCTACGGCCGTTCCGACTCGACCATCAACCGCGGCGGCGTTCGCATGGGGACGAGCGAGATCTACCGGGCGGTCCTCGGCATCGACGAGATCGTCGACGCGCTGGTGGTCGATATCCCCAGATCCGGGACCGACGGCTGGATGCCGCTCTTCGTGGTGATGCGCGAGGGGGCGGAGCTGACGCCGGAGCTGCCAGGCGAGATCGCGAGGCGGGTGCGGGAACAATGTTCGCCCCGGCACGTTCCCGACGAGGTCTTCCAGATCGCCGAGGTTCCGCGCACCCTCAGCGGCAAGGCGCTGGAGGTGCCGGTGAAGAGGATCCTGATGGGGACGCCGCCGGAGAAGGCGGTCAGCCGCGACTCGCTCGCGAACCCGGCCGCGCTCGACTACTTCGTCGAGATGGCGGGACAGCTGGGGGTTTGAGCAGCCATTCGCTCGGCGGCCAGGCGCGCCGTCAACCGCAGCACCGAGAGCACGTGGTCCGGTTCGTAGCGGACCTGCTCGTGGGTGAAGCGAAGGTTGGCTAGGCCGGAGGCCGTGTGGGTCTGGTCGCGTAGACGATCCCTCGCCTGCTCGGCAGGAGTGCGGTGGTAGCGCAGCCCGTCGGTCTCGACGACCAGGCCGAGGTCCGGCCAGTAGAAGTCGACTTCGAATTCGTTGACCCACTGGCAGGTGAGCGGGGTGGGAAGGCCAGCTTTGCGGGCGAGCGGCAGGAAGCGGCGTTCGAGCTCCTCGCGGGTGAGGCGGAAGGTGCGGCGGTCGAGGATGTGGCGGAGGCGGCCGACGCCGGGCTCGCCGATGCGAAGGTCGAGTGCCCTGCGCAGGCCGGGGGCGTGCACGAGGTCATATTTGTCGGCCTCGTTGATCGCGCGCTCGATGCCGGCACGGTCGAGGCGGAGGGAGAGATCGATCAGCACTTGGATTGGCGTTGTGACTGGGATGCCGTGGCGGGTGGTGATGTCCCTTCCGGCGAGAGAGGGCCTGCGATGAATCTGAATACCTGGGCGACGCCGCCGGGAAGGGCTGGGTAGGGAGACCTCTATGAGGTCGCGCCGCTCGTAACCGATCCGCCACAGCGCAGCCGCGCTGGAGTGACTGAGCACGGCACCATCGCCACAGGCGAGAACCGCCGCCATCCAGCGCCCACGCTCCGTCAGGGAGGGACGACCCACCGCGTAGACCCCCCGCCGCACCTGGTGCAGCCGTCCGATCGAGATCCGATGCCTGATCGCCTTCGCGGTGAACCCAAGTGCAATCAGCTGCTCACGTGCAACCACCCCATGCTGCTTCCGCACAAGCCTCCAAACCTCTGAGTTGACCGGTGATTGGTGAGTTATGGCCCCCATGAGGGCTTCAAGTCACCAATCATTCGACCCTCCCCCCTACCCAGCCTGTTTTTTTTCGAGCAGCTTGCGGCGTTCAGACCATGCCGAGGCCGCCGCTGACGCCCAGGGTCTCGCCGGTCACGTAGGAGGCGTCGTCGGAGGCGAGGAAGGCGACCGCTGCGGCGACCTCCTCGGGCTGGCCGAGGCGGCCCATCTGGGTCGCCGATTTCATCGTCTCGATCACTTTCTCGCCGATCTCGCCGAACTCCTTGGCGCCCATCAAGAGCGGGGTCTCGATCGGGCCGGGGGCGATCGCGTTGGCGGTGACGCCGTAGCGGGCGGACTCGCGGGCGATCGCCTTGGTGAAGCCGATCACGCCCGCCTTGGCGGCCGAGTAGGCGGCGGATCCCTTGGAGCCGACCCGGCCCGCCTCGGAGGAGATGTTGACGATGCGCCCGTAGCCCCGCTCCTGCATCCCCGGCAGCGCCGCGTGGGTGCAGTTGAGGACGCCGCCGAGGTTGATCGCCAGCACCCGCTGCCACTGCTCGGGCGTCACGTAGACGAAGAAGCCGAACTCGTCGGTGCCGGCGTTGTTGACGAGGACGTCCAGGACTCCGGTCTCGGCGACCGCCGCGCGGGCGGCCTCGAGATCGGTGACGTCGAGCTCGAGCGCGTGGCCGTTGACCTCCGCCGCCATCGCCTCGGCTCCGGTCACGTCGATGTCTCCGATCCAGACCTCGGCGCCCTCGGCGGCAAGCCGGGCCGCGATCGCGGCGCCGATCCCGCTCGCGCCTCCGGTGACCAGCGCCTTCCTTCCCTCGAGCCTCATGAGGCCGGCAGCATAGACTGCGCGGCCCGAGCACCTCGTCACGAACGAGCATCCCCGACTTGACGACCCCCACCGAGCCCATCCCGATCATCGGCGGCACCGGCGCCCTCGGGGCCGGCCTGGCGCGCCGCTGGGCCAAGGCTGGTATTCCCATAGTCATCGGCTCCCGCTCGGCGGAGCGAGCCGAGGAAGCGGCGGCGAAGATCCGCGAGGCGGTGCCCGAGGCGGACGTCACCGGGCTGGAGAACCGAGAGGCCGCACAGCAGGCGGAGATCGTCTTCCTCACGGTCCCCTTCCGGGCCCAGTCGGAGAACCTCAACAATCTGCGGGAGGCGATGCGCCCGGGCCAGATCCTCGTCGACTGCACGGTGCCGCTCGCCGCCGCGGTGAGCGGCAAGGCGACCCGCTCGCTCGGCGTCTGGCAGGGCTCGGCGGCGCAGCAGGCGCAGGAGATGGTCCCCGACGGCGTCACCGTTGTCGCCGCGCTGCACACGGTCGGCGCCCCGACCCTCGCCGACCCCAACGCCGAGCTGGACGAGGACATCCTCGTCTGCGGCGACAAGAAGGCCGACAAGGCCCGGGTCGCCCGCCTGATCGAGCTGATCCCCGGCCTGCGCGCGGTCAACGCCGGCGCCCTCGAGATGGCGCGGATCGTCGAGCAGCTGACCCCGATGCTGATCTCGGTCAACAGCCGCTACAAGGTCCACGCCGGGATCAAGCTCACCAACCTCCCCGACACCGACCACTGGGCGTGAGGGTCGCGCTGCTCGCCGGTGGGACCGGCGGCGCCAAGCTCGCCGCCGGCATGCAGGAGGAGCTCGGCGGAGAACTGTCCGTGATCGCCAACACCGGCGACGACGTCGAGGCCCTAGGGGTCCACGTCTCTCCCGACCCCGACCTCATCACCTACTGGCTGAGCGGCGAAATCGACGAGGAGCGCGGCTGGGGGATCCGCGACGACGACTTCACCGTCTTCGAGCGGCTGAAGCAGCTGGGCGCGCCGAGCTGGTTCGGCCTCTCCGACCGCGACCTCGCCGCCTGCCTCTACCGACGGCAGTTCCTCGATGACGGCGGCCGCCCCACCGACGCCCAGGCCCAGATCGCCCGCGGGCTCGGCGTCGAGGCGCGGGTGCTGCCGATGGCCGACAGCCCGGTCCGCACCGAGGTGCTCACTCCCGGCGGCCCCCGCAGCCTGCAGGAGTACCTGATCCTCGACGGCGGCCAGCCGGCGGTCGCCGTGGTGCGGCTGGAGGGGATCGAGGCGGCGGAGCCGACGCCGGAGGTGCTGGAGGCGCTGCGCGGCGCCGAGGCGATCGTGGTCGGCCCGTCGAACCCGGTGATCAGCATCGGGCCGATCCTCGCGGT
>Ga0307316_10000549_pt1 | contig 11310 bp, 12 predicted proteins | sample ER_DNA_356_FD_194504 | JGI IMG/M metagenome (GOLD analysis project Ga0307316, IMG submission 194504) | Bulk soil microbial communities from the East River watershed near Crested Butte, Colorado, United States - ER_DNA_356 | ecosystem: Environmental > Terrestrial > Soil > Floodplain | place... | reverse complement strand
GGTCGTGCCCACCCCTTGCTGCTGCGGGCGATGAAGCTCGCCCTGCACCGTGGGGCCCGCACGCTCGCGATCTCCGACGCGACGATGTCCGAGGTCGGCGAGCACGCGGAGATGACCCTCTACTTCTCCTCCAACAGCCCCTCGTTCACCCGTTCCCACACCGCCCTGATGGCGCTGGTACAAGGCTTGGCGCATGGACTGTACGCGCGGGACGAAGCCGCCCACAAAGACCGCATCCGCGCCTACAAACTGAAGTAGTCGCCAACGAGCAGTCGACTTGCCGGTTTGTCTCGCCAGGCGGGACAAACCGGCAAGTCGGCGCGGCGGCCTGGCTTCCTCGCCACGTAAGATGGCCGGGATGACTGAGCGTGCGACGTTTCGACTGAAGACCGGCCTTGCGGAGATGCTGAAAGGCGGGGTGATCATGGACGTGGTCACGCCCGAGGAGGCGAAGATCGCCGAGGAGGCCGGCGCCTGCGCGGTGATGGCGCTGGAGCGGGTTCCGGCGGATATCCGCCGCGACGGGGGCGTCGCCCGGATGTCGGATCCGGCGATGATCAAGGGGATCCAGGAAGCGGTGACGATTCCGGTGATGGCGAAGGCCCGGATCGGCCATTTCGCCGAGGCCCAGGTGCTGCAGGCGCTGGAAGTCGACTACATCGACGAGTCGGAGGTCCTCACCCCGGCCGACGAGCGCAACCACATCGAGAAGCTCGCCTTCGACGTCCCCTTCGTCTGCGGGGCCACCAATCTTGGCGAGGCGCTGCGGCGGATCGGTGAGGGGGCGGCGATGATCCGCTCCAAGGGCGAGGCCGGAACCGGCAACGTCGTCGAGGCCGTTCGCCACATGCGTGAGATCACCTCGGGCATCAAGCGGCTCGCGCAACTGCGGCCGGAGGAGCTCTCAGCGGCGGCGAAAGAACACCAGGCGCCGCTGGAAGTGGTGCGGGAGGTCGCCTCCGCCGGCCGCCTGCCGGTGCCGCTCTTCTGCGCCGGCGGGATCGCGACCCCGGCCGACGCATCCCTGATGATGCAGCTCGGCGCCGAGGGCAACTTCGTCGGCTCCGGCATCTTCAAGAGCTCCGATCCCGCGCGTCGGGCGAAGGCGATCGTCGAGGCCACCACCCACCACAACGACCCCGAGCGGGTTACGGCCGCCTCGATCGGGCTCGGAGAGGCGATGCCCGGTCTCGAGATCGCCGATCTCGCCGCCGAGGACGCCCTCCTGCAGAACCGCGGAGCGTAGGTGGCCCTGAAGGTCGGGGTCCTCGCGCTGCAGGGCGACTTCGAGGCGCACGCGCGGACGCTGCGCCAGCTTGGCGCCGAGCCACGGGAGGTGCGGACTCCGGCCGACATGCCCGACCTGGACGGGTTGGTGATTCCGGGCGGCGAGAGCACGACGATCGGCATGGGGATCGACGCGGCGGAACTTGGTCCGGCGCTGAGGGGCCATCACGAGGCGCGGCGGCCGATCCTCGGAACCTGCGCCGGGCTGATCGTCTGTGACGCCGAGCACCTCGGGTTCATCGACGCCTCCGCCAGGCGCAACGCCTTCGGTCGGCAGCTGCAGAGCTTCGAGGCTGATCTCGTGGTGGAAGGCGCGGGGGACGAGCCGCTGCGTGCCGTCTTCATCCGCGCCCCGTGGGTCGAGCGACACGGGTCCGAGGTCGAGGTTCTCGCCGCCTACGAGGGCCATCCGGTGGCGATCCGCGAGCGCAACGTCCTCGCCTGCGCCTTCCACCCGGAGCTGACCGACGACCCGCGGTTCCACGCGATCTTCATGGCGATGATTACGGCGGCGCGGGAACGCGCCGGGAAGGAGGCGGCGACATCGTGAGCGGTGGCGATCCGAGGACTCAGAACCTGGCGAAGATCCTGGTCGGCTACTCGACCGGAGTGAAAGCGGGCGACGTCGTCTCGATCGACGGCGAGAGCGCCGCGGCGCCTCTCATCCTGGCGGTCTACGAAGAGGTGTTGAAAGCAGGCGGTCACCCGGTCCTGAACGTCGCGCTGGAGGGCCAGATCGCGGCCTACTTCAAGCACGCCTCCGATGCGCAGCTGGAATGGATCTCCCCGTTCGCCGAGTGGATGGTCGACAACGCCGATGTGCGAATCGCGATCGGCGCCAGCACGAACACCCGGGAGCTCTCCGGAGTCCCACCCGAGCGTCAGACCCTGCGCCAGTCGGTCACCGGCGACCTGATGACCCGGGCGATGAAGCGGAGCGCCGCCGGAGAGTTCCGTTGGTGCTACACGCTCTTCCCGACCAGCGCCTATGCCTCGGAGGCGGAGATGAGCCTGGCCGACTACGAAGACTTCTACTACGGCGCCTGTCTCGCTACCGATCCGGAGCCGCTGACCGCGTGGAGGCGAGCCTCCGAGGAGACGACTCGCCTGGCGGAATGGATCGAGGGGCACGAGGAGGTGCGGGTCACGGCGCCGGGTACCGATATCACCCTCGGGGTCGCCGGTCGCAAGTTCATCCCCTGCGTCGGCGACAACAACATGCCCGACGGCGAGTTCTTCACCGGCCCGGTCGAGGACTCGGTCGAAGGCGAGGTGAGGTTCCATCTGCCGGCGGTGATCGGCGGCCGCGAGGTCTCGGGGGTGAGGCTTCGTTTCGAGGCCGGGAAGGTGGTCGACGCCACCGCGGACCGCGGCGAGGAGTACCTGCTGAAGCTGCTCGACACCGACGAGGGCGCCAGGCGCCTCGGCGAGCTCGGGATCGGGACCAACTACGGGATCGCGAAGGGGACCCGAGAGGTTCTGCTCGACGAGAAGATCGGCGGCACCGTCCATATGGCGGTCGGCAGCAGCTATCCGGAGTCGGGCGGCGAAAACGAGTCCGCGGTCCACACCGACCTCGTCTGCGACCTCCGCCTCGGCGGCAAGCTCGAGGTCGACGGGGTGGTGATGCAGGAGGACGGCAAGTTCGTCGTGTGATCACCCTTGGGTGAGGAGGATCGTGGCGATCGTCCCGCCGAAGCCCACCAGCATCGTCCCGAACCCGCCGATCATGACCACCATGGCAGTGCGGTGAAGCGCCTGCATTTCCTGGCGCACAGCTCTGAATTCGCCCCGCATCTCCCCTCGGACGGCCCGGAATTCCTCCCGCATCCCGTTGAAGCCGTCATCGGCCCGCTTGTTGAGGTCGTCGAGCCGCTCGTCAGTCCAGGCTTCCCTTGCCATCACCGCCATGCTGGCAGATTATCGAGAGCGGCGCAACTTATTGTCCGCGCAACGTATAAAGTTCGGAACGGAAATGTTGCGACTCACTGATTTGGGATCGGCGAGCCGGCGAGCAGGAAGAACCAGGCGGTCAGCGCCAGGGCGGCGAGCATCACCGAGCCCATCAGCACGGCCTCGACCACGGTCACCGAACCGTGGACCGGGGCGGTGTCGCGCATGCTCTTCAACCAGCCCGGCCGGATCGGGGCCAGCCGGTTGGTGCCGGTGATGCGGATGTATAGGTTGTTGAGGCGGCCGATCAGCCAGGCGACGACGAGGATCGAAGCGATGATCCCAACGGCCACGATCGCGTAGGGGCCGCCGCTCGGGAACTGGGTCTCCGACAGCTTCGACGCGATGTAGACCCAGCTGAGCGGGATCGCCGTCCAGAGCGAGAAGGCGGCCAGGAGCATGGCGACGAAGACGAAGCCCGCGGCGATGCCCCTTGCCGGTCCATGCGATCTCGTCTGCTCTGCCATTCCCTACTTCATAGAATGGCAGGCGATGTCCGGGCATTCCAAGTGGCACTCGATCAAACACAAGAAGGGCGCCGCCGACGCCAAACGCGGCAAGCTCTTCAGCAAGCTGGCGCGGGCGATCACGGTCGCGGCGCGAGACGGCGGGGGAGACCCCGACGGCAACCCGACCCTGGCCACGGCGATCCAGAAGGCCAAAGAAGCGTCGATGCCGAAAGACAAGATCCAGAAAGCGATCGACGTCGGCACCGGGGCCGGCTCCGACGGCGCGGCGATCGAAAGGATCGTCTACGAGGGCTACGGCCCCGCGGGGGTCGCCGTCCTGGTCGAGGCGCTGACCGACAACCGCAACCGGGCCAGCGCCGAGATCCGGCATGCCTTCTCCAAACACGGCGGCAACCTCGGCGAGCCGGGGTCGGTTGCCTGGATCTTCGAGAAAAAGGGCGCGGTCGTGCTCGACGGCGCTCGCTACGGCGAGGACGACCTGATCGGGGCGATCGACGCCGGCGCCGAGGACGTCCGCGAGGACGAAGGTCAGCTGCGGGTGATCTGCGACCCCCAAGACCTCACCGCGGTGCGCGAAGCGCTCGAGGGAGACGACATCGAGTTCGAGTCGGCCGGCCTGATCACCGAGCCGAAAAGCACCGTTGAGCTAAAGGGCCACGATGCCGAGCGGGTGCTGAAGCTGCTCGACGCGCTGGACGAGCAGGACGATGTCGACGAAGTCTTCGCCAATTTCGACATCCCGGCGGACGTTCTCGAGAAGCTGGCGGCGTAGTTGGTGGGGATGATCGACGGCTCCTAGCTTCCGTTGCACGGGTCCGAAGCTTGGCCGTTGGTTTTAGACGTTCCTCGGGCGGGTGGCACGGTAGGGAGCCCCTCCCTGAGGAAGCTTTAGCTACCGGAAGGGAGGGGGGGTCCCCTGCCGTGACAGGACCCGCCCGCCGGAGCGCCATGAAGGCATCCGACCGCGCTCCCAGAATCAATTTCCATGCAAGTAGTGATGGGCGTCGACCCCGGCGCCGCGAACCTTGGATTCGGCATCGTCCGGATCGAGGGCAATCACATGGTTGCCCTCGACGGCGGCGTGGTCGAGACGACCCCGAATCTGCCGATGGAGCGGCGCCTGGAGCGGATCCACCGCTCGCTCGCGGAGCTGATCGCCTGGCACGAGCCGAAGGCGATGGCGATCGAGGAGGTCTACTTCGGCAAGAACGTCCGCTCGGCGATGGCGGTCGGACAGGCCCGCGGCGTCGCCATGCTGGCCGCGGCCGAGCGCGGCGTCAAGTGCTTCTCTTACACGCCCCAGGCGATCAAGATGGCGGTCTGCGGCTCCGGCGGTGCTGGCAAGCGCCAGGTCCAGCGGATGGTCGGGACCCTGCTCGGCCTGCCCGAGCCGCCAACGCCCGACCACGCGGCCGATGCGCTGGCGGTGGCGATCTGCCACGGCGGTGGCAACGGGCACCGACAGGCCGCGGCCATTGCCCAGGCGGCCAGCCCGGGCCTCGCGGGAGAGCGGATCGCCGGATGATCGCTGCCGTGCGCGGTGAGGTGATGGTGCGGCGGCCCGACCACGTCGTGATCGACGCCGGCGGCGTCGGCTACCGGCTCGCGGTCTCGGCCGAGACGTTGAAGGCGGTGCCCGCCACGGGCCGCGACGCCTTCTTGCACGCGGAGCTGATCTCGCGCGACGATTCCCTCGCCCTCTACGGCTTCGCCTCCGAGGAGGAGCGCGACCTCTTCCGTCTGCTGGTCACCGTCAGCGGCATCGGCCCCAAGGTCGCCATCGCGACCCTCTCCGGCGGCACCGCGCGCGATCTGCTGCGGGCGATCGCGGCCGGCGACGCCAAGCGCTTCCAAGCCGTGCCGGGAATCGGCAAGCGCACCTCGGAGCGAATCATCGTCGAGCTGCGGGAGAAGGTCGCCGGCGCGCTGGAGGAAGAGGTCGCCGTGGTCGCCGCCGGGGAGGGCGATGCCCGCTCGCTGGCCCGCGACGGCCTGGTCAACCTGGGCTACGCACCGCTCGAAGCCGAGCAGCTCCTCGATGGCGTCGACGACGGCGAGCCTCAGGAGCTGGTCGCGGCTGCCCTGCGCAAGGCCGGTTCCTCGAGGAAGGCAGCGTGAGCGGGCCGCCCGAGATCGGCGGCAGCCGGATTCGGACGCCCGGGGTCGACGGCGATCCGGTGCCGGTCGACGCGGAGGTGAAGGTCCACGACGCCCGCGCCGAGGCGCCTGACGTGGATCTCGATCGCTCACTACGGCCCCCGACCCTGGAGGACTTCGTCAACCAGCGGCAGGTGACCGAGCAGCTGGCGATCTTCATCGAGGCGGCGAAGCGCCGCGGCGAGCCGCTCGACCACGTCCTCCTCGCCGGGCCGCCCGGGCTCGGCAAGACTTCCCTCGCCCACATCGTCGCCGCCGAGATGGGGGTGCCGATGGTGCAGACCGCCGGGCCGGCCCTGGAGCGGAAGGCCGACGTCGCCTCCTTTCTCACCTCGCTGGAGCCCGGCAGCGTCTTCTTCATCGACGAGATCCACCGCCTCGGCCGCGCCGTCGAGGAGACCCTCTACCCGGCGATGGAGGACGGTGAGCTGCCGGTGGTCCTCGGCCAGGGAGCGGGAGCTCGGACGGTCACGCTGCCGCTGCCGCCGTTCACCATGGTCGGGGCGACGACTCGCGCTGGGCTCCTGACGACCCCATTGCGCGACCGTTTCGGGGTCTCCCACCGCCTCGAGCACTACTCCCCCGAGCATCTGGCCCTGATCGTGGAGCGCTCGGCGCGGATTCTGGACGTCGAGATCGACTCGGATGGCGCGCGGACGATCGCCTCGCGCTCACGCGGCACGCCGAGGGTCGCCAACCGGTTGCTGAAGCGGGTCCGTGACTTTGCCCAGGTGAAGGGCAGCGGACAGGTCGGCGCCTCTGTCGCCGCGGACGCCCTGGAGATGCTCGAGGTCGACGACGGCGGTCTCGACCGCAGCGATCGCGCCCTCCTGGAGACGATCGCGAGCAAATTCGGCGGTGGCCCCGTCGGGCTCTCGACCCTGGCGATCGCCATCGGCGAGGAGCAGGACACGATCGAGGACGTGCTCGAGCCCTACCTGCTCCAGCAGGGCCTCCTGAAGCGCACCCACCGCGGCAGAGTCCTCACCCAGCGAGCTTTCGAGCATCTGGGCCTGCCGGCACCCGACGGCGCGGCGAGCCTCTTCTAGGACCCTCCCGCTAGCCTGTCGAGGATGCCGTTTTTCATCTGTCCGAATTGTGGGCACCGGGAGGTGAGCGGGGAGCGCACCGCCGGGTTCAGCACCCGTCCCAAGGGGTGCTCGAAATGCGGCTTCGGTTTTGTCTTCGAATTACTCGACGATTATTATCCGGCTCCGAATGCCGCCTTTTTCGTCTGTGACAAGCAGGAACGCGTGATCGACGCCGGCAAAGGCAGCTTCGAGCTGACCGGATTGACCGACGAGGACGTGATCGGTCGTCCCGTGCGCGAGGTTCTGGGGCTGGACTGGATCGACGGTGGCGACGGGGGCGAGGGGGCCGACACCAACGGCGACGGGGTCACCGACCCGATCGAGACCTCGCTGGAGTGGGGAGTCCGCTCGCTCGGCAAGCGGGTGTCCGTGAACGCCGAGGGCGATCTGCCCGCCCAGGCGGTCGCCGACGTGTTCCCGGCCTACGACGACGACGGCGGCCTGCTCCTCGTCCTCACCCCGGAGGGCTGAGGGAATGGGCTCGCGGCGTCAGCATCTCTTCGTCCTGCTGTTCGTCCTCGGGCTGGTCGCCGTCTCGGGGCTCGTCATCGCCGGCAAGGAGACGAAGCTGGGCCTTGATCTCCAAGGCGGGCTCGAGCTCGTCTACCAAGGCCAGCCGACGGGTACCGCCACCTCGGTCAGCGGCCAGGACATCGAAGACTCGATCTCGATCATCGAAGAGAGGATCAACAAGCTCGGCGTCTCCGAGCCGGAAGTCGCGCGCCTGGGCGAAAACGAGATCACGATCAGCCTGCCGGGGGTGACCGACGCCAACAGGGCAGCGGAACAGGTCGGCAGCACCGCTCAGCTCTACTACTACGACTGGGAGCCCAACCTGATCGGCCCGGAGCGCGCGATCGGCGGTCATCCGGGCAAAGAAGCCCCTCCGGGTCCGATAAAAGCCTCCGAAAAGCTCTGGGAAGAAGCCGGCCGCAACGTCAAAAGCGAAGAGAACGCGCGGCTGATCGTCGGCGGCGCCTACCCGAACGCCTACGACGCGGCGCTGCTCGCCTCCGAACAGACGCCGGTCGAAGACTGCACGACCTGCTCGGTCGCGAAGCCGCGCTACTACCTCTTCGAGAAGGCTGACCCGCACAAGCTCATCGCCGGACCGGAGCTGACGAGGAAGGACCTCTACGTCAGCCCCACCGGCGAAAAACGGCCGAAATCCGGGATCGTCCTCGAAGTCCCAGCCGGCACCGTCCTGGTCTCCGAATACCCGCAGGACGCTGAAGGCAATTTCGACGAAACCGCGCAGCCTGGCTGGTGGGCGATCAATGACGAACCGGCGCTGAGCGGCAACGACATCACCAACCCCGAACAGACCTACGCACCGACGAGCAACGAACCCGTTGTTTCCTTCAATCTCACCGGCGACGGGCAGGACGCCTTCCAGGAAGTCACCCGCCGGATCGCCCAGCGCGGTCAGGCGCAGGCGATCGGCCCGGTCGGCCCCCCGGAAGCCGCAGCTCTCTCCGGCCACTTCGCCGTCGTCCTCGACAACGAAGTCAAGTCACGCCCGATCGTCAACTTCTCCGAAAACCCGGACGGGATCGACGCGCGCACCGGGGCGCAGATCAGCGGTGGCTTCGGCGGTCCCAACGGGCTCAACGAAGCCCAGGAACTGGCGACGACGCTGCAGATCGGTTCCCTGCCGATCAACCTGAAGCTGATCAGCGAGACCCAGGTCTCGGCGACCCTCGGCAGCCAGGCGCTGCACGACGGCATCAAGGCCGGGATCATCGGCCTCGCGCTGGTCATCCTCTTCCTGCTTCTCTACTACCGCTTCCTCGGGCTTGTCGCGTCGGTCGCGCTCGGCGCCTACGGGGTGATCTTCTTCGCCCTGATCAAACTGATCCCGATCACCCTGACCCTGCCGGGCATCGCGGGGCTGGTGCTGACGATCGGCGTCGCCGCCGACTCGAACATCGTCATCTTCGAGCGGATCAAGGAGGAGGTGCGGGCCGGGCGCTCGATGTCCAGCGCGATCGCCGCCGGCTACAAACGCGGGATCAGCACGATCATCGACGCCAACGTCGTCACCCTGCTGACCGCCTTCATCCTCTTCGTGCTGGCGACCGCCGGGGTCAAGGGCTTTGCCTTCACCCTCGGGGTCGGGACGATCACCTCGCTGCTCACGGCCGTCGTCTTCACCCAGGCTCTGCTGGGGAGCATGAGCCGTTCGCGCCTGCTGCGCTCGCCCAGCGCTCTCGGCGCCGGCGGCGAAGGCCGGCGCTGGCACTTCGACTTCATGGGAGCGAGCCGCTGGTTCTTCTCGATGTCGGGGGTGATCCTGCTGGTCGGCGGCTTCGCCCTCGCCAGCAAGCAGCTCAACTTCGGGATCGACTTCGAGTCCGGCACGCGGATCACCGCCGCCCTGCAGCAGCCGACCGACGAGGACGGCGTCCGCACCGCGCTCGAGTCGGCCGGGGTAAGCGGCGAGGAGGTCCAGCAGGTCGACGATCCCAACTTCGGCTCGAACGTCTTCCAGATCCAGTCGCATCAGCTGGAACCGGACGAGGTGAAGGGCGCCGAGACCGCTCTCGCCTCCGAATACGGGATCGTCCAGGACGGCTTCGAGAGCACCAGCGTCGGGCCGACCTTCGGCCAGCAGGTGGCGGACAGCGCGCTCAAGGCGCTGATCTTCTCGCTGCTGGTGATCTGCGGCTATGTGGCGCTCCGCTTCGACCCGAAGTTCGCGGTGCCGGTCCTGATCGCGATCTTCCACGACATCCTGATCACGGCGGGCGTCTACTCGCTGACCGGAAAAGAGGTGAGCAGCGGTACGGTCGCCGCCTTCCTGACCATCCTGGGCTACTCGATCTACGACACGATCATCGTCTTCGACCGGATTCGCGAGAACGTGCCGCGGATGCCGCGAGCCGCCTTCTCGCAGATCGTCAACCGCTCGATGAGCGAGGTGCTGACCCGGTCGCTGGCGACCAGCTTCTCGACCCTGCTCGCGGTCTCCTCGCTGCTGATCTTCGGCGGCCCGACCCTGCAGGACTTCGCCTTCGCGATGCTCGTCGGAATCGCCTCCGGGACCTACTCGTCGATCTTCATCGCCTCGCCTGTCCTGACCGCCTGGAAGGAACGCGAGCCTGGGTTCGTGCGCCGTCGCCTGCGGATCGCCGAAGGCGAGGGTGGCCGCGTACCCGCCTTTGCCGACGAGATCGAGACCGCGAAGCTCGCGGCCGACGACGAACGCGAAGCCGAGGCCGTCGTCGAGTCGGAGGAGCCGGAAGCCGAGGCCGAAGCGGGGGCCGTCGCCACGGCGTCTCGCACCGCCGAGCCGGGGAACGGCGGCGACCCGATCGCCAGCGGTGACGGCGATGCCGCGTCAGCGGAACGGCGCCAGCGCAATGCCGAACGCCGAGCGCGCAGACAGGCGCGGCGCAAGCACGGAAGGAAGCGGTGAACAGCTGATGGCGCTCGTGGTCTTCTTCATGATGGGCATCGCCCTCTGGCACTTCACCGTCTTCCTGCCCGACCACTTCTGGCAGGGGATCGTCGGCGCCTTTCTCGGCGCCGTGATCGGCGCGATCGTCTTCGGGCTGATCGTCCAGGAGATCAGCGGCAAGAGCCTTGGGGACACCGACATCGGCACCGCGCTGATCGCCGTGCCCGGCGTCGCGATCGGCCTGGCGGTCGTCTACCTCCTCGGCGTCCGCGCCGAGGAGCGGCTCGAGTAACAAGAGCCCTGCAAATTCCGCGCTGGGGCAGGTGCTTTTGACATCCGCCGGTGGGGTCAGCCTTGGAGGGTGCCAACCGGTGCCCCCGCATACGAGGTCGCCCCATACTCCTACGCCGAGGCCCGAGCCCTTTGCGATGAGCTTGGGCTGAGCGAGCCGGTCTCCGTCACCCTGGTCCGTCGCGGTTACCGAACGCCGGAGGCGGCCCGTGCCTTTCTTGCGGCCGAAGAGACGCACCCGCCGGCGGCTTTCGCCGGGATGGAGGAGGTGGTGGAGCGCGTCCTCACGGCAATCAAGGCGGGGCGGCGGATCACCGTCCACGGAGACTTCGACGTCGATGGCGTCTGCGCGACGACTGTGATGGTCTCGACGCTGCGAGCCCTCGGCGCCGACTGCGACTGGCTGATCCCCGACCGCATCGCCGACGGCTACGGGCTCAGCGCAGCAAACATTAGGCGGTTGGCGGAGCGGGGCACTTCCTTGCTGTTGACGGTGGACTGCGGGGTGACCGCGGTCGCGGAGGTCGCCCTGGCTCACGAACTGGGGATGGAGGTCATTGTCACTGACCACCACCAGCCGGCATCGGAGCTGCCGGATTGTCCGATCCTTCACCCGCAACTCAGCGGTTACCCGTTTCCGTCCCTTTGCGGGACCGCTGTT
>Ga0307316_10000547_pt1 | contig 11326 bp, 8 predicted proteins | sample ER_DNA_356_FD_194504 | JGI IMG/M metagenome (GOLD analysis project Ga0307316, IMG submission 194504) | Bulk soil microbial communities from the East River watershed near Crested Butte, Colorado, United States - ER_DNA_356 | ecosystem: Environmental > Terrestrial > Soil > Floodplain | place: USA... | reverse complement strand
AACGAAGCGGTGGCCGAGCTCGACGCCGCCCAGGCGCGGCTGGCGCGCGTGCGGGCGCAACTGAAGCGGGCGCTGGTGGCCCTGCGCCAGCGGCTGATCGCGATGTACGAGACCGGCAGCCCGGACATGATCAGCGTGATTGTCGGCTCCAACGACCTCGAAGACCTCGCCGCCCGCACCGAATACCTCAACCGCATCCACGGGATGGACGAGGCCGTGGTCGGGCGGGTCCGTGACCTGCGCGACGAAGTCAAGGACCTGGTCAGCCGCCTGCGCGACAGCAAGGACCGAATCGAATCCGCGCGCGACGCAATTGCCTCCGAAAAGGAAGCGCTGACGACGGCGCGGACGGCGCTGCAGAGCCACCAGCAGGAACTCGTCGCCGCCCGGGCCGACCGCGAGGCAGCGCTGCGGAAGATCAGCGCCCACGAGGAAGAGCTCGATGGGGACGTCAGCGAGATCCAGGGCAAGATCGCCGCCGAGCTGGCGGAAACCGGCGCGACGCCGCTGCCGGCGGGGCCGATCAAGGGCGGCAGCGGCAGCATGATCTGGCCGGTCGACGGGCCTGTCGTATCCGGCTTCGGCTCCCGCACGATCAACGGCAGCTACGAGTACCACCCGGGAATCGACATCGCCGTGCCAGAAGGCACGCCGATCCGCGCCGCCATGACCGGCACCGTCAGCCTGCAGCAGTCAGAGGCCGAAAGCGGCGGCTACGGCAACTACACCTGCATCGACCACGGCGGCGGGCTCTCCACCTGCTACGCCCACCAGAGCTCCTTCGTTGCAACTCTTGGCCAGTCGGTTAGCCAAGGGGACATCATCGGGTACACGGGTTGCACCGGCTACTGCCTCGGACCGCATCTGCATTTCGAGGTTCGTGTAAACGGCTCCGTAACCGACCCGATGGGCTACCTGTAAGCGACACTCTTCTTCGATGATTCGCCAGGCGCGCAACTACTTGGTTGGCGCGATGTCCGGGGCGGGCCTGATCGCCGCCGCCATCGCGGTCTTCGTCGTGCTCGTGAGCACTCAGGTCTTCGGCGACTTTCCGATCCCGGGACTGCTCGGCGGCGGCGGGGACGCGGGCGTCTCCGGTGCCAAGGAGGCGGCGGCGCCGGTCGGCGGCGGGGCGGGCAGTGGTGCGGCGGCCGGAGAAGGCGGTGCGAAAGCTGCGGGCACCGCGGGCAAAGGCGGCGCGAAAGCTGCGGGCAAAGGCGGCGGCGGCTCCGGCGGCGGCGGGTCCGCCGATCTCGGCGGCGGCAAAGGTGGCACGCAGGCCACCGGCGGAGGGGGGGGCGGCGAAGGCAGCTTCGGCGGCGGCGCTGAAGGCGGGAGCACCGGCGGCGGCGAAACGGGCAGCTCGGCTCCGAGCGGCGGCGGGTCAGGCGGCGGCAGTGGCGCGGCTTTCGGTGGCGGCGGCGGCGGTGGAGGCGGCGGCGGCACCGGCGGCGGCGGCACCGGCGGCGAAACGACCACCCCCACGACCTCCGGCAAAGTCACCGGCGCCGTCAACGAAACGGTCCACCAGGTGGACGAAACCGTCACCGGCGGCACGCTCGAAGAAACCGGCGTGACCGGCACGACCGAAGAAGTGGTCGAAAGCGTCGCCGGCCCCGAATCCGTGGTTGGCGGTGTCGTCGACGAAACGACGAAGACGGTCGAAGGCGTCGGTAAGACCCTCGAAGGCCTCGGCAAATAGGCCGTCAGCACCCGCTCGAAGCTTGATCGGCCACAATGCTGGTCTTATGTCTGAGCAGGGACAGGCGGTGGCGAGCGGCGATCCGATCGCGGGATCGGCGGTCTTGCCGCGCGGCAGCAGGGTCAACGAGGAGGGCCACCTGGAGGTTGCCGGCTGCGACGTCGTCGAGCTGGCCGAAGAGCACGGCACGCCCGCCTACATCTACGCCGAGGACGACATCCGCTCCCGTGCCCGCGAATACCGCGAGGCGTTCGAGAGCCGCGGCGCCGACTACGAGGTCCTCTTCGCCAGCAAGTCGCTGCCCTGCACCGCCGCCTACCGGCTCCTTAGCGAGGAGGGGCTGTCGGTCGATGTCGCCTCCGGCGGCGAGCTGCACATGGCGCTGAAGGCCGGCTTTGACCCCGATCGCATCCACATGCACGGCAACAACAAGTCCGATGAGGAGGTCCTCTTCGCCGCCCGCGCCGGCATCCGCCACCTGATCCTCGACTCCTTCGACGAGATCGAGCGCTGCGAGCGGCTGCTCGACGAACCGCAGCGCGTGCTGATCCGGGTCACGCCCGGGATCAAGCCCTCGACCCACGACTACATCACCACCGGCCAACTCGACTCGAAGTTCGGCTTCGGGATCGAGGACGGGTTGGCGGCGCGCGCGATCGAGCGCGTGCTCGCCTCCGACAAGCTCGAGCTGGTCGGGCTGCACGCCCACATCGGCTCGCAGATCTTCGAGCTCGAGCCCTACACGCTGGCGATCCGGGCGCTCGGCGAGCTGGCCGGCGACTGGTGCCGGGTCGTCAACGTCGGTGGCGGCCTCGGCGTCGCCTACACCGCCGCCGACGAGCCGCCGCCGATCGACGCCTACGTTGACGTCAAGGTGCGCGGCGTGGCCGAGGTCTTCGGCGAGGGGGCGCGCATCCTGGTCGAGCCGGGGCGCTCCCTGGTCGCCAACGCGGGCGTCACCGCATATCGCGTCGGCACCGTCAAGGAGATCGCCGGAGTGCGCACCTACGTCGCCGTCGATGGCGGCATGTCGGACAACCTGCGGCCGATGCTCTACGGCGCCAAGTACGAGGCGCTGATCGCCGACCGCGCTGCCGCCCCGATCGAGACGTTGGTGACGGTCGCCGGCATGCACTGCGAGTCGAGCGACATGATCGTCCGCGACGCGATGCTGGCCGAGCCGGCCGTCGGCGACGTGCTCGTCACCCCGGCCACGGGCGCCTACGGTTACGCGATGGCCAGCAACTACAACGGCGTGCCCCGCCCTCCGGTCGTCTTCTGCCGCGACGGCGCCTCGCGCGTGGTCGTCCGTCGCGAGACCTACGAGGACCTGACCGCGAGGGACGCCTAGCGCGCGATGGCCTCTGAAGGTTCCAAACCGGTTCGCATCGGGCTGCTCGGGCGCGGCACGGTCGGTGCCGCCTTCGCCGACCTGCTGGCGGAGCGGGACGATGCGGTGGAGGCGGCCACCGGCCGGCGGCCCGAGATCTCGGGGGTGCTGAGGCGCGGGGAGGGGAGCTTCGAGGAGATCCTCGGCGGCTCGGACCTGATCGTCGAGCTGATGGGCGGCACCGAGCCCACGCGCGAGTACGTGCTCGCGGCGCTGCGGGCGGGAAAGCCGGTGGTGACCGCCAACAAGCAGCTGCTCGCCCAGCACGGCGACGAGCTCTTCGCGGTCGCCCGCGAGGCGGGGGTGCAGCTGCGCTTCGAGGCGGCGGTCGCGGCCGTGATCCCGATCGTCCGCACCATCCAGGAGAGCTTCGGCGTCACTGAGATATCCAAGGTCTTCGGGATCGTCAACGGCACCACCAACTTCATCCTCACCGAGATGGCGGCCAGCGGCACCGGCTACGACGAGGTGCTGGCGCAAGCGCAGGAACTCGGCTACGCCGAGGCCGATCCGACCGACGACGTCAGCGGCGCCGACGCGGCGGCGAAGATGGCGATCCTCGCCCGGCTCGCCTTCCACACTCCGGTGACGCTCGACGAGGTGACCTACGAGGGGATCGAACGGATCCTGCCCGACGACCTCGCCTACGCGAAGGAGTTCGGCCTCTCGCTGAAGCTGCTCGGCGTCGCCGAACGGCGCGACGGCGGCATCAGCGTCCGCGTCTTTCCCTGCTTCCTCTACCGGGGTCATCCGCTGGCGCCGATCGAAGGCCCGTTCAACGCGGTGATGGTCGAGGCGCCGGCGATCAGCGAGGTGACGATGTCGGGACCGGGCGCGGGCGGCCTGCAGACCGCTTCGGCGGTGCTCGGCGACGTCGTCTCGATCCTCGCCGGCGAGGCGCCGGTGCACGAGACGCGAGTCGAGCTGCCGATCGTTGCCGACGTCAGTTCCTCCTTCTACCTCTACCTCGAGGTCGCCGACCAGCCGGGCGTGCTGGCGCGGGTGGCGACCGTGCTCGGCGAGCACGGCATCTCGGTCAAGAGCGTCGTCCAGCGCGGGATCGGCGACGAGGCGCGGCTGGTGATGGTGATCCACGAGTGCCTGGAGTCGAAGTTCGCGGAGGCGCTCGAGGCGCTGGGTGGGCTGGACGAGATGCGGGCGGCGCCCCGTGCGATCCGCGTGATCGAGGAGGAGTACTGATGAGGGGGCTGCGCTGATGGCGGCCGGACTGATCGACCGCTACCGCGCCCGGCTCTCGCTCGAGCCCGGAGACCCCGTGGTGACGCTGAACGAGGGCTCGACGCCGCTGATCGAAGCGCCCCGACTCTCAGAGCGGATCGGCGCCCGTGCCTACTTCAAGTTCGAGGGGCTGAACCCGACCGGCTCGTTCAAGGACCGGGGGATGACGGTGGCCGTCTCACGGGCGAAGGGACGCGGGGCGGAGGCGATCATCTGCGCCTCGACCGGCAACACCGCCGCCAGCTGCGCCGCCTACGCGGCGCGAGCCGGGATGCGGGGGGCGGTGATCGTCCCCGAGGGGAAGATCGCGATCGGCAAGCTCGCGCAGGCGCTGATGCACGGGGCGCGGGTCGTGGCGTTGCAGGGGAACTTCGACGACGCCCTGCGGATCGTTCGCGAGCTCTCGCAGAAGCACCCGATCGAGCTGGTCAACAGCGTCAACCCGCACCGGATCGAAGGCCAGAAGACGGCGGCCTTCGAGGTGGTCGAGGACCTGGGGGAGATGCCGGGGGCGCTCGCGATCCCGGTCGGCAACGCTGGCAATGTGACCGCCTATTGGCGCGGCTTCCGCGAGCTCGCCTCCGGCGGTGACGCCGAGCTCGGCAAGCTCGAGGGCGAGAAGCCGGTCCTCTACGGCTTCCAGGCTGAGGGCGCTGCGCCGCTCGTGCGCGGCGAGCCGGTCCCCAATCCCGAGACCGTCGCCTCGGCGATCCGGATCGGCAACCCGGCCCGCTGGGAGGAGGCGATGGCCGCCTTCACCGCCTCCCGCGGCCGCGTCGCCGCCGTCTCCGACGAACAGATCTTGAACGCCTACCGCTGGCTCGCCGACAACGAAGGCGTCTTCTGCGAGCCCGCTTCGGCCGCCTCGGTCGCCGGCCTCCTCGCCCATGGTCTGCCCACGGTCGAGGACGCGCCCACTCCCGAGACCGTCGTCTGCGTCCTCACCGGCCACGGCCTCAAGGACCCCGACACCGCCCTCTCCAAAGCCCCCTCGGTGATCAACTGCGAGAACGATCTCGCCGCGGTTGAGCGCGCAGTATTCGAGTAGTTCGGTCGAACCGTACGATCAGGTACGGCACTACCGTACGACCTGGTATGGTAAGACCATACTTATGGAAGAAGTCAATCCCTTTGTTTTTAGCCGCCCTCTCGATCCCCAGCATCTGATCGACCGAGAGCGCGAGGCGGAGCAGCTGGTCGCGCTGGCGGAGGGTGGGCACGCCACCCGGCTCTCTGCGCCACGGCGCTACGGCAAGACGAGCCTCCTGCGGCGCGTCGGTCGAGATGCGGAAAAGATCGGGTTCAACTATGTGGAGGTCGACTTCTACGGAGTTCTCTCGCAAGAGGATGTGGCGGTACGTCTGGAAAAGGCCTACCGGGGCCTGAAATCAGCTCCACGTCGTGCTGCAGACGCCGCGATTGAGGCGCTTCGCCCCCGAGTCAGTTTGGGCGCTGGTCCAGCTCGCGTCGAGGCTAGTCCCTCGCTTGCTCAAGAGCGGGAGGGCTCCCGCGCTCTGGTCGGGCTTCTCGACCTACCCCTCGAGCTCTACGAGCGGACCGGGACGAGGACGCTTGTGGCTTTTGACGAGTTTCAATCTCTCCTCGCGGTGAACCCGCAAATCGACGGCCTTTTCCGCAGCCGGATTCAGCGGCATGGCGACTCCGCCAGCTACATCTTTGCCGGCTCGCATCCAGGCCTGATGGAGCACCTATTCGGGGCTTATGAGCGGCCTTTTTTCGGTCAGGCGCGGGTCATGAAGCTAGGGCCCCTCGAAAACTCGGACTTGATCGAATACATCGGTGAGCGGTTCGAATCGGGGAGACGAGATGTAACGCCGGTTATCCATCCGCTTCTCGCCCTCGTCAAAGGTCATCCTCAGCGAGCGATGCTGGTTGCTCATTACCTCTGGCAGCAGACTCCTTGTGGTGAGGCCGCCACTCCGGAGCGCTGGCAGTCGACGCTCTACACGCTGTTCTCGGAATACGGAGAGGCTCTTCAAGCTACTTGGGACGCGTTGGAGACCAAGGAGAAGGCGGTTCTGGCCGCCCTCGCAGTTGGGCGCGACCCTCTCTTCTCTGATCGCACCCTCCAGCGTTTCAACCTCTCGAAGGGTGGGGTTCAACATGCGCGTGATGCTCTCGCGAAGCGAGGGCACCTGCACCGGGTGGGAGAGGGGTGGGATTTGGTCGATCCGCTGCTGACAGAGTGGATTGTGAGACTGGAGCGCGGGATTGGGGAGGATGCGGTTCGATGACCGCCCGCCACCGGCTCGTCCGCGTCCCCGCCTCCTCGGCCAATCTCGGGCCCGGGTACGACGCGATGGCGGCGGCGATGGCGCTGCACCTGGAGCTGGAGGTGGAGGAGGCCGGCGAGTTCTCCTTCGACGAGGGCGGGCTGGGCGTCTCGACCGGGCGCGACAACCTGATCGTGCGGACCTTCGAGACCCTGCGGCCGGCGGACGGGATCGCCTTCCGGCTGCGGAGCGAGATCCCGTTGACCCGGGGCTTGGGGTCGAGTTCGGCGGCGATCGTCGCGGGTCTGTATGCGGCCGATCACCTGTACGAGCTGGCGCTGACGAAGGAGGAGATGCTGGCGCGGGCGACCGCAATCGAGGGACACCCCGACAACGTCGCCGCGGCGATCTACGGGGGCTTCGTCGTCTGCGCGATGGGCGAGGGCGGTCCGACCGCGGCGCGCTTCGATCCGCCGGAGGGGCTGGAGGGAATCGTCGTGATCCCACCCGATCAGGTCTCGACTGAGCGGGCGCGGAAGGCGATCCCTGCCGAGGTGCCGCTGGCCGACGCCGTCGCCAACGTTTCCGCCGCGGCGATGCTGGTGCTGGGGCTGCGCAGTGCCGACCTCGACCTGCTTTCCCGCGGCCTCCACGACCGCCTCCATCAGGACCGCCGCCGCGAGCTCTTCCCGCGCTCGATGGAGATCGTCGATTCGGCGCGGGAGCTGGGGGCGCTCGGGGCGACGATCTCCGGCGCCGGGCCGACGGTCCTGGTCTGGACCACCTGGCAGGACGCCGGCAACGTCACCGCGGCGCTGGAGGAGCGCTGCGCCGGCTGGGCCGAGGTCAAGCGCCTGCCCTTCAGCCCTCTGGGCGCCGACGTACCCGAGCTCTGATGCGCTGATGGACTGGGTCGTCCGCATAGGTCTGATCGAGCTGGCGGTCGGCGGCCTGCTCGGATGGGCGATGGTGATGCGCCAGGAGCGGCCGGAGTGGCTGCGGCGGATCGGCGTCGTGGCGCCGCAGCGGATCCGCCAGGTCCACCTCGACTACGTGATGATGGGCCTGATCCTGATCGGGGTCGGGCTCGCGCTGCCGGACCTGCCGACGCCGGTTGCCATCGCCCTCGTCTTCGGCACTCTCGTCAACCCGTTCCTCTTCGTCCCGCTTGCCTTCGACCCTGACGTCGACAAGCGGCTCTGGTACCGGGCGCTGGCGACGATCTCGTTCATCGGCGTCAGCGGTGGTCTGGTGATCGCGGCGATCGTCGGACCTGTTTTTTAGACATCGCCTGAGCCCCCGAGGGGTGAATCCTCGGGTTTCCGCCGACGACTTCAGGCGCCGGCACGGAGACCTCATCGGAGGGGTTCCCCGAGTTCTCAACAAATCTATTGCTGGAGAAATCTCCATTTTTCTGAATTGACATTCAAAGTTGTTTCTACGAACGCGAGTGTTTATGTTTGTCGCGCATCGGCTGGGAAAGAACGAGCGCGGAGGCGACATTGAAGCGGCTGGGAAGATGAAGAGCGGCAGCTTGGAGAGAAGTGGATTGACCTGCGGGAGGCAGGGACCGCGGTGCGATCGGGCTGCTGCCACGGCGGGAGTTGGTACCAGGGGGCTTTGGCGAACCTTCGCCATCCTCGGGGCGGTTCTCTTCATATGGGGTGGTGCCGTCCAGGTAGCCTCAGCCCAGACGCCGCTCCAGTACTACGGCGGCGAAATCTCTCGAAGCCCGAACCTCTTCCTCATCTTCTGGGGCAGTAACTGGAACTCCAATTCGGGAGCTCGGAGCGAAGTCGAAGCCACCTTCTCCGCTCTTTCGCAGTCTGATTATCAGGGCATACTGACTCAGTATTACGACGGCACGGGTCACATCTCCGCCGGCATCGGTGTCAACGCATGGACCGACGGAAGCATCACGGCACCGGGCGAAGTCAACTGGGCACACATCGAGCAGGAGATTCAATATGCCGTAGCCCAGCGGGGCTGGCCTGGAGGTGGGATCAACAACATCTATCTAGTCCTTCCGGCTCCGGGATCTGGCTATGCCTCCGGCTTCGTGCGCGGATGTGGCGCGCATTACTTCTCCACCGCAGTTGGCTCACCTGAGGCATACATCGGCTGGTCGGGCCAGGAACCCTTTCTTGGTTGTCGAGAAGCGGATCCAACTGGGCAGAAACGAGCCTGGGTGAGCGTGCTTGCCACCGCGACTCACGAGTATGCAGAGGCCGTCACTGATCCTCTGACGCCGGCATACGTGGGTCACAACACGGGCTGGCTCGACAGTGAAGGGGAGGAGATAGCCGACAAGTGCAGTGGGCTCAATGCCGCGCCTTGGAATGGCCACTACGTGTCGTACCTGTGGGATAACTCGCAAGGACAATGCTCGATATCGCACCCCATTACCCCACCCCCGCCTCCCCCCAGCCCGCCCACCGTCGAAACCAAACCGGCCACGGGCATCCAGGAAGGCCAGGCGACCCTCAACGGCACCGTCAACCCCAACGGCACCCAGACCGCCTACCACTTCGAATACGGCAAGACCGTCAACTACGGCAGCTCGATCCCGGTCCCCGACGGCGACGCCGGTCCCGGCACCGGCCCGGTCACGGTCTACCTGACGCCGAACACGCTGCTGCCGCGCACCCGCTACCACTTCCGCCTCGTTGCCAGCAACGCCGGGGGCACCTCCTACGGCGCCGACCAGGCCTTCACCACGGGCGTCAAGTGGTCGGTGCGCAACTCCAACAGCGCCGGCAACGCACAGGTGGGCTTCTGGTTCGGCCTGCCCGGCGAAACCCGCGTCTCGGGCGACTGGAACGGCGACGGCATCGACACCCCCGGCGCCTACAACCCGGCTACCGGGGTCTGGAAGCTCGGCAGCGCCAACACCACCGGCGCCAGCTTCAATACCTTCCAATACGGCGGCGGCCCCTGGACGAAGCCGGTCGTCGGAGATTGGGACGGCAACGGGACCGACACGATCGGCGTCTATGACCCCTCCGCAGGCAACTGGAACCTGCGCAACACCAATAGCAGCGGTCCACCGGACAAATCCTTCCAATACGGCGGCGGCGCCTGGGAGACCCCGGTCGCCGGCGACTGGAACGCGATCGCCGGCGACACGATCGGCGTCTATGACAAGGAGACGGGCAACTGGAACCTGAAGAACTGCCTCTGCGCCGGCAGCCCCGACTACTCCTTCCAATACGGCGGCGGCCCCTGGAGTGGCGCCGTGGCGGGTGACTGGAACGGCGACGGCATCGACTCGATCGGCGTCATCGACCCGGCCGCCGGTAACTGGAGCCTGCACAACACCAACGCCGGCGGCAACCCCGACTACTCCTTTCAATACGGCGGCCCCCAATACCAGTTCACGGTCGGCGACTGGGACGGCAACGGGACCGAGACCCCGGCGGTGAGCGAAGCCAACGCCCCCACCGCGATCGAATACCAGCTGCGCAATGCCAACAGCGGCGGCAACCCTGAACTCGTCTTCGAATCCGGCAGCCCCGAACAAGAACCGCTCGCCGGCGACTGGAATGGCGACAAAGTCACGACCACCGGCCGCTACGAACGGTCCACCGGCATCTGGCGTCTGCGCGGGACCAACCAGCCCGGCATCTTCTCGGCGACCGAATTCCAATACGGCGGCGCCCAGTTCAAGCCGGTGGTCGGCGACTGGAACGGCGACGGGACCGAGACCGTTGGGCTTTATGAACCCATAGAAGGCCGCTGGGAGCTGAGGAACGAAAACAGCGCGGGCAATCCCACTCTCAACTTCCAATACGGCGGCGCCCAGTTCAAGCCGGTGGTCGGCGACTGGAACGGCGACGGCAAAGACACCATCGGGCTCTACGAACCGGTCTCCGGCCAGTGGTCGCTGCGTAACTCCAACAGCGCCGGCAACCCGGACCTCTCGTTCCAATACGGCGGCGGCGCCTGGGAGACCCCGGTCGCCGGCAACTGGAACGCGATCGCCGGCGACACGATCGGCGTCTATGACAACGAGACGGGCAACTGGAACCTGAAGAACTGCCTCTGCGCCGGCAACCCCGACTACTCCTTCCAATACGGCGGCGCCCAGTTCAAGCCGGTGGTCGGCGACTGGGACGGCAACAAAACCGACACGGTCGGGCTGGTGACGTGGTGAGGAAGGTCAGCCGATTGACAGATTCCACGATACGGAAGAGAGATGTGATGAACGGTGGACGTGGAACCCGGCTGTCTCAGCGGGTGATCAGGTGGCTCTCCGGTGCGCTGCTTCTTGTCCTAGCCCTCGCTGCTCCCGCAGCAGCATCAATCGCGCCGCTTGAAGTTGACGAATACGTTCGGGATTACGGTGTCTCTCCTCACCGCGCGGCAGAAGTTCTGTCGATCCAGCACCGTGGAGCGGAAGCGGGCCTCGTGGCGCGACTCGAAGATCAACTTGATAACCGGTTCGCCGGAGTCTGGTTCGACAGTTCACGAAACCAGTTCGTTGTACCGCGTTTGGATGCCGTGCCTCGCGGTGAGGTGAGCCATGTATTCGCTGAAGTCGGCCTCGGTTCCGAGCACTACCGCACGACGGGCGCGCAAGTGAGCTGGCGGCAGCTGGAAAAAGGACAAGAAGAGCTGAACGCCGCTCTGCCCCGTCTCAGCCTCGGCCAAAAGCTGCAGACGTCAATCGATCCACGCACCAACTCTATTGTCCTCACCGAAGGCGGCCTGACCCCGCGATCTTCCTCGGAAGTTCGCGCCGGCGTGGGAGGGGTGGGCGTG
>Ga0307316_10000542_pt1 | contig 11415 bp, 7 predicted proteins | sample ER_DNA_356_FD_194504 | JGI IMG/M metagenome (GOLD analysis project Ga0307316, IMG submission 194504) | Bulk soil microbial communities from the East River watershed near Crested Butte, Colorado, United States - ER_DNA_356 | ecosystem: Environmental > Terrestrial > Soil > Floodplain | place: USA... | reverse complement strand
TCTCTCGCTGAGTTGTCTGTGCGAGGAACAGGACGCCGGCGCCGAGAGGGGCACCCACTCCTCCGAGCAACAGTGCTCGGCAGACGCCCTGACCGAGCGCACCCCTTACCCTCTTTAGGTTCATGCCTGAGCGGGATTACATAGCTGCGACCAAGGAGCGCGTTGTCGTCTTTGACGGCGGCATGGGCGCGACGCTGGAGCAGTTCGAGCTTTCGGCTGAGGACTATGGCGGGCTGGCTGGGAAGTGCCACGAGGTGCTGGTGCTGAACCGGCCCGACGTGATCGAGGGGGTTCACAGCTCGATGCTGGAAGCGGGCGCCGAGGTCATCGAGACCGATTCCTTCCAGGGCTCGCGGCTGAAGCTCGAAGAGTGGGGCCTCGGCGAGCAGACGCTGGAGATCAACCGCAAGGCGGCCGAGATCGCCCGACGTGCCGCCGGCGACCAGCGCTTCGTCGCCGGCTCGATCGGGCCGACCGGCTTCCTCCCCGCCTCCACCGATCCGACTCTCGGGAACATCTCCTTCGGCCGCCTGGTCGAGGTCTTCGCCGAGCAGGCGCAGGGGCTGGTCGAAGGCGGCGCCGACCTGATCATGATCGAGACCGCGCAGGACATCCTCGAGGTCAAGGCGGCGATCTTCGGCGCCCGCGAGGCGTTCAAGCAGACCGGCCGCACGCTGCCGATCCAGTGCAGCGTCTCGCTGCTGCCGAACGGCGGCAAGATGCTGCTCGGGACCGACATCCAGTCGGTGCTGACGACGCTGACCGCGCTCCAGATCGACGTCATCGGGCTCAACTGCTCGACCGGCCCCGAAGACATGCGCGACGCGATCCGCTTCCTCGGCGAGGCCTCTCCCCTGCCGGTCCATTGCATCCCCAACGCCGGGTTGCCGTTCCAGGGCTCCGAGGGCGAAACGATCTTCCCGGAAAAGCCGGAGCCGCTGGCAGCGACCCTCGGCGAGTTCGTCGAGCGCTTCGGCGTCGGCATCGTCGGCGGCTGCTGCGGCACCACGCCAGAGCACATCGCCGCGATCCGCGAGCGGATCGACGGCCGCGCTCCCGGCGAGCGGCCCGCACCCGGCCCGATCGAGGTCTCCTCGATGATGACCTCGACGCCGCTGGTGCAGGAGCCGCGGCCTACCCTGGTCGGCGAGCGGGTCAACTCCCAGGGTTCGAAAAAAGCCAAGGAAATGCTGCTCGCCGACGACTACGACGGGCTCGTCCAGGTCGCCGAAGACCAGGTCGAAGGCGGTGCTCACGTGCTCGACACCTGCGTCGCCCTGACCGAGCGCCAGGACGAGGACGAGCAGATGAGCGCCGTCGTCAAGCGGATCTCGCTGACCCAGCCAGCGCCGATCCAGGTCGACTCGACTGAGCCGGAGGTAATCAAGGCGGCACTGGAGACGATCCCCGGGCGGGCGATCGTCAACTCGATCAACCTCGAGGCCGGGCGGGACAAGGCCGACGTAGTGATCCCGCTAGCGCGGGAACACGGCGCCGCGCTGATCGCGCTGACGATCGACGAGGTCGGGATGGCGAAGACGGCCGACCGCAAGGTCGAGATCGCCGACCGCATCCGCGACATCGCCTGCGGCGAGCACGGCCTCGACCCCGAGGCGCTGATCTTCGACGCCCTCACCTTCACCCTCACCACCGGCGACGAGGAGTGGAAGCCCTCGGCGGTGGAGACGATCGAGGGGATCCGCCGGATCAAGGCGGAGATCCCCGGCGTCAAGACCTCGCTCGGCGTCTCCAACGTCTCCTTCGGCGTCTCGCCGCGCCCCCGCGCCGTGCTCAACTCGGTCTTCCTCCACCATTGCGTCGAGGCGGGGCTCGACCTGGCGATGGTCAACCCCAACCACATCACCCCCTACGGCGAGATCCCCGAGGAGGAGCGGGAGCTGACCGACGACCTCGTCTTCAACCGTCGCGAGGACGCGCTCGAGCGCTTCATCTCCCACTTCGAGTCGAAGGGCGAGGAGGCCGAGGCCGAGGTCGCCGACCCGACCGCCGGGATGGAGCCCGAGGAGGCGCTGCACTGGCACATCCTGCGCCGCAAGAAGGACGGGGTCGAGGACCAGATCGAGCGCTCGGTCGAGAAGATCGGGGCCGTCCCGACCCTGAACGAGGTGCTGCTGCCGGCGATGAAGGAGGTCGGCGACAAATTCGGCGCCGGCGAACTGATCCTGCCCTTCGTCCTGCAGTCGGCCGAAGTGATGAAGCGCGCGGTCGCGCAGCTCGAGAACTACCTCGACCGGATCGACGGCCACACCAAGGGCAAAGTCGTGATCGCGACCGTCTTCGGCGACGTCCACGACATCGGCAAGTCGCTCGTCAACACCATCCTCACCAACAACGGCTACACCGTGATCGACCTCGGCAAGCAGGTGCCGGTCGACGCGATCATCGAGGCCGCGGTCGAGAACGAAGCAGATGCGATCGGACTCTCCGCCCTGCTCGTCTCAACCTCCAAGCAGATGCCGACCTGCGTCGCCGAGCTGCACCAGCGCGACCTCGGATTCCCGGTCCTGATCGGCGGCGCCGCGATCAACCGCGACTTCGGCCGCCGCATCCTCTACCCGAAGGGGAAAGAGTCCGATGAGGTCTACGAGCCCGGCGTCTTCTACTGCAAGGACGCCTTCCAGGGCCTCGACACGATGGACGCGTTGGTGGATGCCGGCGCCCGGAGCGCTCTCGTGCAGCGGATCCAGGGCGAGGCGAAGCAGCTGCGCGAGAAGCCGGTCGTAGCCGACGACTCGCCGCCGACCACCGACGCCAGCGTACGCTCCGGTGCCCGCACCGACGTGGCGATCCCGCAGCCGCCGTTCTGGGGCGCGCGAGAGGTGCCGGTCGACCTCGGCGACGTCTTCCCCTACCTCGACCGCCACGTCCTCTTCAAGCTGCACTGGGGCGGGCGCGGCGTCAAGGGCGAGGCCTGGCGGCAGCTGGTCGAGGGCCACGACGGGGAGGAGGGCTTCGCGCCGCGCCTGGAGCGCATGTGGCGAGAGCAGGACTACCTGCGCCCGCGGGCGCGCCTCGGCTACTTCCCGGTCAACGCCGACGGCAACGAGCTCGTCGTCTTCGACCCCGACGACCCCGAGCGCGAGCTGGAGCGGCTCGTCTTCCCCCGCCAGCCCCGCCACGACCGCATCTGCCTGGCCGACTTCTTCCGCCCGCTCGAGAGCGGCGAACGCGACGTCGTGGCCCTGCAGGGGGTGACCGTCGGCCCGGTGGTGACCGAGCTGATTGAGCGGCTGGAGCGCGAAGGCGAGTTCGCCGAACAGCTCTACGTGCACGGACTCGGAGTCCAGGCGGCCGAGGGCTCGGCCGAGTGGCTTCACTCGGAGGTCCGTCGGCAGCTCGCAATCGACCCCGACCAGGGTCGCCGCTACTCCTGGGGCTACCCGGCCTGTCCTGACCAGTCCGAGCACGAGAAGGTCTGGCGCCTTCTCGACCTCGAAGAGATCGGCATGACCCTCTCGGGCGGCTACGCGGTGATGCCGGAGCAGTCGACGGTGGCGATCGTCGCGCACCATCCGCAGGCCGTCTACTTCGGGATGAAGTCCGGCTTCATCCCCGAGGACAAGGCGCCGGACGAGCTGATCGCCGGCACCGACCGCGGCGGCGAGCTGCCGCCCGAGTCCGATCCGGAGACGGCCGACGAGGGCGAGGGCTCCGAAGAGGCCCCCGCCCCCGAGCTCAGCCGCTGAAGCGCTCCGGCATCTCCGCCGGGTGCAGCGCCGGCCGCTGCCAGTTGCGCCCTTCGTAGGCCTCCTCGAAGCCGGCCCGCTGCAGGTTCCGCGTGATCGCCGACCAGGAGGCGAGATCGCATTCGCCGACCTCGACGAACACGGTGTGACATCCCGCCAGGTGGGCATCGAGCAGGCGCCTGTGCAGGAGCGCGGCGTTGCAGCCGCGCCCGCGAGCGTGCGCCAGAGTTTGCCCCGCGCCGAGCTGCGCGACCCCATCGGTGATCAGCATCGATCCAGTCGCCACCGGGATCTCCTCCGGCCCCAGTGCGGCGGTGTAGCAGTGCCACCCGTCCTGCTGCGGCAGCGAGAAGAACAGCGTCCCCGCCACCAGCGGCATCTCCAGGGCTTCCGCGGCGATCGTGCTCAGCCCTTCGCCTTCGGCTTCGTCCTCGCCGAGCCGGTAGATGACGATGCTGGGGTCGACGTCGAAGTCCGGCGGCGAGCCGTTGCGAACCAGTTTCACCCAGCCTGCTCCCTGCTCGTAGCCGCGGTCATCCAGCCAGGCTTCTGCTGTTGCCGCGCCAGGCCGATCGGCGGCCACCGGAATGCGGTAGTCGACTTCGCGAGCCCGCATCCATTCAACCGCAGCTGCCAGGTGACCATCGGGGATGGCGTCTGGCTCCGCGGCTCCCTGGATCTGCTGCAGCAGGTGAATTTCGGGCAGGTCGCCGAAGGCGGTGGCCTGCACTGGGCCGAACCTCTCTACTTCCACCCCTGATTCGGAAACTGCTTCCGGAACTACCGAGTCCCACATGTCGCGCCGGAAGCGCTGCGCGACTCTCTCCAACACTGCCGAGTCGTATCTCACGGCTCCCCTTCCCAAGTTCGCGTGAGTGTTTTGGCCGATTGGTCGACTCTATGCACACCACTGTGGATTCGTCAAGGAACCTTGTCGATCTGGCTATGAAAGTCACACGGCGCCGCGCCTAAGCGGTTCTAGGAGGCGGGCCGGCAGCTCAATTGGATGGAACCGGCGCCGGCCGCATGCCTCCCGCGGCGATGCCTGGCCTGGGATCGGTGGCGGGCACGCCTTGAGCCGGTCCTAAACAGATACGACACCGTTTTTGAGTGCTGCAGATTCGGCTAGGCGGCGCCGCTGCGTTTCGGGCCACTTGAACGACTCGGCGGGTGCGGCTCAAGGCGGACCGGTGCGGTCGAGACCGCCTGCACCCGCAGATCGCTCCAGGTGAGCCCCTCGCGGACCAGCGCCGGCAGCCCAAGGGCGACCGCGGTGGCAATCTCGACCGCCTGCAGGATCACGCCGTAGGCGAGCGCGTCGGCAGCGCTGATCCCGAAGCCCGTGTGCAGGACGCTGATCACCGCGAGCTGGAAGACGCCGATATTGGATGGCGTTGCCGGCACCACCGCGGTCACGTTGACGGCGAAGAGAACGGCGGCGGCTGCCCCTATCCCGGCCTGGCCGTCGAGTTCCAGCGCGTACAAGAGCGCCCAGCAGGCGCAAAGCTGGATTGCCCAAGCGCCCAACTGGGCCGCGGCGGCGGCCGATCCGTAGCGCGGGTCCCGGAAGACCGTGAGGCCGGCACGGACCTGCACCAACGCCCGGTGGGTTGCCGCGCCCAGGCGGGCAAGTCGACCGTTGCCGTTGCGGCGCATCAGCAGCGGCGCCACGAGAAGGACGAGGAGGACCAGCAACGGCACCAGGCTGAAGGCGAAGATCTGCTTCGTCCCGGAGTGGAAGAGCGGCGTGGTGGAGACGATGATCACGCCGAGCAGGACGAGGGCGATCAGGTTCAGCATCGTCTGCGAAACCAGGGTCCCGAGCAGCACCGGGAAGGTTTCCCGCATCCGCCCGCTGCGCCGGGCCAGCGTCAACGCTCGCGCCGGCTCGCCGAGGCGCGCCGGCAGCGTCGCCGACATCAGCACCCCGATCATCGTCGCCGAGGTGACATCGCGACGCCGGATCGGCCGGTTCGGCAGCGCCGCGCGGGCGATCCAGTACCAGGAGGCGGCGCGGAAGAAGAGTGAGCTCGCCATCAGCGCACAGGCGATCAGGACCCAGGTCAGGTTCGAGCGGACGATGCTTTCGACGACGTTGTCGATGCCGATCTTCTGGGCAGCGATGAAGGTGAGGCCGACCCCGAGCAGCCCGGCGACCCCGAGCGCAACCCGTCTGGCGACGGCGCGGCCCCGCTTGCCGGCCTGGGCGGGGGCGGGGTCGAGCGAGGGCAGCCGCTCGGCGGGGCGCTTCGGGTTCCCGTCGGCGGGCCGGATCCCGGCCCAGTGAGCGAACTTTTCCCCGGCCGTCACCGGCTTCGGCGCCTCGATCGCGCGCTCGTAGACCTCGGTCACCTGGTCGGCCACCCGCGGCCAGGCATAGCGCTGGGCGCTGCGGCGGGCCGCTTCGCCCATCTCGCGCAGGCGCTCGGGCTCGTGATGGACGCGCTGCAGCTCCTCGGCCAGACGCTGAGGGTCGCCAGGGGGGACGAGCAGCCCGTCGACCCCGTCGCTGACCACGTCGCTGTAGCCGGCAATGGCAGAGGCGATGACGGGGGTGCCGGCGGCGAACGCCTCGGTCAGGACCATCCCGAAGCTCTCGCCCGAGAGGGAGGGGGCGCAGAGCACATCGGCGCGATGGAGCTCCTCCCACAGGTCGGGCCCGGCGACCCGGCCGCGGATGTCCATGAAGCGCAGCAGCTCAGGGTCGGCGACGTAGCGGAGCACGTCCTCCCGCTCGGCCCCGATCACCGTGAGCGTGCAGGGCACGTGCTCGACGAGCGCGTTGAAGGCGGTGAGGAGGATCGGCAGGCCCTTGCGCTCCTCCGGCCGGCCGACGAAGAGGATCCGTAAATGGTCTGCAGGTGGGACCGGATCCGTCGGCGCCGCGCCGACGTCGACTCCGTTGGGAATGATCGTGTACTCGCCGCCGAACCAGCGGCGCCCAGTCCAGGCGGCGGCTTCAGAGACGGCGATCCGGGCCGAAAGACGGTTGAAGAGCCGGCGGGCCCCAACCGCGTTGGCGATGTAGTTCGGGACCGGCTTGGTTGCGTAAGCGTGGAAGGTGCCGACCACCGGGTAATGGGCGCCAAGGGTCGCGTTCCAGCCGACCAGCGGCACTAGCGGCTCGTGGACGTGGATGACGTCGAAGTCACCGGAGCGGACGGCGAGGCGCGGCGCCACCACCCCGCCGGCCGGGAAGGGCGCCAGGTTAGAGACAGAGCCGTTGGCCCCGAACCCCGCGGTACGGCCGAGCGGGATCAGATATTCCGGCAGCTCGCGCCGTTCCGCCTGCGCCCGATGGAGGACACGGCTGACCCGCCCGGGAGGGTCGACGGGAGCGAGGACGCGGACATCGTGGCCACGCCCGAGGAACTCCTCGGCGAGAGCCTCAACGTGCCGGTTTACGCCCCCCTGGTAGGACCAGGAATATGGCGAGACGAGACCTATGCGCACGGATGATCAAGAGTAGATCATCGGTCGGCAGGCGCCCAGGACCTCGCCTCCGAAAAGCGCATTAGGTCTGAGTCGCGACCACTCCGAGCAAAGCCACGATCAAGGTGCCGATGAGGCCACCGCCGACCTGGATGATCGTGCGCTGCAGGGCTCCGATTTCGCCGCGCATCTCACGCAGATCGCTGCGGACCTCGCTCAGATCGGAACTGATCTTCTCGACGCGCCCATTCAAGTCATCCAGCCGCGAGTCGGTCCAGGTAGACCTCATTGCCTCCATGTCTCCAGCGTAGGGAACAAAAGCTCAAATTTGGGTCACAGAAGTGTAATGTTTGGTCTGCTGGGGTGGAATGCCGCTCTTTGTGCCGCTTTCAGTCCAGGCGAAGCCGGTGAAGACGAGCAGGTAAGCGGCCCCGATCTCCAGCAGGAGGGCGCCGGAGTCGTTGGCGAGGGTGCCGATCACGGTGGCCGCCAGCGCGCCGATCAGACCGGCGCGCATCGCTGGCCTTCCCGCCAGCCAGGTACGCAGGTTGTCGCGCCGCACGTACGCCGCGACAGCGATCGCCAGGACCAGCGGCAGGAACGCCAGGAGGACGGACCGACCGAAGCTGTGGGCGGAGAGCTGGAGGCGGCGCTGGACAACGTCAGCAAGGTCGTCCAGGCCGCCGGCGTCGAGGACGGAGCGGGTCAGGTGCGCGTTTGCGCCGCTGACCAGGTCGATCAGCGCCAGCAGCGCTAGGACGACGACCGGGGCGGCGATAACCGCCAGCAACGCGGTCCGCCTGCCGCGACCCGCCACCGCGGCGGCCGCCACCGCGGCGCCGACCGGAAAGACGATCGCGGCGCCGACGTCGGCGCCGAAACGGCCGGCGGCGAAGACGAAGGCGGCGAGCAGCCCAACTGCGACGAAGACAACCGCGGATCTGCGCCCGGAAGCTTCCCCCGCGAAGCCGGTCAGGGCCGCGCCCGTGCCGGCGACCACCAGCACCGCCAGCAGCGCCTCGAGCTCGTTGCCGATGCCGTAGAAGCGCACGCCGAGGCCGGGGTTGGGCCCCAGCAGCGAGAGCGAGGTCAGCGGCGAGCCCGCGATCACGTCGGCGGCGTAGGTCAACACCGTCAGCGCCGAGGCAACCGCCAACGCGCGATAGCCGCGCAGGAGCAACAACGTCAACCCCGCCAGGACCGGCGCGAGCAGGAGCACGAGCAGCTGTTCCGCCCTCTCCCCCGGTTCCAGCGCCGCGCCGAGGAGAAGGACGAGCGGCAGGTAGACGATCGCGAGCCCGGTGAGCCGCACCGCCGGGCGGGCGAGACGGCCGCGGCTGAGCAGCACGACCAGCGCCAGAGCGGCCAGCCAGATGACCGCGTTCAGCCCTATCACGGGTCCTCGCCGCGAGGAGATCACGTCCATGCGCGCGACCAACGATTCGATCGCCGCCGGATCGACCGTCCCCGCGGCTCGGATCGGCTGCCCTGACATCTGCGAGGGCACCTCGATCCCGAACGCGTCGAGAATCGTCGGCGCGACATCGGTCGACAGCACGTACCCGTCGGTGCGCGTGCTATCCGAGGCCAAGTTGCCTTGGAAGCCGTTGCCGACGATTCCGATCGGAACAGGCTCATCCGACTTACCCGTGGGCCAAGTGATCGCGATCAGGAGCCGGTAGCTCCCCTTCGCGGGCAACCGCTCGAGGGAAGGCCGGGCGATTTCCGAAAACTTCGAGCGCACATTGGCTTCCCTCAGCGTCATCTTCAGGAGGTCGGGCACGATCTCGGCGGGGGCCGATTCCGCCCGTTCCATCACTTCCAGCAACCAGCCCACTCCTGCTCTGCGGTCCGGCAGGGGTCGATCGTAAAGGGAGTCGAAGACCCGGTTTCCCTGGCCGACGTCGAGGTAGGTCTGTAGGGGGGGAACGGTTCCGAGCCCGGCGCTCATCACTCCGGTCGAGAACCCGGCCTCCGCCAGTTCCCTCACCGAGGTGTCGCTGGGGAGCCAGGCCAGGATCACCTTCTGCCGCCCCGGAGCGGCGTGCGCGTGAGCCGGCGCAAGCCCCAGCAGGAGCAGCGCTATCGTGGCTCCCATGGCCGATCGCACCTTTGCCAAGTTCAGCTTCTTCAAGATCGATCCAGCCTGGCACCGTCGGGACCCGGAGCTCCGGGCAGCGGACAAGCGGGAGTTCCTCGCCGCCTGCGAGGACTTCGCCGTCGACCGCTCGCTGCGTGCCTACTCAACCATAGGAACGCGCGGCGACGTTGACCTGGTGCTGCTGACGCAGAGCCCGAACCTCGACGACATCCACACCTTCCACGTCGTCCTCGGCCAGAGCGGCCTGGCGAAATGGGCCGACACCCCCCATTCGTTCCTCTCGATGACGAAACGCTCGCCCTACTCGGCCGAGGACGCCCGGCCGGAGATCTGCACCAGCGAACGCAAGTACCTCTTCCTCTATCCGATGGTCAAGCAGCGCCGCTGGTACGGGCTGCCGCCGGAGGAGCGCGGCCGGATCATGAAAAGCCACATCGAGGTCGGCCGGCGCCATCCTGAAATCACGATCAACACGACCTACTCCTACGGGATCGACGACCAGGAGTTCGTCGTCTGCTTCGAGGGCGACGACCCGGGGGAGTTCCTCGACCTCGTCAACGAGCTGCGGCCGACCGAGTCGAGCGAGTACACCGAGAGCGAGACGCCGATCTTCACCTGCGTCGCGATGTCGGTCGGCAAGGCGCTCGACGCCCTCGACGGCACGCCCAGCGCAGTCGCCGCCGGCGCCCCGGCGCTCGGCTGACGACCGTCTTTCCCTATTCTTTCGCGCTCCAATGAGCAAGATCGGAACTGAAGAGAGCCCCCTGCGCGTTGCCATCGTCGGCGCCGGCCCCAGCGGCTTCTACGCCGCCGAGCACATCCTCAAGGACGGCGACCTGCACGCCCAAGTTGACCTCTTCGACCGCCTCCCCACCCCGTTCGGGTTGGTGCGCGGGGGCGTCGCCCCTGACCATCCGAAGATCAAGTCGGTGATCCGGGTCTACGAAAAAACCGCCGCACGAGACGGCTTCCGCTTCTTCGGCAACGTCAAGATCGGCCATGACATCGAGGTCGAAGAGCTCGAGCAGCTCTACCACGCGATCGTCTTCACGGTCGGCTGCGAGACCGACCGCCAGCTCGGCATCCCCGGCGAGGATCTGCCCGGCAGCCACGCTGCCACCGCCTTCGTCGGCTGGTACAACGCCCACCCCGACTACGCCGACCGGGAGTTCGACCTCTCCTGCGAGCGCGCCGTCGTGATCGGCAACGGCAACGTCGCGATGGACGTCGCCCGGATGCTGGCCCTGACCGACCACGAGCTGCGCCAGACCGACACCGCCGACCACGCGATCGAGTCGCTCGACCGCAAGCAGATCCGCGAGATCGTCGTCCTCGGGCGTCGCGGGCCGGCTCAGGCCGCCTTCACCAACCCGGAGATCAAGGAGCTCGGGGAGCTGGAGGACGCCGACATCGTCGTCGACCCGCAGGAGATGGAGCTCGATCCGGCCAGCCAGGCCTTCCTCGAGTCCGACGAGGTCGACAAGACGACCCGGGTCAACGTCGAAACGTTGAAGGAGTTCTCCGAGCGCGAGCCGGAGAGCAAAAAGCAACGGATCGTCCTCCGCTTCCTCGCCTCGCCCGTCGAGATCAAAGGCGAAGGCAAGGTCGAATCGATCGTGATCGGCCGCAACGAGCTGGTCGAAGAAGGTGGCGCCCTGCGCGCCAAGGACACCGGCGAGCGCGAAGAGCTCGAGTGCGGGCTGGTCCTGCGCTCGGTCGGCTACACCGGCGTCCCGATCGAGGGCGTGCCCTTCGACGAGAAGCGCGGCCTGATCCTCAACGAAGGCGGCCGCATCCTCGACTCCCACGACGCCGGCCACAAGACCGGCCATTACACCGCCGGCTGGATCAAGCGCGGCCCCTCCGGCGTCATCGGGACCAACAAGAAAGACGCCCTGGAGACGGTCCAGCACCTGCTGGCGGACGTCGAGGAGCAGAAGTTGCTGAACCCGCAGAAGCCGGACCCGACCGCGGTCGAGGACCTGCTGCGCGAGCGCGGCATCCGCTACGTCAGCTTCGAGGATTGGCAGGCGATCGACCAGGCCGAGGTCGGCCGCGGCGAGCCGCACGGGCGCCCGCGGGTCAAGTTCGTCCGGGTCGAGGAGATGCTCGAGACCCTCGGCGAGCCCGCGGCAAGCTAGTGCCGGCCGACCTCGACGAGCTGAAGGGAATGAT
>Ga0307316_10000538_pt1 | contig 11459 bp, 10 predicted proteins | sample ER_DNA_356_FD_194504 | JGI IMG/M metagenome (GOLD analysis project Ga0307316, IMG submission 194504) | Bulk soil microbial communities from the East River watershed near Crested Butte, Colorado, United States - ER_DNA_356 | ecosystem: Environmental > Terrestrial > Soil > Floodplain | place... | reverse complement strand
CGCCGACGCAGCCCAGAGCGGCTGCCTCCCGCGCTGGTCCTACGCGGCCGGCCAGAGCATGACGATGGTCGGCGACTCCGCCGCCCCGATCCTCGCCTCGGCCGCCGCCTTCGGCGCCCGCTTCGACCGCCGCGCCGCGCTGGCGGCGATGGCGCGGGGGGCGACCGAACCCTGCCGCAGCGCCAACGGCGAATACGTCGAGCGGCAGGGGCTGCCCGAATACCTGCGGCTCGGCTACCTCCCCTTCGACTCCGACACCAACACCCGCAACGCCAACTCGATCTATGGCGATCCGGAAGCGGTTTGGGGATCGGCGGCGACGACGCTCGAGTACGCCGTCGACGACTTCGCGATCGCCCAGCTGTCCGCGCGGACGGGGGATCGCGCGACCTACCGGCGGCGCCTCTTCAACCACGACAGCGGCATGATCGAGCCGCGCTACGCCGGCGGCGCCTTCCTCCGTCCCTACGACAACCTCAACGGCGGCGGCTTCGTCGAGGGCGACTCCGCCCAGTACACGTGGATGGTCCCGCAGGACCCGGCCGGCCTTTTCGCGGCGATGGGGGGCCGGGCCCGGGCGGCGCGGCGGCTGCGGCACTTCCTCCGCGACCTCAACGCCGGACCCGGCGGCACCCACACCGACCACGCCTTGCTCGGCAACGAGCCGACCCTCCACACCCCGTGGCTGTTCGACTGGCTGGGGCGTCCCTTCCGCACCCAGGAGGCGGTGCGCCGGGGGTTGACGCTCTACCGGCCGGCGCCCGACGGCTACCCGGGCAACGACGACCTCGGCACCCTCTCGGCCTGGTACGTCTTCGGCGCCCTCGGGCTCTACCCGGAGACGCCGGGCACCGGCGTCGTCGCGATCGGCAGCCCGCTCTTCCGTCACGCTCAGGTCCGCCTCCCGCACCGGCGTCGCGCCACGATCACCACCTCGGGCCCCGGCATCTACGTCCAGTCGCTGCGGCTCGGCGGCCACCGCCACGGCCGCCCCTGGACGACCTACTGCTCGCTTGCCCGCGGCGCCGACCTCAGCTTCCAGCTGGGAACGCGGCCGGCTCGAGCCTGGGGCGCCGGCGTCGCCGCGGCGCCCCCGTCCTTCGGACCCGGCGACCCCATGCCGAGCGGTGCTTGCGGCGATTAACGGGTAGGAAGTTTTCATCCATCCCTTAGCCGTCACTGCACGGCAGTCCCAGCGATCTCAATCTCTGCTCCCGTGGACACCCTCCCGCACACCGTTGCGGCGCCAAGGCTCCGAGTCCCGGAAGCCACCGCGGCCAGGCCGCGCGGCTACGCCGTGCCCGCTGCGCTCGCCGGGCTGATCGCGGCCGCCGCGGCGCTCCGCTTCGCCAGCCTCGGCGCGCAGAGCTACCACCACGACGAGGTGATCACGGCGATGCGGGTGATCTCGGGCGGCTTCGGCCGGGTCCTGCACACGGTGGAGGTGAGCGAGTCGAATCCTCCGCTCTACTACCTGCTGGCCTGGGGATGGGCCAAGGTCTTCGGCAGTGGCGAGGTCGGGCTGCGTTCGCTCTCGGCTCTGCTCGGCGTCGCGGTCGTCCCGGTCGGCTACCTGATCGGCCGCCAGCTCGCCAGCCGCCACGCCGGGCTGATCATGGCGGCGTTCATCGCGGTCAACCCGATGCTGATCTGGTACTCGCAGGAGGCCCGCTCCTACGCGCTGCTGGTCCTCTTCTGCGCGCTCTCGCTGCTCTTCTTCCTCCGCGCCCTCGACGCTCACCGCGGACGCGACCTGGCGCTCTGGGCCTTGTGCTCGTCGCTCGCGCTCTGCAGCCACTACTTCGCCATCTTCCCGGTCGCGATCGAGGCGGCTTGGCTGCTGGTGGCGCTGCGCTCTCGCTGGCGCGCGTTCCTCCCTGCCCTGGCCGCGGTGGCGGCCACGGGGCTGGCGCTGGTTCCATTGATCGTCGCCCAGGTCGATCCGACCCACATCGGCTGGATCGAACACAGCCCGCTGCCGACCCGCCTATTCGAGGCCGGGGCGAGCTTCCTCGCCGGCGAGACGGGGCACGTGATCGCCGAGCCGCCGCGCGAGCGCTACGCGCTGCTGCCGGCGCTCGCGGTCGGCCTCGCGCTGGTCCTCGTCGTCTTCAAGGGCAGCCGGAGGGAGCGCCGCGGGGCGGCCATCGGACTGGCGATCGGCCTCGGCGTCGCGGCGCTCGCGGCCGGCGCCGCCCTCACCGGCAAGGACTACGTCGTCGAGCGCAACCTGCTCCCGGCTTTGGTTCCACTCGCGGCCGTCGCCGCGGTCGGCTGCTCGGTCGTCTCCGCGCGGCGCCTCGGCCTGCTCCTCGCCGTCGCCCTCTGCGCCTACTGGGTCGCCTTCGCCGTCTACGTCACCCGGACGCCAAACCTGCAGCGGCCCGACTTTCGCACCCTGACCCGGGGTCTCGGGCCGGCGTCCGGCAGCCGCGCCATCGTCAGCTGGAAACTCGCGGCCGACCCGGTGCGTTGGTACCTGGACGACGAAGCCGTGCGGATGTATGGCGGCCAGGAATTCGTAGGGGAGGTGGACATCGTCGGAAAGCCACTGGTAGCCGGGAAGCCCGTTAACCTTCCGCCTTCGTTCCGCCTGGCAGGGCACGTCCGGCTCGACCGACTGACCTTGACTCGCTACGTCTCCGAGAAGCCGATGGAACTCTCCTTCCCAGACCTCAGCGCCGTGCCGACTGGATTCGGCAGCGATGCCGTTGTCCTCGACGGGCCGGAAGGTTGGCAGCCGGGACCCTCCGTGCGCACGACCTCCGGCGGAGGGAATCCCGAATGAGCCCCGCCGCGGAGCTCGCCAACCGCATCGGCGCCGCCGCGCGACGCCCCGCCAGCTGGGTGCAGCTGTTCAAGTTCGGGCTCGTCGGCGGCTCCGGCTACCTGATCAACCTCGCCGTCTTCGCCCTGCTGGCCAGCAACTTCGGCGTTCACCACGCGGCCGCCGCGGTCGGCGCCTTTGCCGTCGCGGTAGCCAATAACTTCCTCTGGAACCGCTACTGGACCTTCGGGCCGGGGGAGGGGCCGGCCCACTTCCAGGCGGCCCGCTTCTTCGCCGTCAGCCTGGCCTCGCTGGGGCTCAACCTGATCATCCTCGAGGCGCTCCTCTCCGGCACCGCGATCAGCGAACTCGCCGCCCAGGCAATCGCCGTGGGCATGGCGATGCCGTTCAATTTTCTGGGCAACAAGTTATGGACGTTCGCCTGAGGAGGCTGCAAACCGGCGCTTTGCGCCTTCTCAGTCATCATTGAAGTGCGATGAATAAACCGACTTACGACGCCGCGACGATCGAGGCGGCTCGCCAGCGAGCCTGGGAGCAGCGCGGCGACTTCGATGCGCCCAGCCCGAGTGAGGGGCAGGAGCGGGTCTACGTCAAGCCGTCCAGCCCGTTCACGTCGGGCAACCTGCACATGGGGCACGTCCGGGACTACTCGATCGGCGACGCCTACGCCCGCTTCCGGCGCGGCCGCGGCGACGCCGTCCTCTTCGGTTTCGGCTTCGATGCCTTCGGGCTGCCGGCGGAGCTGGCGGCGATCGAGCGCCAGGAGCCCCCGGCCGAGTGGGTGGCCGAGTGCGGAGAGCGGATGCTCGGGCAGATGAAGCGGCTCGGCTTCTCCTTCGACTACGACCGCGTCTTCTACAGCTCCGACGACGACCAGTACCGCTGGTCGCAGTGGCTTTTCATCACCCTGCTGGAGCGCGACCTGATCTATCGCGCCGACGCCACGGTCGACTGGTGCGACACCTGCCAGACGACCCTGGCCTCGATCCAGGTCGAGGACGGCCGCTGCTGGCGCTGCCACAACGAGGTGCGGCTGATCCGGCGCCCGACCTGGTTCCTGCGCATCACTCCGTACCTGGAGGAGAACGATCGCAACACCGAGCGGCTGCAGGTGGGCGGCAAGTGGGACGAGCTCTCGCTCGCGACCCAGCGCTACATCCTCGGCCGCGCGCAGGGAGTGGAGCTGGATCTGGGGAGCGGCGATCGCACTCTCACCGTCTTCACCCCGCACCGCGACCACGCCGGGCTGGCGAGCTTCGTCCTGCTCTCGCCGCGCCACCCCGACGTCGAGGCCTGGGTCGCCGGCGACGAGGTCCGCGAGGACCTCGAGCGGATGCGCTCGGGTGGCTGGGAGCGGAGCGCCCGCGACGCACGCTCGGTCCCGCTGGTCGACACCGGCGCCTCGATCGCGGGCCCCGCCGGCGAGCTGCCGGTGATCGTCTCACCGCTGGTCGATGCCCGCTTCGGGCCCACGGCGGTCCTCGGCATCCCGACCGTCGACGAGGCCGACCGCGAGATCGCCGACCGCCTCGACCGCGTCGCCTCCTCGCTTCCCGACGAGGAGGCCGCACCAGCCCCGGTGGCGGCAGCTCGCGACGCGAAGCGCTACCGCGCCAACGACTTCTCGATCTCCCGCCAGCGCTCCTGGGGGACGCCGATCCCGGTCATCCTCTGCGAGGAGTGCGGGCCATCGCCGGTGCCCGAGTCCGACCTTCCGGTCGTCCTGCCGCGCGACATCAAACCCACCGGTGAAGGGAATCCGCTCGCCGAGCGCCCCGACTTCGTCGACGTCGAGTGCCCCAGGTGCGGCGCCGCCGCCAAGCGCGAGACCGACACCCTCGACTGTCACTTCGACGCCCTCTGGCTATGGGTCCCGGCGGCGGTGCCGCCCGAGGTTCGCGACGAGCAGATGTTCACCCACCCGGACCTGAAGGAGTGGCTGCCGGCCGAGCGCCTCGTCGCCGGCAACGACAGCGGCGGCTTCGTCTTCGACCAGCGGGTGGTCACCAAGGCCCTGCGGGACATCGGCCCCTTCTCGTTCATGCCGGAGGGCGAGCCCTTCGCCGGCTGCCTCTTCCACGAGATGGTGATCGCGGACGGCCGCAAGATGAGCAAGCACCTCGGCAACGTCGTCAACCCAGACGAGCTGGTCTCCGACCACGGCGCCGACACCGTCCGCCTCGCGGTTCTCTACGCCGCCGGCCCGGCGAAGACGCTGAACTGGAGCGAGGGAGCGGTCCGCTTCGCAAATCGCTTCCTGCGCAACCTCTGGACCTACACCCACGATCGCCTCGCCACGCTGGAGGGGCTCGCGCACGATCCCGACGCGGCTGCCGACACGGAGCACATGCGCGACCGGCTGCGGAAATGGTGCGACAACGGCCTCTCGCGGATAACCAGCGACGTCGAGCAGCTGCAGATGCACAAGGCAATCCGCAACATCACCCGCCTCTTCGAGCGGATCCAGGACTTCGAGAAGCGCGTGGTGAAGCGGCGCGGCCAGCTCGATCGCGCCGATGCCGAGGCGCAGCTGGCGGCTCTGGTTTTGCTCGCCCGTACCCTCGTCCCATTCGCTCCCCACGCGGCCGAGGAGCTGCTGGTCGCGGCCGGAGTGGGGGACAGCGCCGAGGCTCTGGGAGCCTGGCCGGAGACCGCTGAGATCCCGGTCACCGCCGGCGAGACGACCGCGGCCCCTTAGCGAAATCACTTCGACAAGCCGATTTCAAACAAAAGTCCGGTCGATTAGGCAAGTGGCCTTGATTGCTACATGTAAGTGTGTTATGAATGGTTCCGCCGGGCGATCAACCGGTGAAGGAGGCGGGGCTCTCGGATATGGGAAACCGCCTTGGGGTGGCAAAGGAGGACCAGTCCTGAGCCAGGATCAAGCGTCATGACGGATCCTGGTCACGCCGGCACGGCCGGCGTCGCCCCGCCTCACTTCATCGTCCAGAGCAGTCTCGTCAGGCGCGCGGGGGCCGCTTCACGTCAAAGCGGTGCGCTTTCGGCATCCAGGAGACGCCGGCGCAGAGCTCATTCACGGTCGTGCCCAGGGCGCCGGCCACTTTCACGATCGTCGCCAGGCGGGGCTCGCGGCCGGCGCGCTCCAGCAGCGAGACCTCGGTGCGGTGGAGATCGCAGAGGTAGCCGAGCTCTTCCTGCGAGATGCCGGCGGCGGTCCGGGCCCGGCGAAGGTTGGCGGCGAAGCGCTCCTGCGGAGTCATCGTGAAGCGAAGTCTTCAAGCCTGCGGACAGAAACTCTACAGACAAGGTGCTTCCTGAATGTTGCGCGGGTCGCGTATTTCGCTACTTTGCTTACGGGATCGTGTGCCGCGAGCGCGACTTTTTACGCAGAAAGCATTGAGCGCTGGCTGACCATGTGTTATACCCCTGCGACCAATTGGACGAGCGCCGAGGGATCGGCGGCAAAGGAGGAGTCATGAGTGACGCGGTAGATCCGCATCTCACCGGGCCCTACGGGCCCCGGACCAACTCCTGCGCCACCGAACTCGTCTGCCGCGACTGCGGCTACCGCACGCCGCTGCTGGACAGGGCATTCAAGTGCCCGGCCTGCGGCGAAGGGCTCGACATCGATTACGACTACGACCGCGCCAGGGAGATGATCGGCGAGAGCCCCCTCGCGGAGCGGCCCTGGAACGTCTGGCGCTTCGAGGAGCTGCTGCCGATTCTCAGCCGCCGCGCCCAGCAGAAAGTCGGCGCCTTCGCCGGCAAAACGCCGCTGATTCACGCCGAGCGGCTCGGCGCCGAGCTCGGCCTCAGCAACCTCTACATCAAGGACGACTCGACCAACCGCCCATCCCTCTCATATAAGGACCGGGTCGTGGGGATGGCGATCGCCCGGCTGCTCGAGCTGGGCAAGAAGGAGGTCGGCTGCGTCTCCACCGGCAACGTCGGCACCGCCGTGGCCTCGCTGGCCGCTCAGGCGGGCGCCACGCCCTACATCTTCTACCCGGGCAACATGGAGAAGGGCAAGGCGAAGGCCTGCCGGGCGCTGGGCGCCCAGGTCTGCCAGCTCGACGGCAACTACGACCAGGCCAACCGCGCCTGTCGCGAGCTGGCGATCACCACCGGGATGGAGTTCGCCAACATCACCCTGCGCCCGTTCTACGCCGAGGGGGCGAAGACGATGGCCTTCGAGGTCGTCGAGGAGCTCGACTGGACGGCGCCGGACCACTTCGTGATCCCGGCCGCCGGCGGGACGCTTTCCTCCCGCGTCCACAAGGGGCTGCTCGAGCTCGAGAAGGTCGGCCTTGCCGAGACTGGGGGCTCGAAGATCAACATCGCCCAGGCGAGTGGCTGCTCGCCGATCGCGGCCGCGATCTCCGCCGGCGGCGGCGAGATCGCCCCCCAGACCCCGGAGACGGCGGCCCACTCGCTGGCGATTGGGGCGCCGGGAGATGGCGCTCTTGTCGTCGATGCCGTCGTCTCGCGTGGCGGCGCCGCGGCGACCGCCTCCGACGAGGAGATCTTCGGCGCGATCGACCTGCTCGGGGCGACCGAGGGCATCCTCACCGAGCCCGCCGGTGGCACCACGATCGCTTGCACCGCGAGGCTCGCCCAGGAAGGGAAGATCGGCCCGGACGAGGTCGTCGTCGCCGTGATCAGCGGCAACGGATTGAAGACGCTTCAGGAGCATCCCGACAAACCCTGGCCCGAAGGCGTTCCCTGCGAGGCCGGCGCGATGGAGGCGATGCTCAACGATTTCCGCCAGGCGGCGGCGGCCGCGCTGCACTGAGCGGAAGAGGGGCGGGTGACCGGCGCGACCCCGGCGCGCAGCCGGTCACCGCGCCCGTGGGCTGCTCCGCGCCGGCGGCGGGCGCTCTAGGCTGCGACAGATGACCGAGCTGCCGCGGGTCGAGGGCGTCAGACACCGCTGGGTGCGGGCGCGCGGGGTCGAGTTCCACCTTGCCGAAGCCGGCGGCGGCGAGGACGTCGTCCTCTGCCTGCACGGCTGGCCGCAGCACTGGTACGAGTGGCGGGCGCTGATGCCGGCGCTGGCCGATCGCCACCGGGTGCTGGCGCTCGACCTCCGCGGTTTCGGCTGGTCGGACGCCCCCGAGAGCGGCTACGAGAAGGAGGAGCTGGCGAGCGACTTGCTCGCGGTACTCGACGAGCTGGGGATCGAGCGGGCGAAGCTGGTCGGCCACGACTGGGGCGGCTGGATCGGGTTCCTGCTCTGCCTGCGCGAGCCCCAACGTTTCGAGCGATTCCTGGCGCTGAACATCCTGCCGCCCTGGACCGGCGTCAGGACGATGGCGCCCCACCTGTGGCGCTTCTGGTACCAGTGGCTGATCCTCAGCCCCGGGGTCGGTTACCGGCTCCACCGCGGCGGCAAGTTCGTGCCGAAGGTGCTGGTCGGCGGCTCGGTGCGGCGGCAGGTCTGGGACCAAGCGACTCGGCACGCCTTCTCCGACACCTTCACCGAGCCGGCACGGGCCCGGGCGGCGGTTCAGATGTACCGGGTCTTCAACCTGCGGGAGATGCCGCAGATAGTGCGGGGGCGCTACGCGGATGCCCGCCTGCGCGTGCCCACCCGCCTCCTCTTCGGCACCGGCGACTCGGCGCTGCGCCACGAGACGCTGGCCGGCTGCGAGCGCCGCGCCGAGGAGATGGAGGTCGAGTTGGTCGAGAACTGCGGCCACTTCATCGCCGACGAGATGCCAGACCTGGTGGCCGAAAAAGCCCGCGCCTTCTTCAGCTGAAACCCCAACATCACGCCCGTATCCGCGCCTCCTCCAAGTCGAGGTCGCGCTCGATCTGACGCATCGTCTGGTTGCGCAGGCGGCCGGCGCCGCGCAGCGCCAGCAGCTCGTCGCGCTCGATTCCGATCAGCTCACGCCGCAGCTCGCCATAGTCGGCGATGCGCTGTTCGCGCGCGGCGGCGTCCGGATCCTCGCCGCCGAGGACCGCCTGGCACATGCGGAAGCGGGCCCGGTAGAGGTCGCGCAGCCGCTTCAGCTGCGCATCGCCCGCCCGCTCGTCCTGCTCGATCTCGTCGATGCGGTCGAGCGCCGATTGCGCCGCCTCCATTCGCGCCACCGCCTCTTCGTCCGACCACCGCCGCGGCTCCTCCAGCTTCAGCTTGCGGACGATGAACGGCAGCGAGAGCCCCTGGCCGACGAGGGTGATGAGGATCAGCGCGAAGGCGAGGAAGATGATCTGCGGCCGGCCGTCGACGCTGAGCGGCACCGCCAGCGCCGCCGCCAGGGAAACGGCGCCGCGCATCCCGCTCCAGCCGATCGCGAAGCGCTGTCCGGCGCTTTCGCCGGAGTCGGAGCGCATCGCGAAGACGAAGAGGAGGCGGGCGGCGGTCGAGGCGGCGGCGATCGCGACCACCGGCCAGAGCAGCTCGCTGGCGCCGGAGGTCGTTTCGTTGAGGGTGTCGACCACGCCCGGCAGCTGCAGGCCGAGCAGCACGAAGAGGGTGATCTCGAGCCCGAAGACGAGGACGTTCCAGAAGGCCACGGCGTTGAGGCGGATGTCGGCGTCCAGCGAGCGCGGCGATTTGTAGCCGGCGTAGAGGCCGGCGACGACGGCGGCGAGGATGCCGGAGACGTGCGCCTCCTCGGCGCCGATGTAGGCGCCGTAGGCGGTGAGGACGGAGAGGAAGATCGAGAGCGCGGAGTCGGTCTGGCGGCGGACGACGAGGTCGGAGAACCAGCCGACCAGCAGGCCTACGACGATGCCGCCGGCGGAGACCCCGATGAACTCCAGGGTCGCGTGGCCGAAGCTGAAGGCGCTGCCGGTGGCGACCCCGACGGCGATCCGGTAGAGGACGAGCGCCGTGCCGTCGTTGATCATCGACTCGCCTTCGACCAGGAGCCGCACTCGCTCCGGTGCGCCGAGCCGGCGGAAGATCGAGGTCGCGGCGACGGCGTCGGTGGGGGCGAGGACGGCGCCGAGGATCGCCGCCTCGGCCCAGCTCAGCTCCGGCACCGTCGCGTGGGCGACGACGGCGACGACCGCCGCGGTGAGGAATACGAGACCGATCGAGAGCAGCGCCAGCGGCCGCATCACCGCCCGCAGCTCCTGCGGCGAGGTGCGCCAGCCGGCGGCGTAGACCAGCGGCGGCAGGAAGACGAGGAAGATCGTGTCGGGATCGAGTTCCACGTCGGGCAGTTCCGGCACCAGGGCGATCGCCAGCCCGCCGAGAACGAGCACGATCGGCGCCGGGATCCTGCCGAAGTCGGCGATCCGCACCAAGAGCGCCGCAGCGAGAAGGAGGACGAGGATCGACTCGACGTTGTCCACGGGCACATAACATCGGGTTCCGTGGACGAAACGCTTTCACCCCCGCTGGAGGGCCTCGACCACACCCGCGGCGAGCGGGGGGCGCCGCTGGAGCTGGTCATGTTCGGGGACTTCCAATGCCCCTTCTGCCTCGGCGCCCAGTCGATCCTTCGCCGGGTGCGGGAGCGGCTCGGCGACCGCCTCCTCTTCGCCTTCCGCCACCTGCCGATCCCCGAGCGCCATCCGCTGGCGCCGCTGGCGGCGGAGGCCAGCGAGGCGGCGGCGGCGCAGGAAAGCTTCTGGGAGTTCCACGATGCTCTCTTCGCGGCGCAGCCGCGTCTCTCACGCGAGACGATCCTCGAGGTCGCCGGCGAGCTCGGCCTCGACGTCGGCCGGATGGAGGCCGAGATCGACTCCGGCACGCACCGGTCTCGGGTGGAGCGCGACCTCGCCTCCGCCGAGGCGAGCGGCGCCACCGGCACCCCGACCTTCTTCCTCAATGGTGGGCGCCACTTCGGCGCCTATGACGCCTCATCGTTGATCGAGGGGCTGGAAGCCGGCGCTGGTCGGTGAAGGCGCTGGTCCAGCGGGTTAGCCAGGCGGCGGTCGACGTCGAGGGCGACCGGGTCGCCCAGATCGGTCCTGGGATGCTGGTGCTGCTCGGGGTCGGGGTCGGCGACGGGGAGGAGGAGGCGGACCGGCTCGCCGACAAGGTGCGGACGCTGCGCATCTTCGACGACGCCGAGGGGCGGATGAACGAGCCGCTGGGCGACCGCGAGATCCTCTGCGTCAGCCAGTTCACCCTCTACGGCGACGCCAGTCGCGGCAACCGTCCCAGCTACACGGGCGCCGCCGCCGGCGAGGTCGCCGAGCCGCTCTATGACCGCTTCTGCGAGCGACTGGGCGCGAAGAAGGGCGTGTTCGGCGCCTGTATGGGGGTCGCCCTGGTCAACGACGGCCCGGTGACGCTGATGGTGGAGATCCCGGGGCCGAGCGGCGCGCCGTCAGTCTGAAACGCCTGCCGGCGCTCTCCCATCGTGGAGAACGCCGGCGCGGCCGGGTCAGTTGGCGGCAGGAGCCGGATCCGGACGAACAATGACCGTGTCGACGATCGGGATGATCTCGTCGCAGGGAAGGTCGGAGGCCTCCGCGTGGGCGCGAACCGTCTCCGGGCTATCGCCTTCGTAGACGCAGAACGTCCCGACCTCGCCGCCCTCCTCGCCAAGCACGTAGCTGCGGATCCACCGCACCCCCGAACCGGGGGCGTCGCCGACTTCCGCCGACCGTTCCCCGGCCGTCTGCAGGTCCGCCGGCGTCTTCCAACCCTTCCGGCGAAGAATCCCGTAAAGCTCCATCTCATTCCTCCTGTTGCGCGGTTGCCGAATGCACCCCCAAACTACGCCCGGGGAGGCGCCAGCGCATC
>Ga0307316_10000536_pt1 | contig 11482 bp, 12 predicted proteins | sample ER_DNA_356_FD_194504 | JGI IMG/M metagenome (GOLD analysis project Ga0307316, IMG submission 194504) | Bulk soil microbial communities from the East River watershed near Crested Butte, Colorado, United States - ER_DNA_356 | ecosystem: Environmental > Terrestrial > Soil > Floodplain | place... | reverse complement strand
CGGGGTTTCGGTGGCGACGATCTCGCGGGCGCGCCGGAGCAGCGGCTCCAGCAGCTCGTCGCAGATCGCGATCAGCAAGTCGTCCTTGCCCTCGATGTAGTGGTAGAGGCCGCCGGCGGCGAGGCCGGTCGCCTCGGTCAGCTCGCTCATCGACGTCCCGTCGTAGCCGCGTGCGGCGAAGAGCTTTGCGGCGGTCGCGACGACTTCGCTGCGGCGCGCCTCGTAGCGGGCCCGCAGCGCCGGGCGAGTCGGGGGAGAGGGCAGCGGCATCTGGGAAGGGTAGCCCAAAAACCGAACGCTCCTTCGAAGTTCGAACGAAGATTCGGTATCTTCTCCACATGGACTTCGAGCTCGGTGACGAGCACCGCCTGATCCAGCGCACCGTGCGCGACTTCGCGAACCAGGAGGTCGCCCCCGTTGCCGAGGAGCTCGACCGCGAGAAGCGCTTCCCCTACGAGATCGTCCGCAAGCTCGCCGCCCTCGGCCTGATGGGGATCCCGTTCCCGCTGGAGTACGGCGGCGGGGGCGGCGACTCGCTCGCCTACGCGCTGGCGGTCGAGGAGCTGACCCGGGTCGACTCCTCTGTCGCGATCACCCTCTGCGCCCACACCTCGCTCGGCACGCAGCCGATCTACCTCTTCGGCTCCGACGCCCAGAAGGAGGAGTGGCTGCCGCGCCTCACCTCGGGGGAGATCCTCGGCGCCTTCGGCCTGACCGAGCCCGAGGCCGGCTCAGACGCCGGCAACGTCCGCACGAAGGCGCGGCTGGACAGCGGCGAATGGGTGATCGACGGCGCCAAGCAGTTCATCACCAACGCCGGCACCGAGATCTCCGGGGTGGTCTGCATCACCGCCCGCACCGGCGACGGGGAGATCTCCAACCTGATCGTCGCCAATGGCACCCTCGGCTACGAGCCGGGCGAGCCGTACCGCAAGATGGGCTGGAACGCCTCCGACACGCGGCCGCTCACCTTCACCGACTGCCGGGTGCCCGAGGAGAACCTGCTCGGCCGCCGCGGGATGGGCTTCCGCCAGTTCCTCCAGGTGCTCGACATCGGCCGCATCGGCGTCGCCGCGATGGGCGTCGGCCTCGCCCAGGGCGCCCACGACGAGGCGCTCGCCTACGCCAAGGAGCGCCAGGCCTTCGGCCAGTCGATCTCCCGCTTCCAGTCGATCGGGGCCAAGCTGGCTGACATGGCGACCGAGATCGAGGCGACCCGGCTGCTCGTCTACAAAGCCGCCCGGCTCAAGGACCGCGGCGAGAACTTCAGCCTCACCGCCGCCCAGGCGAAGCTGAAGAGCGGCCGTCTTGCCGTGCGCTGCTGCGAGGAGGCAGTGCAGATCCACGGCGGCTACGGCTACATCGAGGAGTACCCGGTCTGCCGCTTCTACCGCGACGCCAAGATCCTCACGATCGGCGAGGGGACGGACGAGGTCCAGCAGATGGTGATCGCCCGCGCACTCGGGGCCTAGGCGGATCCGATGCCGCTGCCGGCAGCCGTCAAGATCCGCGAGGTCGGGCCGCGCGACGGCTTCCAGAACGAGCCGGAGACGATCGCCACCGAGGACAAGGTGCGGCTGGTCGAGATGCTCGCCCGCACCGGCCTGCAACGGCTGGAGGTGACGAGCTTCGTCCGCGCCGACGTGGTCCCGCAGCTGGCCGACGGGCGTGAGGTGCTGGAGCGCAGCGTGATCCCTGATGACGTCTCGGTCTCCGTCCTGGTCCCGAACATGCGCGGGCTGGAGGCGGCGCTCGAGGTGCGCGACAAGATCGACGAGGTCAACGTCTTCCTCTCGGCTTCGGAGACCCACAACCGCCGCAACGTCAACCGCTCGGTGGAGGAGTCGCTGACCGAGTTGGAGCGCGTGCTTGCACGCGCGACTGATTCTGGTCTGCGCTGCGAGGGCGTAATCAGCACCAGCTTCGGCTGCCCCTACGAGGGCTACGTTCCCTTCGAGCGTGTCTTCGAGATCGCCAAACGACTCTCGGTCGCCGGCGCGGTCGAGGTCGGCTTCGGCGACACCACCGGGATGGCGAACCCGGTTCAGGTCGGTGAGTTCTTCCGGCGCGCGGAGGAGGAGATCGTCGGCGCCGAGCTGACCGCGCACTTCCACAACACCCGCGGCCAGGCGCTCGCCAACGTGCTGGCCGCGCTCGAGGCCGGCTGCGATTCCTACGAGTCCAGCTTCGGCGAGCTCGGCGGCTGCCCGGTCCCGGCCGGCGCCACCGGCAACATCGCCACCGAGGACCTGGTCTCGATGCTGCACGAGATGAAGGTCGAGACCGGGATCGACCTCGGCAAGCTGCTGTCCGCGGCGGGCGCCGCCCGGGAGGTTCTCGGCCGCCCCCTCGGCTCACACACCCTCGTCGCCGGGCCGGTCGAGTGGCACCCGGAGCGCGACCCCTTCAAGGAGAACCCACCGCGATGAACTTCCCCCACCGAACTGCATCAACTTGTACTCCTGCCAGGTGTAGAAGTTGATGCAGTTCGCGGCGAGCGCGCGCGAGAAGCACCTCGAGCTGATCGCCGAGCTGGAGTCGCAGCTGGACCGCGTGCGCGCGGGCGGCGGGGCGAAGGCGATCGAGCGCCATCGCGGCCGCGGCAAGCTGACCGCGCGCGAGCGCGTTGCCGGCCTCTGCGACCCCGGCACCGAGTTCCTCGAGCTCTCGCCGCTGGCCGCGCACGGGATGTACGACGACGCGGCCCCGGGGGCCGGGATCGTCGCCGGCATCGGCACGGTCAGCGGACGCCGCTGCGTGATCGCAGCCAACGACGCCACCGTCAAAGGCGGCACCTATTACCCGATCACGGTGAAGAAGCACCTGCGCGCCCAGGAGGTGGCCCTGCAGAACCGGCTGCCATGCATCTACCTGGTCGACTCCGGCGGCGCCTACCTTCCCTTGCAGGACGAAGTCTTCCCTGACCGCGACCACTTCGGCCGCATCTTCTTCAACCAGGCGACGATGTCGGCGCAGGGGATCCCGCAGATCAGCGCTGTGATGGGCTCTTGCACGGCCGGCGGCGCCTACGTGCCGGCGATGAGCGACGAGACCGTGATCGTCCGCCACCAAGGGACGATCTTCCTCGGCGGCCCACCGCTGGTAAAGGCGGCGACCGGGGAGGAGGTGACCGCGGAGGAGCTCGGCGGAGGAGACGTCCACGCGCGCAAGTCCGGCGTCGCCGACCACCTCGCAGCCGATGACGACGAGGCGCTGGCGATCCTGCGCGAAATCGTCGCAACGCTGCCGCCGAGCCCGGCGCCGCCCTGGGAGCGGATCGAGCCGCGGCCGCCGGCCGGCGACCCGGAGGAGATCCTCGACGTCGTCCCGATCGGCTCGCGCGCACCCTGGGACATCCGCGAGGTGATGCGGCGGATCGTCGACGGCGGCGAACTGCGCGAGTTCAAGGAGAAGTACGGGAAAACGCTGGTCTGCGCCTTCGCCCGCCTCGACGGCCACCCTGTCGGCCTTGTTGCCAACAACGGCATCCTCTTCAGCGAGAGCGCGCTCAAGGGCGCCCACTTCGTCGAGCTCTGCGACCAGCGCCGCATCCCCCTCGTCTTCCTCCAGAACGTCAACGGCTTCATGGTCGGGTCGAAGGCGGAGCAGGGCGGGATCGCCAAGGACGGGGCGAAGATGGTCGCCGCCGTCTCCACCGCCCGCGTTCCCAAACTGACGGTGATCGTCGGCGGCTCCTTCGGCGCCGGCAACTACGGCATGTGCGGCCGCGCCTACTCGCCGCGGTTCCTCTTCATGTGGCCGAACGCGAGGATCTCGGTGATGGGGGGTGAGATGGCCGCCGCGGTGATGAAAGAGGTAGGCCAGCCGGAGACGGCCGAGCTGCTCCACGACCAGTACGAGGAGCAGGGGAGGCCCTTCTACTCGACCGCCCGCCTCTGGGACGACGGCGTCATCGACCCCCGCGACACCCGCAAGGTCCTCAGCCAGGCCCTCGCCGCCTGCGCCTGCGCGCCGCTTTCCGCGCAAGCCGCGCCCGTTTACCGGATGTAGGAGGGGAGAATGGCGGCGGCGTCTGCCCTTAGGGGCAGGTGGGCACCCGTTTTCCATCGGTAAAGGCGAAGAAGCTTCGGGCTCTCCTGGAACGCAAGCCGTTCAGGACCGCATGGCGCGGCAATCGGGATCGCATAGACGACTGTTGTCGCCCGAAGCTACTCTGACCTGGAGGTCTGAATGGAGCCGATTCGTGTCATCTATCACCGTGAGCCCGAGGGTTGGTGGGCGGAGTCGCCCGACCTCAAAGGGTGGACGGCGGTGGCCGACAGTACGAGGAAATCGTCGAGTTGGTTGAAGAGGGAATCCCCTTCGCGCTTGAATGTTTGGCGGAACCGGAGCACGTAATGTCCGCAGAAGCAGATCGCGCCGCCTGATCGGTGATATTGCCGGGCATCCACGAGCTCTTCTCGGTTCTGCTGGCCGCGCTGGTGGCAGCCGGTTCGTCTGCGCCGCAGCCATCACACTGCCCGTCCGGGCATCCCGCCTGCCGTGAGGCGGTAGGCCGAATCGTCTACGTCGAGCGGGTCGACCCCGACGGCGACGGCGACGCCCACTTCGTCATCCGCGATCCCCAGAGCATCACCCTCCCCGGCCTGACGGCGATCGACGTCCGCAAGGGCCTGCGCCCGCACCCGCTGCCTGGGCCAGGCGACGAAGTCAGCGCCGCGGGACCGGTCCAGACCGGCTCCTACGGCCAGCACCAGATCCACGCGCTCGAGCTGCACGTGGCACGCTAGGCGGCGGCGCGACGTTTCGGCTGCGGCTGGCCGGGGTACGGCTAGCAGCAAGCGAGCGCTCGGCAGCGACGATAAAGAGGGCCGCCTGACCAGACAGAGACGGTATGTAGACGCTCTTCAAGGGTGGCCTCCGGACCGAAGAATTCCTTTGGAATGGAGGTCTTGTGCTACCCGACAACGTGTCTCGATCCTTTCGACGGGTCCAGGTGCCCGAATACGATCGCGCCTCGCTGCGCCCGGGCATCGTCCACATCGGGGTCGGCGGCTTCCACCGCGCCCACCAAGCCCTTTATCTCGACCGCCTCGCCGCCTCCGGCGCCTCCGGCGATTGGGGAATCGTCGGCCTCGGCCTGCGCCGCGGCGGCGGGCGCAGCGAGCTCTTGCGCCAGGACTGCCTTTACTCGCTGCTCGAACGTTCGCCCGAAGGCGACGAGGTCCGCGTGATCGGCGCCCTGCTCGACTACCTTTATGCGCCCGAGGATCCGGGACGCGCCTTCGCCGCCCTCACCAGTCCCGCCACCGAGATCGTCAGCCTCACCGTCACTGGCGACGGATACGGGGCGGACAGCCCCGTGCCGCGCTACCTCGCCGAGGCGCTACGCCTGAGGCGCAAGGCCGGCACTCGGCCCTTCACCGTCCTCTCCTGCGACAACGTCCCGGCGAACGGGACCGCGGCCCGCGAGGCGGTGCTCGCCTACGCCCGCGAGCGCGACGAAGGGACCTTCGCGACCTGGATCGAAAGCAACGTCGCCTTCCCCTCCAGCGTCGTCGACCGGATCACCCCGAGCACCGAGATGAGCCACCGCCGCCTGCTGGAGCAGGACTTCGGGATCCGCGACCGTGCGCCGGTCGTCTCTGAGGACTTCGCGCAGTGGATCGTCGAGGACGAGTTCGGCGCCGAGCGGCCGCCGCTGGAGGAGGTTGGGGGGGGTGCGGTTCGTCCCCTCCGTCGCCCCCTACGAACTGCACAAGAAGCGGCTCCTGAACGGGACCCACAGCGCGATCGGCTACCTCGGCCACCTCGGCGGCTACGACCGCATCGACGAAGCGATGGCCGACCCGGTGCTGCACCGGTTCGCCGACGGGATGATCGGAGAGGTGGTGCCGCTGCTGCCGGAGGTGCTCGGCTTCGACGTCGACGGCTACCGCGCGACCCTCCTGACGCGTTTCGCCAATCCGCGGATCGGCGACCGCCTGCAACGGCTCTGCGGCCGCGGCTCGACCAAGATGGCCGACTACCTGTTGCCCTCGCTGCGCGAAGCGGTCGAGCAGGGGATCCCGCATGGCCATCTCACCCTCGCCCTCGCTGCCTGGATCCGCTACCTGACCGGCGTCGATCTCGAGGGGCGGCCGATCGAGGTCGTCGACGCGCGCTGGGAGGAGCTGCGCCCGCTCGCCTGGGAGGCCCTGGTCGACCCGCGACCGTTGCTGGAGGTGCGCGACCTCTTCGGCGGACTGGTCGAGAAGGAGGACTTCGTCCGGCGCCTCACCCAGACGATCCGCGTGCTGAACGCGCACGGGCCCCTCGACGCTATCGAGGCCTGTGCCGGGCCGCGGCGGGCGGTGGCGGCGTGAAGCCAGGCGTCGGCGAGCTGCCGATCGGGGCGCTGCTCTGCGACGCCGACGGTTGTCTCTTTCCCTCCGAGGAGCCGGCCTTCGACGCCTGCGCGGAGGTGACGAACGGGTTCCTGGCCGAGCTCGGTTCCTCTCGGCGCTTCAGCGGCGAAGCGCTGCGGCTGGCGACAACCGGCATGAACTTCAGGACGACCGCCTCCCGGCTGGCGGCGGCGGAGGGAAGGGCGCTCGAGCCCGCGGCGCTAGCGGGCTGGGTGGAGAGCGAGCAGCGTGCCGTCACCGCCCACTTGGCCACGGTGCTGCGACCGGACCCGCTCGTGTCCGAGCCGCTCGAGCGCCTGGCGGCCGGTCACGCCCTCGCACTCGTCAGCTCGAGCGCCGCCGGCAGGATCGACGTCTGCCTACAGGCGACCGAGCTGCAGGAACTCTTCCCGCGCGAGCGCCGCTTCAGCGCTGAGAGCTCGCTGCCGGTTCCGACCAGCAAGCCCGATCCCGCCATCTACCTCCACGCCCTCGCGCGCCTCGGGCTGGAACCGGAGAGGGCGCTCGCGGTCGAGGACTCGATCCCGGGGGCGGAGTCGGCGATCGCCGCCGGCTGCCCGACGATCGGCAACGTCATGTTCGTCCCGAGCGAGGAGCGCGCCGAGCGCAGGCAGGCGCTCGAAAGGGCCGGGGTTGTCGAGGTCGTCTCCTCCTGGGGGGAGCTGGAGCTGCTGCTGGAGCCCATCGAGCTCCGGGGGGCGGGTGTCTCGGCGTGAGCGAGCGAAGCCTCCGCGGTTACCTGCTGCTGCCGCGCCCCGGCGACCTGGTCAAGGCGTGGATCTTCCCCTCGACCTTCGCCCTCGGCGTCCTCTCCGAGGGGGGCGTCGGCGGCGGAGATCTGCTGCGGGCGGCCGCCATCTGGTTCGCGCTCGAGTTGCTGATCTACCAGGCCCGCTACCAGTGGAACGACATCCGCGGCTTCGAGGCCGACCAGAGGCACCCTGACCGCGCCGCCCGCGGCCGCCTGCCCGGGCCGCCCTCGCGCGGCCGCGAGCACAAGCGGGCAAGCGCCCTCGTCGCGCTGGGGAGGGTCACGGCGGTGGCGGTCCTGGTCGTCGCCCTGCACCGGCTCGACCTGGCCGCGCCCCTGCTCGTCCTCGGCGTCGCGGTCTTTGCGGTCGCGGCGCTCTACGAAGCGCTGCGGGCCCGTGCCACCGGCCGCAGCGACCGCATCCCACCGTCCCTTACCGCCGGGATCCTCGCGATCTGGGCGGTGGTCGGCGCCGGCTATGCGATCCGCGCCCTCGCCGGCTTCGCGGCGGCCGTCGACCTCTTCGATTCCCCCGGATTGCCCGTGGCAGCGCTGATTGCCGCCTGGGCCTTCGGGATCGCGTTTGTCACCGGCCGCTGGGCGTTGGAGGCTCTGGCCTTCGCGCGTTGCGCCGAGGACGGTGGGATCTCCTGGCAGGTGGCGCCCGGGCAGGCGCGCGAGCACTCGCTGGCGCTGGTCCGCTGGCTGCCGAAGCGGCCTGGAGCCGCCCAGGGGCCGGGGGACTGCTCCCTCGAGGATTGGCAGGCGCTGGACGGAGATGTCTCCCCGCTCGCACCTTGGGAAGTCGCCGCTGTCGTCGCCGCGGCAGCCGCGGCGACGACCGGTCGCCTCCTCGCCGGCCCCGCCGGCTTTGCCGAGGTCGCCGTCCTCGCGGCTGCCGGCGGTCTCTGCGGGGCCGTGGTCCTGACGGGCCGGCGGCTGCGCTGCCCCGGCCTCCTGGCGGGCGCCACCGTTCTCCTCGGCGTCGCCGCGATCGTCGGCTCACCCCGCCCCGCGCTGGTCGCCTTAGTCTGGCTCGCCGTGCTCGGCGCCCACCTCTTCTTCACCGCCCAGAGCCCGCGCACCCTCGCGCACCCGCTACGTAGCGCCTTTGCCCGAATGAGGAGCCGGTTCTCCCGCACGCCGGGAGGGCCGGCGGCAATGGCGCTGTCGAGGCGATAGGCGTGGGGACCGCGACCGAGATCCAAACCAGTGAGCTGCTGACGGTGGCCCACCGCGCCGCCGCGACGGGCGCCGGGGTCGCGATCGGCTGGGCCCGCCGCCGCGAGGAGCTGCGGGTGGAGGAGAAGGCCGCCGCCGACGACCTCGTCAGCCAGGCCGACCGCGACGCCGAGCGGGCGATCCGCGCGGTGATCGAAGAGATGCGGCCCGAGGACGCGATCCTCGGCGAGGAGGACGGAGATGCTTCCGGCAGCAGCGGCGTCCGCTGGTTCGTCGACCCGATCGACGGCACGACCAACTACCTCTACGGGCGCCCCGACTGGGCGGTCAGCGTCGCCGCCGTCCGCAGTACCGACGCGAGGACGCTGGTGGGAGTGGTCGCCGAGCCGGCGCTTGACCGTTTCACCGAGGCGTCCCTCGGCGGCGGCGCCTGGAGCGACGGCCGGCGGCTGCGCCGCCAGGGCAACGTTGATCTGCAACGCGCGATCGTCGAGGTCAATCTGGGCCGCCCGGAGCAGCGGCCGCGGGCCAGCGCCCTGTTGGAGGCGCTTGTCGGCAAGGTCCGCGACGTCCGCCGCGGCGGCAGCGCCGCCGCGGCGCTGGTCCAGGTGGCCGACGGCCGCGCCGACGCCTACTGGGGCCCAGGCCTGCAGCCCTGGGACGGAGCCGCCGGGGCGCTGATCGTCAGCGAGGCCGGCGCCGAAGTCGGCGGCCCGGAGGGGCCGACGGGCGGGAGCTGGCCCGCCGCGGGCGACGTACTGGCGGCACCGCCCTCGCTCTGGGAGCCGCTGCGGCAGATCCTCGCCGGTATCTACCGCTAGCGGCGAGCATCCACTCCGAACATCCCTGCGAAACTCGCGGGATCGCACGCGCCTTCCGACAGGTCGACGTCTTCGGCAGCGGCCCGTGCTCGGGCAACCCGGTCGCGGTCGTCCTCGACGCCGAGGGGATGAGCGGCGAGGAGATGCAGCGCTTCGCCCGCTGGACCAACCTCTCGGAGACCACCTTCGTGTTGCCGCCGACCGGCCCCGAGGCCGACTACCGCGTCCGCATCTTCACCCCGGCGCTGGAGCTTCCCTTCGCCGGACATCCCACGCTCGGCACCTGCCACGCCTGGCTCGAGGCCGGGGGAGAGACGCGCAACCCGAAGGAGATCGTCCAAGAGTGCGGGGCGGGGCTGGTGCGGATTCGCCGCGACGAGGATCGGCTTGCCTTCGCAGCGCCGTCGCTGGTGCGGTCGGGCCCGGCCTCCGAGGAGGAGACCGCGCGCGTCGCCGCGGCCCTCGGCGTCGAACGCTCGGAGCTGCTCGCGGTCGAGTGGGTCGACAACGGTCCCGGCTGGATCGGGGCTCTGCTCGAGAGCGCCGAGCGGGTGCTCGAACTCGAGCCCACCGGCGTCGACTTCGACCTCGGCGTGGTCGGTTTCCACCCGGATGGGGCGGAGGCGGCGATCGAGCTGCGCGCCTTCTTCCCGGTCAACGGAGTCACCGCCGAGGACCCGGTCACCGGCAGTCTCAACGCCTCGGTCGCGCAGTGGCTGATCGGCAGCGGCCGCCTCAGCGCCCCCTACCTCGCCACCCAGGGCAGCGCGATCGGCCGCGACGGTCGCATTTACATCTCCCAAGACGAGGAGGGGACGATCTGGGTCGGCGGCCGCGCCGAAACGGTGGTCGACGGCTCGGTCGAGCTTTAGCCGGCCGCCTCGGCGAGCAGCACGACGCTGCCGAAGAGGAATGCGAGAGCGGCGGCCGCACCTACCGCCCGCACGGGCGGGCCACCGTGTACTCCGGTCATGTGGACCACGGCGTGGCCTTTGCCGCGGGCGATCAGCCAGCGGTTGACCGCAACCGCGACCGCGCCGGCGACCGCCAGCGCGAAGGCGAGGCTGCCCCAGAAGAGCAGGTCGCCGAGGCCGGCCTCCATCGCGCCCGGGATCGTCATCACGATCGCGTTGTCAACCACCTCCATCGTCGCGATGCTGAGCGTGTCCGAGGCAAGCGCAATCGGGATCACGGCTCCCAGCGCCAGGCCGGCCCGCAGCAGCGGCAGGCTGGTCAGCGCATAGCCGAAGAGGAAGGCGAGGGCGACCGCGAGGACCAGCGTGCCGAGGTTCGAGAGGCCGAGCGCGGTCCCGATCGCCATCCCGGCCACCTCGCCGATCGCGCAGCCGGTGAGGCAGTGGAGGGTCGCGGAGATCGCGACGCCGGTGAGAGCGCTGCCCTCCGTCGGCATCGCTTCGTGCTGGTGGGGGCGGTGGGCGCCGGCGTCCATGCGCAGACGGTAATCGCTTGGCGCATCTTGACATGTGACTCTCTAGTCACCTATAGTCCCGCGTGTGGACGAGGTCTTCAAGGCGCTGGCGGATCCCACCCGCCGCGAGCTGCTCGACCGGCTTTTCGAGCGGGACGGGCAATCGCTGAGCGCCTTGGAAGAGGGCCTGCCGATGTCCCGCTTCGGCGTGATGAAGCACCTGCGGGTGCTCGAGGAGGCGGGCCTGGTGACGACGAAGCGGCGCGGCCGCGAGAAGCTGCACTTCCTCAACCCCGTCCCGATCCGGCTGATCCACGACCGCTGGGTGAGCAAGTACGCAGAGCCCTGGGCCTCGGCGCTCAGCGAGCTGAAAAAAGACATCGAGAAAAGCGAGAGCGAGGACGAAAGATGAGCGAGGAGCAGGCCTACACCGTGGTCGGCGGGCGCGGCACGATGACCGTGTTCGAGATCTACATCAAGACGACGCCGGAGCGCCTCTGGGAGGCGATCACCAGCGAGGAGATGCGGGCGCGCTACAGCTTCGGCGTCGGCACCGCCTCGGAGTGGACGCAGGGGTCGGAGTACAAGTCGGCGGTGCCGGGGGTGATCGACATCGCCAGCGGCGAGAACTTCGAGGTCGATCCGCCGCGGCGCCTGGTCCAGAGCTTCAACGCTCTCTGGAGCGACCAGGTCAAGAGCGAAGGCGCCTCGCGGGTGATCTGGGAGATCGAGCCGGTCGGCACGTCTTGCCGACTGCGCGTCACCCACGATCAGCTAAATGACGACGCCAACGACGAACTGTTCGGCGGCTGGCCGATGATCCTTTCCGGCCTGAAGACGCTGATCGAGACCGGGGAGGACCTCGACACCCCCGGCTCGCTGCGCTATTCGGACGCCGCCGGCGCCTAGCCGCAAGCAGGTGTGGTTGTGC
>Ga0307316_10000530_pt1 | contig 11544 bp, 9 predicted proteins | sample ER_DNA_356_FD_194504 | JGI IMG/M metagenome (GOLD analysis project Ga0307316, IMG submission 194504) | Bulk soil microbial communities from the East River watershed near Crested Butte, Colorado, United States - ER_DNA_356 | ecosystem: Environmental > Terrestrial > Soil > Floodplain | place: USA... | reverse complement strand
GACGCCGCTGCCGATCACCCGCACCTCGCTAGCGCCCAGCTCACGCGCGGCGTCTGCGAGCGCGTTCGAGGCGCAGAGCGTCAACTTCGCGCGGCCGAGGATGCGTCGCGCGAGCCACGGAACGCGCCGGGCCAGCTCGACGTCCGTTCCCCAGAGCTGGACGACGAACGGCCGCCGGAGTCGCATCGCGAGCGCACCCAGAGGCAGCCAGTGGGCATGGACGAGGTCGGCGTCGCGCGCGGCAGCGGCGGCGGCGCGGCGGAACGACCGCAGCAACAGCGGCAGGAACAGCGCTCTCGCGGGGCGCCGGCGCAGGTTGCCGACGACACCGGAGCCATAGGCGATCCCGTAGTGGCGAAAGTCGAGCGGCGAGACGACCTCGACCTCGAGGCCGCGGCGGCGGACGTGCTCGACGGCGTCGGCGACGAAGCGACCGGCGACATCCTCCGGCCCGCGCGGGTACGAGGTGGTCAGGACGACGACTTTCAACCTGTCGCCTGCAACCGGCGCCCGAAGACGACCGGCACGGCCAGCACCAGCAGTACAAAGGCGTAGAAGTAAAAAAAGGTCATCGTCAGGTAGAAGGCGTTCGCCGCCAAGGTGCCGACGAGCGCGGCGGTCAGCCCCCAGGCCAGCGGTCGCACTCTCGCTGCGACCGGGTCGCGCGCCGCAGCGAGGGCGCGGCCGATTGCCCGGGAGACTTGCAGCCGGCGGAAGAGGTACCAGAGGAAAACGCCGAAGAGCGCCGTCCCGACGAGGCCGGTCTCGACCATCAACGCGACGTAGAACGAGTGTGGCCCCCAGTTCGTCTTGCCGGTGACGAACTGGTAGTAGACCGAGAAGTTGTTGAAGCCGAGGCCGAAGAGCGGGTGCTGGTGGAGCACCTGCGGGATGAAGTCGTAGATCTGGAAGTGGATCTGCGTCGAGCGACCACCGCGCTGGAGGCGTGACGTGATCACGGTATGGAAGAAGTGCGGCCGGCGATGGATCTCATAGGCGACCGCGACCGCGACGATCGCCAGCGGCAAGAGCATCGCGCGGGAGAGCAGCAGACGGCGGTACGGGATCAGCAGCACGAGAAAGCCGACGCCCAGGCCCAGCAAACCGCTGCGCGAGAGCGTCGCCAGCTCAACGCCGAGCAGTCCCGCAAGCAGCAGCGCCAGCGGCAGCTTCAGGCGATGCCTCGGCTCCAGGCGCAGGTAGATCGGCCCGAGCACCAGCAGCGGCACGACGAGGGCGATCCCGAGATGGTTCGGGTCGGGCGTCAGGCCGTCGACGCGGTAGACGTTCGAGCCACCCACGGCCCCATAGATGTTGATCTGGCTCGAATGGCCTGTGATCGGCTGGATCAGGCTGGCGTCGAGATTGTGGCCGGCCTGGGCGGCAGCGAGCTGGATGAGCCCGTAAGCCGCATTCGCGGCGACGCCCAGGCAGAACCACGCCAACAGCCGCCAGTAGAGTCTTTCGCTCGAGCGGGCGAGGTAGTCCACCGCCGCGGCGAGGAACGCGAAGTGGAGGACGAACTTGCCCATTCCTTTGCCGAACTGGGTCAGGCCCTGCGTTGTCTCGAGGTTGTAGAAGCCGATCAGGTAGACGAGTAGGAAGGCGGCGAAGAAGACGAGGATGATCCCCGACGTTCGCGGCAGCGTGTCGTCGTCGGCGCGTGCCAGCCGGCGCAGCACATAGGCACCGACAAAGAGGATCGCCAGCACCTCGGAGAGGCTGATCTTGCCGGCGACGTTCCAGTAGAGCTTCTCGAAGCTCATCGTGAACACGGCGGCGAAGAGCAGGAAGTCGGTCAGGCGGCGAGACGGCATCAGGAGAGCTTTAGCAAGAGCTCCGAGAGCTCCTCGACACGCTTGCGCCTGGAGATGCGCTCGCGCAGCTCCGGCCGAAGGGGGTTTCCGTTCAGGCGGCCTGCGCGCCAGCGCGCCTCGAGCCCAGCGAGCGCCTCACGGATCGCGCCCACGTCGTCAGGGGGCACGACGATCCCGGCTCCCGACTCGCGAATCAGGTTCGCAGCCGCTCCGTCCGTCGGCACGGCCGCGATGATCGGCCGTTCGGCGGCGAGGTATTCGAAGATCTTGCCGGGCAGGACCGCCGCCCCGCGCTCACCCGCCTGTGGCAGGAGCAAGAGGAGAGCCTCGGAGTCGCGCTGATACGCCAGCGAGCGCCGTCGTGAGCCGAACGGCAGCAGCTCGAGCCGGTCGCCGAGGCCAAGAGTCTCGGCCCACTCGCGGTCGCGCGAGGTCAGCTCGCCAACGAAGCGGACGGCGACGTCTTCGAGACCGCTCTCCTGCAGCGCGGTCAGGAACGGCCGCGGGTTTCGCTTGCCGAAGAAGCTGCCGGTATGGGTGATCCGGAAGCGGTCCCCAGCGCTGTACTCGAGCCCCTCGAAGTCGTCGTAGTCGGCGCCGTTCGGAATCACGGTGACCGTCGCTTTCGGCTCGTAGCCGCGGATCTCGTCGGCGATCCCGTCCCAGGCGGTCACGATCGCATCCGCCTGCGAGGCGACCAGCCGCGCGACCAGGCGCTGGACGTTCTCCTTCGCCCGGGCCGGCAAGCGCTCGACGGGGTTGTCCGCATCGGCGATCAACGGGTCGCGGAGGTCGGCGACCCACTTCGCGCCGGTCGCCTTCTTCACCGCAGCGCCGATCAGGTTGATCGAGTTCGGCGGCGAGGTCGTCAGCACGACGTCGATCTGCTCCTCCTTGACGAGCCGGATCGCCGCCGGGATCGCATTCGGCGCCCAGGTGACCGACTTGTCAGGGACGAGCGCACGCCGAAAGAGCGCACCGGCCTGGTAGCGGAGCCGATCCGCACCCTCGAGCGCGTAGAGCTCCTCGGAGGGGATCCGGCCTCGGGGGCCGTGATAACGCGCACGGTGCACCCACGCCTGCGTCGGTGGCGTCGCCTCATCGTCCCGGTGGACCCACTTCGGGTCGTCAGGCGCGAGCACGTGGGTCTCGATCCCGAAGCTCGGCAGATGGGTCGCGAACTTCAGCGGCCGCTGAACGCCGCCGCCGCCGGCAGGCGGGAAATACATCGTCACGAGCAGGACTTTCATCCGAGGCGGTAGAGAACGTACCGGTGGTCCGCGTAAATGCGCGGAAGATCGAGCGTCAGGCGGTGGCGCCTGTGGTCGACGATGATCCAGCGGGCGCCGTAGTAGCGCGGGATCGCCAGGTCGCCGCCCTGGGTATAGAAGCGGTTCGCGTCGCGAAGCCGCAGCTTCGGCCGGTTCTTCTTCGTCACGGCGACGTGCCCGTATGGGGAGTCCGCCAGATAGACCGGGGCGTAGGCCGCGAGCAGGTAGCCGGTCTCCGGATCCGCGAACAGCACGTCCTTCGGCTTCGCCTCGGCGCGGAAGCTCTTGATCAGGCCGCGCGTGAGGGCGCCGGAGCCGCTGCCGACCCGCGTCCAGTGGGAGAAGCCGTGGACCGCGACCGGGATCGCGAAGGCGGCGACGGCGAGCGCCGCAAGGCCGGTCGCGCGGTCGGTGCGGTCCCAGCGACGGGTGAAGGCTCCGAGCACGAGGGCGACCAGTCCTCCGACCACTGCGACCCAGGTCGGCCAGGCGGGTGTCGTCCCGTGGAAGCGGTAGCCGAAGTCGCCCGGATAGAAATGCTCGAGCACGATCCCGGCCGCAAGCGCCAGCGGGACAGTCAGGACGCCGAGCAAACCCACGAGGACAGCGGCCCCGCCCGCGAGGGCGTAGGGAAACGGCACGAAGCCGACCAACCGGCGCCCCTGTGAGATCGAGACTGCGTCGGCGAACCGCGGAAAGACGAACGGAATCAGCGTGAGCGCAAAGATCGCGAGCGAGCCACCGAGCACCCACGCCGCCCACCGTCGCCGCGCGGCGAAGTACGCGAGCGGCACGCAGAGGAGTGCGGCGATCGGGACCGCGCCGGTCCGGGTGAAGAGCTGCTCGGTCACGTGATAACGGTCGAAGCTGCCCGCGAGCTGACCGGGGTACTGCGCGAAGGCCCGGCGCACCTCCTGCCCGGACGGGTTGTGCAGCGTCGTCGCCTCGACCACCGGGCGCAGCCACGCGAGCGCGGCCGCCGTCGGAATCGCCAGGGCTGCGAGCCCCGCCAGTGCCGGAGCCAGCTCCCGGCGCACCAGCAGCACCCTTGCGACCACGAACCCGACCAGCGGGATCGCGACGAAGAGCGCGTAGGTCGGGTGGATCAGCGCCAGCGTCCCGGCACCGGCGGCTGTCGTAGCGAGCAAGGCCGCTGACGGCTGGCGAACCTGGGCGAAGAAAAGCGCGAGCAAGGCGGGAACGAGCAACTGGCGAGAGGCCGTCGCCGGCAGGGCCAGCGACGTGAACGAGCCTCCGTGCCCGGCCGCGAGCCCGGTCATAGAGATCTGGGCGATCACGACCGCGACCCCGGCCCACGCGGAGCGGAACAAAGTCGCCCCCGCCTCGTAGAAGAGCGCAAACGCGATCGGCGCCAGGATCGTCGGCCCGTTGCGCCCGACCGCAATCGGATCGACATCGGCGAGCCGGGCGATCAGCGCCAGGAACCCGTGCCAAAGGGGGAATGCGTAGCCGGGGTGAAGGCTCCCGTCCTTGAACTCGCCGACGTTCTGCAGCGAGAGTGAGCCGAAGACCTCGAGCTTGCGGACGCGCGCGAGGTGGAAGAACGCGTCGCCGTCGAGTACCGCCACGTACCAGAGCGCGATGCCGAACCCGATTCCGGCAACGACGACCCAAAACTCCGTCCGGTAGCGCCAGGGGTCCAGCGAGCGGAACGAGAACGGCAGTGCCACGACCGTGACGGCGCCCAGGAGCGCCAGGGTCAGCCAGAGCGAGCTGTGGAACGCGAATGTGAGCGCGAGGGCGAAGAGGAGCGCGGCGAGCGACCAAGCCAGCGCGGGCGCGAAGCCACGGAGCCGCAGGGCGCGCGAGATCAGCGCACCCGGGAGCAGCAGGCAGGCGGTAGCGGCGCCGAGCCGCAGGCCGAGGCCGATGCCCTCGGCAGGCAGGAGGCGCGCGAGAGCAAGTGCCGGGACGGCGAGAAGGACGAGCGGCGCGCGCCTCAACGCAGCAGGGAGCCGGCCTTGCCGGACGAGAGCCAGCGGGCGGCTTCGCGATAGCTCCGGCGGCGGTCGCCGCGAAAGAGCAGTAGCCGCAGGCGGACGCCGGCCAACAACAGGCGGCGGCCCCGCTCGGCCTCGCGCGGGCCACGATGCTTGGCCAGGAAGCGCAGGTGACCGCGCACGTTCTCCGCGAACAGCGTGCCGCCGTGGGAGGCCCCGCCCACGTGCACGACCTCGGCGCCGGGGTAGAAGTAGACGCTCCAGCCCGCCTGGCGGAAGCGGTAGCACCAATCCGTCTCTTCGCTGAACATGAAGAAGTCCTCGTCGAAGAGCCCGACCTCGTCGGCCGCGTCGCGCCGCACGAGCAGGCAGGCCCCGAAGAGCCAGTCGACCTTACGCGCCTCGTCGTGGTCGAAGCCCCCCTCGTAGAACGTGTTCAGCGCGCGCGAGCGCGGCGCCAGCTTCCGCAGGAAGAGGTACTCGGTCGACAGCCGCCAGAGCGTCGGGAAAGCGCGCGCCGACCGCTGCAGGGAACCGTCCTCGTTCAGAAGCTTCGGCCCGACGACGGCCGCGTCGGGATGCTGGTCGGCGAAGCGCGCGAGGTCGTCGACACCGTCACCGAGGACCCAGGCGTCGGCATTGAGCAGCAGGAAGTAGCGGGCGGAGGCGAGCCGCATCCCCGCGTTGTTCCCGCCGCCCATTCCCAGGTTCTCCTGCTCGATCACTCGAGCTTCAGGGAACCGTTCCCGGACCAGAGCGACCGTCCCGTCGGTCGAGCCGTTGTCCACGACGATCGTCTCGTAGCCGCGCACGCTCTCGAGGCAGCGCTCGATCCACTTCGCCGAGTTAAACGTAACCACCACAACGGAAACGTCTGACGTGGCCACCGTTACCTCTCCCGAGCGGAGCGACGGGACAAACCAGCGCCGCGAAAAATGTGCAGCATTTTTCGCGGGGAGTCAGACATCGGGCTGGTGCAATGGTGGGTGCGGGACGCCGCGGGCGCTCTCCCAGAGGAAGATCGCCAGGCCGGGGAGCGCGAGCGCGATGTTGACGACGAAGAAGAGGAACCCGGTCGCGAAAGCCTCGTCGGCGCCGACGCCGAGCTGACCGAGGAAGCTGACGAAGAACGTCTCCCGCACGGCGAATCCGTTGACGGTGAACGGCACGAGCAAGACGAGGAAGAGCAGCGGGCCCATCACGTAGTACGGGCGCGGCGACAGGTCGACCCCGACGGCCTTGCCCGCCATCCAGATCGCGAGCACGCGCACCGACTGAACCGCCAGCGTCAGGGCGAAAACGCCGACGAGCAGCCGGACGTTCCCCCGGTAGGAGTGGATTCCCTCGTAGACGGCACGCACCGGCCGCTCGAAACGGAGGGCGCGGAGCAGCGGCACCGTCCGCGCCAGCAGGGGCCGTAGCCGCCGCGAGAAGAGCAGCACCGCGAGCACGAGCGTCGCGACGACGAAGGCTCCCTCGATCCAGAGGTAGGCGCCGACGTCGTAGTGCCCGACTGCGAGCGCGAAGCCGACCGCGGCGAGGGTCAGCGTCGCGGCGCCTCCGAGAGCCCGCTCGAGTAGGACCGAGGCCGCGACCGGGCCGCCGTTGCCCGGATGCCGGCGCGACGTCTCGTAGATGCGTACGGCGTCGCCGCCGACCGCTGTCGGCAGCACCTGGCCGCCCGTGTAGGCGACGAAGTACGCCCGGACGAGCCAGGTCAACCTGTCGTGGATTCCCTTGGCGGCCAGCAGCCGCTGCCAGCGCCAGGCCATGGGCCAGACCGAGCCCACCATAATCGCCACGGCGCCGAGGAAATAGCCGACCTCCGCATGCACGAGGATGTGCACCGTCCGGCCGAGATCGATCTTCCAGACGATGTAGGCGGCGCAGAGGCCCGTGACGACGAGCGTCGCGAGCGTACGAATCGAGCGGCGATGCACGGAATCAGCGTAACGGCGGCACCCGCGAGACTCCGGTCTAAAGCCGGGGCCGCTCGCAGCCGAAAACCCTTTATGCATGGGCAGTGTTGCGGTCAGCGAGCGCTTCGAGGCGGCTGTCAAGGCCCGACGGCCGCTACGCGTCGCCGTGTTCACGACGTCTTACCCGCGCTCTGCCGACGATTTCTCCGGCCGCTTCGTCCGCGGCACGGTCGAGAACCTGCAGGCGCGCGGGCTTGAGGTCGAGGTTGTCGGGCCAGGCTCTTTCCGTGACTTCGGGTTGACGGCCAACAACGGCGCCGGCTTCATCGGCAACCTCAAGCGCCGCCCCTGGCTGGCGCCGCTCGTGCTCGTCTCGATGGTGCTCGCGCTTCGACGCGCAGCCAAGCGCGCTGACCTCGTCCACGTGAACTGGCTCGCCGGCGCGGTCGTGGCCGCGTTCTGCGGCAAGCCCTTCGTCGTCACGCTCCACGGCTCGCCGACCGCGGGCCGCTTCCACGATCTCGGCCTCGCCGAGAGCGCGCCGAGGTTCGTGCGCTGGATCCTCTCCAGGGCACGAACCGTGATCTGCTGCTCCGAGCGACTGGCCACGGCCATGCGCGCCTGTGGCCTCCAGAACGTCCGCGCGATTCCCTACGGCGTCCATGTCCCGGACGAGCTCGGCCGCGAGGATGAGCCTGCCTCGGTTCTCTACGTCGGCCGGCTCTCGCCGGAGAAGAACATCGACGTGATCGCCGAGGCGACCGAAGGCCTCCCCCGCATCGTCGCGGGAGACGGCCCCGACCGCCCCCTCCTGCCCGAGACGATCGGCTTCGTCGGGCCGGATGAGGTTTCGGAGCTCTACCGCCGCGCCGCGGTCGTCGTGGTCGCTTCCTCCGCGGAAGGTCTCCCGAATGTCGTGCTCGAGGCGATGGCTCACGGCAAGACGGTTGTCGCCACTCCCGTCGGCGGCATCCCGACGGTGATCGAGGACGGCGAGACCGGCCTGCTCGTTCCGGTGCGCGACGCGGTCGCGCTGCGGGCCGCGATCGAGAAGGCGCTCGGCGATCCCGACCTTCGCCGGCGGCTCGGCCGGGCAGCGCGAAAGCGGGTCGAGGGCTACTGCTCCTGGGACCGCGTCACCGACTCGACGGTCGCCGTCTACGCGGCGGCCGTCCCGGAAGCAGCGCGCGAGACCGGGATCCGCCCGGGCGTGCGCCCCGCCGTCGTCTAAGCGGCCAGCTGTTCTCTCGCCAGCTCGTCGCGGCCGATCGGCTCGCCGAGCGCCGCCTTCAGCGTGAGCGCGTTCAGGTCGACTCCCGTTGCCCGGCGGACGAGCTCGACCTCGGCCGGGCCGCCGACGCGGCCGGCCAGCTCGATTACCTGCGGGCCGGCGGCAGTGATCCGGATCCGGGTGCAGGTCGGGCCCTCGCCAATGCCGAGAGCCGCGGCTGCCCTCGCCGCCAGCTCGGCAGCAGCCGGTGGCCCTGTAAGGGCGTGGAGCTCGCCGGCGAGACTGAAGGCCTGGACGATCGCCTCCGGGCCGTCTCCGAGCCAGGCGTCGTGAGCCACGCCGAGCTCGGCGAAGCGTTCACGCTGCCGCAGCCACGAGGCCGCAAGGGCGGCCGCCTCCGGCTCCAGCGGATGCGGGGCTCCGAGCCTGTGCGCGACGCGGGCGGCGATCCCGACCGACCAGTCGTTGGCCGGCGAGATGACGCCGTCGACGCGCTCCGCCTCGGCGAGCCGGTGGATCGAAGGCTCGTCCTCGAACGAGATCAGCGCACGGCGATCCGCGAACCGAAATCCCGGCGCGGCGGGATCGCGGTCGACGGCCACGACCAGCAGGTCACGCCGCGCAGCCTCCATCAGCAATCCAAGCTGCTGGCGACCGGCTCCAAGGACGAGAAGGCGCTTCGGCTCCACCTCAAGCATTGTTGCGGGCGGCCTAGACGGCACACGGGTAAAATGGCTTTGCCGGTGTCGCCAAAGCTTCCACCCCGTTACGACCTGCCGAAGGCGGCACCCCAACCGCTGCTGGTCGTCCAGGAGCTCGTCAACTCCGTCGACCTGGAGCATGGTGTCGAATGGTTGGGCACTCCGGAGGAGCTCCAGGCCTGGCTGGCCCAGCGCGGGCTCGACGGCGCGGAGCGGCCGACACGGGGCGCTGTCAAGCGGGTCCACGACCTTCGCCTGACCCTCCGCGAGCTCTTGATCGCGAACAACGAGCAGCGTACGGCGCCGGTCGCCGCTGCGGCTCTGGAGCAGGCGGCCACGCGAGCCCGGCTGACGCTGCAGCTGGACGAGCACGGCCACCTCGCACTGACCCCGCAGGCCGGGGGGGTCGACGGTGCGCTCGGCCGGATCCTCGCGATCGTCCAGAACGCCATGGCCGAGGGCAACTGGCACCGGCTGAAGGCATGCCGCCAGTGCGCTTGGGCGTACTACGACTACTCCAAGAACCAGTCCGCCACGTGGTGCTCGATGGCGATCTGCGGCAACCGCACCAAGACGCGCGCCTACCGGCGGCGCGCGAAGTCAAGCTAGCGCCGTAACGGCCTCCGCGACGCGGTCGAGGTCGGACTCGGTCAGGCGGGTGTGGAAGGGCAGCGCAATGGCGCGCTCGAACACGCGCGAGGCTGCCGGGAAGTCACCCTGGTCGCGGTAGGCGGCCAGGCGATGAAGCGCGTAGGTGCCGACCTGCGCCTCGATCCCCTGCTCGCGAAGGGCGCGGATCTTCTCGGCCGCGCCGTCCACCTGAATGACATAGGCCTGCCAGCCGTGGAGGTCACCCTCGTCGGCGGCAGGCGTCTGGACGACGCCCCGGAGGCGTTCCGTATAGCCGGCCGCGACGCGCGTCCTCGCTGCGAGCAGCTCGTCCAGGCGTGCGAGCTGCGGAATCCCGACCGCGCAGAGGATGTCGGAAAGGCGGTAGTTCAGTCCCGGCTGGGCGATCTCGAAGTCGCCGCGCGGCTCGATCCCGTGGTGGCGCATTCGGCGGATGGCGATTGCGAGCTCGGCATCGTCGGTCGTCACCGCGCCTCCCTCGCCGGTTGTGACGATCTTCCGGGGGTGGAAGGAGAGGCACGCGAGCGCGCCGAGGCTCCCGCACGGGCGGCCACGCCGGCTGGCGCCGAGCGCGCCGGCGGCATCCTCGAGCACGAGCACTCCCTCGGGCAGCTGCTCCACCGGCGCCGGCCGGCCGAAGAGGTCGACCGCGATGATCGCCTTCGTCTTCGAGCCGGCCTCGAGCCGCGCGGGGTCCAGGTTCATCGTCTCGGGATCCACGTCGACGAGCACCGGCCTGGCCCCGGCCAGCGCGACCACATTCGCGGTCGCGGGGAAGGTGTAGGCGGGCACGAGGACCTCGTCGCCCGGGCCGATGCCGAGCGACAGCACCGCGACGTATAGCGCCGCCGTTCCAGAGGAGACCGCGACGGCGTGTTCGGTGCCGCAGGCGTGCGCCAGCCCGAGCTCGAACTCGTCCACCTTCGGGCCCATCGTCAGCTGGCCGCTCTCGAGCACCTCGGCGACGGCGGCCGCCTCGACCTCGCCGACGTCGGGCCAGGCGAGCCGGATTACGTCAGCGCCGGTGTCTGCTCTCGGTACCACGCGATCGTCCTCGCCAGGCCGTCGTCGAGGTCGACCTTCGCCTCGAAGCCGAGCTCCTCACGGGCCTTCTGGATGTTCGGGATGCGCAGCTCGACGTCGGCGTAGTGGAGCGGCTGAAAGACGATCTCGCCGGGCGCATTCGTGAGCCGTTTGACGCGCTGCGCAAGGTCGAAGATCGTCACCGCTGAGCGGGCGTTGCCGACGTTGAAGGTCTGGCCGACAGCTTCGTCGCGCTCGAGGCAGAGCAGCAGCGCGTCGACCATGTCGTCCACGTAGCACCAGGCGCGGATCTGTGATCCGTCACCGTGAATCGTCAGGTCCCGGCCCGCGAGCGCGGCCTCGATGAAGGCGCGGATGGCACCACCGCCGATCTGCCCGGGGCCGAAGACGTTGAACGGGCGCACGGTCACGACCGGAATCCCGTGCTCCTCCCGGTAGGCGTGCGCCATGTGCTCGCCCGCGAGCTTGGAGACGGCATACGTCCAGCGGACCTCGCCGACGGAGCCGATGGTGGAAACATGACCCTCGGCCACGTTGTAGGCATGGGTGCCGAAGATCTCGCTCGTCGAGAACTCGACCAGGCGCTCGACCGTGTCGCGCGTGGCTAGAGCGGCCTCGAGCACGTTGTAGGTGCCGATCACGTTGACCCGCATCGTCCGCACTGGGCTCTCGCGGACGGTGTCGACGCCCGCGATCGCGGCCAGGTGGACGATGTGAGTCGCCCCGGCGGCGGCCTCGCGGACGGCATCCGGATCGAGCACGTCCGCCTGGATGAAGGTCAGGTTCGGGTGCTCCGCCAGGTCAGTTCCGCTCATGGCGTCTCGGTGCAGGTTGTCGAGCACGGTGATCTCGTTGTCCTCGACGAGCCGTCGGGCCAGCGTCGAGCCGATAAAGCCCGCTCCACCCGTCAAGAGGATGCGCTTCCCGCTCAGCGCCACGGCGGCGAGTCTAGCGGTGCGATCTCTCCGGA
>Ga0307316_10000528_pt1 | contig 11549 bp, 14 predicted proteins | sample ER_DNA_356_FD_194504 | JGI IMG/M metagenome (GOLD analysis project Ga0307316, IMG submission 194504) | Bulk soil microbial communities from the East River watershed near Crested Butte, Colorado, United States - ER_DNA_356 | ecosystem: Environmental > Terrestrial > Soil > Floodplain | place... | reverse complement strand
GCGGTCACCGCGCTTAAAAACGGCACCGTCGAAGGCGTGATCATCGACGCGCCGGTCGCCCAGAACGCGGTCGAAAAATCTGGCGGCGTCGAAATCGCCGAGAAAGTGCCGACCGAAGAAACGTACGGAATCGCCGTCGGCCAAGGCGAAACCGAACTGCTCGACGAAATCAACAGAGCGCTGGAAGAAGTCGAGAAAGACGGCACCTACAAGAAGATCTACGAAAAGTGGTTCCATCTGGAACCGCCGAAAGCGATCTTCAGCGAAAAGCACGAAGCGGAATAGCGCGCGCAGTTGAGATGAGAGAGAAGGGGCGCCATGATGGCGCCTCTTCTTTTTCACGGGGAGCCAGCAGGAGCGAGAGATGAGCGAATTCTTCCACCAGTACTTCGACTTCACGATCATGGGGGATCACTTCAGCGAAGTGCTGGAAGGGTTCTTCAAAAACCTGCTGCTGTTCGCGGTGGTCGTGGTGCTGGCGCTGATTTGGGGGTTGATCCTCGCCCTGATCCGGCAGCTGCCGGGGAAGAAGTTCGCCCCCCTGCGCATCCTCACGATCGCCTACATCGACGTCTTGCGGGCGATCCCGATCCTGATCATCCTGCTGCTGATCTCCGGCGGCATCCCCTACCTCAACTTCATCCCCAAAGAGATCCGGATCCCGCAGTGGTTCGGGCAGCCCGACCCCTTCTGGTACAGCGTCCTCGGCCTCACCCTGGTCTACGGCGCCTACATGGCTGAGGTCTACCGGGCCGGGATCGAAGCGGTTCCCGGCGGCCAGTTCGAGGCGGCGCGTTCGCTGGGGATGAGCTACGGCAAGGCGATGCGCCACGTCGTCGTCCCGCAGGCAGTGACGAAGATCCCGGCGCCGATGCTGAACGAAATGATCTCGCTGCTGAAGGACACCACCCTCGCCAGCGTCGTCGCCCTCGGCGAGGCGGTCCTGGTCAGCCGCGAAGTCCTGGCGGAAACCTTCAACAGCTCGGCTGTCATCCTCGCGGGAGTGATGTTCCTGGTGATCACCCTTCCGGCGGCCCGCCTCGTCGACGTCATGATCAAGCGCAACCAGGCCAAAGTCACCCGCGGCGCCCACATCGAGGTGGGGTGACGATGGCCGACCCGATGATCAAGCTCGAAGGGATCCACAAGCGGTTCGGCGCGCTCGAGGTGCTGAAAGGCGTCGACCTCCACGTCGCCAAAGGCGAAGTCGTCTGCATTCTCGGGCCGAGCGGCTCGGGCAAGAGCACCTTCCTGCGCTGCGTCAACCTGCTCGAGCCGCCGGAGAAAGGCGACATCTACATCGAAGGCAACGACATCTGCAAGGGCCCGGGCAGCGGTGCCGGCGAGGAGAGCTGGAAGCTCGACTTCGTCCGCCAGCGGGTCGGGATCGTCTTCCAGCAGTTCAACCTCTTCCCGCACAAGACCGCCCTGCAGAACGTGACCCTGGCGCAGGAAAAGGTGCTCGGCCGCTCGGGCCAGGAGGCGCGGGCGAAAGCGACCGAGCTGCTGGAGCGGGTCGGCCTCGGCGACAAGCTCGACCAGTACCCCGAACGGCTCTCGGGGGGTCAGCAGCAGCGGGTGGCGATCGCACGAGCGCTGGCGATGGACCCGCAGGTGATGCTCTTCGACGAGGTCACCAGCGCCTTGGACCCGGAGCTGGTGAAGGAAGTGCTCGACACGATGCGCGAGCTGGCCGAAGAAGGGATGACGATGATCGTCGTCACCCACGAGATCGGCTTCGCCCGCGAGGTCGCCGACCGGGTGATCTTCATGGACGGCGGCGTGATCGTCGAGGAAGGCCCGCCGGCGGAGGTGCTGGAGAACCCGCGCGAGGAGCGAACGAAGCAGTTCCTAGGGCTGGTGCTGGACCGTTAGGGCTTAGCGATTGGAGAGTTAACCCGCCTATAGCGAGGTTAATTCGCCAGTCGTGAGGCGCCGCCGGCCATGGCCGGGAGGATTACGACCGTGTCGCCATCTTTGACGGCGGTGTCGAGACCCTGCAGCACCCGCACGTCCTCGTCGTTGAGGTAGACGTTGACGTAGCGGTTGAGCTCCCCATCTTCGCCGAACAGCTGCTCCTGCGTGTTGGGGTAGTCGCCGGTCAGCGACCGCAGCACCTCGCCGACGTCGGCGCCGCCGGCCTCGACCTCGGCTTGGCCGCCGGTTTTCGGACGCAGGACTGGAGGGATGCGGACGGTCGCCATGAGGCCGTGGATCCTAATGGAGCGGAGGCCGCTTAGCGGTCTCCGCCGGCTCCGGCGCAGAACTGGTCGTAGTCGGGAAACTGGCCCATTTCCGACTCCGGGATCTCCTCGGCGTGTTCGCCGCAGATCGGGCAGTCGGGGTCGCGGCGGACCTTGAGCTCGGTGAAGCTGGTGCCAAGCGCCTCGTAGAGGAGCAGGCGGCCGACCAGCGGCTCGCCTTTGCCGAGCACAATCTTGATCACCTCGTTGGCCTGCAGCGTGCCCATCGTCCCGGCCATCACCCCGAGCACGCCGTTGGCGGAGCAGCTCGGCGCCAGCTCGGCCGGCGGCGGGGTCGGGTAGAGGCAGCGGTAGCAGGGGCCCTCGTAGGGGACGAAGGTCGAGATCTGCCCGTCGAAGCCGAGGATCGAGGCGGAGACGACCGGCTTGCGCAGCCGCACCGAGGCGTCGTTCAGCAGGTACCGGGTGGGGAAGTTGTCGGCGCCGTCGACGATGATGTCGTAGTCGGAGATGACCTCGAGGATGTTGCTCGCGTCGAGGCGGCCGTTGTGCTCGACGACTTTGACGTCGGGGTTCAGGCCTTCGATGAAGATCCGCGCCGAGGCGGTCTTAGCCATCCCGATCCGTTCGGTGTTGTGGATCACCTGGCGCTGCAGGTTGGAGGCGTCAACGACGTCGTCGTCGACGAGGCCGATCGTGCCGACGCCCGCCGCGGCGAGGTAGAGCGCAGTCGGGGCGCCGAGGCCGCCGGCACCGAGCAGCAGCACCTTCGCGTTTAGCAGCTTTACCTGGCCGTCGACTCCGACCTCGGGCAGCAGCGTGTGGCGCGAGTAGCGCTCGCGCTGCTCGGGCGTCATCCCGGAGGGAGAGACGACCGGCAGCCCCTGCTCCTGCCACTGCAGAATCCCGCCGCTCATCGAGGCGACGTTTTCGTAGCCCAGCTGCTGCAACTGGGCAGTGGCGATCGCGGAACGGTTGCCGGAGCGGCAGTAGACGATCGTGCGCGCCGACTTATCCGGCGCCGCGGTCCCGATTTCATCGGCGAGCACGCCCGGCGGCACCAGCTTGCCTCCGTCGAGGTGAGCCTCCTGGTACTCGTGGGGCTCGCGGGTGTCGATCAGGACGACGTCGCCGCCCTCGATCTCCTCTGCCGCCTCGAAGGGTTCGATCTCCTCGATCGTCTGCACACGCTCGGTGTCAATGGCCATTTGAAGTAAATCCCCTGAAATCGGATCAGCTTTTACTTCAAAAAGTATAGCGGGCTTTGAAAGCCGGGTTACGGAAGGTGAAAAGAGCTTGATGAAAGAAAAGTGGCCCCGGGAAGGGCCGGGGCCGCTTACCTCTTGATCGGACGAGAGAAGCTGTCGCTAGAGAGTGGGGCGCATCTGCCGCAGGCGGCGGACCCGCTCCTCGATCGGGGGGTGGGTCGAAAAGAGGCCGGCGATGCCCCCGCCCTTGAAGGGCTTGACGATGTAGAGGGGCTCGGCCGCCTGGTTGACCTGCATCGGGATCGCCGCCGCGCCCTGCTCGAGTCGCAGCAGCGCGCTCGCCAGCGACTCCGGGTTGCCGCAGATTTCGGCGCCGCCGGCGTCGGCCGCGTACTCGCGCTGGCGCGAGATCGAGAGCTGGATGATGCTCGCCGCAATCGGGGCGAGGATGACCATGCCGAGCGCCGCCACCATGCCGAGCGGGCCGTTGTCCTCGTCGCCGCCGAACCACATCAGCATGTAGGCGAGGTAGGTGATCGCCGCGCCGATCGCCGAGGCAACCGACTGCAGGAGGATGTCGCGGTGCTGGACGTGCGCGAGCTCGTGGGCGAGGACGCCGCGCAGCTCGTCCTCGGAGAGCAGCTTGGTGATCCCGCGGGTCACCGCCACCGCCGAGTGCTTCGGGTTGCGGCCGGTGGCGAAAGCGTTCGGCTGGTCCTGGGGGATCATGTACAGACGCGGCATCGGCAGCCCGGCGCGGGTGCTCAGTTCCCGCACGATCTGGTAGAGCCGTGGCGCTTCGGCCTCGTCGATCGGCTTGGCCCGGCTCATCGCCAGGGCCATTTTGTCGCTGAAGAAGTAGGAGAAGAAGTTGATCGCGAGCGCCATGAAGAGGAAGACGGTCGCGGTCCCGATGCCGCCGATGCCGTAGCCGATGGCGACGAGCAGGCCGCCCAGCGCGGCCATCAGGATCGTGGTGCGGAGGGTGGCGCTCCAGGTGGATTGCTTGGTGGTGGTCATCGCGTATCTAGCTCCTGAGAGTCGAGTTGGCCTCTCCAGTATCCGCGGAAAGCTTGAGATCTCCTATAGGGGGCACCCCCCTTCGGGGCCAGGAAGACCCCCTATGGCTTCTAGGCTTGGGCTTGATGACGCTCTTGGTGATCGGGCTGACGCTCGTCGTATTGGCACTGGCGCTTGCGCTGGTGCGGGAGCGGCGGCGGTTGCGGCCGCTCGAGGATCTGGTCGAGGCGATGGAGAAGGTCGACCTCTCCAGCCCCCGCCCCCTCCTCCCCGCCTCGATCGACGGCGTCGGCGAGACCGAGGAGGTGGCGCGGATCGAGCTTGCCTTCCTACGGATGATGCGGCGGCTGGAAGCCGAGCGGCGGCGGGCGGGGTCGGCGGCGCTGCACGCCCAGGAGGAGGAGCGTGCGCGCGTCGCCCGCGACCTCCATGACGAGGTCAACCAGTCGCTGACGGGATTGCTGCTGCGGCTCGAGGCCGCGCGCGAGGCGGCGCCGCCCGAGCTGGAGGACGAACTGGCGGAGACGAAAGCGCTGGCGAACCAGGCGATGGGCGAGCTGCTCTCGCTGGCGCGACAGCTGCGGCCGACCGCGCTCGACGACCTCGGCCTGGCGGCGGCGATCGAAGGCCAGGTCGAGCAGCTGCGGCGCGGCGAGATCGAGGCGAGTCTGCGGACCGAGGGGAACTTCTCCGACCTCGGCGACGACGCCCAGCTCGTCGTCTACCGCGTCGCCCAGGAGGCGCTCTCCAACGCCGGCCGCCACAGCGGCGCCGCGCACGTGGAGGTGCGCCTGCGCCGAACCGGGGCCGGTGACGTCCTCCTCGAGGTGAGCGATGACGGCCGCGGTTTCGCCTTCGACGACTCCGAGCGCGGCCTCGGCATCGGCGGCATGCGCGAGCGCGCCCTGCTGATCGGCGCCGAGCTGACGATCGAGTCCCGTCCCGGCCGTGGCACCACGGTCCGCCTCACCGTCCCGGGAGAATCGACCTCGTGAGGGTCCTTATCGCCGACGACCACGGAATCGTCCGCTCTGGGCTGCGGCTGCTGCTGGAGCGGCAGGCGGACATCGAGGTCGTGGCTGAGGCGGCAGACGGGGCCGAGGCCCGGGAGCTGGCGGTGCGGGAGCGGCCGGATCTGGCGATCCTCGACGTGAAAATGCCGAAGCTGACCGGGCTGCAGGCGACCCGCGAGATCAAGAAGCAGGCGCCGGAGGTCTCGGTCCTGATCCTCTCGATGCACGACGACGAGCGCTACCTGTTCGAGGCGTTGAAGGCCGGCGCCTCCGGCTACGTGCTGAAGGCGCAGGCAGATACCGATCTACTGGCGGCCATACGAGCGGTCGAGCGCGGCGAGCCGTTCCTCACGCCCGAGGCGCAGCGGACGCTGATCAAGGACGTGCTCGAGCGTGGCTCCAGCGGCGAGGAGGAGCTGACGCCGCGCGAGGAGGAGATCGTCAAGCTTGTTGCCGAGGCGCACACGACGAAGGAGATCGCCGAGGTCCTCCACCTCTCTGAGAAGACGGTCGAGAACCACCGCGCCAACGCGATGCGCAAGCTCGGCATGCGCGACCGGGTCGAGCTCGTCCGCTACGCGATCCGCCGCGGCCTGATCGAGCCATAACCGACCGCTTCGGTAGGATTTAACTCGATGCTGTTTTCGACCAAAGCCGAGTACGGAGTTCGCTTGATGGTCGAGCTTGGGCGCCAGCCCGGCTCGCAGCCTGTCTCTCTGGGCTCGGTTGCCGAAGCGGAGAACCTGCCGCTCTCCTATCTGGAGCACCTGGTGGCGAAACTGCGCAAGGCCGGGCTCGTCACCTCGACCCGCGGCGCCCACGGCGGCTATCGCCTGGCGAAGCCGGCCGTGGATATCACGATGGACGCGGTGGTCGAGGCGCTGGAAGGGCAGATCGCACCGATGGAGTGCTTCCACGACGTGCCGGAAGGCAAAGTGCTTTGCTCGCATGAGTCCGACGGCGACCAGGCCTGCTCGACGAAGCTGCTGTGGATGCGCGTCCAGGGCGGGGTCAGCAAGGCGCTCGCAGGCACCACCCTGGCGGAGCTCGTCGAATTCTCCGCCAAGAGCGAGCCGACCCGCGCCGCGGTGCTCGGCAGCGTCGCGTAAGACCGGCGCCGCTCGGGACGCAACGAACTTCAACTGAAAACCCAGAAACGGAGCGAAATTGGCTGAGCTGGAGATCCGCAACCTGCACGTGGAGGTCGAGGACAAGAAGATCCTCAAAGGCCTCGACCTCGACGTCGAGAAGGGCAAGGTGCACGCCCTGATGGGCCCGAACGGCTCCGGCAAGTCGACGCTCGCCAACGTGATCATGGGCCACCCCGCGCTCGAAGTGACCGAGGGCACGATCACCTTCAAGGGCGAGGACATCACCGACGCCGCTCCCGAGGACCGCTCGCAGGCCGGCCTCTTCATGGCTTTCCAGTACCCCGTCGCGATCCCGGGCGTCTCGGTCTCCAAGTACCTGCGGATGATCATCAACGCCCAGCGCGAGGCCCGCGGCGAAGACCAGATCAAGATCAAAGACTTCGCCCGCACCGCCCAGGAGGCAATGGAGCTGGCGAGCATCCCCAAAGACTTCTCTAGCCGCTACCTCAACGACGGCTTCTCCGGCGGCGAGAAGAAGCGGATGGAGCTGCTGCAGCTGGCGCTGCTGCGACCGGAGATCGCGGTCCTCGACGAGACCGACTCGGGCCTCGACATCGACGCCCTGCGGATCGTCGCCGAAGGCGTCAACAAGTTCGCCGGCCCCGACATGGGCGTCCTGATCATCACCCATTACCAGCGCATCCTCCACATGGTCAAACCGGACTCGGTCCACGTCATGTACCAGGGGCGGATCGTCAAAGAAGGCGGCCCCGAGCTGGTCGGCGTGCTCGAGGACAAGGGCTACGGCTGGATCAAAGAGGAGGTAGAGGCAGGCGCAGCCGCCTGACCTCTTCGTCAATGGAGCCGGTGAGCGCCAAGAGCCCCGCGGCGGCGGCGCCGTACTCCGTCGAGAAGGTCCGCGCCGCCTTCCCGGCGCTCGAGCGCGAGGTCCACGGCCAGCCGGTCGCCTACCTCGACAGCGGCGCCAGCTCCCAGCGGGTCCTGGCCTCGATCCAGTCGGTCGACCGCTACGAGCGGCGCCACCACTCCAACGTCCACCGCGGCTCCCACACCCTCTCGGCCGAGGCGACCGAAGCCTACGAGGGGGCGCGGGCGACGGTGGCCGACCACATCGGCGCCGCCGACCGCCGCGAGGTCGTCTTCGTCCGCAACGCCACCGAGGCGATCAACCTCGTCGCGCGGGCCTGGGGCGACGCCAACGTGAAGCCGGGCGACCGCATCGTGCTCACCGAGATGGAGCACCACTCGAACATCGTCCCCTGGCAGCAGCTGGCCGAGCGGACCGGGGCCGAGATCGACTGGGCGCCGATCGACGACGAGGGACGGCTCGACATGGACGCCTTCGCGGCGCTGCTGGAGCGCGGGCCGAAGCTGGTCGCGGTGGCGCACGTCTCCAACGTCCTGGGAACGGAGAACCCGATCGCCGAGATCGCCCGCCTGGCGCATGAGGCGGGGGCGTTGGTGCTCGCTGACGGCGCCCAATCGGCACCGAAGATGCCGCTCGACATGGCCGAGCTCGGCGTCGACTTCTACGCGATCACCGGCCACAAGCTCTACGGCCCGACCGGGATCGGCGTCCTCTGGGCCAAGCTCGACCTGCTGCGGTCGATGCCGCCCTTCCTCGGCGGCGGCTCGATGATCCGCAAGGTCACCCGCGACGGGACGACCTACGCCGATCCGCCCGCCCGCTTCGAGGCGGGGACGCCGGCGATCACCCAGGCGATCGGGATGGCCTCCGCCCTGCGCTGGCTCGACTCGGTCGGGATGGAACAGGTACGCGAGCACGAGGAAGCGATCGCCGACTACACGCTCGAGCGCCTCGTCGAGGTGCCGGGCCTGCGCGTCTTCGGCCCGCCCCGCGGCCCCGGCCGCCTCGGCCCGGTCTCCTTCGAAGTCGAGGGCATCCACGCCCACGACATCTCCGAGATCCTCGACCGCCACGGGGTCGCCGTCCGCGCCGGCCACCACTGCGCCCAGGTGCTGATGGACCGGCTCGAGATCGCCGCCACCGCCCGCGCCAGCTTCGGCGTCTACACGACGAGCGAGGAGATCGACCGCCTGGTCGACGGGCTAGAAGACGCGCGGCGGGTCTTCGGGCTCTAGCCGAGCGTCGGCAGGTAGCGAACCGCGGAACGGGAGCGGCCCGGTGACGCACCGGCGCGCCGCCTTTCGGCGCGGCTTGACCGTCCGGACGCGGAGGTAGGTGCCGGTGGCCGCCGCTTGGTCGACGCTTCCGTTGAGCCTGATGGTTTCCCTGTAGCGAGCTCCGGAGCGGGTCGTACCCGCTTCCACGTCGGTCCGTTCGAAGCTGCGGGCGTCGCTCAGCGTGGCGTTGGCAGGTTCGCTGAAGAGCGCGTGGTGGGCGAGGATCCGTTTCCCGTTCCCCACCCGGCACGACGGCACGAAGGTCCCGCGGATCCCGAACGCTTCCTTTTCGCCAGCGCGCAGGAAGACCTCGGCCGAGGCTTCGCTCCCGTAGTAGACGGGGCGTTCGCCGCTCCGCGGGGCCGCTTCGCCGCCGGCCGGCTGGTAGCGCGAGGCTTCGAACGACTTCGACGTGAAGCCGGTATCGCAGTGGTAGCTCAATTCGCTTTCCAGGTAGCGGTAATCGCCCGTCAAAGAATCACCCGTGAGCTTCGCGCTGATACTGGCATTGCCCCGGCCGATCTCTTCGGCACCGACGTCCTCTGACCCACCGCGCATCAGCGTCGGCGCCGCGAAGGCACTGAAGAACCCCTCACCGAGGTCTTCGTAGGGTTCGGTGTAGTAGCAGTGGGTCGTGCCGGCCAGCTCGATCACGTAGAGCTGAGCTTCTTCGGCTTTGAAGGCGACCGCGTAGTCCTTCGTGTCCCCGACATAAAGGGTCGGCGAGGCGGCGGAGGCCGAGGGGGCGGTCATGGTGGCCACCAGCGCCAGCGCAAGTGGGACAAGCATCGACTTCCGTTTCATCGCTTCGCTAGCCTCGAAGCATGGACGAGCTCTACCGCGACCAGATCCTCGAGCACTACAAGCGGCCGCACAACTTCGGCCACCTCGAGCAGCCCGATCTCGAGTTCGAGGACACCAATCCGTTTTGCGGGGACGAGCAGCACGTAACCATCAAACTCGACGGGGACGACAAGGTTGCGGCGATCGCCTTCGAGGGCAAGGGCTGCGCGATCTCCACTGCCGCCACTTCGCTGCTGACCGACGAGCTGGTCGGGATGAGCCGCGAGGAGCTGCTGCGGCTGCCGAAAGACTTCGTCCTCGAGCTGCTCGGGATCGAGATCTCGGCGACCCGGATGAAGTGCGCGATGCTCGGGCTGAAGATCGTCAAGAGCGCCTCCCTCGGCCAGACGGCCGAATGGGAGGACGAGGGCGAGGCCGGCGACCCCGCCGAGGCGGTCGCCGACCTCGGTCAGATCTAAATCTGGCCCTGTTCTTCGGCGCGAGCGATCGTCTGCTCGCTCGGCTGCATCACCGCGAAGGCGGCGCCCTGGGGGTCGGTGACCATCGCGAAACGGCCGGCGGGGATGTCGACCGGACCGAACATCACCTGGCCGCCGAGCTGCTTGATCTTGTCGACTGCCTCGTCGGTGTCGACGCTGCCGAAGTAGACCATCCAGTGCGCCGGCACCTCGTCGGGGATCCGTCCCTTGACGTCGGCCATGCCGGCGACGCGGACGCCGTCGACCGTCGCCACGTTGTAGGTCATCTCCCCCATCTGCTCCTCCTCGAACTCCCAGCCGAAGACGGCGCCGTAGAAGCGCTTGGCCGCGTCGGGGTCGCGGGTCTCGAGCTCGGTCCAGCCGAAGGCGCCTTTCTCGTTGACCAGCTCGGCGCCGGAGAAGTCGGCCGGCTCCCACATCCCGAAGATGGCACCCTCGGGGTCGGTGAAGATCGCCAGCCGGCCGTAGTTCGCGACCGACATCGGCTCGGCGATCATCGTGCCGCCGTTTTCCTGCACGGCGCGGCCGAGCGCCTCGATGTCGTCGACCGAGACGTAGGTGCTCCAGGCAGGCGGCTGCCCCTCCTGCATCAGCGGCATCGCCCCGGCGACGTCTTTGCCGTTCAGGATCGCGCGGCGGTAGCCGCCCATTTCGTGGGAGTTGGGGCGCTCCGGGATCTCCCAGCCGAACAGCTCGCCGTAGAAGCGCTCGGCGGCCTCCAGATCGGGCGTCGCCAGGTCCACCCAGCAGGGGGTTCCCGGCACGTAACTGGTCCTCTCGCTCATCTTCAGAATCCTTTCGTCGCTGGGGTTCTGTAGATAAGACCAGAGCAAGGGGCCGAACTCATCGCCCCGCTAAAATCCGACCGTAGAAGTAGGATTAAGTTTCAAGCAGCACGAGCGGCTGCAGCGACCTAGGAGCACCCACCCCTCTTGACCGACATCGCAGGAATCAAGATCCCCGTCTGCCCGGCAGCCGAGCTGCCGCCGGGCGGCATGCGCCTGGTCGAGCACGAGGGGACGAAGATCGGCGTCTTCAACTGCGACGGCGCCCTCTACGCGATCGAGGATCGCTGCTCCCACGACAACGGGCCGCTCGCCGAGGGCGAGTTCGACACCGCCGCCTGCACCGTCGAGTGCCCGCGCCACGGCTCTCTCTTCGACCTCACCACCGGCAGGCCGAAGACGCTCCACGCTTTCCAGCCCGTCCAGACGTTCCCGGTTGCGATCGAGGACGACACCATCACTTTGGAGGTCAACTGACATGGCAACGCCCGAGGTTCTCGCCGAGAAACGCGAGCTGGCCGGCATCAATGCCGACTACAAAGAGAAGTTCGGCTTCAACGACTCGGAGGCGGGCTACGCCTACAAAGCCCCGAAGGGCTTGACCCGCGAGATCGTCGAGACGATCTCCGACTTCAAGGAAGAGCCGCAGTGGATGCGGGACTTCCGGCTGAAGTCGCTGGAGCACTTCGAAAGCCGCCCGACCCCGAAATGGGGCGGCGACCTCGACCAGATCGACTTCGACGACATCCACTACTTCGTTCGCGCTTCCGAGAAGAACA
>Ga0307316_10000524_pt1 | contig 11601 bp, 13 predicted proteins | sample ER_DNA_356_FD_194504 | JGI IMG/M metagenome (GOLD analysis project Ga0307316, IMG submission 194504) | Bulk soil microbial communities from the East River watershed near Crested Butte, Colorado, United States - ER_DNA_356 | ecosystem: Environmental > Terrestrial > Soil > Floodplain | place... | reverse complement strand
CGGTCACGACCAGGGTGACGACGCTGACGACGGCGATCAGCGAGAACCTCGGGATGACGTCGTGCAGCACCTCGAGATGTGCGCTGGGAACGAGGATCGCCGCAAGAGCAAGGAGGCCGCCGAGCCAGGCCGCCGTCGCGCCGAGGTGGCCGGTCGTCGCGACGACCTTGGCCACGAGCCAGGGCTCGCGCCACGCGTCGGACCCGATCACGTACGTCTCGACGAGGGCGAGCTGCCAGAGCGTGATGGGAACGCGCCATCGGCGGGCGTCCCCCAGCATCTCCCAGCCGAAGGCCACACCGAGGGCGACGAGGGACAGCCGCGCCAGGGCGGCGGCTCCCTCGCGGCCGACGAACGCGTCACCCAACGACCCCTGGGCGGAGAAGACGGCCACCAGCGCGGTTGCCACGAAGGTCAGCGCCGCGCCCCAGTAGAAGAGGCGGATGAAGATCCACTCGACGACGTCCTGCGGCCAGAGCCAGGCCAGGAAGAACGTCGTCCCGACGACGAGGACGAATCCGAGGTAGCCCAGCAGCCGGGCGACGGCCGTGAGCAGGGAGAAGAGGTCTTGGCCCTCGGTGGTCGCCGCGGCGAGGTAGGCCAGGTGCGTCATCGTTGTCCGGGCTGGGGCAGGTCGAGCTGCGCGACGACCAGCGAACGCGACAGCGGGATGGTCGTCGTCGACCAGACTGGTCCGTTCTGGCGCCCACACAGCTGGTCGCTGACCGGCAGCTTCGGGCAGACCAGGTTGCGGATGTTGCCCCCGACCACCTCGACCACGACGCCGAGATCGCCGAGCTGCGGGTCGGCGGCGGTGATCGGCGGAAGGACGATCAGCACCCGCCCGACCGGCGCGGGCTGGCTGCGGTCCGCCCCGCCCTCGAGGCGGTACCGCATCGAGATGTCGGTCGCCGGACCGGGGAAGTCGAGACGGTCACCGCCGGGGGGCAGCGGGGACACGGGCATGTCCGTGACGATCCCGCCGTTGGCCTGCGCCTGGAACCCCGCGATGGAGGGGTTCGCCCCGGCCACCCCGGAACCGGTGGCCTGGGGCAGGGCGACCGAGAGTCCGCTGGCGGGCGCACTCAGCTTGATGCGCTCGAGCACCTCCAGGCTGCCGTCGGCCGCCGTTTGGGCGAGCACATGGATGCCCGGCTCGGTCAGGCCCGGACCGGCCGTTGCAAGACTGGCGGCGGACGGCCCGGCCGTGTCCGGCGTCGTGGCGGCGGGGCCTACCGCGGGAGCGGAGGTGGCCGCACCGCTCGGTTCCGGCACCCGGACCACTTCGGGTCGACGGGCCGCGACGACGGCGCAAACGGCGAGAGCGACGGCGACGAGGATGCCGAGGGTGCGCTGGAGCAGCACCGGTCGCGGCATCGACATCACACCCTTATATTCGACGGGTTTGGTGTAGGCCTGGGTCCGCCGTTCGTACGACACCTTCCGTCCGATTTTGTGAAATCATGCCGCATTCCCCGAAGGCGAACCACCCCAACGGTTTTCGGAGACTGCACGTGCTGACCATCCCGTCGGGCCGGATGTCGGCCACGACTCAACAGGAGGACACCTTGGTCTCACAGTCACGACGCCGCGCCCTCGTGGCCAGCCTCGTCATCGCCCCTGGGGTGGCTCTGGCCACCTCGATGGTCGCCGTCGATGCGCACGCCGCACCGGCGACCGGCACCGTCTACCTCGTCCAGGGCGTCGCGGACACTCCCATGACGATCACCGTGGACGGCAAGTCTGTCGCCACCGCTGCGGCGGCCAAGACGATCGTCGGGCCGCTGACGTTGTCGGCCGGAAACCACTCGATCACCGCCGAGAGCCCGACGGGGACCGCCACCGTCACGGCGTCGATGTCCCTGGCGGCGGGCGCCAACGTCGATGCCGTCATCCACCGGCAGGTCGATCCGTCGAAAGCCCCCGTCGTCACGACGTTCCCCAACGACCTGAGCGCCGTCACCGCGGGCAGCGGCCGACTCGTCGTCGCGCACGTGGCGGCAGTGGGTCCGGCCGACGTGCGGGTCGACCAGAAGGTCCTCTTCGCCAACATCGCCAACGGCGAGGCGCTGACCGTCACCGTTCCCGCGGGCACGTACAAGGTCGACATCGTGCCGACCGCCACCTCCGGTCCGGTCGTGTTCGGCCCCGCGGACGTCCCCGTCGCGCCGACCAAGCTGACGCGCGTCTTCGCGATCGGTGTGGCCGCCACGAACTCGATGGACGCGGTCGTCCAGGTGCTGCCGCTGTCGGCCCGTGGAAGCGGTGCGACGCCGAGCACGGTCAACGCCGGGGACGGCGGCCAGGCGGCGGATCTGGTTGCCGCCACGCACGGGTCGAGCGACCGCTCCGGGCTGGTGGCGCTCGGTGTCGTCGGCGTCGCCGCGATGCTCCTCATGGCCGGCCGGCGCGCGGCGTCGCGACGCGCGAGCGGCACTTCCTGACGAGCCGGGGCGCGACCGTCCGTACGTCAGCCCATCCCAGCAGATGGCGCCCGCGGGCGCTCGCCGGCATCGTGTCGGTGGGCGCCCTCACGGCGCTGCTCTCGGCCTGCTCGGCTTCCGCCGCCATTCCCGGAGCCGCCGCGCTGCCGGGCGCGTCGACGGCCTCTCCCGAGCCCGCCTCCGCGTCGGCCGGTTCCGGCGCCGAGCGCTCGCTCTCGGTCTCCACTCCAGTGCCGCCCAGCGGTCAACCGGACGATGGGCCCGACCTCGGTGCCGATGCACCACCAGCCCGCGCGGGCCAGGTCGGCGTCACCCAGCGGCCGACGTTCGCTCCGACGTCGATCACCCTCGCGCTTCGGGGCGCCGACGACGGGACCGCGGCCATCACCACGATCGACACCACCGCGTCGGGGGAGCTGAGCCTGCCCCCCGACCCGGGGCAGGTCGGTTGGTGGCAGAGCGGGGCGCTGGCCGGTGACGCCTTCGGCTCGGTCGTGCTCGCCGGGCACATCGACGCACGCGACCAAGGAGTGGGCTTCTTCGCGCGACTGCTGCACGTGCATCCGGGGGACGAAGTCGAGTTGAGCGACAGCGCCTACCAGCTGCGCTACCGCGTCGTGTCGACCCGTGACGTTCCCAAGGCGAGCCTCGCGACGAGCACGGACACGTTCTCGCAGGCGGTCCCGGGGCGGCTGGTGTTGTTGACGTGCACCGGCCCCTACGACCCGAAGACGCACTATCCGGACAATCTGGTCGTGATCGCCGAACCGCTCGGAGACGCCGCACCGCGCGGCTGATCCCGGGGCGGTCCGATGTCGGACCCCCTCAGTGGTCGTCAGTGCGCAGGATCGCCGCCTCGGCGTCGCGGAGCAAACCGGGAGCCACTCGGCGGTGGACGGCCGCGAGCGGGGTCCACACGGCGCGAGCCAGGGCCCGGTCATACCGCAGGAACGTGCCCAGCGAGACCCGCCCCTCCGAGGCATGGACGACGAGGTTGCCCGCCACGAACCAGGATTCCGCCTCGAGCCGGATCGACGTCGTGCTGCGCGAGGTGATCGCCCAGCCGGCGACCCGGTCACGCGACCGCTCCCGTCGCAGTCGGAACCCCAGCAAACCTCGCCAGATGAAGAGCTCGGTGGCGTTGGGGAGGTTGCCGAACATGGCCCGAGCCCACTCCTCCGGGCTCGCCAGCACTTCGGTCGCCAGACTGAACCAGTCGCCGTAGTCGACGCAGCCCAGGGAGCTGAGCCGCAGGGCCGGGTCGGGAAGGTTTTCAACGCCGACCACGCGGTCGACGCGGCCGGCGCTCGCGGTCGTTCTGGCCATGGCTCCTTGCCCCTGATTTATACGCTACCGTATATTTGGTGAGCAGACCTGTCAACGCCGGCCCCGCTACGTTGACCGACATGGTCGCCGTGACGAGGACGACGCGAGAGCAATGGATCGACGAGGGCCTGCGCGCCCTCGCCTCCGGCGGTCCGGAGGCGGTGCGGGTGGAGGTGCTCTCGGCATCTCTGGGCGTGACGAAGGGCGGCTTCTACGGCCAGTTCGGCAGTCGGGAGGCCTTCCTTCAGGCGCTGCTCGAGACGTGGGAACGCGAGAGCACCCACGACGTGCGGCAGCGGGTCGAGGCGGAGGGCGGTGACCCTCGCCGCAAGCTGCGCCGAGCCGGTGTGATGACGTTCTCCAGCGACCGACTGCTTCCCGTGGACCTCGCGGTTCGCGAGTGGGCGCGCCGCGAGCCCGGGGTGGCGGCACGCTTGAAGCGGGTCGACGAACAGCGCATGGGCTACCTGCGCGAGCTGTTCACGAGCATCGTCGGCAGCGGCCCCAAAGACGTCGAGGCGCGCAGTGTGCTCGCGTTCTGCCTGGCCATCGGTCACCACTTCCTCGCCGCGGAGCACGGACCGTTCTCGCGCAACACCGTGCTGCAGCAGGCCATGGGGATTCTCGTGGACCAGGAGCTGGAGCCGGGATGACCGGGCACGAGGTCGTCGGCGCCGTCCTCGTCGATCGGCAACGTGTGCTGCTCTGCCACCGGCGGCGGGACCGGGCGTGGTACCCCGATGTGTGGGACCTGCCCGGCGGCCACGTCGAGCCGGGCGAGTCTCCCAGGGCCGCTCTCGGACGTGAATGTCACGAGGAGCTGGGAATCGACGTCCTCGAGGCCGCGGTCATGAATCAGGTCGGGGACGGTGGGGTGACCCTGTCGGTGTTCCTCGTCACCAGGTGGCTCGGCAAACCGGTCAACCGGGCACTCGCCGAGCACGACGCGGTGAGGTGGTTCGCGGCCGGCGACCTCGACGAGCTGGACCTGGCGGACGACCAGTACCGACCAGTCCTGCGCGACGTGCTGGTGGGGACCGGTCAGGACAGCGCCCCTCGGTCCTCCAAGTGGTAGCGCGCCGCACACAGCTCCTGGCCGCCGACCCGATGCGTCAGCCGCTCACCGGTGTCGGTCCAGCCGCGGCGGCCGTAGAACTCGCGCGCCGCGGTGTTGTCAACGAGCACGTGCAGCTGCACCGTCCGCATACCGCACCAGCGCACCAGCCCGTCGTGCAGTCGGGAGCCCACCCCGCGGCCGTGCCAAGCCGGGTCCACGTGCAAGGCTCGCAGCAACGCCTGCCGCTCGTCGCCCTCGACCAGCCCGAAACCCACCAGTCCGCGCGAGGCCTCGGCGACCAGGAGCAGATGGTCCCGGCTTGCGCGCCCGGCGAACCACTGCGTCCAGTGGTCCAGGGCCTCCTGGCCCAGGCGGCCGGTCGTCCTGTCGTCGAGAGGACCGGCGTACGCGTGGGCGCGCGACCGCGCGTGCAGGGCGGCGAGGGACAGCCGGTCGCTCTCGCGCCCGGGCCGCATGCCGAGGGCCACGGCCGGCAGACCATCGATCGATGTCACGCGGCTTTCCCCAGCGGTGTCGTCATGGTGGACGACCGGTCGCCCGCGCCGAAAGGACTTCCATGCCGGACACCTTCGTAGAGCAGCGTCGACTCGCGCTGTTCGAGGAGCAGCGGCCGCGACTGATGGGCATCGCCTACCGCATGCTCGGTGCGGTCGGCGAGGCCGACGATGTGCTGCAGGAGTCGTGGCTGCGCTGGTCGGACGTGAACCCCGCCGACGTCGACAGCATCGAGGCGTTCCTCACGACGGTCGTCACCCGGCTCTCGCTCGACCGGCTGCGCCGCGAGCGACCTCGGCGCGAAGTCTATGCCGGTTCGTGGCTGCCCGAGCCGGTCGCCTGCGATCCGGTCACCGATGATCCGTCGGCAACGGTCGAGCTCGCCGGCTCGTTGTCGCTGGCCGTGCTCGCCGTCATGGAGACCCTGTCGCCGTTGGAGCGGGCGGCCTTCGTCCTGAGGGTCGTCTTCGACGGCAGCTACCCCGAGGTCGCCGCGGCCCTGGGTCGTCGCGAGCCAGCCGTGCGACAGCTGGTTCATCGCGCGCAACATCACCTGGCCGAAGGGCGCGTCCGGTACGAGTCGGACCGGAAGCGGCACGACGAAGTGCTGCGCCGGTTCGTCCTCGCCTGCCGCACGGCAGGGATCGCCCCGCTCCTGGAAGTGCTGGCGCCCGACGTCGTTCTCGTCAGCGATGGGGGTGGGATCGCCAAGGCGCCGCCGCGGCCCATCTCCGGTCGGGAGGAGGTTGGCCGGTTCCTCGTCTCCGTCCTGCGGCGGCTGCCGCGTGCTGCCGTCGCGGCGGTCGAGGACTTCAACGGAACCTCCGGCATCGTGGTCCGGGTGCTCGGCGAGCCCGTGAGCGCCTTGGCGATCAGAGCCGACGGTGACCGGGTCGGCTCGCTGCAGCTGGTCGCCAACCCCCGAAAGCTGGTCGCGCTCCGGTCGCCGGTCTCGCGCCTGGCGATCATCTGACGCCTCTCCGCAGCGCGGAGCGGTGGGCGCTAGGCGTTCGACCGTTGCCGCGTAGGCCGGTCCCCGGATCGCACTTGCGGTGTACGCGTCGCGGCTCACCTCCGCAGCAGCTCGCCGATGATCGAGCGGTCGGGCTTGCCCTGTTCGGTGACGGGCAGATGGTCGACAAGGACGACGTCGCCAACCGCAGCGGGCGGCTCAACCTGGCGTTCGAGGTGGGCGCGCACGTCGGCCGCCTGCACCGACGATCCGCGGGCCCTCAGCGCCAGCACTCCGAACGACCCGTCCGGTCCAGGTTCGGCCGGCAGCGCCACCGCGTACACGACGTCGGGGTGATCGCAGGTGGCCTCCTCGAGGTCGAGCGGAAGCACGATAACTCCCTCGACGTCACGGGCGTCGGCGGCCCGACCGCGGACGTGGAGGTAGCCGTCGGCGTCGAGGTACCCGAGATCGCCGGTCCGGTACCACCCGTCGTGGAACGCGGGGTCGCCCGGCCGGCCGAAGTATCCGGACGACATCCCTGGCAACCGCACCTCGATGACGCCCTGCTCGCCGTCGGGCAGCGCGGTCCCGTCGGCCTCAACGAGACGAAGGTGCACGCCTGGCCGCGGCCGGCCGGCGGTGCCAAGCCGCTCCGGGTTTTCGAGGCTGTAGTCGGGCGCGGTCAGCACGCTGACCATCCCCGCCTCGCTCGCCCCGTAGGTGTTGACCAGGATCGGGCCCAGCCGGGCGAGCAGCCGGCGACGGAAGCTGGCCGGAGCCACGGCTCCGATGTGGCTCACCCGCCGCAGACTCGAGAGATCCCGCTCGGAAAGATCGGGATGGTCGGCGAACTCGGCAAGCAGCGGTTCGACGAGGCTGAGCTGGGTGATTCCCTCGGCCTCGATCACTCGGAGTAGCTCGGCGGGGTCGAACCGGTCCCGGAGCGTCACCGACCCACCTCCGAGGAGCGTCTGTGCGACCAGGACCTGAGAGACGTAGGCAAAAGCGCTGCATACCAACAGTTTTCGGTCCGGTTCTCGTACGTCGCCAAGCAAGGCGGCGTATGCGTCGAAAGAGCGCATGCTGGCCTTGGAGCCACCAGTCGTCCCTCCCGACGCGATGAGGACGGCCAGGTGGTCCGGCCGGGCCCGCCCCGCGAACGGCGTGTCGACCTGAGCAGAGGCCTCTTCGGCCAGGTCGGAGAGCCCGTCAACGGGCCCGACGGACACCGTCTCGTGGGAGAGGATCCTGGCCGCGTGTGCGTCGGGTGCAGTCTCCGGGAAGACGACGAGCAGCCCTGGACGGATCTGCTTGAGGAACCGCACGAGCTGCTCGGGGCGGCCCGTGTCGGGAGTGAAGACGCTGGCCGCTCCGACCAGAGCGACGGCGTACCGGACCGCGAGCGCCTCGGGCGACTCGGTCGCCAGCAGGGCGACCCGATCGCCGGCCCCGATGCCACGGGCGGCGAGCGCCCACGCATACCGGTCGATCGTCGCGGCGAAGTCGCCCGCGGACAGGCCTCGGCTCGCGTCACGGACGACGACGCGGTCCGGGTCGGCCCGGAACCCCTCGACCATGCGGTCGACCCAGGAACGATACGGAACGCCGGACGGCGACTGCGACATCTCGCTCACGGGCGCGATGGTAGGCCGGTTGTCGCTCGGCGCAGACTGGCGCCACTGCGGGCAGGTGGATGATGTGCCTGTGTCGACGAAACCAGCGTCCGACGCCAAGGTCGGGCGAGCCGGGCTGACGCCGCTGCTCGCCGTCTGCACCGGCTACTTCATGGTGATTCTCGATGTCACCATCGTCAACGTCGCTGCTCCGGCCATCGGCCGCGACCTCTCGGCGTCGCTGACCGACGTCCAGTGGATCGTCGACGGCTACACCGTGGCCTTCGCCGGGCTGCTGCTGCTCGGCGGGGCGCTCGGCGACCGGTTGGGGCATCGCCGCGTCTTCTGCGCCGGCGTCGCCATCTTCACCGTCGCCTCGCTGGGTTGCGCGCTCGCCTGGGACGAGAACGTCCTCACCGCTCTGCGCGTCGTCGAAGGCGTCGGGGCGGCCCTGCTCGTCCCGGGTTCGCTGGCGCTGCTGCAGCAGGTCTACGTCACCCCCGAGTCCCGGGCGTGGGCCTTCGGACTGTGGGGCGCGATCGCGGGGGTGGCGGCGACGTCGGGGCCGCTTCTGGGCGGGGTCATCACGAACACCCTCGGCTGGCGCTGGGTCTTCGCCATCAACATCCCGGTCGGCATCGTCTGCATCGCCTTGACGCTGCGAGCCGTCGGCAGCTCCGAGCGGAACCGCGACCGCGCGATCGACTGGGTAGGCCAGGGTGCGGTCGTCGTCACGGTCGCTGCGCTCATCACCGCACTCAACGAGGTGGGTCGGCAGGGGTTCACCGGCCCCCTGGTGATCGGAGGCCTGGTCGTAACCGTGGCGGCGGCCGGGGTGTTCGCATTCCGGGAGCGGCTCTCGGCGGCTCCCCCGATACCCCGGGCGATGCTGGCGTCGCCATCGATCATGGGTGGTACCGGCATCGGCCTGCTCTTCAACTTCGGCTTCTACGGGATGATCTTCGCCACGAGCGTGTACTTCCAGCAGCGCGAGAACCTCAGTGCGACGCTGACCGGCCTGGCCCTGCTACCCGCCATGGCGGTGACCATGGTCGCCTCTGCGCTCTCCGCTCGCCTGTCCCGCCGGTACGCCCACCGACGCCTCATGCTCGTCGGGCTCACGACGGCCGCTGTCGGCCTGGCGGTGTGGGCGGCGGCCGGCGCGACGCCAAGCTACGTCGTCCTCGTCGTCGCCATGGTCGCCTGCGGCTTCGGCACGTCCTTCACCCTCACCGGCGCTACCGCCACGGTCATGGAAGCGGCGCCGGCCGGGTATGCGGGAACAGCTTCGGCCGCGCTCAACACGGCCCGCCAGACCGGATCCGCAGCGGGAGTTGCTATCAGCGGTTCGCTCATCGCCGTCCTCGGCCTGACGACGGGGGTGACGGTCTTCATGGCGGTTGGCGCCGCCGGGTACCTGGTCGGTGTGGTGCTGACCGCCATGTGCGTGCCGCGCCACCGCTCGCCGGTCACCCAGAGCAGGTGATGCCGGGCGGCCCGTGGCCCTGAGATGCTCCAGGGGTTCCGAGCTGGCAAGGGAATGGGGGTATGCCCGTGGGCGCGGCGATCGGTCAGTCACTTCCCGTCGCCGTCGGCGTGATGGTCAGCCCGTTGCCGGTCGTCGCCGTCGTCCTCATGCTCCTGAGCGGCAAGGCGCGGGCGAACGCCTTCGCCTTCGTCCTCACGTGGTTCGTCGCGATCGCGCTCCTCACGGGAGTCGTCGCCTTCCTGGCCGGGTCCTCGGCCGGCACCGAGGAGCAGCCCGCGACCTGGGTTTCGGTCGTCAAGATCGTCCTCGGTGCGGGCTTGCTGTTCCTCAGCGTAAAGAACTGGCGAGAACGCCCGCGCGAGGGTGAGGAGCCACCGGCCCCCACGTGGATGTCCGCCATCGACGGCTTCACGCCGGTCAAGTCCGCCGGGCTCTCGGTGGTCCTGGCCGACGTCAACCCCAAGAACCTGCTGCTCGTCCTCTCGGGCGGCGCCGCCATCGCGTCAGCGGCCGACGGGAGCACGTCCGCGAAGGTCACCGCTACCCTCGTCTTCGCCGTCGTCGCGAGTGCCGGCGTCGCGGCGCCCTTGGTGATCTACCTCGCGCTGGGCGACCGGGCCGGCGCGGTGCTGCAGAGCCTCCGAACCTGGTTGGTGCACAACAACACGGCCATCATGGCTGTCCTGCTATTGGTCCTCGGCGCCAAGATGGTCGGGGACGGGATCTCCGGGTTCTGAGCCCACGGGCAGGTCCGACCGGGCCGCCTGCGTCGCTCGACTGCCGGTCGAGCCGAGCGTTGGAACCGTGCGCGTTCAGGACGAAGGCGTCGGGGGCGAGACGGTCGGGAAGCCGAAACCCTCGACGAACACGTTCATCGCCAGCGACCCGTTGTTCTCGAATCGGAACGTCACGGGGATGAACCGGCTGCCGGCCAGGTCGACCTTGAGGTCGACCAGCTCAAGGTGCGGGCCGCCGGGGTACTGCATGGAGGCCACACCCTTGGGCGGGATCACCACGGCGATGGGCCCCTCCGGCCCGTCCCCCACGCGGTAGACGACCGACCGCGCATACACCGTGCTGACGCCGACCAGCCGGTCGCCCGACGTGCCGTCGTTGGCGAGGGTCACGAACAGCCCGACGTTGCCGTTCTTGGTGTGGAGGAGGTCGTCCGGCGCCTCCACGCGCGTCGCGAGCAACCGGAGATTGCCCACCGACGCGTTGACACTGTTCTGGCGGACCGGGTTGCTGACCCGGGCCTCCACCGGGTTCGCCTGCGTGCAGGCACCAAGGAGCAGCAAAACGACCACGAGGGCCACTCCCCGAGGAACGCGAGCGACGCCTCGCATAGCGCCGAACGTAGCAGCCCTTCCGGGTCTGCCGCCGCCAGTGCAGAGTCACGATCGCGCCGAGCACCAGCGTGCCGAGCAGCGTGACGCCGCGCCAAAATCGCGAGCGCCGCGACGATCGACGGCTCCGCGTCGAGCCCGCGGCCTCGGTGAACGCCCCGAGCAGGGTCGCGTCCAGGACGCCGACGCCGAACAACGGCATGACGGTGAGCGCCCGTGCAGGAATCCCGACGATGAGCAGCAGCGGGAGCACGTCCGGTCCGATTCCCTTGAACCGGAGCGCCAGCGTCAAGATCGTGGCGCTGCTCGGGATCACCCTCATGGCGCAGCCGCTGGGCGGCCGAGGCTGACAACCGTCCAAGCTGTCGGCCCAGCGCTCCTGCGCGAGCACCGCACGCAGGCCTGCGACGATGGCGACTGGCAAGACGAGGACCGGGACGGTGTTCATCGTGACCCCGGGGCGGCTACCGGTTCGGCGACTACTGGAAGCTGGGCCTCCCGGTCATGGCCTGGTGGCTCCTGGTGAGCCTCGTCGTCATCCCGCTCGTCTGGAGACTCTGAGCGGCCGCTCAGCGGGACACCGCCGTGACGTCCAGCGACCGGCCGGTCGGCTCCGGAACCTTTCTAACACAACGGAACCCGATGTGGCTCATGCCGGTGTCGACCATTTGGGGCCGCCGCGCCGCCGGTCGGTACCGCTGGCAGTAGCTGTCGGCGCAGAGGAACAAGCCCCGGGAACCCCGACTTTGCTCATGCCGGTGCGGTAGACGCTCTGGCCGGTTATGAACGACGAGCGACCCGCGGTGCAGCTCTGCTCGCCACGGGAGTCGGTGAACCGCATCCCTCGTCGGCGAT
>Ga0307316_10000520_pt1 | contig 11633 bp, 11 predicted proteins | sample ER_DNA_356_FD_194504 | JGI IMG/M metagenome (GOLD analysis project Ga0307316, IMG submission 194504) | Bulk soil microbial communities from the East River watershed near Crested Butte, Colorado, United States - ER_DNA_356 | ecosystem: Environmental > Terrestrial > Soil > Floodplain | place... | reverse complement strand
TCACTCATGCATCGCCTCCTTGTCAGACTCTTATTCAACCGATTGGTTTAGTAAGAGTTTAGGTATGCTGTTCGATGTTGTCAACCAATTGGTTGAATAAGAGGACCAGAAGCACCAGCACTTCCCCGCTACAGCACCACGGTCATGCCGCCGTCGACGTAGATCACTTGACCATTGACATAGTCCGAACCATCCGAGGCGAGCCAGACGGCGGGACCGACTAGGTCCGCACTGCTGCCCCAGCGGCCAGCAGGAGTGCGGTTCAACACCCAATCATTGAAGGCAGGATCGTCGACCAGGCGCTGGGTCATCTCGGTGTGGATATAGCCCGGCGCAAGCGCGTTGATCTGGAGGCCGGCCGCTGCCCACTCAGCGGTCATCGCCCGCGTAAGGTTGCGCAGCCCTCCTTTGGCTGTCGTGTACGCCGCAATCGTGGGTCGGGCCAGCTCGGATTGCACCGACGCAATATTGATGATCTTCCCACGACCCCGGGTGATCATGTGGCGAGCTACCTCGCGACCCACCAAGAACGCGCCAGTCAGGTTGACGCGCAGCACGTGATCCCAATTCGTCTCATCAAGTTCCAACAGCGGCACACGATGTTGGACACCGGCGTTGTTGATCAAGATTCGAATCGGGCCGACTTCATCCTCGATCCAGTTCACCGCCGCAGCCACCTCAGGCTCCTCGGTGATGTCAAAGGCTCTGGCATACACGCGATCTGCTCCATATTGCTCACGAAATCTCGCGGCCGCCTCCTCAAGTCCGGCGCTGTGCTTGCCATTGAGCACGATCCTGGCGCCCGCATCGGCGAGCCCGGCGGCCAATGTGCGGCCGATCCCGCGACTGGAACCGGTGATCAGCGCGATCGCGCCACTGAGGTCGAATCTGTCCACGATGTGCTCCCACCTCGCTAGCAAGTGGCCGTTTCTACAGATCGTGGCATAACCGCATTCCAGTCCTCCGCCGCGGCTACGAATGATCAAGATCCGACGCCAGGGCACGAAGTCCATGCGTGATCAACTCTGCTGAGCACATGAGTTCGGCGTATCGACACCGACTCAAGATCGCGCTGATACCTGGCTCGGGTGATGCTCCGGCGCTAGGGTCAGGACTTGAAGCGCTGGGAGTGAGGCGATGGCGAACGATCAGGCAGAACGCCGAATTCTGGTCGGGGTGACCTACGGGCAGCCGGACATCGTGCTGCGCCATGCTGCCCGGTTCGCGCGGACCTTTGGCGCCGCGCTGGTCTGCGCCCATGTCGATCCCGGCCGGTACGTTATCGAGGAGCGGCCGGACGGAACCGTGGTCTCACTGCCGCTCGATCCCGAATTGCCCGAGCTCAAGGACACCGACTTCGACCAGGCACTGGTGGCACAGGTTCGGGCGGCGGTCGCCGACGGTTCTGTGCAACTGTCCTTCCGGGAGCTGGCTGGCGATGTCGCGTACGCGCTCACCCGGCTGGCCGACATCCTCGACGTTGAGTTGATCATCGTTGGTAGCCGGCGGGGTGGCGTACGGGCTGGGCTGAAGCACTTCCTCACAGGTTCTGTCGCGGCCCATCTAGCCCATCGTCAGCATCGGCCGGTCATCGTCATCCCGCTCGCTCCGGTGGCCGAAGGCAAGCCACTGCCCTGGGAGGAGTAGCCGGTCACGCGATGGGGGCAATCGTCCGGGTGCGCCATGATGTTGTTATGGCGTCACCAGCACTGGAGATATTCGGACCAGGCCCGCCTTCGGAGTTCCGGGCCTTGGCCATACCGCCCAGCCGCCACAGACCGTGACTTGGCGGCTCTCGCCCGAGGTTTTCTGACTCTTGCCTCACGTGCTGCGGTGGCTCATCGGCCTGGCAACGTCGTTGATCGGCAGTCACATCTACCTGGTGACTCTCGCCTGGGCCGCCGTACAGACGACCACCCCAGCCAACGTCGGTCTGATCCTCGTTGCCGGCTCCATCCCTCAGGCAGCCCTGCTGCTGATCGGCGGTGTTTTCGTCGATCGCCTGGGGCCGAAGCCGACCATCATCGCGTCCGATGTGCTGCGCACCGCGATCATGGTTGTATTCGCCGTCGTCGTTTCCGGCGGCGACGTCAGCCCGCTGCTGCTCGGCACGCTTGCGGTGCTCTTCGGGGTGGTCGACGGCTTCTTCCTGCCGGCCGTTTCCACCGCCCCGCGATACCTGGTCCCGCGTGACTCGCTGACCCGTCTCGTCGCGGCCAAGACAATCGTGGCGCGCGGTGCCGAGTTCGCCGGCGCGCCGCTGGGCAGCTGGCTGCTGGTGGTGGCGAGCGCCGCGGTGGCGTTCTGGGTGAACGCCGGGCTGTTCGCAGTCTCGGTCGTCATGTTGGCACTCACCAGGATGGCTCAGCCTCAGGCTCCTCACGGTGACCCACTGCCTGATGCGAAGCGGAGCTCTACGGCGCCTGAAATGTCGGTATGGGCGGACTTGGTGGCCGGGGTCCGCTTGATCCGCGGTTACCGCACTCTGGCGATGCTGTTGATCATCGTGTTTGTCGCCGAGCTCGGGTTCAGCGGGCCGATGATGGCCGGGGTGCCGCTACTAGCCCATCAGACGGGCTGGGGTGTGCGAGCGATCGGCTGGATTCTCGGTGGTTTCGGGCTTGGCGCGGCGGCTGCTGCCGGGTTCCTGCTCTGGCGCAACAACCTCCGCCACACCGGAGTTGCCGCGCTCTCGGGTTTGACGGTGATGGGACTCAGTGTTGTCGGGCTCGGCCTGTTGCCTGCTCTGGGATTGTCGGTGTCGGCGGCATACGTCTGCGCCGGATTTCTGGGCCTCATGTCGGGCATCGGCGCCGGGTTCTACGGCACGCTGGTCACCACTGCGGTCCTGCGGCTAGCTCCCACCGGCCAGATCGGCCGGGTGATGAGTGCGCTGTCCTTCGCTAGCCTTTCCGCGGTCCCTCTGACTTATGCACTGACCGGGCTCATCACAGGTGTCACGGCTGCTCAAGTTCCGTTCTTCATCGGGGGCTCGCTGGTGCTACTCGCTGCAGCCATCGCCCTCGCAAACCCTCAGCTACGTCATCTGAGGATGGATGCCATGGATTCGGCCGAACAGGGCTCGGATAGAACCATCAACGCTCGGGCAAGGAGATAGCAACCGGGGCCAGATGTTTACATCCCGGGGCACGCGGGTACCCCCAAAAGCACGAGAGGAGGTCCTGCCATGAACCGGGGAATTATCGGCGTCATCATTGGTGTGCTGGTCATCATCATCTTGGTGATCGTCATTCTTCAGCTCACCTGACAGCAGACCCGCGGGCCGGCAAGGGCGCAGACCCGCCCGTGGGCGGCCTTCCCGCCGCAAGCTTGCACCTCGACGCCGCGAAGCCTAACCCTGTGCTTCGCGGCGTTCGGGGTGTTGTGCTGCCAGGTACTGGTAGGTGGCCGCGAGATCCTGACTGCTCAGGCCGGCCCGGTCCAGAAGTTGGAAGAGTTCTCGTACGTTCGTCAGCAGTCTCGCAGACGTGCCCGTCCGCCAGGCCTGCTGAGCTGCGACGTCGAGCGGCGCTAAAGCAGTTCCGGCTGGCAGATCGGGCTGGAAGTCGTGATTCAACAACTTTCCGCGCGCGGCGCCAAGTACCCGGCTTCCCGCCAGGGACAACTCCCAGCTGTGCAGCACCCGAGCAAGATCAAGACCGGCGCGTTCGGCAATCACAGCCGCCTCGCCGAGAGCCATAGCCGTAGCTGCGATGACATATTGCTCGCACGCATTGGCAACTTGACCGCTTCCGATCCCGCCGACACGTACGCAGGTGCCGAGCAACTCCAGTACCGGCAGAGCTTCGCGATATAGCCCCAGGCTGGAACCGACAGCTATCGCAAGCTCGCCATGCGCAGCGCTCGCCTGCGTCCCGCTCAGGGGTGCATCGATGATCTTGAGGAGGCCGGCTTTTCGCTCGACAAGATCGCTGCTCAGATTGCGAAGGTTGTCTGGAGAGGTGATTCCTCCGAAAACGACGATGGTCGGGCTATGCACCCCGGCTAGCAACCCGCTCGGGCCGCTCAGCTGAGCTTCAAGATCATCGAGACTTTCCAGCAGCGCAATGACGAACTCGCTGCGGGCGGCGAGATCGGCAGCACTGGCGGCGCTTTTGGCTCCCAGCCGTTGCACTTGAGTGAATACGTCAGCATCCGGGCCGTACGTCGCAATGTGTGTCGCAGCCGGCAGGGCGTGCAGCAGTCGCTGTGTGACCGGCTCGGCCAGGAATCCGTGCCCCAGCACCCCGACTGAGCGCGGGTAATCAGGGTCGCGCGCTCTCCCCGTCGGCACGCTGGCCACTCTATCGAAGCTGCGTTCAGCCACCCCGGTTCAGCACGACCTGGACAAGCCGGCGCAGCTCGGGTGTCAGATCCTGCTCCGGCACGGTGAATCGCCAGGCGCCATATTCAACGGTGTAGGTAAACCGATCGGGAGCTGGGCGAGCGGCCGAAATCTGCTGGCGGCCAACCCGCATGAGCAGATGCCGAACCTCAGCACCCTCGGGATCGGAATTGAGATCCAGTTGGCCGACCTTCGTCGTGCCGGCAAAGCCACCTGTGCGACGTACGGCAACGGTCCCAGGTACGTCAGCACCGGTCGGGGAGGAGGCCTCGAGAGGCTGGTCTGCGGGAAGGTCCACTGGCTGGGCCTGGAGTAATCCAACCTCGACCCATGCGGCATTCACCTTCTCAGCGATTGAGGGGTCGCTGGGGAAGAGGCGGAGCGCCGAGCTGAGCGTTGCCCTCGCAAACGATCCGAAGCTCGCCTGCGCACCCAGCTCGCCATTGACGAGAGTGTCGTACCAAACCTGCCCAGCCTTCTCCCAGCTGGCGCCACCGATGTCGAGCGCTGCCAAGACGAAGGCACGGTTGGGAATTCCTGAATTGATGTGTACGCCACCGCTGTCGTCGTCGGTGTAGACATAGTCGGCCATGGAACCGACCTGCAGATCGCGGCCAATTTGCGGATCGTCGTACGCCGTTCCGGGTTCCTTCATCGAGCGCAATGCCTTCGCATTGATCGTCGAGGTAAACAGTCCCTCGCCGATGAGCCAGTCGGCCTCGGCAGCCGTCTGGCCAAGGGCCCGCTGTTTGGCCATCGATGCAAAAACGTCGCTGATGCTCTCGTTCAAAGCACCTGGTTGATCCTGATAAGCCAATCCCACGGTGAACTGGGTCACACCATGAGTGAACTCGTGCGCCATAACATCCATCGGCTTGGTGAACCGCTCGAATATCTGCCCATCTCCATCGCCGAACACCAGTTGGATGCCATCCCAGAAGGCGTTGTCGTAATCCCGCCCATAGTGGACGGTGATGGAAACCGTGCCGCCGCGACCATCGATAGAACGCCTGCCGAACTCGCTGCGAAATAAGTCCAGAACTTGCCCGGACGAGTCGAATGCTTCGTCAACAGCCTGGTCGCCGACTGGAGAGTCGCCATCTGTACGAACCGGCTCGCCCGGCAGCGTTTCGGTGTTGTTGGCGGTGTGCACGATTCGGGTTCTGACTCCCGGCACGCGAGGCGCGGCGAGCTCTGGCGGCGGAGCCTCGCGCCGAGCGCGCAGCCGGTCATCGACATGCAGTGTTTCCTTCCCGGAGGCGGAGGCATGCCGCGTTCCCGCCCACAAGGCGACCCGCTGTAGCAGATAGGGCGGAACAAACATGCAGGACATGATGCCTCCTTGACGATAGGCCTTCCTAAGAAGACACATAAATGCGAAACATTCTGGTGGCAGGGATGATTTGATAGCTTCATCGTGCGTGCCTGCAGCATGCTCACTGGCAGGTTACATTCGGGTTTAAGGGTCCATCGGGGGAGAAATTTTGAGCAAGGTTCTTGACGGCGTGCCGTCGCACGTTTCAGGCTGACATCCGGGAATGGGTCAACTCGCTTGCTAGCGGATAGCCTGTTCTGTGGGTCGCTTGACGGTGCACAATCGGTGACGGTCACCATGCAAATGGGGCGATTCTGTGGCCAGATGGGCCATGGACCGAAGATGTGCGTCCGTAAGACCGGGCCCGCGACGTACGCGTTGAGAGTGTGCCTAGCACCTAACGCGATTTTGACATGTCCACTTTAGGACATGTCCGCTTCCTGCTGCCCTTTTCGCGTGACTTCGTATGTAGCGGCTGCATAACGTCCTTCTTGACTAGGTCAGAGACTCGCCGGCGGAGGAAATCGGCCACCGGCGAGACGTCAAGAAGGGAAAAACTCATGCAGCACGCAACTCGCGGACATAGCCTCAAGGGACACAGCCTGAAGGGACATAGCCTCAAAGGTCACAGTCTCAAGGGACACAGCCTCAAGGGCCACAGCCTCAAAGGACATAGCCTCTAAGCCAAAAGCGTCGGGCGAACCTAGGCTCGAATGGCGCCATGCGCCGAATACCTATTGCCGCGCGTCCGGTCGAGTTTCCACGATTCGGCTCAGTTGCATCAGGACGCGCGCGTTTCCAATGTGCTTCGAACAGCAAATCGCGGGCGAAACGCTAGTGAAATCGTGCCAAATCTCCGATAGTGTTTGGCATAGGCAAGCGAGCACAAGATCTTCCGCAAGGAAGCCGGGATACCTGACGTTCCCGGTGGTCGAGTTGCGAGTGAGCGTGGCTTGGCCAGCACAGCCCGTGTGGAACTTTTCCCCGAGGTTCCGCTCGGAGTTCCTCCCCCTGGGCGACGCCCGCGGTTCGTTTAGGACCGCGGGCGTGGCTTTGGGTTCTGCCTGCGACTCGCGCTCATCGTCTGTGCAGCGGAATGACCGCATGATCACGGTCGAACCCCACGAACGGCTCGCCGCGCAGACCATCCGAACGGACAAGTGCCGCGCCTAGCTGCAGGCGAGTCGACACCCCGAGCTCATCCATGAGTTCGGAGATCCAACGACGCACCGAGCGCACGTTGATGTTCAAGGTATTGGCTATCGCTGAGTCAGGGGAGCCGGTCATCAGCAAAGAAATCAACATCTGACGGCGTGGGTCGTTCTCGCTGTTAATCGAGGTCATGATCGGCACAGCGGCGTCCCAGACAGCCTCGAAAAGCCATTGCAATGCCTCGACCAGAAGCGGATGCCGCACGACTGACGCGCGTAGGTCGTGCCCGGGAGTATAGGAGCGCATTGACGGTATGAGTGCGGTGTGAGAATCGATGATGATCAATTTCATTGGAACCGGCGAGGTACGCGACTGCTCGCCCTTCTTGGCAAACAGACTGAGTTCGGCAAGCCGTTCAGTGTCGAAACCGGGGTCGTAGACGCAGCGTAAGGCCACGTTCCGCTCAAGTGCTTGCCACTCTGGCTCGATGCTCAGCGCCTCTTCGGTGATGATCGATCTGATCTGGGCATATGGCGGCTTGTCAAAGAAGCAGATCTCCCGGCGTGCGGAATCCATGAGTTCACGGTGAGCGGCGACAATGGATTCTCGTCCGACAAGAGTTTTGATGCCGTCGGGCTGGGTAGCCCCGGCGGCCAGCAAGTGGCTCTCCAGCGACTCGGCCGCCACACTTGCCTGCTCGATCTCGGATAGTCGTTGCGACTTGAGCTGATTGATGACATCCAGCAGGGGTAGCGCTCGCCAGTCGCCACGCGAGGAATCCGTTGCCAGTCCGAGTTTTCGCAGTTCTTCGAGGGTTTCCGCGACCTTCTCAGGTATCAACGAGGTGAGCCGCGCCAACTCGGCAACCGATGCCGACGGCAAGGGCCCGAGCGCGACGTACACGGCTTCCGCTTCGGCACTAATGCCCAGCGGCTGAAGCATGCCTTACCTCCAGCACAGGGTTGGACTGGGGCCAACGGTGCCCGACCCGCCAATGGCGCAAGCCGATACGCTGAGCCAACACACATAGCGACCCCGCTCGCTGCTCGATCGTCTCACAACGCCCCAAACGGCCTCAAAGGAGAGTTGTCTAGAAATGGCTGAACTCGCTCAAATCGGTGTCACAGGCCTTGCCGTCATGGGCCGCAATCTCGCGCGAAACTTTGTTAGGCATGGGCACACGGTTGCGATCCACAATCGCAGCTACGCCAAGACCGAGTCGCTGTTCTCCGACGCCGGGTCAGAGGGCACATTCCTTCCGTCGGAATCCATGACCGACTTCGTCGCCTCGCTGGAGCGTCCGCGCCGGGTGTTGATCATGGTCAAGGCGGGTGCTGGGACAGATGCGGTGATCGATGAGCTCACTCCGCTGCTGGAGGAGGGCGACATTGTGATCGATGCGGGCAACGCTCATTTCCCTGACACAATTCGCCGCGAGGCGAAGCTCGCCGAGATCGGCCTGCACTTCGTCGGCACCGGCGTTTCGGGCGGCGAGGAGGGTGCACTCAATGGTCCGTCGATCATGCCGGGTGGTTCGGCTGAGTCGTACGAGTCGCTGGGCCCACTGCTGGAAAGCATTGCCGCCAAGGTCGATGATGTGCCGTGTTGCACTTATGTGGGTCCGAACGGCGCTGGGCATTTCGTCAAGATGGTTCACAACGGCATCGAGTACGCCGACATGCAGTTGATCGCCGAGGCGTACGACTTGATCAAGCAGGGCACCGGCGCGTCGGCTCCAGAGATCGGTCAGATCTTCCAAACCTGGAACGAAGGTGATCTGGAGTCTTTCTTGATCGAGATCACTGCCGACGTGCTCGGTCACACCGACGCGGAAACCGGTAAGCCGTTCGTCGACATCGTGCTGGATCAGGCCGAGCAGAAGGGCACCGGCCGCTGGACGGTGCAAAACGCTCTTGATCTTGGCGTGCCGATCACTGGTATTTCTGAGGCGACCATGGCGCGCGCGCTGTCAGGATCGGTTCCGCAGCGGGAGGCGGCGCGGGCCAAGCTCCCCTCCGGGACCGGGGACTGGAAGATCGCTGATCGCGATCAGTTCGTGGAAGACGTGCGGCAGGCTCTCTACGCATCCAAGGTGGTGGCCTACTCTCAAGGCTTTGACCAGATTGCGGCGGCGAGCGCCGAGTACGACTGGAAGATCGACCGCGGTGCCATGGCACGGATCTGGCGTGGCGGCTGCATCATCCGGGCACGCTTCCTGAACCGCATCACCGAGGCGTACGAGCGCAATCCCGACCTGCCGCTGCTGCTTGCCGATGACTACTTCACCGAAGCGGTGGGCAACAGCCTGGCTGCGTGGCGGCGAGTCGCGGCGGGTGCTGCGCAGAACGGGATCCCGACGCCCGCGTTCTCCTCCTCGTTGGCCTATTACGACGGGATTCGCGCTGAGCGGTTGCCGGCTGCCCTGATTCAGGCACAGCGCGACTTCTTCGGTGCGCACACGTACCACCGCGTCGACAAGGGCGGCTCTTTCCACACCGAGTGGAGCGCCGACCGCAGCGAGAGTCAGGTCGGGGAAGCCTTCAAGCAGGAGGTGCCCGCAGCCAAGGAGTCCGAGAAGGCGCCCGCCACCTCGGCATGACCCGCTTCGGTCCGCAGATCCTGACGCGCCTGGGTGGTCGAACCGCTTGGGCCGCACGAGCCGCCGGGGCCCGGCTGCGGAACGAGGTGGCGGCTGGTGGCTTCGCCGAGCGGGCCAGTGGCAACGGACTGGTGCCCAATGCCGGGACTGCGGTGTTCTTCGCGACCGGACCCGAAAATTTCTACCAGTTCGAGCAGTGGCGGTTGCCCTTGGAGCACCTAGCTCAGCAACGGCCGCTCTTCGTAATCGTCGATCGGCCGGATACCGGCGATCTGGTGTTGCGCAGCAGCGGTCTCCCGGTCGCCTTCGCTCGCGGCAGCCGGGCGCTCGAGGAGCTGGTCGCTGAGCGTGATGTCCGGGTCGTCTTGTACCTGAATCAGATTGAGTCGAACTTTCGCATGTTGCGATTCGCGTGCCCGGTGCACATCCAGATCGGGCACGGTGAGAGCGACAAGGGCGGCAGCGTTTCCAACCAGCACAAGGCGTACGACCTGACTTTCGTCGGCGGTGACGCGGGGCGTGATCGACTCGGTCAAGCGCTGCGCGGATTCGATGGCGAGGAGCGCACGCTGGCCGTTGGCCGTCCGCAGCTCGACTATGGCTACCCTGGCGCCCCGCCGTGGCCACGCGATTCGGGGCTGCGGGTGTGGTACGCGCCCACCTGGGAGGGGGACAGGCCGAGCATCGCGTACGGGTCGCTAGCGAGCCACGGCGTGGCAATCATTGAGGCACTGCTTGCCGATCCCACAGTCCGGGTGATCTATCGGCCGCATCCGCGTACCGGATATGCCTCTGCCGAGCATCGCGCTGCCGACAAGGAGATCCGAGCTCTGCTGGCGAAACGTGGCGACTGGCATCTCATCGATCACGAGGGCTATGGCTGGCAATGGGACTTCGCTGACGCGTGCATCACCGACATCTCGGCGGTTGCGTATGACTGGCTGGCCACCGGCAAACCATTGGTGATCACCGAGCCCGCGCCGGGCGCGTATCGCCCACGGTCCGCGCTGCTGGAGAGCATTGCGCTGCTCGGTACGGCGGAGGCGTCAGACGTGATGTCTCGAATCCGCGCGTTGCAGACTGATTCGGAAGCGCGGGAGCAGCTGCGAGGTCTGACATATCACTACTTCGGCGACGTCAGCAATCAGCAGAGTACGAAGCGTTTTGAGGACGCGATCGAGCGCGCGTACCAGATACAGCGATCCCCAACCGGCTAATCAAAGTCCGCGCAGGAAATCGATGTCGTCGTCAGGTGCCTTCGGAGGCTGCCGTTGTTTTGTGCCCAACGACTCTCCGTTGGGTCGACCCAGCAGCAGCCAGCAAACAGCGCCAGCCAGCGGCAGGCAGATGATGGCCGTCGCCCAGAGCCAGCGAGGCATCCGGCGGACTGCATACGGCGGGGCCTGAGCGACCTCGACGACACAGTAGATCATCAGCAAGACGATGATGATGATCGGTAGATACCGCCCCATACCGAAGAGTATGCGTCTTCGTCCCGGGTGGATACAACACTCGACGCTAGGCTGTCCCAATGCCTCGTGGACCGGTCGTCGTCCCGCCGTGGCGTCGACGTGTTGGGTGGTTCGGAAGGGTGTGATGACGGCCGGTTTCGATGTCGGTGCTGAGCGACCCGCTCGCCCGACCATTGCCCAACTGCGCGAGGTGACGCAACCGCCGAGTGTGCGCAGTCGTGCCGCTGCGGAACATTGGGTGGCGCATGCTTACCTGCGCGACATTTCCCCTTATCTGACGCGGATTCTGCTACGAGCCGGCTTCAGCGCCAATGGGGTCACCTGGTTGATGATCATCACCGCGGCTGCGGCTGCCGTGGCGACCGGCTGGCCGACTCTGCTCGGTGCGATTCTTGTCGTGATCTTGGTCCAGCTGCAGATGCTGTTCGACTGCTGTGACGGTGAAGTAGCCCGATGGCGGCAAACCTCATCGCCAGTTGGGGTCTACCTCGATCGGGTGGGGCATTACACCGCCGAGTGCGGTATCGCAGTGGCGCTAGGTGTCCGTGCCACCGGTCAGCTGCAGGTCAGTGGGGTCTGGATCAGTGCCGGGCTGCTGCTTGGACTGCTGGTCGCGCTGAACAAGGTGGAAAACGACCTGGTGCACGTCGCGCGGCATTACGCCGGGCTGCCACAGATGCGAGATGCCGATGAGGTCCGCGCTCCCCGTGGAGGGTTGCTGCGGAGCGGACGACGGCTGGCTCGATTGAT
>Ga0307316_10000519_pt1 | contig 11640 bp, 12 predicted proteins | sample ER_DNA_356_FD_194504 | JGI IMG/M metagenome (GOLD analysis project Ga0307316, IMG submission 194504) | Bulk soil microbial communities from the East River watershed near Crested Butte, Colorado, United States - ER_DNA_356 | ecosystem: Environmental > Terrestrial > Soil > Floodplain | place... | reverse complement strand
CCGTCGGTGCCGAGGCCCACCAGGACTCCCGCGTCCAGCATGTCCGCCACGCGCGGCAGGCCGAGCACCCGCAGGTTGGAGGCGAGGTTGTGGGAGACAGCGGCGCCGGTCTCGGCGAGGAGCGCGATCTCCTCGTCCTCCAGCCAGACCGCGTGGGCGCCGAGGAACCACGGTCCGAGCGCACCGAGGTTCGCGAGGTGCCGCACGGTAGTGGTGCCGCGCGTCGCCTTCGTGTGCTCGTTCTCGGCCGGGATCTCGGCGATGTGCATCTGGAGCGGCGTGCCGAGCTTCCGCGCCCGCTCGACGCTCGCCTCGATGAGCTCGTCCGAGCAGTTGAAGATCGTGCGAAGGGTGTAGGAGAAGCGGAGGCGCCCGTCCGCGGCGCCGTGCCAGCGCTCGGCGAGCTCGTCCTGGGCGGCCAGCGTCTCCTCCGTGGACTCGCGCCGCGACTCGGGTACGCCCTCGGGCTCGTCCATAGTGCTCCGGCCGAGGAAGCCCCGGATGCCTGCCCGCTCGAGCGCGCGACCCGCGCCGTCCACGTGCTGCCCGCCTGGATCGGCGATCGTGGTCACGCCGTTCCGGATCTGCTCGAGGGCGCAGGCGAGCGCACTCACCTCGACGTCCTTCTCGTCGAGCGCGGCCTCGTAGGGCCAGATGCGGTCGCGGAGCCAGGTGAGGAGGTCGACGTCGTCGGCCAGCCCGCGCCCGAGCTGCTGGCTCAGGTGGCAGTGCGTGTTGACGAGGCCCGGGACGACGATGAGCCCGCGGGCCGAGCGCGCCTCGGCGTGCTTCGCGCTCGCCTCGGGCCCGACGTGCGCGATCCGGCCGTCCTCCACCTCGACGACACCGGGGTCGAGCACCGTCCCGGCGCCGTCCATGGTGACGACGAGCCCGCCTTCGATTCGCAGCCGCACCCGATTACGATACCGCCGTGCCGGCCGACCTCCTCGTGCGGAATGCGCAGCTCGCCGGCCGCGACGGCGTCTGCGACCTCGCGATCGAAGGCGGCCGCTTCACGCACATCGGCACGGACCTCGACGTGGACGCGAAGGAAGCGCTCGACGCCGAGGGCAGGCTCGCTTCGCCGCCGCTCGTCGACTGCCACCTCCACCTGGACGCGAGCCTCACGGCGGGGAAGCCGCGCCACAACGAGTCGGGCACGCTTCTCGAGGGGATCCAGGTCTGGGGTGAGCTGAAGCCGTCGCTCACCGTCGAGGACGTCGTCGCGCGCGCGACCGAGATCGTCCGCTGGTCGGCCGCGCAGGGCACGCTCTTCATTCGCGCGCACGCGGACGTCTCAGGTGACAACGACGCGATGGTGCGCGGCCTCCTCCGCGTTCGCGACGAGCTTGCCGACCTCGTCACGATCCAGGTGACCGCCTTCCCCCAGGACGGGATCTTCGCGGACGAGGCCGATGAGTCGCGCCTCGAGCGCGCGATCGAGCTCGGCGTCGACTGTATCGGCGGAATCCCTCACTACGAGCCGACCTCGGAGCTCGGGCTCCTGGAGGTGCACCGGGTCTTCGAGTTCGCCCGCGAGCACAGCCGGCGCATCGACATCCACTGCGACGAGACCGACGACGCCAACTCGCGCTTCCTCGAGGTCATGGCCGACGACACGGTCAAGCACGGCCTCACGGGGCGCGTGACCGCGAGTCATTGCACCGCGATGGGCTCCTACGAGCCCTACTACTCGTCGAAGCTGCACGGGTTTCTTCGCCGCAGCGGGATCAATATCGTGGTCAACCCGTACGCGAACTCGCTCATCCAGGGACGGCTCGACCCCTATCCCAAGCGCCGCGGGTTCGCCCAGCTCAAGGAACTGCTCCGCGCGGGCGTCAACGTCTCGCTCGGGAACGACGTGATCATGGATCCCTGGTACCAGCTGGGGAAAGCAGATCTCATCCACGCCGCGAACCTCGCGCTCCATTTCACGTACATGAGCGGTCTCGACGAGATCCCCGAGATGCTCGCCTGCGCGACCTGGCGCGGGGCGAAGACCCTCGGCGTCGAGGACGAGTACGGGATCGAGGAGGGGAAGCCGGCCCACCTCGTCGTCTTCGACGCGCCGACGCCCGTCGAGGTGCTCCGCCTTCAGCCGGTGCGCCGCTGGGTGATCAGAGGCGGCCGCCTCATCGCCGAGACGACGCCGCCGGTCACGCGTCTCTTCCACGAAGGGCGCGAGCAGATGATCACGTTCTCGCCGCCCGGGACGGGCTAGGCGGCGCGGAGGGCTTCGATCTCGCGCTGTACGGCGAGGCGCTCGAGGGCCTCGGACTCGATCTGGCGCACCCGCTCGCGCGTGATGCCGAGACGACGGCCGATCTCCTCGAGAGACTTGGGCTCGATGTCGCCGTTCAAGCCGTAGCGCAGCTTGACGACGTCGCGCTCGCGCTCCGGAAGCTTGGAGACCGCGCGGCGCAGGACCTCCATGTCGAGGCTGACCGTGACCTCCTCCTCGGGCCCAGCTTCCTCGCCCGCCATGAGCTCGCCGAGCGACGTCTCGGAGTCGGACAGCGGCCGGTCGAGGCTCGTGACCGCGCGGGCGGCTTCGCGCACCTCGCGCACCTGCTTCACCGGCAGCTTCGCCGTCTTCGCCACCTCGTCATCCGTCGGCGGCCGTCCGAGCTTTGGAGTCAGGTCCCGCTCGGCGCGGGCGATCTTCTGCTCGCGCTCGACGATGTGCACGGGGATCCGAATCTCGCGCGCCTTGTTCGCCACTCCGCGCTGGACGGCCTGGCGGATCCACCAGGTCGCGTAGGTCGAGAATTTGTAGCCGCGGCGCCAGTCGAACTTCTCGGCTGCACGAATGAGCCCGATGATCCCTTCCTGGATCAGGTCCAGGAGGCTGAGCCCGTGGCCCTGGTACTTCTTGGCGATCGAGACGACGAGCCGCAGGTTCGAGTTGATCATGCGCTCCTTCGCCTCCCGATCGCCGCGCTCGATCCGCTTGGCGAGCTCGACCTCCTCCTTCGCCGTCAGGAGCGGGTAGCGGCCGACCTCGTTCATGAAGAGCTGCAGCGCGTCCGTGGTCGCGTGTGCGAGGTCGCCGTTGACGTACGTCGCCGCCGGCGCCGACTCGCGCGCGCAGTTGTCCTTGAGATCGATGCCGCGGCGCTCGATCTCCTCGTAGACCTCCTGCACCTGCTCGTCCTCGAGGTCGAGCGTCTGGGCGACCTCGTCGACCTCGGAATACTGGATGCAGCCGCTTTCCTCCCCACGGTCGAGCAGGGCCTGCACTGCAGCGTCCATATGAGTCGTATCTCCGTCCATGGTCGAACGAAACAGCGATGTCGAACTGACTCGAATGGTAGTCGGTACGAACGTATGTTCTATACTGGAGCATGGCCCGCCCTCAGTACCTCGAAGACATCTGCAAGACCGCGCTCAACCGGGTGCCGGCCGAGAGCCGCGTGCCGTTCCGCTGGACGATCAACCCGTACCGCGGCTGCACGCACAGCTGCCACTACTGCTTCGCGCGGGCGTTCCACACGTACCTCGACCTCGGGATCGGCGACGACTTCTCCTCGAAGATCGTGGTGAAGACGAACGTCGTCGACGTGTTGCGGCGCGAGCTGGCCTCCCCGCGTTGGGACGGCGAGGCCGTCGCGATGGGCACGGCCACGGACCCGTACCAGCACTGCGAGGGGCGCTACCGGCTCACGCGCGGCGTGGTCGAGACCCTTGCCCACTTCGCCAACCCGCTCTCGATGCTGACGAAGTCGACGATGATCGTCCGCGACCTCGACGTCTACCGGCGGCTGAACGAGGTCGCACCGGTGTCGGTGGCGATGAGCGTAGGCACCCTCGACGAGGACGTGCGCCGAGTTGTCGAGCCCGGGACTCCTCCCGGTATTAAGCGCCTCGAGATCCTCGGCCGCTTCTCCGAGGCCGGCATCCGGACGGGGGTCCTCGTCGCGCCGATCCTGCCCGGCCTGACCGACACCGAGGAGCACCTCGACACCGTGCTCGCGGCGTGCGCCGAGGCCGGAGTCGACTACGCAGTCCCCATCGTCCTCCACGTCCGCGCGTCGATCCGCGAGCACTTCATGCCCTGGGTGAAGCGCACGTATCCATGGCTCTACCCTCGGTACGCAGAGCTCTACGGCTCACGGGCGTACGCGCCGAAGGCCTACCAGCAGAGGGTCTCCGAGCGCTTCGCGCGTCTCCGGCTCCGGCACGGGATCGGGAGCGGCGGAGGCACAGCCCGCCGGGAGGTGCCTCACCGACAGGAGCAGCTAGCGTTGGCCGTCTGACAGAACGCATCCGCACCGGCACCTGCTCCTGGGCCGACGAGTCGCTCGTCAAGTACTGGTATCCGAAGGGCGTGCGCTCGGGCGAGGAGCGACTGCGCTACTACGCCGATCACTTCGACACGGTCGAGGTGAACTCGACCTACTACCGCCTCCCCGAGGAGGACCTCGTCGCCAAATGGGCCGAGCGGGTCCCCGAGGGTTTCGTCATGCACGTGAAGGCCTTCGGGATGATGACGCGGCACCCGGTGAAAGCGGACGTCCTCCCGCCCGAGCTCCGCGACGCGGCGCCCGTGGACGAGCGCGGCCGGGTCGACCGCCCGCCGCGCGAGTTGCGCTCGGAGGTCTTCGCGCGCTTCCACGCAGCGCTCGAGCCCCTCCGGTCGGCGGGGAAGCTCGGCGGCATCCTGCTCCAGTTCCCCTCGTACATCGTGTGCAAGCCGGCCTCCTTCGAGTACATCGCGTGGGCGAAGGAGGAGCTTCGCGGCGACCACCCGATGGTGGAGTTCCGCCACCGGAGCTGGCTCGAGGAGGAGAACCGCGCGCAGGTCTTCTCGTTCCTCGAGGAGATCGGCGCGACCTACGTCGTCGTGGATGCGCCGAAGACCGACGCGAAGAATCTCGTCCCCACCGTCCTCGCCCGCACGAGCCCGATGGTCTACGTGCGCACGCACGGCCGCAACGCGGAAACCTGGAACGTCCGCGGCCGGAGCGCGGCGGAACGCTTCGACTACCTCTACTCGGAGGAGGAGCTCCGCCAGCTCGTCCCCGGGGTGCGCGAGCTCGCCTCGGACGCCCAGGAGGCCTATGTGATGTTCAACAACAACGGCCGCTCCCGCGCGCCCGGAAACGGCCATTCCGAGCGGGATGGATGGGTCTCCCAGGCACCCACGAACGCCCTCATGCTGCAGAAAATTCTCGCGGAGCGGTCGTGAAGTCCGAATCCCCCCGTTAGGATTCAAGCCAGGCGCTGGCGCGCCGATGGGACACTTGTGGGGAGTCGTTTTTCGCGCATAGCCGCACCATTGACCGGAGTGCTCGCCGTATTGGCGGCCGTCGGCTTCGTCTTGGCTGCGCCGAGGCTTCTCGATCTGTCCGGCGACCAGGCCGCAATCCCCGCTCCGCCGGCCGGAACCGGCGATGTCGCGTCCGTGGTCGCCCCCGCGCCGCCGGGCACCCCGGGGCAGACGCCCTCGGCAGGCCCCAGCGAGGCGCCGCCTTCCGGCGGGGCCACGGCGGCTTCCCCGACAGGTCCTGCGACTCCAGCGACCTTCCCTGGGATCGCTCCCACCGAGCGTCGTAGCGGCGGCGGGATCTCCGCGACCCCGCAACCCGGGGTCGGAGAAGCGCCCGATCGCGACAACGACGACGATGGCCCGAGCCATACGGCGAAGGACCACAAGGCGCACCACGGACATCAGGGCCACGGCAAGGGCCACGAGCACCACGGAAACGGCCAGGGTGTCGGTCATTCCGGCGACGGCGACCAGCAGGACGATCACGGCAAGCACAACAACGGCAAGCACAACGGCGCGACGAAGCCGAAGAAGGATCCGCCGCAGAAGTCGAACCACTCTCTAGGCTCTGGCCATGGCCACGGCAAGAAGTCCGATCGAGAGCACGGTCAGGGCGCCAAGCACGGGAAGTCCGATCGGCGCACTCATTCTCATTCACGGTCGCGGCGCTGACGCCGGCGACCTCGAGCCACTCCTCAGCATCCTTGACCCCGACCGCCGCCTCCTCGGCGTGTTCCCGCGCGGGCCGCTCTCGCTCCCGCCCGGAGGACGCCACTGGTACATCGTGCGCGAGATCGGGTTTCCGGACCGTGACACCTTCCTGCCGACATTCGCCGAGCTCTCGGAGCACATCGACGGCGTCCTCGCCGAGCACGGGCTCGACTGGGACCGCACGGCGGTCGGCGGGTTCTCGCAGGGGGCGGTGATGTCCTACGCGCTCGGGCTCGGGTCGGGAAGGCCGCGGCCAGCCGCGATCCTCGCCTTCTCCGGGTTCGTCCCCACTGTCGAGGGTCTCGAGCTCGACCTCGGCTCACGCGCCGGGCTTCCCGTGTCCATCGCCCACGGGTCGCTCGACCCGGTGATCGGCGTGGAGTTCGGCCGCCAGGCGCGTGCGTTGCTCGAGGAGGCCGGCCTCGACGTCGCCTACCGCGAGGATCCGGTCGGGCACACGATCACGCCGGGAGGGCTGGCCCAGGCGATCACCGTGCTCGCCGCGGGGCTGGGCTAGAGCGTCGAGTCGCGGATGCGCGGTTCGTCTACGCCGGAGTCCGGCGTTCCGGGCGGCCGCGGGCGCAAGATGGGCGAGAGGTAGAGCATCTCATAGGCGAGCGCCGCGAGCGCGCCGCCCAGGAAGGGGCCGATGAACCAGATCCACCCGTCCGCCCACTGGTTCTGGACGAGCATCGGCCCGAGGGCGCGGCCCGGGTTCATAGCGGCGCCCGTGAGCGGGCCGCCGATGAGGATGTCCGCGGCGATCGTGAGGCCGATGGCGAAGCCGGCAATGACCGTGAAGGCGCCGCGCGGGTCGGCCGCTGTCGCGAAGACGACCCAGACGAGGAAGAAGGTCAGGACGGCCTCGAGAACGAAGCCGGCGCTGGGGGAGATCTGGGGGTTGAGCGTCGGTGCGCCGAGCTTCGCCGCGTCGCTTACCTGGTCCGGATAGATCCACTTGAGGAGAAGCGCTGCGGCGACGGCTCCGCTGAACTGCGCTGCCCAGTAGCAGAGGCCGAGCAGAGGCTTGATCCGCCGGGTGACGAGGAAGCCGAGCGTGACAGCAGGATTGAAATGCCCGCCCGAGATGTGCCCGAGAGCGGTGACCATGATCGCGAGGATGAGACCGTGCGCGACCGCGACGCCGAGAAGGTCGCCACCGCCTGTCATCACCGAGCCGGCGCCGACGAAGATCAGTGCAAAAGCGCCGACGAACTCTGCAACCGACCGGCGGAGGTTTTCCCCTTCCACGGCAGGGAGGCTAGAACCCGCGCCGGACGGAAGAGAACGACCTCCGTTTCTTGCCGCTGCTCAGTGAGGCGCCCACTCCGGCTCGTCGCCGATGCCCACCGCGTCCGCGATCCGGTTGATGTAGTTGAAGTAGGAGACGACCTGCAGGGCGTCGTGGATCGCCGCTTCGCTCCAGCCCTCCCCACGTAGGACGTCCACGTCGGCGACCGTGATCCCGGAGGGCTCGCGCGTCACCTTGACGGCGAAGTCACAGAGGCAGCGGACGCGTGGCTCCAGGTCGGCCACCCGGTAGTCGTGCATCGCGTGCTCGGCCAGCTCGTCGGGTGCGCCCTCGGCACGGAGGTCGTCTGCGTGCGCCCGAATTCAGTAGTGGCAGTCGTTCGCCCGCGAGACGACGACTGCGAGGAGCTCGCGCTCGGCGCGCGAGAGCTCCGAGCGCCCGAACATGACGGCGCGGTAGAGCTCCATCGACGCGCGCAGCGTCTCGGGGTTCAGCGACATCGCCTTGACGATGTTGAAGACCTTGCCAGCCCGTGCGATCGCCGCGTCGTACTCGGCCTTCAGGGCCCCGGTTGCCTCGCCTTCCTCGATGAGACGGAGATTCGGCACCGGCCCATTCTGCCCGTTTCAATGCTTGAAGTTGCATTCCTGGTGGCGGACTGCAATAAGTGTCCGCCCGGGGGTCGAGGAAAAGGAGAATGACGGTGGAAGGGTCAGACGACGCGGGCTACGAGACCGAGCGGCAGGGCTCGTCGGACGGGGAAGCCACGAACGGCCGCACCGATCACGCCGAGACAGGCAGCCGCGTCGCGGCAGTTCTGAACGCCGCCGAGGAAGCGGCCGAGACGATCAGGGACGAGGCCCGGCGGCACGCCGACGAGGTTCTCCGCCAGGCGGACGCCGATGCAGCCACGCGGGTCGAGGAGCTCACCCGCGACGCCGAGCGCATGCGTACGGAGGCAGACGACTATGCGCGCGACATCCGCGCCGCGGTCGATTCCTACGGCACGCAGGCTCGCCGCGAGGCCGATGAGGAGTCGCGCAAGCTCCTCTCCGACGCCGAGGAGCAGGCCCGTGCCACGCGCGAGGCGGCGCAGGAGATGGCGAACCAGATCGAGGAAGACGTGCGGCGGCGGCACGAGTCGCTCGTCCGCGAGGCGAAGTCGCTCGAGGAGCGCCGGCAGCGCGTGCTGGACGGTCTCCGCGACCTCGCCGCCCAGCTCCAGGACGCCCTTGTGGAGCCGACGAGCAAGGACATGGACCAGTCCCTCGCCGACGCGCTCGACGTCGAGCGACGCCGCTGACCGAGCCGGGCGACGAGCTTCGCACACTGCTCCGCGGCTTCCCGACGGGAGTCGCGGTCCTGACGGTCGACGCCGCGGGCGAGCGCCTGGGGCTGACGGTCAGCGCTTTCGTCTCCCTCTCCCTCGAGCCGCCGCTCGTCGGAGTCGGGATCAGCCGGCAGGCGGCCATGCACGAACTGCTGCGCGAGGCAGGCGGGTTCGCGCTCAGCCTGCTGGCGGGGGACCAGGAGGCGGTCGCCCAGCACTTCGCCCGCGGCGTGCCCCCGTTCGCGCACTGGCACGGAATCGCCACCCGCGAGGGCGCTGAGGGCGCCCCGCTGATCGACGACGCCCTCGGCTGGCTCGAATGCCGCCTCGCCGACGATATTGACGCGGGCGACCACACGCTCTTCGTCGGCGAGGTGCTCGGCGCCGAGCGCGGCCGGAGCGCGCCGCCGCTCGTCTACCTCGGACAGCGCTATGTCTCGATGGACGCATGATCGAGGCCGTCGTCTTCGACCTCGACGGGATCCTCATCGACTCCGAGCACGTCTGGGACGAGGTTCGCCGGCAGCTCGCGGAGGAGCGCGGAGGACGCTGGAACGAGAACGCGTCGCGAGACATGATGGGCATGAGCTCCCTGGAGTGGTCGCGCTACATGCACGACGTCGTCGGGCTCACGGAAGAGCCAGAGGAGATCTCCGCGGAAGTCGTCCGCCGGCTCGAGGACCGCTATCGGCGCGAGCTGCCGCTCATCGCCGGAGCCGAGCAGGCGGTCGAGAGGATTGCCGAGCGCTGGCCCCTCGCGCTCGCCTCCTCGTCCAACCGCGAACTGATCGACCTCGTCCTCGAGAGCTCAGGTCTCGGCCGCCACTTCCAGGCAAGCGTCTCGTCGGAGGAGGTCGCCCGCGGCAAGCCCTCGCCGGATGTCTTCCTCGAAGCCGCTCGTCGCCTCGCCGCCGAGCCGACCCGCTGCGCGGCAGTCGAGGACTCCGAGAACGGCATCCTCGCCGCGAAGGCCGCGGGCATGCGGACGATTGCCATCCCCAACCCTCAGTACCCGCCGCCCGACGACACGCTCGCGGCGGCCGACGCCGTCCTCGCCACCATCGAGGACCTAGCGCCGTCCGTCGTCGAGTCGGACTAGATCCCGCTCAGGCGTCGACGCGGCCGACGAGGACGCAGCCGTTGTGGCCGCCGAGACCCATCGCGTTCGAGAGCGCCACGCGTACTTCCGTCTCGCGCGCCTCGTTGGGTACGTAGTCGAGGTCGCACGCCGGATCCGGGTTCTCGTAGTTGATCGTCGGCGGGATGACGCCGTTGTGCACCGCGAGCGTGCACATGATCGCCTCGATCGCCCCTGCCGCCCCGAACGTGTGGCCCATCACCGACTTCGTCGAGGAGACCGCGAGTTCGTAGGCATGGTCGCCGAAGACCTCCTTGATCGCCTTCGTCTCGGCGAGGTCGCCGAGCGGCGTCGAGGTCCCGTGCGCGTTGATGTAGTCGACGTCCTCGGGCTTGACGCCGCCGCGCTCGAGAGCGTTCCTCATCATCTCGACGACGCCGACCGAGTCCGGGTCGGGCGCGGCCATGTGGTAGGCGTCGTTGGAGGCGCCGTAGGAGAGCACCTCCGCATAGACGCGCGCGCCGCGCTCCTGCGCCGACTCGAGGTCCTCGAGCATCACGACGCCCGCGCCCTCCGCCATGACGAAGCCCGCGCGCTTCGCGTCGAAGGGGCGCGACGCCGCGGTGGGATCGCCGTTCCCCGCGGCGAGGCCGCGCATGTTCGTGAAGCCGGCGAGGATGAGCGGGTGAATGCAGCTCTCGGTCCCACCTGCCAGCACCGCATCGGCGTGGCCGTTCCGGATCAGCTCGGCCCCCTCGCCGATCGAATGCGAACCGGTCGCGCAGGCCGACACGACGGCATAGTTCGGCCCGCGGATCCCGAGCTCGATCGCAAGCTGGCCGCTCGGCGAGTCGACGAGCACATTCGGAAGGAAGTTCGGCGAGACGCGGTCCGCGCCGCGGTCGCGCAGGATCTCGTGTTGGCGCATGAGCTCGTTGAAGCCGCCGATGCAGCAACCGACGACGACCCCGACGCGCTCCGGGTTGTAGCCGTTGATGCCGGCGTCGCCGAGCGCCTCCTTGGCGGCGCCGAGCGCGAAGAGGACGTTGCGGTCGAGCCGCTTCGCCTCCTTCGGCGAGGTGACCGAGCTCGGGTCGAAGTCCTTCACCTCACCGGCGATCTGCACCGGGAGGCCGGTCGTCTCGAAGGCCTGGATGTTGTCGATGCCGCTGCGCCCGGCGACCGCGGCTTCCCACGTCGACGGCGCGTCGTTACCCAATGGCGAAACGACCCCGACCCCTGTGATGGCAACTCTCTTCATGTCCTCGATAGCGTTAGACGGCGCAATGGCTTCTACGGTTTCGCCCAAGCTTCCTTTTCCCCCGATGGAGGCAGAGCTCGTCGACGAGCTGCCCGAGCCGGACGGCTGGCAGTACGAGCCCAAGTGGGACGGTTTCCGAGGGATTCTCGAGAACGTGACGGGGGAGCTCCATCTCTGGAGCCGTAACGGCCGCCCCCTCCTCCGCTATTTCCCGGAGCTCGAGGCGCTCGGGAAGAAACTGAAGCCGAACTCGGCGGTCGACGGCGAGATCGTCATCGAGCGCGACGGAGCGCTCGACTTCGACGCGCTGCAGATGCGCCTCCATCCGGCGGAGAGCCGCGTGCGCAAGCTCTCGGCCGAGATCCCGGCCGACTTCGTCGCGTTCGACCTCCTCCTCTGGGACGGCAAGGCGATCCACGAGCTCCCCCTCGAGAAGCGGCGCAAGCACGTGGAAAAGCTCCCGTTCTCGGTCTCGCCCGCGACGACCGACCGCAAGGTCGCGGAGGGCTGGCTCGACCGGCTGGAGGTGGCGGGGTTCGACGGCGTCATCGCCAAGCGCAAGGGGCTCCCCTACCTCCCGGGCTCGCGCGACGGCGTCGTCAAGGTCAAGGGGGAGAAGACCGCAGACTGCGTCGTCATCGGCGTCACCTGGAGCGAGAAAGGCTCCGGGATCGCGAGTCTGATGCTCGGGCTCTACGACGGCGGCAAGCTCCGCCCGGTCGGCACGTCGTCGGCCGCC
>Ga0307316_10000516_pt1 | contig 11675 bp, 7 predicted proteins | sample ER_DNA_356_FD_194504 | JGI IMG/M metagenome (GOLD analysis project Ga0307316, IMG submission 194504) | Bulk soil microbial communities from the East River watershed near Crested Butte, Colorado, United States - ER_DNA_356 | ecosystem: Environmental > Terrestrial > Soil > Floodplain | place: USA... | reverse complement strand
TCCGCGGTCATCGACGTCTTGCTAGTTGGCGCAGGCTGTCCTACGGCCTCTATCTCGAAGATCGCCAGCCATACGCCTTGGTCGATCAGCTCCGGGCGTGGAGTCTCATTCTTCCGGCGCGGGCGGCCTTCACCCATCTCACTGCAGCCGAGGTGCGAGGGTGGTGGTTGCCTCAAACGATTCCGCACCCGGTCTTCGCAGCCCTCCGTCAGGGCGATCCGTTCCCGCATCGAGCAGGCCTGTACGTCAGCCGCCATCCTTCGCGCGTGCCCTCGGAGCGTGTGTCGAACGTCCGGCTAACCACTCCAGCTGAGACGATGCTGGCCGCTGCTCGTGACTTGGGCGTACTCGATTTGGTTCTCATGGGCGACTCTGCACTCCGGCTGGGCCACTGCACCATCGACGAGCTGGTCGAAACTGCTGCACAGCGTCGCCGCGGCGCACCCATGCTGCGTCGCATCATCGGCCTACTCGACAAGCGGAGCGAGTCACCGTGGGAATCAGTCATGCGCGTACTCCATCTAGCCGCTGACATCCCAATCGAGCCGCAGCATGAGGTCCTCGACCACTGGGGTCGCTTTGTCGCCCGTGGTGACCTGTGGATCGTCGGCACAAACCGGCTGCATGAGTTCGACGGCGGCGTGCACCGAGAACCTGACATTCAGCGGCGTGATCTGACCCGCGACCGGCGGCTGATCGAGGCGAACTGGCAACGATTCGGCTTTACCAAGGCTCAGCTGGTGAACCAGGGCGCCTCCATCATCGCGTCCACCGACAGACTGCTGGGTCGCAGCTGGGATCCCGAGCGGCTCCGCCGATGGAATGCGCTGATAGCAAATTCGATGTTCGGCCGCCCGGGCCGGGCCCGAGCACTCTGCCACTGGCGTTCAGCTCGATAACTGTCGACAGACTGCATCCACTGGGCACATCTCGATGCAATCTGACGACACTTACTGGCCGGGATCACACCATCATTTGGCGAGCGGTGGGTGGTATCGGCCGAGGGAGCTTCGTGATGCCGGACAGATACTCGTCAACACCTGCGGCACAGGCTCGCCCTTCAGCGATTGCCCAGACAATCAGCGACTGACCGCGGCCGGCGTCGCCGCACACGAACACGCCATCCACATTGGTGGCGTAGTCCTTGTCTCGCGCCACGTTGCCACGTTCATCGAGCGCCACGCCAAGTTGAGGGATGACAGTGTTCGCTTCAGGGCCGGTGAAGCCCATCGCCAGCAGCACCAGCTCGGCCGGGATCTCTTGTTCCGTCCCCGACACGGGGACGATCTTGCCCGCCTCGAACCGGACTTCGGACATGCGCAACGACGCCACGTTGCCGTCGTAGTCACCGATGAACTCCGAGGTCGAGACTGAATAGACCCGCTCCCCTGCCTCTTCATGTGCTGAGGACACCCGGTAGGTCATCGGGTACGTCGGCCAGGGCTGGTGCTCGGGCCGCTCGTCGGGCGGCGTTGGCATGATCTCCAGCTGCACGATCGACTTCGCCTGCTGGCGGATCGCCGTACCAAGGCAGTCCGCGCCGGTATCTCCGCCGCCGATGATGACGACGTGCTTGTCCTTGGCGGTGATCTGGTTGTCCAACCGGTGCCCCAGCGAGACCCGATTGGACTGCGGCAGGTACTCCATCGCCTGATGAATCCCACTGAGGTGGCGCCCCGGCACCGGCAGGTCACGCCCGACTGTTGATCCGACGGCAAGCACGATCGCGTCGTAGCGCTCCTTGAGCTCAGGTCCGGTGATCGTCACACCAGCCTCGACCCCGCTGTGGAAGTTGGTGCCCTCGTCACGCATCTGCTGAATGCGGCGATCTAGGACCGACTTCTCCATCTTGAACTCGGGGATGCCATATCGCAGCAGCCCGCCAGGCTCATCAGCCCGCTCGAAGACCGCGACAGTGTGCCCGGCCCGGGTGAGTTGCTGGGCTGCCGCCAGCCCGGACGGGCCCGATCCGACCACCGCCACCCTCTTGCCGGTATGCCACTCCGGCGGCTGCGGGTTCACCCGGCGCTCGTCCCAGGCCTTGTCAATGATCGCGACCTCGACGTTCTTGATCGTCACGGGATCGCGATTGATCCCGACCACACAGGCGGTCTCGCAAGGCGCCGGACAGAGCCGCCCAGTGAACTCAGGAAAATTGTTGGTCGCGTGCAGCCGCTCCAGGGCTTCGTCCCAATCACTGCGCCAGACGAGGTCGTTCCACTCCGGAATGAGATTGCCCAGCGGACATCCCGTATGGCAGAACGGAATGCCACAGTCCATGCAACGGCCCGCCTGCTCGGAGATGATCGGCAGCACGGCCCGCCCCGGCGTACCCGGATAAACCTCTTTCCAATCATGAATCCGCTCGGCCACTGGCCGCCGCGTCGCCACCAGTCTCGGCGTCGTCATAAACCCCTTGGGATCAGCCATTCCAAACTCTCCTCAGCTGGAGAGGAGCGAGGGCTCGTCCGGTCTCGTCCGCGGGCGTGGATGGGCCTGGCGGGAGCCCCGAGCATGCGAGGGGCGGATGGTTGCCCGCGGGCGAGAGCCGGCGAGCACTCGCGACGAGCGCATCCTGGCGGGAGCCCGAGCCTGCGAGGGCGGATGGTTGCGACGAGCGACCTGCGAACCGGCCGACCGTGGGCGAGAGCCGGCGAGCACTCGCGACGAGCTCACCCATGGGCTGCTGCCATCATCATGCTCGTGATCATCGCCTCGTCCAGTCCCTCCGACTCGCCCTGCTCTCGGGCGGCGAGGACACGTGCGTAGTCACGCGGCAGAACCTTGGTAAAGCGTCTGGCCGAGGCGTGCCACGCGGCGAGCAACGACTCGGCGACATCCGACCCGGTCTCCTCGCGATGGGCGATGATCAACTTCTTGAGTAGCTCGAGATCAGCGTCGGTCGGCACCAGCGCATCGACCATCTCGGTATTCAGCAGCGTCGGATCGAGATCGAGGAAGTAGCCGATCCCCCCTGACATGCCGGCCGCGACATTGCGTCCCGTCTTGCCGAGTACCACAGCGATCCCGCCGGTCATGTACTCGCAGCCGTGATCGCCTAGTCCCTCCACCACTGCGATGGCACCAGAGTTGCGGACGCAGAATCGCTCGCCCACTTGTCCGCGAATGAACAGTTCGCCAGCAGTGGCGCCGTACGCGATCACGTTGCCGGCAATGATGTTGTCCGCCGCCACGAACTGTGCCGTGCGCGCAGGTCGCAGCACAATGCGGCCGCCGGAGAGTCCCTTCGCCAGGTAGTCATTGCTGTCACCTTCCAGCCGCAACGTGACGCCAGCCGGCAGGAATGCGCCAAAGCTCTGTCCGGCTGAGCCTTCGAAGGTGATATCGATCGTGCCGTCGGGCAGGCCTTCACCAAGAGTGGCCTTCGTGACCTCGTGGCCCAGGATCGTTCCCACCGTACGATCAACGTTGCGGATTGCGATCGAGGCGCGGATGGCCTCGCCCGTCTCCAGGGCCGGACGGCAGATCTTGATCAGTTCCTGGTCCAGGGCCTCAGCTATTCCGTGATCTTGAACAGTCACGTTGTGCAGTACTGCGCCTTCTGGCAGATCAGGCATGTGCAAGATCGGCCGGAGGTCAAGCCCGTGTGCCTTCCAGTGCTGTTCGGCTTTGGTGGTGTCGAGCACCTCGACGTGCCCTATGGCCTCGGCGAGTGTCCGGAAACCCAACGCTGCAAGGTGTTCCCGCACCTCCTCGGCGATGAACTCGAAGAAGTTGATCACGAACTCCGGCTTTCCGGAAAACTTCGAGCGCAACTCGGTATTCTGCGTCGCGACGCCCACTGGGCAGGTGTCGAGGTGACAAACCCGCATCATGATGCAGCCGCTCACCACCAGTGGTGCGGTCGCGAAGCCAAACTCCTCGGCTCCCAGCAAGGCTCCGATGATCACGTCGCGACCGGTCTTCAGCTGGCCGTCGACCTGCACCACGATGCGGTCTCGCAACCCATTGAGCAGCAAGGTCTGCTGCGTCTCAGCGAGCCCGAGCTCCCACGGACCGCCGGCGTGCTTCAACGAGGTCAGCGGAGCCGCGCCCGTACCGCCATCATGGCCGGAGATCAAGACGACATCGGCCTTGGCCTTGGACACCCCAGCAGCGACAGTCCCCACCCCGACCTCGGCGACCAGCTTGACGTGCACTCGCGCGGAAGGGTTGGCGCATTTCAGGTCATGGATCAGTTGCTTGAGATCCTCAATCGAGTAGATGTCGTGGTGGGGAGGCGGGGAGATCAGCCCCACTCCCGGCGTTGAGTGTCGTGTCTGGGCAATCCACGGATACACCTTCTGGCCGGGCAGCTGGCCGCCTTCTCCGGGCTTGGCGCCCTGAGCCATCTTGATCTGCAGATCGCTTGCATTAGTCAGGTAGTCCGAGGTCACACCGAAGCGGCCGGATGCCACCTGCTTGACGGCGCTGCGCCGCTCCGGGTCGTAGAGCCGGTCCTTGTCCTCACCGCCCTCCCCGGTGTTGGACCTGCCGCCGATCCTGTTCATGGCGATCGCCAGTGTCTCGTGGGCCTCCTTGCTGATCGACCCGTACGACATGGCTCCGGTGGAGAAGCGCTTGACGATCTCGCTGACCGGTTCGACCTCTTCGATCGGCACGGGGCGGCGGTCGGAGGCAAACCGGAGCAGTCCCCGCAACGTCATCAGCCGCTCGGATTGCGTGTCGATGTGATGGGTGTACTGCTTGAAGATGTCATAGCGCCCGGAGCGCGTCGAGTGCTGCAGCCGGAAGACCGTCTCGGGATCGAACAGATGAGGCTCGCCCTCGCGCCGCCATTGATACTCACCGCCGACCGCGAGGAGCCGATGCGCCAGCGGGATGCCGTCGAGCGGGTACGCCGTCAGATGCCGCCGACGCACCTCCTCGGCGATCTGCTCGAGCGTCACACCGCCGAGCTTGCTCGTCGTCCCGGTGAAGTAGCGGTCGACCACCTCGCGGGAAAGGCCGAGCGCTTCGAAGATCTGAGCCCCGGTGTAGGACGCCACCGTTGAAACGCCCATCTTGCTCATGACCTTGAGCACACCCTTGCCGAGGGCTTTGATGACGTTGCCCACCGCCTTCTCTGGGCCCACGCTGGTATAGACCTGATGCCGAGCCAGATCCTCTACGGATTCGATGGCGAGGTAGGGGTTCACCGCCGCTGCGCCGTAGCCGATGAGCAATGCGACGTGGTGCACCTCGCGGACGTCGCCGGCCTCAACGATCAATCCGACCTGCGTGCGCGACTTCTCGCGGACCAAGTGGTGGTGCACGGCCGCTGTGAACAGCAGCGATGGAATGGGCGCGAGCTCGGCGTTGGAGTGCCGATCGGAGAGCACAATGATCCGAGCACCGTCGGCGATTGCTGCGGAGATCTCGGCACACAGCTCCTCGAGCTTGGCGGTCAAAGCTGCCGCGCCACCGTCTACTTCGTACAGTCCGCGAGTCACATAGGTTTGATAGCCCGGCAGGTCACCCTCGCGGTTGATCTTGACGATCTTGCTGAGGGCGTCATCGTCCAGCACGGGGAACGGCAACACCAGCCGGCGACAGGAGGCCGGACCAGGGTCGAGCAGGTTACATTCGGGGCCGATGGTGTTGTACAGCGAGGTCACCAGCTCCTCGCGGATCGCATCCAACGGCGGGTTGGTCACCTGCGCGAAGAGCTGGGAGAAGTAGTCGAAGAGCAGCCGCGGCTTGTCACTGAGTGCCGCGAGCGGGGTGTCGGTGCCCATCGAGCCGAGCGGTTCGATACCCGCCGAGGCCATTGGAGCCAAGATCAACCGCAACTCTTCCTCGGTATAGCCAAAGACCTGCTGGCGACGGGTGACCGAGGCGTGGGTGTGCACCACGTGCTCGCGATCGGGCAGGTCGGACAGCAAGATCCTGCCGCCAATCAGCCACTCGCCGTACGGCGCGGCAGCGGCGAGCTGCGCCTTGATCTCTTCGTCGGAGATGATCCGATGCTGACCAAGATCGACAAGGAACATCCGGCCGGGCTGAAGGCGACCCTTCCGCACGATCTTGTGCTGCGGGATGTCCAGCACCCCGGCCTCGGATGCCAAGACCACCAGGCCGTCGTCGGTGACCCAGAAGCGTCCCGGCCGCAAGCCGTTGCGATCAAGCATCCCGCCGACAACGGTGCCGTCGGTAAACACCACACCAGCCGGGCCGTCCCACGGCTCCATCAGGCAGGAGTGGAAGGCATAGAAGTCCCGCCGGGAATGCGACATCGAGTCGTTGTTCTCCCAGGCCTCCGGGATCATCATGAGCATCGCATGCGGTAGCGAACGTCCGCCAAGATGCAACAGCTCCACCACTTCGTCGAACGATGCTGAGTCGGAGGCGTCGGGCGTACAGATCGGGAACAACCGCTCCAGGTTCCCAGGGATGACGTCGCTGGCCAACAATGCCTCGCGGGCCCGCATCCAGTTGCGATTGCCCATCACGGTGTTGATCTCCCCGTTATGGGCGATCATTCGGAACGGATGCGCCAGTTCCCATGCGGGGAAGGTATTGGTGGAGAAGCGAGAGTGCACCACGACTAGCGCGCTCGCCATCCGCTCGTCCAGCAGGTCAGGAAAGACCTGCGGCAGCTGCGCGGTGGTGACCATGCCCTTGTAGACGATCGTCCGACAGGACAGGGACGCAAAGTAGATGCCCGTTTCATGCTGCGCGCGACGACGCAGACAGTAGGCCATTCGGTCCAGAGCAATGCCCATCAGCGGTGCGCCCTTGGCTGTCACGAAGAGCTGCTCGAATGAAGGCATGTTCGACCTGGTGAGGTCGCTGAGCGAGGCGTCACTGGTGGGTACCCGTCGCCAGCCGACAACGGTCAGGTTCTCCTCAGACGCGATCTGCTCAATGCTGGCCTTCGCCTTGGCGGCGAGATCGCTGTCGGTCGGGAGGAAGGCGTTGCCAACGGCGTACGCGCCGTGTCTCGGTAACTCGAAATCCACCTCGGTGCGGAGGAGACCGTCCGGGATCTGTAGCAACATGCCAGCGCCGTCACCGGTTTTCGGATCTGAGCCGACCGCCCCACGATGGTCCAGGTTGCGTAACGCCTCGAGCCCTTGGGCGACGATCGTGTTGCTGGGAATTCCGGTGAGCGTGGCGATGAAGGCGACACCGCACGAGTCATGTTCGAATGCTGGATCGTAAAGGCCCTCAGCCAAGCGGTGTTGGGAATGCGCTGGAGCGGTTGTCATGAAACAAACTCCCGTCGTCGAAGCCGGTGCGCAGAGTCGGTGAATCTCTGCCACGGGTCACGGCTGAGCGGCACCGCTTAGAGGCAAGAGTGCGCGCCACAGAGCTTGCAGGACAACATTGGCCCAAACTTGTTGGAAAGGGTAACGCACGCAGCCGGGATCTGGAACGTGAAAACCACCACCCACTAGGTCGTCGCTGTGGGGTCCTTGGTTGAGGTTTCGGCCGCCGATTCGCTATCCGACGAATTGTCTGTCGCAACCGCATCGTCGGTGGACGCTGTCTCGGAAATGTCCTGCTCTGCAACAGATTCCACAGCTGGCAACCCGATGCCCTCGACGACCTCCTCACGCCCCGGCCGATTGCGGACAAGCCAAATCAGCCAGACGAGCGCGACGATGAAGCCGATCAGTGAGGTGTAGTTGTTGAGTCGGAATCCGCCGATCTCATTGACCGTGTCGATCCGCAGCGCCTCGATCCAGAACCGGCCCGCGGTGTAAAGCAGGACGTACAAGGCGAACACCTTGCCATGGCCGAGTCGGAACCGGCGATCCAGCCACACCAACAGAGCCGCTGCGGCGAGATTCCACAGCATCTCGTAGAGGAATGTCGGGTGGAACGTGGCGAACTGCTCGTAGCCGGGCGGGCGGTACTGCGGCGCAATTTCCAGCGCCCACGGCAGCGTGGTCGGACGACCGAACAGCTCTTGATTGAACCAGTTGCCCAGCCGGCCGATGGCCTGGGCGACCAGGATGGCAGGCGCTATCGCATCGAGCACCGCGGGAAAGGCGATCCTGCGGCGTCGGGCGACCAGATAGCCGCCGAGGACACCGAATGCGATAGCCCCCCAGACGCCAAGGCCACCCTCCCAGATCTTCAGCGCGTTCAGTGGGTGCCGACCGGGGCCGAAGTAGAGCTGGTAATCGGTGATCACGTGATACAGCCGAGCGCCGACGATGCCGAAAGGCACGCCAACGACGACCATCATCTCCATGCTGTCCGCCGTACCGCCTCGGGCTTGCCACCGACGCCTCGCGATGATCATTGCGACGATGATTCCGGCGATTATGCACAGCGCGTAAGCGCGGAGGGGAAAGACGCCGATGTGCCAGATGTTCGTGCTGGGACTGGGGATGGACAGAACCACCTGCGCCCACCCGGCCGTCACCACACTCGCCCCATCACACCCAACTTCTTCCCTTTGCCCGTGTTCACGACGGCAACCTAGGCTAGCTGGATTTGATTGATTGTTCCGCTCGCTGCTTGTCGAAGCCTAGTGATATGCCCTTCGACAGGCTCAGGGCACATAACGGGCCTACTTCTGAGCAGCATCGGTGATCATCGTCTTGAGGGACTCAGGCGTCAACGACTCGATAGCAACGTCCTTGCCATTGATCAACATGGTGGGCGTCTGCGCGACGTGGTTCTGGTCGGCGGCGGCATTGATCGACGTCACAAAGTCGGCGTGGGCTCTTCTCTTGACACAGGTCTGGAACGCCTCCGAGGGTGGCGACCCAACAACCTTTGTTGCCAGGTCGATCAACTGGGGATCGCTCCACTGCAGTGTGTGATTCGCGAACAATGCCAAATAGTAGGGCTGACCGAAGCCGGCCTCAGCTGCGCAGGCCATCGCATTTGCGGCGGTTATCGAGCCCTCGTCGATGAACGCCATGGGGTAGAGCTCCACCCGTGCCTCGCCACTTTCTTGAGCTTGGGTGATGGTCGGCCCGAACTCTTCTTCGAAGTCGGCGCAGTGCGGGCAGTGAAAATCCTCGTACAGAGTGATCGTGACCGGTGCGTCGGCCGAGCCGAGCGGGATAGGGCGACCGTTGGTGATCATGACTGGACTGGCCGCGGCGATGGCGGATGGCGCGGCGGATGGCGAGCGACTGGTACGCCAAGCCTGGAAGGTGATGCCGCCTGCCACCACCACCACGAGGAAGGCAACGACGACCGAGATCAAGATTCGCTGATCGCGGCGGCGCGCTGCGGCCTGCTCCGCCGCCAGCCGGGCGCGCTCGCGCGCATTGAGATTCTTCGTACTGTTCATGGCGATTCCCGTATCACGTCCGTTCGCTAGAGAACCGGTCCAGCGTAAGTCGGCTGCGGGGTTGCCAGACGAGCCACACGGCCAACAACAGCAGGCCCACGTCGCGAACGATCTCTGTGGCGTACGCCGTTTGCCCCGGCGCGACATCGCCACCCCCGCCGAAGCACCCGCAGTCAATGCTGAGGCCTCGCGCAGCGGCGGAGGTGACGGCCGCGATGAAGACCAGCAGGAGTACGGCGCTTGCAACGGCTACCAGACGGGTGGCGATACCGGCGAGCAGCAACACTCCAAGCGCGATCTCGGCAAACGGAAGACCCCATCCGACGATGGTCAGCAGTGCGGACGGCAGCAGGCGATAGGCACGCACGGCCGCAACAGAGGACTGCGGGTCGATCACTTTGAGACCTCCAGCCACGAGAAACACCCCACCGAGTACGAGTCGTGCGGCGGTCGACGCCCATACGGCGATAGCAGCGAACCTCGGGTTGGTGGCAAAGGTGCCGACTGGGGAAACGCTCACCGCGACCGATCCACCAACAAAGCGAAATCATGTTTGAGCGACCCAATCGGCGTACCCGGGGTCCAGAGCACAACCCCAAAGTTGCGACTGAACCCGATGACCTGCGCCGAGTGCCCCACCTCGTAGCCGCCGCTGGGAAGCCGCTTCATGCCCTGGATATCCACCCCGACCTGGCTCGCAGCGCGTTTGACGGTCGAGAGTGGGCCGGTGAGGCCCACAAAGGCCGGGTTGAAGCGATCGAGATAACGCCGGATCTGCTTCTCCTTGTCGCGGGCGGGGTCGGTGGTCACGAAGAGCAACTGGATCTGGTCTCGATCGGCTGCTGAGAGCCGCTGCAAGGCAAGCGAGACGTCGGAGAGCACCGCGATACAGACATCGGGGCAATGGGTGTAGCCGAAGAACAACAACGTGACCGGTTTGGACGGCGTGGTGGACAGGTTGTACGGCCGTCCCGAGGTGTCGGTCAGCGAGATCTCGGGCATGGTGTACGGCTCGGGCAACGAGGATCCGCCGGAATATCCAGCCGAATCCGCGTTGCGTTCGCCGGACGGACCGCTGGGTGCCGCGGTGCATCCGGAGATCACCAACAACACTCCTAGAGCCAGGAATGAGCAGGCTGCGATACGCATCCGCGCCGCGCCAGCGGACCCCGACACCGACCATGGCCAGCGGGATCGTACGGTGCGGCTCACGTCCCGACTAACCCCGGCGATCGCTGGGGAGTTCCCGATTCTGCCGCCGGCGGAAGACTGGCCTCCTGGCTGCCGCGACCGCCCCGTACGCCGGCTGCAAGGTCGGCCACCAGGGCACGCAGTCCGGTCAAATCCTCCGGTCTCCCGGCATCTTCGGCATCGAGCAGAGTTTTCACCAGCGCCGAGCCGACGATCACCAGGTCCGCGAAACTGGTCACCTCGCCAGCCTGCGCGCCATTGGAGACGCCAAGCCCGACGCCGACCATCGCGGAGCTATCAATCTGCCGTATTCGCCGAACGAGTTCCGGAGCGGCTGTCGAGGTTCGGGCCCGTTGACCAGTCACGCCCATGACCGACGTGGCGTATACCCAGCCGCGGCAAGCCGCCACTGTCCCCCGCAGTCGCTCGTCTGTAGAGGATGGCGACACGAGGAAGATCCGGTCCAGATCATGCGCATCCGAAACGGCGAGCCACTCTTCCGCCTCATCCGGAGTCAGGTCTGGGGTGATCGCCCCCGCTCCTCCCGCTGAGGCAAGATCACGAGCGAAGCGGTCGGCACCATAGCGCTCAATGAGATTCCAGTAGGTCATCACGACCGCCGGGGTACCGTGGCTCACCACAGCTTCGACCGCCGCGAAGACCTCCCGGGTCCGTACGCCGCGCTCCAGGGCCTTGGTTCCAGCGCGTTGGATCGTCACCCCATCTATCACCGGATCGCTGTATGGCAAGCCGACCTCGACCAGGTCGACGCCCTCAGACTCACCTTCTCCGGTGAGCGCCGCAAGGGCGCGCAGGGACAGGTCGACGGTTGGGTAACCGACATGGAGGAAACCAGCCAGGGCACCGCGGCCTTCATTGTGGATGTGGAGGAGTCGCTGCCCGGTGTGGCCGAGGTCCATGCTCACGATGTCGGCTCGGTGCCGACCGTGGTGGCCCCAGCCTCCGATACGGCGTCCGATGCGGTGCCGGAGGTGTTCAGGCCAAACCACGCGATCGCGGTCGCCACATCCTTGTCGCCGCGGCCCGACAAGTTGACCAAGATCAACGGCGGCTCGCCGGACTCGGTTGCACGCAGCCGCGGAGCAAGTGTGAGCGCTCCGGCGAGGGCGTGCGCCGACTCGATGGCAGGAACGATCCCCTCCGTACGAGACAGCAGCTGAAAGGCCTCCATCGCCTCCGCGTCGGTGATCGGCTCGTAGTGCGC
>Ga0307316_10000513_pt1 | contig 11702 bp, 10 predicted proteins | sample ER_DNA_356_FD_194504 | JGI IMG/M metagenome (GOLD analysis project Ga0307316, IMG submission 194504) | Bulk soil microbial communities from the East River watershed near Crested Butte, Colorado, United States - ER_DNA_356 | ecosystem: Environmental > Terrestrial > Soil > Floodplain | place... | reverse complement strand
CTGGACGGTATCCACCGCTGATCTTGGTTGACGGCGCGGAAGCCGCGGGAAATGGATCCGCGCCGTACCTGACATCAAGAAGCCACAGCCTTCCCCGCCCGAAAGATCGTACGCAGAATCCCGTCGCTCAGGGCTCCGAAATCGGCCCCAAGGCTGCGCCTGCTCATGGCTTGCATCGCCCGCCACGGATGCAGCGCGGCGAGCTGGATTGTCCGTCGCAACGACGCTTTCTACGCGGCCTCGTCCTCCCAATAGGCCACGTCGTACGGTTCCGGTTTCGTCGCCGAAGTTGATCGGCTGTCTCGTCGTCTGCTGGGAGACTGAGTTGTGACCCATCAGCCGGGATTGCCGCTCGTTGTCGCTCTGGTGGTCTTGGTCGTGCTGGCCATCGCGGCTTCCTGGGCGGGCCGGTTGAAGGTCGAGCGTTCCATTGCCACAGCGGCCGTACGTGCCGTTGTGCAACTAGCGGCGGTCGCTTTGGTGATCACCGCAGTCCTCAGCCAGCTGGCCTGGTCCTTGGTGTTTGCCGCTTTCATGTTCGGTGTCGCAGTCCTCACTTCCTCCCGGCGTATCGAGGCCCCGCAGGCCTGGCCGTGGGTCGCCGTGGCGATCGGGTGTGGTGTTGTGCCCGTTCTTACAGTGATCTTCCTTTCTGGCGCGGTGCCATGGAATGGGGCGTCTCTGGTGCCGATGGCAGGCATCATCATCGGCGGATCGATGACGGCGCAGTCGTTGGCCGGTCGACGGTGCTTTGCTGCACTCCGCGAGGAGCACGGGAGCTACGAGGCAGCGCTCTCCATCGGTCTACCCCGCCCGACGGCGATCGGCGAAGTGGTTGAGCGTCGACTGCCAGAAGCCCTGGTGCCAGCACTCGACCAGACGCGCACCGTGGGGTTGGTCACGTTGCCGGGAGCCTTTGTCGGGGTGCTGCTGGGCGGCGGAACTCCGATCCAGGCTGGCGCCGTACAGGTCCTCGTTCTCGTTGGCCTACTGGCCGCGGAAACCGTGACTGTAGTCGTGGCCTATCAGCTCATGAAGGCATCCCGGTTGCTCCCGCCCGATCTCCGCAGCCGTCTCATTGCCTAAACCGTTGGGGTCAGCGGCAGCGCCGATATCGACACCGCGCATCCGGCTCAGCTCAGCTCTGGTTTGGTAGTGCCGGAGGTGAGCTGATCGAGGCAGCGCAGGTTAGCTAACCTTCGCCTATTCCAATGAAAGCTCCTTTCTGCAGCAAAGCTGGTTCGGATGTGTCGGGATCGCCGGTCCGGGTACCGCCGCGATCCGAACAGAAGTCGAGCCGAACGTGACGTCTACCCATAACCGCTCCAGCCTTGGGCCTTTGGGATCGCTCGCGCGGTCCCTCACGACCAACGCAGTCCTTGCCATCACCGCGACTGTGGGCGGCCTGATCATCCTGGGCCTCACCGCAGCCGGCGCTGGGATCTACGACGCGGTCGCTGAGAAAGACGGAATCTCCGGCCTTGACCAACCTGCCCTCAACCAGGTCATCGCTTGGCGTACGCCGCTCGCCAACCACCTGTGGACCGGATTCACCCATCTCGGCGGCGCGCTGGGCATGACACTGATCGCCGGCGGGGTCACGCTATTAATGGTGTGGCGGTGGCGGTCCCTCACTCCGCTGATCTTGATGATCATCGCAGTCGCCGGATCGCTCACCTTCACCAAAGTCGGCAAAGCGATCGTCGGACGGCCACGGCCGCCGCTCAGCGACGCCGTACCACCGTACGAGCACGCCTTTTCCTTCCCCTCCGGTCACACGCTGAACAGCACCGTCATCGCCGGCATGGTCGCCTACCTCGTCGCAAGTCGGCTCACCAGCCGCCTCGGCATCGACCTGTGCGTCGTCCTGGCCGTCACCTGGGCAGCGGCCATGGGGTTCAGCCGGATCTTCCTCGGCCACCACTGGCTCACCGACGTCATCTTCGCCTGGATCCTCGGCCTGGCCTGGCTCGCCCTGTTGATCACCGCGCACCGCATGGTCCTCGCTCGCCGCCCGGCCGACAACTCACGCGTGCTGCGCGAGTCCTGACCCGCTGAGTGGGTCGGCGGTTCGACTTAGGTTCGTCTCAGCGGGTCTCGGGCACCCTGGTCGCATGGGCACAGAGATCATTCGCTCCAGGTGCCTGGTCGAGCCGTCCCTCGTCGCCATTGTTGCCCTTACCCGCCCCCGGCGGGTTACTCGTAGGTTTGCCAATTCCCTCGAGGTGGCATGAAATGCCCAATTCCTCGCTCATCGTGAGCAGACCGGATATGACTCCCTCCGGGCGCGTCCCGGTGCGATCTCACCGTCGTCGTTCCGGGATGTTCCACCCAAGGGACTCCCTGGACTGGGTATTCGAGGTCGGGATCATCCTGAAGGGCCTCAACGGTTTGCTGGAGATGGTGGGCGGCGTGCTGCTGCTGATCGTGACGCCTGGCGCCATCAAGGGCATCGTCCGGACCTTGACCGCGGGTGAGCTGTCGGAGAACCCTCACGACTTCATTGCCACCCGGCTGCTGCACACGGCGGGCGGCCTGACCGGGGCAGGGCTCACCTTCGGTGCTGTCTACCTGTTAATCCATGGCGTTGTGAAGGTGACGTTGGTGATCGCCTTGCTGCGCAACAAGCTGTGGGCGTACCCGTGGATGATCGCCGTGCTGCTCGCGTTCATCGCCTATCAGGTTTATCTGATCGTCCTCGGCCCAAGTCCAGGCCTGGTTGCCCTGACGGTCTTCGACGTCCTCATCGTGGTCCTCACCTGGCGCGAATACCGAAAACAACGCGACATTGGGACGCCCGATGACTGATGTGGAAGGCTCGTTGACGAAACTTTCCCTTGTCGCATCCGGTTGCCGAGGATGGCTGCTGGCGTATTCGAACTCCCTCTTCCGGCACCCGCCGGGCATTGTGTGCTCGGCTCCTGCAGAGGTGTCCTAGGTGCGGGCGTTCCCACGATGGATCGGTTGGCCCGTCGCCATAATGCTGCTGATCGGGCTCTCGGCGTGCACCACCGCCCACCCGCAATCAGCCGTCACGCCGCCGGTTCCTGGCAGCTCGGACAGTATGGTGCCGCAGGCTGGCGGCAAGAGAGGCGGGGTGCTGCCGCGACCGGACCATATCGTGGTGGTGATCTTTGAGAACGAGCATCGGTCCAGTGTGATCGGGAGCCCGCAGGCGCCGTACCTGAACAAGCTGGCAGCGCAGGGCGCAAACATGACCCACTCCTACGGCATCACCCATCCCAGCCAGCCGAACTATCTGGCCCTGTTCTCCGGCTCGACTCAGGGGGTGACCAGCAACGCGTGCCCCCAGCAGTTCCCGACCGCCGACAACCTGGGCCATCAGCTGCGTACGGCTGGACTCAGCTTCGGCGGCTACGCCGAATCGCTGCCCACGGTCGGCTACACGGGATGCGGCTCAGGTGATTATCGGCGCAAACACAACCCCTGGGTCAACTTCACCAACCTGCCCGCAAGCGTCAACCGACCCTTCACCGACTTTCCGAGCGACTATCGCAAACTGCCGACCGTATCGTTCGTGAGCCCGAACATGTGCCACAGCATGCACGACTGCCCGATCGGCACCGGTGACCAGTGGATGCAGGAGCACCTCGACCGCTACGCCCGCTGGGCCACCGGTCACAACAGCTGGTTGATCGTCACCTTTGATGAGAACGCGGGCGGCACGGTCAACCCGATACCGACGATCATCCTCGGCGACCACGTCCGACCGGGCCACTATGCCCAGAAGATCAACCATTACGCCTTGCTCCGCACCATCGAGGACGCGTACGGGCTGCCTGCACTCGGCCACGCTGCCGCCGCGTCCCCACTGTCGAAGATCTGATCAGCTAGCCGTGCTTCAGGAACCAAGGAAATGGGCGGAAAAGCCGACGACGATCGAGATGCCGGACCAGCGGGCAGTGCCGCCGACGCCGAGGAGGCCTTGTCAGCAGCTCCGATCAACAATGGTGTGGCGCCAGACTGCCATCGATCTTGGCAGTGCCGGGGTGTTCAACCACGATCATCGACCAGCCGTCCTCGGTTGGTCGCATGCAGCCAACGGAGGCGGTCAAGTAGCGGGACCAACGTAGGCGCACCACGTAGTCACCCGGGTCAGGCAAAGACACCGTGAGCGAAACGGCATCGCGAGCGACAACTCGCCCTGGGGCTTCGATGACCGGCCTCGGGTTTGTCACGGCATAGAGGGTCCAGTTTTGGTTCGACCACAGTGCTTGCAAGTACGGCAGCCCGTGGCGTACCAGGTTCACTTCGTCGGGCGCCGACCAGTCGTACGGCCCCTGCGAGATCGCCACATAGGAGATGGCGTTGTCGTCGAGCCATCTTCGGTACGTGTCCGCGTTGAGGGTTCCGTTGTAGAAGATGGCGTGTCGCCCGGTGTCGGCTTGTCGCGACCACCCTTTTGCGATTGCAACCACTGGCGCCACGAAGGCAGCTTCGCCGCGTCGCCGCGTCGGAACGACCTCAATGGGACCGGCAGCCTTAAGAGCTGTCAGCTGGTGCAGCAGGGGCGCATAAAACTCGTCGCTGAGCGCAGGATCGCCCCGTTCGCGCACCTCCGTAATGGACACCGGCGGTAACAGCAAGACGGCGCTTGCGGTGGCGGCAATGATGGCGACCAGCGGGACGGTCGCGGCCGCCACGATAATCGGCGCAGCGAACAATTCCGGCAGACGTGTCGCGGTCGTGCCTACAGGCGTCGGGAGCAGATATGCCGCAACGACGAGCACCGCCGATAGCAGCCCGCCCCACCGGACAACCGGCCGGCGCCAACACAATCCGGTCACAGCTAGACAGACGAGGAGACTAACCATGGCTTGCTTCGCTGCGAAGGTTTGGTATCCGCCGTTGCCAAACGCCAGCGCGATTGCAATGGTCGGCACCAGGGCGCTGACGGCCAGCACCACGCCGGCTCGTCGTTTACCGGACAAGAAAAGCGCCCCGCCAGCTACGGCGAGGAACACACCAGCTACCGGGCTGGCGAGCGGTGCTAGGACAGACAGCCCGGAAGTGACGCGCAGGCGTCCGGAAGTGAGGGCCAACAGTGCACCAAGCCCTAGGGCGAGGCCGAGGGCGAACGTGGTCCGTGTGACTACCAGATTTCCGGTGAGACAGACCGCCCCGGTGATCGCTCCGACGACCGGTCGTGGCACTCCAGTGTTCTTCAACAACGCCGCAAAAAGCACAACGGTTGCGACGTACGCCAGCGCAGTCGTAAGAGGTACGCCCAGAAGCGCCATCACCGGGGGAGACAAAACGCTATAGCCGAGCGGGTTGAAACCGCCATACCAACGCAGATCCAGCAGCTCCGGCCAATGCGACTCGGCCAGCTCTGCATGAGCCAGCTGTGCTGAGAAATCCCGGCCCATCGGCGGCGCGAGGAGGTACGCAGTCCCGAACGCGACCGCCAGAGCTCCGGCAGCGATAATTCCAGGCGATCGCCGGTACAGCGCAAGCAGCCGGAACCGGATGGCGCTACTCGGGCCGGTGACTTCCGGCGCCGTGTCGACGCGGTCAGTATTCGCGTTGACCGCTTCGGCATCTTTCGCGGCTGGGGACCGTGTGGTCACCGAACAAGGCTTCTGATTGCGATCTTCCCCTTCTCATCGCTGATCGCGCAGCGGCTGCGCTATCAGCGCGGCGACGGTCCCTCCCTCACCGCACGGACTAACAACGGCCGAGCTTTAGGGCCTGCCGTCCAGCCACGATTGCGTGATGTGCGACGCACATTCGGCCCCAGTCTGCGACATCCGCCTGAGGCTGACCTGAGAAAGTGGCAATAGCCGGGGGCGGGGAAGCAGCGCTAGCGCGCAGGCGGAAGCGGCAATTGCCTTCGCATGCCCGCGGCGGCGTGGCTCCAGCGGAGCTTGTGCTTGGCTGCCTAGGCTCGGGCGCTATGAGCGGCCTGCTGCGCCCGGTCGGGCCAGCGCCCACGCAGACCTACTGGGCCCGGCGCGCGCTGGTGTTCGGGCCCGCGGCATCGGTGCTCGCGATCGCCGTCGTGTTGATCAGCAACGGCACGAGCACTGGCACGGCAGCTCAACCAAATCCGCTCGCGGGGGCATCTGTCGGTTCCCCGACTACGAGCATGAAACCGGCCAAGCTACACGCGAAGGGCTTGGATGAGGCGATGGTGCCCGAAAGCGGGCCCGGGACGTACCAGACGGCGAAGCAAGCAATCCAACCCACCACCTCCTACGGCACCCGGATCCGTTACGACGTGCGGGTAGAAGATGGCTTGCCCGTCGAACCTGACGAGGCCGCGGTTTTGATCCAGGGAGTGCTGGACGACAAACGCAGCTGGCGAGGCACCCGTCGCTGGCGGTTTGAGCTAACCTCTGTCGGACAGCCTGCCTCGCTGCACGCCTACATCGTGACGCCGAAGACGACCGACCGACTCTGTGCGCCGTACCTGACCCGCGGCGAAGTGTCCTGCCAGAACGGCAACCGGGTGGTGCTGAACGCCAAACGCTGGCTGCTCGGCGCCGATGCGTACGGCTCGGATCTGACCAACTACCGGCGGTATCTGGTCAATCACGAGTTCGGTCACGCATTGGGAAAGCACCACGTGGACTGCCCCGGTCCCGGAAGACTGGCGCCGGTGATGATGCAGCAAACCAAAGGCCTCGGGGCTTGCCGAAAGAACCCGTGGCCGCAGGCCAGTCAAGACTGAGCTCAGTCTGGTCCGCTTGCCGGCGCGTTTGGCACGTCCGCCGGAAGTGCGGACCCTGATCGGGCAGCGATGCTGACGTTCACCGCTGGGGCAACGGCGTACCACTCGACCGGTCACCGGGCGGGATCGGATGCAGGCCCCATGGAGGACAGCGACCGCGCGCGAACGTGCCGATGAGGTGGTCCTAGCTACCGCACCGTGCCACGAAACAACGCGAAAGTCGCCGGTCCGACGGCTTTGGCTCGACATCGGCTTCACCGATTGGTCGGGCTACATGTCAGGGGATGACAAGAAGTAGCTGATGATCGGAAACTGGATAGTGAAGCTATAGGAGAGGAAAGACGAGATGCGACCGCTAGAACTCGCGCTCGTGCTCCTCAATTTGGTGACGTTGGGCGTATTGGCGGTGCCGCAACTGCATGCGGTGCGCTGGACGGGATATGTCGCGGTCATCGCGGTCCTGATCGCCATCGCACAGATCATCGTGGAGGGTCCGCGCTGGCAGATGGTCCCGGCCTACATGCTGACGGGGCTGTTCTTCCTGGTTTGGCTGATGCAAAACACCGCGCTGGCTGGCAGGCCGGTCAACCGACTAGCCGCCGGCTTGGCCATCGGGCTAGGCACCATGGCCCTGGTGATCTCTGCTGCCCTGCCGATCGTCAGTCCCGTGTTTCGCTTCCCGCGTCCGGGCGGGCCCTACGCGATTGGCACGTTGACCTACCACTGGGTCGATGCTGCGCGGCCTGAGCTCTTCACTGCCGATCCGAACGACCATCGCGAGCTGATGGTGCAGGTTTGGTATCCCGCTCAAGCAAACCTCTCGGCGCCGCGCGCACCCTACGTTCAAGATGCCGGGGCGCTCGCGCCAGGGCTGGCGCGGTTGGCGCAGCAGAACGCCGAGCGGCTTTTCCCTGGCTTCTCCCTCACGGTGCCTAGCTTCCCCTTCACGCACTTGAAATACATCACGACCAACGCCGTTCCATCCGCGCCCGTGGCTCGGGACGAATCCAGCTATCCGGTGCTGATCTTCATGGAAGGGCTGAACGGCCTGCGCCAGATGAACACCTTCCAGGTCGAGGAGCTGGTGTCGCACGGCTACGTCGTTGCAGCCATCGATCAGCCGTATGCCGCCGCCGAAGTGGTCTTTCCGGATGGACGCCAGGTCGGTGGACTAACGAAAGATCAGTTGAATGTTCTGCTCCAACAGAGCATCAGCCCCATCACGAACGCGCCAACCTTGAACGGCCAGACATTGAAGGACGGCATCATCCCTTACTTCGCACAAGATGCTGTCTTCACGCTGCACCAACTTGCCAGCCTGAACGAAGCCGATCCCACCGGCATCCTGACTGGGCATCTGGATATGGAGCGCGCCGGCGTCTTCGGCGTGTCGCTGGGTGGCATGGTCAGCCCGCGAAGCCTGTCACCTGGAGCATCGCTTCCGAGCCTGCCTTGTGATGGAGGCGCCGATGCCGGCCGATGTGGTGAAGTCCAGCTTGCAGCAGCCGAGCATGTGGATCTTGAGCGATGCCGACACCTGGAGGCTCCAGCGTTGGTCGGACCGTGATGTCATGCAGCATCAAACCACCATGCGGGCTGTGTTCGAGAGTTTGCCGGGAGATGGCTACTTCGTGCAGGTGCCGAAGATGTTCCACCTCAACCTGACCGACGTTCCGCTTCTGATCTATCCACCGTTCGGCAGGAAATTGGGTTTGTTCGGGCCGATCGATGCCAATCGAGTGCATCGCATCGTCAACGCCTACACCCTGGCGTTCTTCGACCGTCATCTCAAAGGCATGCCGACACCGCTGCTCGATGGACCAGCAGCACAATTCCCTGAAGTTCGCTTCGACACGCGCCGGCCTTAATAAGGAAGGCACGCGCTGGGCGGGCTTGCTCCAGGTGTGGATGAGCCGAAGATCATTTCCCCGTCCCAGTGGAAGTTAGGCGCGCTGGTCGAGGCATATCTAAGCCGCGGCGTGCCGACCGCTGGCCACAACCAGTGCAGTTGCCCTGTCCTGTGGAAATTCATCCTTGCGCGCTCCTAAACGCCCATCACGCGAAATGCCTTAGCTGCGGCCAGAGCACCGACCAGGGCTGAAGCCGCCCGGAGCACAAGAGGATTGAGACTCCCGTCAGGTCGTTGTCAACGCCGCGCGGACTGGTGATCAGTGCGCCGACCGCGCACCGCGCATACCGCCCGGAGATCTGATCACAGCTGAAATCTCCAATGACCACGGCATTGGTCGCGGCATCCGGAGGAGGGCCCCAATACCAGTACCCGTTGTGACCCGAGTAGACCGGCGGAATTCTGACCCCGTTGGCCGGACGAAGCAGCTCCAGCGCACTCGCCTCTTGGTAAGACTCGGTTACGACGATCGTCGATGCCCGGTCGGATGGCGGGATGCGCTCCACGACCTGGCCGACGGTGTCGACGAAGGCAGGCCAACCGACCTCGTTAGCCAGGTCCGGGTTGACCGCGGTGGCGATCTGGTATGGCGCCGAACCGATCCGGAAGATCGGGATGGTTAGCGATGGTGTAACGATCAACGAGATGATCAACAAGCCGACCGCCAGCACTCGACGCCACAACCGTGCGCGTGCCCAGTCCAGGATCGGCCCTGCGCCAGCCGCGAGTATCGCCGGGTAATAGCCCGCTGGATAATAGGCCTTTCCTCCGGTGATGAGGAGGAAGACGACGAAGATCAGAAAGCCGATGGCGATCCAGCCATCGACCGATCGCCGTTGTTTAGTCCGGAGCAGGGCAACCAGCCCGACGACGAGGACGATGCTCACTACCGGTCCGACATCGAGCAGAACGGTCGGCAATAGCGCGGCTCGGGACGTGGAAGAAGTCGAGCCTCCCGAGGCGATGTTCGCCGCAACCGAAGCCATGGGGAAACCGTGTGCCGCCTGCCAGATGAGGTTAGGCGAACCGAGCGCCAGGGCGATGAGCGCGGCGACCCACGGCCGGGGGCCCGCCAGCCGGCGGCGCGGCCCGACGATGAGCACGCCCAATAGGCAGCTCAGCAGCAGCGGCGCAACCAGGATCTTGATCTCCAGTGCGATGCCGGCGAGCACGCCGACGCCGATCCACGGTGCCCAGCGCTGCGGCTCGGCCCGCATCGCCCGGACGAGCAGCCACAACGCCGCCGCTGTCATCACCATGTCGAACGTCGTCGTCTCGAACAAGTGCCCGACCGCCAGAGTGAGCGCAGACATCGCGACGGCCACCGCGGCCGCCACCTGATACCGCGATGGCGGTCCGAACTCGCGAGCCACCAGACCGCCGAGCACCACGTAAAGCCCGGCCGCCAGCGCCGGGAGGATCCGGAATGCCCAGAGGTGCCCGTCGACGAGCGCGTACCAACCGGCCGCCAGATATGGGACAAGCATCGGGTTGTCTGGGGCCGCGGCCTGGAGATGCCGGCCAGTCACGACGAAGTAGAACTCATCCCCGAGGAATCCATAGCGGCCCGCGACCAACACAAGCGCAACCACGACGAGCCCTGCAATGATCAGCACGCCGGCCGCCAGCCGCGGCAGCGCCGGGACCGGCGTCTCGGCGCGTTCCGTTGTCGGAATCGCGGTCACGCGGTTCACCTTAATCTCGCGTTGCCAGGCAGCCACTCGAGAAGACCCGCTGGTATGCCCCGCTTGTATCGCCCGCCAGGTCTACATAGCTGCACCTGGTACGCGTTGTGGGCGGAGTGCTGCCGGTCAGCCGCAGGCGGACCAGCCGCGCATGAAGTTGACGTCACGATCCCACACCGTTTGCCGACCCAGGTCGCTACCGCGGTGGCTGGGTGGTGACTGCGCCCGGCGAGGACCCATCGCTTCCTGTGCCTGGAATGGGCTGTTTTGCCCGGCGTCGACCACGGCGTCCGGGGCGGGACGAGTGAAGTTGAATGCGCGTGCTGAGACTCCGAACCCGGCGCCAGCGCAGGGCTGACGGTCGGCGTTCCGCGTCGTCCACGTTGCCGGCTGGCGTCACCACCTGACGTCGTGGATTGGTGTCGCGGTCTGCTCGGTCCCTTCCGAGAAGCCAGGCGGCATAACTGTGGAGTTCGAGGCCATCGCGGGAGGCGTCGCGGCGGAGGGTTTCGGTGGCGTGGTCGGGATGCTCGCCGTGGCCGATCAGAACACCGATGGCCCGGTTGATGGTCGAAAGCTCTGACAGCCCGGACACCCCGGAAGCCAGACGGCTTGGCGGCAAATCGGCATCGAGGGTGATTCGCCGATCGCTCCTGACCTGGCCGTGCCGCTGATCATCGCCGTCTGAACTGCCTGCGTTGGTGAATCGGTCAGTGCAGGTGGGCAGGTGGAGGGCGTAGCTGAGGTCGGCCGCGAGGTCGACGAAGGCGCCGGCGGTGGCGGCGTAGAGCGTGACCCGGCTTTCAGCGTCGAATCTGGGCCCGAGGACCATGAGCGGTAGTCGCATCGAGGTCGTCGCCGTGCGATGGGGTGCGATCTGGGTCAGCGTGACCGCGTGTCCGTTCTGGCCAATCGTCATCTGTAGACCGAGGTAGGAGGTAACGGCGGCTTCGACGACGGTGGTCAAAGCGGCAAGCGACGCGTCGAGACCGTCGTCGCGGGCATTGCTGTCGAGGCTGATGCCCTTGCTGAATAGGTGAATGTGGGTGAAGAGAACTGTGGTGAGATCCACAGTGATGCTCCGTAGAAGCGGACCCGTCCGCTGAGTAATTTTGCCTGGATCAGCCCGATATAGACACCGGACCGCGAGGATCGCAGCTGCACGGATAAGAAATCGTCGGTTATGCTGCGCCGAATTTTGACTGTACGCTGCCGCCGGTGTGAGACCTAATCAGACGGGTGTTCTTGATGGCCGCGCGCTTGGTGGACGGCTTCGTCGACGAGCCGGACCGCGAGCCGAGCTGTCGGATTCGAACTTTGATGTCCTGGAGGCCGTGCCTCAGATCAGCCCATTAGATAACCGGAGGTTTATGTCGTAAACTTTTGATACTGAACATTGCAGTCGGCCTGGGGC
>Ga0307316_10000512_pt1 | contig 11721 bp, 13 predicted proteins | sample ER_DNA_356_FD_194504 | JGI IMG/M metagenome (GOLD analysis project Ga0307316, IMG submission 194504) | Bulk soil microbial communities from the East River watershed near Crested Butte, Colorado, United States - ER_DNA_356 | ecosystem: Environmental > Terrestrial > Soil > Floodplain | place... | reverse complement strand
CGATGCCGAGGAGGGCGAGCGGGATGAAGAGCGCCGCCCAGCCGAGGAGGTGCCCCGATGCGCTCTGGTCGAGGCGATAGGGCGCGATCGCGAACGCGAGGCCGCCGATCGAAGCCGGCCAGGTTCCGAGCCCGAGCGTGCGGAGCCACGCGTACGTGAGGAGCCCCGCGGCGACGATCGTCCCGAGCAGCATCAGGTTCCATGCGACGACGGGGCCGAAGAGGGCGCCGAGCGGCCAGTAGACGAGTCCGAAGGGCCAGCCGCCGAGCACCGTCTGCGGATCGGCGAGCGGCTGGAAGCTGTACGGGTCCAGCCAGGGGGCGGCGCCGTCGCCGAGCTGGTGGCCGACGAGCCAGAAGCGGTAGACGGTCTGCAGGTGGTCGCCCGCCGGCGGCTCGCCGAAGCCCTCGCCGCCGCTCGCCATGAACGCGCTCCCGAAGGAGCCGATCGCGGGCCATGTGGCAGCGAGCGCCGCCGCGACGTAGAGAAGGCTTACGAGAGCGAGCGGGCGGCTGCCAGCAGCTCGTCGAAGTCGGGGACTTGGCCAGGCTCGTACCGCCATGCTCCGCGGATGATGCCCTCTCCGTCGACCAGGAAGGCGCTCCGCTCGGCAACACCCTCCATGCCTCTGTACTCGTGCCCGACGCCGAAGGCGGCAACGGCGTCGCCGTTCCAGTCCGAGAGGAGCGGCACCTCGAGGTCGAGCGCCTGGGCCCACGCGACGTGCGACCAGGGGCTGTCGCGGGAGATCCCGAACACCTTCACGCCGGCTTCGTCGAACTCGCGGCCCCTGTCACGCAGGAGCGTGAACTCGTCCGTTCAGGTACTCGACCAGTCGAAGAGATAGAAGAGAAGCAGGTACGGGGAGCGCTCGGCGAGCTCGCGGAGCTCCGCGTCGTCGCGTGGCGTGAGCCAGACCCGCGCCGCGGGTGCCGCATCGCCCACCTGGATCATGCTGGGACCGCGGCGGCTTCGGTGGCGTCGGCGATCTCGCTCGCCACCTCGGTGATATCCCGGTTGGCATTGAAGACGCGGAGCTGGCGGTCGGCCCCGTTGCCCTTGCCGAGGATGTCGCGGATCCCTTCGAGCTCGCGCTCGGCTCCGACCTCGCGTGCATGCGGGGCGATCTCCCTGAGCGTGCGGCGGATGAGCTGCGCGATCGGCACGCGGTTCCGCCTCCCTGTGGCCAGGTCCATCACCGGCGCCTCGAGCCCGTACCGCGCGCCCAGCCACTTGTTCTCGGAGATCAGAATCCTGTGGAACGAGGGCAGCTCGGCGCCGCTGTCGAAGCGCTCCGCGTAGTACTTGACGAGCGCTTGGACGTAGGCGGTGAGTGCGACGGTCTCCTCGACGCGCGTGACCGCGTCCATGACGCGCACCTCGATCGTCCCGAAGCGCGGATGGAGGCGGATGTCCCACCAGATATGCGTGTAGTCGGCGATGCACCCGGTCTTCTCGAGCTGACCTACGACCTCCGCATAGTCGGCGTAGTCGCGGAAGCGGGGCGGGGGGCCCGAGCGGGGAAAGGCCGCGAAGACCATCTGCCGGCTCGACGCGAGGCCGGTCGCCTCGCCGCGCCAGAACGGGGAGTTCGCAGAGAGCGCGAGGAAGTCGGGCAGATGGAGGAGGAGCGCGCTCGTCACCTTGATCGCCTTCTCGGGGTCATCCACCGCCACGTGGATGTGCAGGCCGAAGATGAGCTCGCGCCGGGCAACGTACTGGAGCTGGTCGACCAGGTTGCGATAGCGGTCGCGGGCGGTGATGCGCTGGCGCTCGAACAGGCTGAACGGGTGGGTGCCCGCAGAGCCGACGCGCATCCCGCGTTCGCGCGCGACGCCGCTCACGAGGCCCCGCAGCTTGCGCAGCTCGGCGTCCACGTCGGCCACGCTCGTGCACACCGGCGTGGAGATCTCGACGACGGACTGCATGAGCTCGGGGCCGATCCTGTCGGTGAGGTCGCCGTCTTGCACCGCGGTCAGGACGGTGTCCACATGCTGGACGAGGTCGAAGCTCTCGCCGTCGAGGAGCATGTACTCCTCCTCGACGCCCAGCGTGAACGGATCCCCGGCGCCGAAGCGGTGATCGAGCACGCTCCCGCCCGGCGCAAAGCTCTTCCCGGTGATCGTGGCCGGATAGATCTGTTTCACGGCCCGTAAGACTCTATCCGCCTGCCCGTGGAAGAAAAGCCCCGCCGCTCCCGTCTGGTGCTCAAGAGCAGGGGTCACGTGAAGGGAGCAGGAAGATGCGCAGCAATCGAAGAAGGAACTGGCTGATCAAGCGGATCGCTCTCGGGTTCGCCGTCGCGGCTTTCGCAGCTCCGGTGGCGCAGGCGTCCGTCGACGAGGGCTCCTCGCCTCAGGCGAAGGGTTACCAGGCGTTCGTCACGGATTTCCCGTCGTACTCGACCGTCAACGCCTCCGACTACGGAATGCCTCGGGCGCTGCCGAGCGACTACGTGCAGGCTCGCGGCGACCAGATCGAGCTCGTCCGGGCGCAGCATCGCGTCACGGGCAGCGACATCGTCGCCGCCGACTACGGCATGCCTCGTGCGCTGCCGAACGACTACGCGCTCTCGAGCGGCAACCAGATCGAGGTCGTCCGGGCGCAGCCGCGCGGCACGTCGAACGACAAGATCGAGTTCGTCCGCACGCAGCCCCGGTCGGTCGGCGAGCCGCAGGTCATCGCGGCCGGATTCGACTGGAACGATGCGGCGATCGGTGCCGGCCTGGTGCTCGGGCTCGTGCTGCTCGGCGGCGGCGCCGCTCTGGCGACTCGCCACATGGGTCGCGCTCAGACCGCCTAGGACACCACAGGGGCAGGCAGTCGTAGCGGGTCCTCAGGGCCCGCTTACGACTGCCTCGGCTTCGATCTCGACGAGCCAGCGCGGGTCGAGCAGGCCGCCGGCGAGGAGCGTGGTGTTCGCCGGGCGGATCTCGGAGAAGACCTCGCCGTGGGCGCGGCCGACGCCCTCGAAGTCCTCCACGCGCACGAGGTAGACCCGGGTGCGGACCACGTCCTCGAGCGAGGCGCCGGCCTCCTCGAGCGCCGCCGCGATGATCTCCAGGCAGCGCCTGGCCTGGCCATAGGCGTCCGGGGGAGGATCGGCGCCCTCCGCCATCACCGGCGCGGTTCCCGCCACGTAGACGTGCTCGCCGGCCCGAACCGCGCGCGAGAAGCCAACGAGTGGCTCGTAGGGCGAGCCCGAGGAGATGAGCTGCCGTTCCATCGGGCTAGTATCGCGGCCCGTGGAAGCGCTCGCCCAGATCGACGACTGGCCCGCCGAGAACAAGGCGGCCGGGGTCGTCAGCGGCGACCGGACGTGGGCGCGTGGCCCAGAGGAGAGAGCCTTCGCCTGGGCCTCGGTGACGAAGCTCTTCACGGCGACCGCGGTGCTCGTCGCCGCTGAGGAAGGCGTGCTCGACCTCGACGAGGCGGCGGGCCCGCCCGGCTCGACCGTGCGCCATCTGCTCGCGCATGCCTCGGGCCTCTCATTCGACGGGCCGCGCCCGATCTCGGAGCCCGGCAAGCGGCGTATCTACTCGAACACGGGGTACGAAGAGCTCGGCGCCTTCCTCTCCGAGCGGGCCGAGATGCCGTTCAGCGAGTACCTCGCTGCGGCCGTCCTCGAGCCTCTCGCGCTCAGCAGAACGACCCTGGAAGGCTCCCCGGCGGCGGGGCTGGCCGGGACGCTCGCGGATCTCCTTGTGTTCGGGCGGGAGCTCCTGGCGCCGACGCTCGTCGCGACTGAGACGCTGGCCGAGGCGACGTCGGTCGCTTTCCCGGGGCTCGTCGGAATCCTGCCCGACTTCGGGCGCTACGAGCCGCTCGACTGGGGGCTCGGCTTCGAGCTCCGCGACGCAAAGTCGCCCCACTGGACCGGGACGCGCAACTCGGCGCGTACGTTCGGCCACTTCGGCGGCGCGGGGAGCTTTATCTGGGTCGACCCCGAGGCCGGCGCAGCGTGCGCGGGCCTCGCCGACCGCCAGTTCGGCGAATGGGCGAAGAAGGCCTGGCCGCCGCTCTCCGACGCCGTCCTCGCGGAGCTACGATGAACGCGCCAGTGTGGAATCTGCTCGTTATCGTGGCCTGCTATCTCGTGCCAGCCCTCGTGCTCCGGTGGCTCGGTGGCTTCAACTCGGCGGCCGACGCTGTCTCTACGTGGGGACGGCGATCGTCGCTCACAGCGATTCGCCGCCGCGGTCTCACACCGCGGAGCTACGCGCGCTCGCGAATCTCGTCGTAGACCGCGCGCTCGCAGCTCGCGACCGTCGCGGGCGTGACGGCCGTCACGCGGGCGGAGAAGCTGTCTCCGGGGCGGAGGAGGCCGTTCGGCCCGCGAAGCATGCCGGCCAGGACGACGCCGAACCGTCCCCCGCCCTCGAGCGATTCCCCCGGCTGGAGCTCGCGGCGCTCCATCTTCTCGGCGAGCCGCATGAGCGTCTCGCCGGGAACCCCTGCGAGCTCCGCGATCCGCGCGAGCTCATTCGCCGTCGCGCTTTGATGCCTCACGCTAGGCTCGATCGTATGGGACGGAGCCCGTTCTTCGACGGCTGGAAGAGCTGCCCGCGCTGTGCGGCCGACCTCGAGATCGTGGAGGCAAGAGCGACGTGCCCGGCCTGCGGCCTCGTCGTCTATGCGAATCCGGCTCCGACAGTCAGCGCCCTTCTTTTCGACGACGAGGGACGGATTCTCCTCGCCCGCCGGGCCGCCGACCCGGGCCGCGGGCTCTGGGACCTCCTGGGCGGGTTCATGGACGAGGGCGAGCTTCCGCTCGAGACGCTGGCGCGCGAGCTCGGCGAGGAGATCGGCGTCGAGATCGAGCCGCTCGAGTTCTTCGGCGCCTGGCCTGACCGCTACGGCGACGGAGGCGTCTGGACGCTGAACCTCTACTGGGCGGCCCGCATCGCGTCGGGGGAGCCCAAGCCGGCCGACGACGTCGCCGAGGTCGCCTGGTTCGCGGCGTCCGAGCTGCCGCCCTGGGAGGAGTTTGCGTTCGCGAACACCGTCGCCGTCCTCAAGGCTTGGAAAGCGGGTCTATAGGAGTCGTAAAATGGGCCGAACGGCCCATGTAGAATCAGCGGCCTCCTGCCGATAATCCAGCCACGTTGGCTGAGAACGGCATGCACCGGATCGACGACGACCTCACGGAGGCTTGGCTCGACGCCTTCGTGGCCGAAGGCCTGGCCGACGTCGAGTCCTACCTCCGCAAGCACGCGGACTTCCAGACCTTCTTGGAGGACCGGGACTAGTCCGACTGCTCAGCCGGTGCGCTCTGCGCCTCGGCTTCGACGAGCCCAAGGGACTTCTCGAGCATGCTCTTCGGCTGCGCGCCGACCGCGGCGGCCTTCGGCTCGCCGGAGTCGAAGAGGATCATCGTCGGGATGCTCATGACGCCGTAACGGCGCGCGAGCTCGGGCTCCTCGTCGATGTTGACCTTCACCAGCCGCAGATCCGAGCGCTCTTCGGCGATCTGGTCGAGAACCGGTGCCACCGCGTGGCACGGACCGCACCATTCCGCCCAAAAGTCGACGAGCACCGGGCTCTCGCTCCCGAGCACCTCGGTGTCGAATGTGTCTGTCGTGATCGTTTCTGTCATGACCCTTGAAACGTAGACTGACTCGCAAATGTTCCAGCCACTTCCCTCCGTACCCGATCACCCCGGTCTCGAACGTGAGGTGCTCGGGTGGTGGGACGAGCAGCAGGTCTTCGAGCGGCTGCGTGAGCTGAACCGGGAAGGGCCGAAGTGGAGCTTCATCGACGGCCCGATCACGGCGAACAACCCGATGGGAGTCCACCACTGCTGGGGGCGGACGCTCAAGGACGTCTTCCAGCGCTACAAGGCGCTCCAGGGCTTCGACCAGCGCTACCAGAACGGCTTCGACTGCCAGGGCCTCTGGGTCGAGGTCAACGTCGAGCGGGCGCTCGGCCTCAACTCGAAGCCCGAGATCGAGGAGTACGGGATCGCCGCCTTCGCCGAGAAGTGCAAGCAGTCCGTGGCGGAGTACTCCGAGGTGATCACCGAGCAGTCCAAGCGCCTCGGCATGTGGATGGACTGGGACAACGACTACTACACGTTCTCGGACACGAACATCGAGTACATCTGGCGCTTCCTGAAGACCGTGCACGAGCGCGGCTGGCTCTACATGGGGCACCGCTCCAACGTTTGGTGTCCCCGCTGCGGGACGTCCATCTCCCAGCACGAGCTCATCGGCTCGTACGAGGATCGCAGCGACCCCTCGCTCTACGTGCGCCTGCCGCTTCTCGACGACGACGGCGAGGCACTCGTCGTCTGGACGACCACACCGTGGACGCTGCCCGCCAACGTCGCCGCGGCCGTCGACCCCGAGGCCGAGTACGTGAAGCTCTCGACCGCGGACGGGTTCCTCTGGGTCGCAGAGGCCAGGCTCCCCGACCTCCCGTTCGGCGGTGACGTGGAGGCGAAGGTCACCGGCGAGGAGCTCGTCGGGAAGCGCTACGAGGGCCCCTACGACCATCTCTCCGCCGCCGAGGGCGTCGAGCACCGCGTCATCCCGTGGGCGGACGTCACGATGGAGGAGGGCACCGGCATCGTCCACATCGCTCCGGGCTGCGGTGCCGAGGACTTCGAGCTCGCGCGCGAGCACGACCTTCCCGTCCTCACCCCGGTCGACGAGGCGGGCCGCTTCTACGACGGCTACGGCTGGCTGCACGGGACCTCGACCGCCGAGGCGAAGGAGCAGATCATCGGCGACCTCGGCGAGCGCGGACGCCTGCTCGAAGCCGGCGAGATCGTTCACCGCTACCCCGTTTGCTGGCGCTGCCACACGCCGCTGATCTTCCGGATCGTCGACGAGTGGTTCATCTCCTGCGACGAGATCCGCCAGCCGATGCTCGACGCGAACGCGACGGTCGTCTGGACGCCCGACTTCTACTCGAAGCGGATGGACGACTGGCTGCGCAACATGGGCGACTGGAACATCTCGCGGAAGCGCTACTTCGGCCTGCCACTCCCCTTCTATCCCTGCGAGTGCGGTCGCCTGAACGTGATCGGCTCGAAGGCCGAGCTCGAGGAGCGGGCGGCCGGCGGCCTCGAGCAGCTCCAGGAGCTCCATCGTCCCTGGCTCGACGAGGTGCCCATCCGCTGCGAGGAGTGCGGGGAGGAGGTCCGGCGCATCCCCGAGGTCGGCGACGCCTGGCTCGACGCGGGCATCGTCCCGTTCTCGACCCTCGGCTGGGAGAGCCCCGAATGGCGCGAGCACGGGTACGCGAACGGCGCCTCCGAAGGGCTGTCGGGAGCCGACCTCCCCGACCACGCCTACTGGGAGAAGTGGTTCCCGGCGGACTGGGTGTCGGAGATGCGCGAGCAGATCCGTCTCTGGTTCTACTCGCAGCTCTTCATGTCGGTCGCGCTGGTCGGAAGGGCGCCGTACCGCCAGATCCTCGCCTACGAGAAGCTCCGCGACGAGACCGGCAAGGAGATGCACAAGTCCTGGGGGAACGCGATCGACGCGAACGAGGCGATGGACAAGATGGGCGCCGACGTGATGCGGTTCATGTACTGCGACCACGTCCCGCAGCAGAACCTCAACTTCGGCTACGGGCCCGCGAACGAGGTGAAGCGGCGACTGCTCACCTTCTGGAACTCGGCCTCGTTCTTCGTCCTCTACGCGAACATCGAGGGGTTCAAGCCGACCTACCGCGATCTCGAGCGCGGACCCGAGGCAGACGGCGTCCGGCCGCTCGACCGCTGGCTCCTCGCGCGGACGCAGCAGCTCGTCGAGGAGGCGACCGATGCGTTCGAGCGCTTCTGGACGCCCGACGTGACGAGCGCGTGGGAGCGCTTCACCGACGACCTCTCCAACTGGTACATCCGTCGCTCGCGCAAGCGGTTCTACACTCTCGACGAGGCCGCTTTCAAGACGCTCTGGTACGCGCTCGCGCAGGGCGTGCGGGTCATCGCGCCCGTCATGCCGTTCCTCGCCGAGCACATGTGGCGGAATCTGGCCGGGCCGGTGCGGCAGGTGCCCGAGAGCGTCTTCCTGGCAGGCTGGCCCGAGGTCTCGCAGCGGCTGAGCGATCCGGAGCTCCTCCAGGAAGTCGCGCACGCCCGCCAGGTCGCGGAGCTCGCGCGCGCCGCCCGCGACGCGGCCGGCATCAGGCTACGCCAGCCTCTCCGGCGGCTCGTCGTCTCCACGCCCGACGCAAGCCGGCGCATGCTCATCTCACGACAGGTCGAGGACTTGGCCGCTGAGCTCCGGGTGAAGGAGGTCGCCATCCACGAGACCCCTGTCGAGGTGGCGGAGATGCGCGCCAAGGCGCGGCTCGACCTCGTGGGCCCGCGCTACGGGCCCAACCTGCCCGAGCTCCGGCGGCTCCTCGAGGAAGGCAGCTTCGAGGTGACGAACGGGACGCTCCGCGCCGGCGCCTACATCCTCTCCCGCGGCGAGTTCACGCTCGAGTACGCACCGCGCGACGGCTGGGAGGTCAAGCACGAGGACGAGTACGTGGTCGGCGTCGACACGCGGCTCGACGACGAGCTCGAGACCGAGGGCCAGGTCTACGACCTCATCCACGCGGTGCAGAGGCTCCGGCGAGACGCGGGTCTCGAGGTGACCGACCGCATCGTCCTCACCGTGCCGGCTTCGGACGAGGACCTCCTCGCGCACAAGGACTGGATCGCGGCCGAGACGCTCGCCCAGGAGGTCGAGGTCGGCGACGAGCTGGCGGTGCGGAAGGCGGCATGACCCGGATCCTGCTGGTCGCGGTCGTCATTCTCGCCGCGATCGCCGCTGCGGACGCGCTTCGGCCCGCCGGGAAGCAGCGAGTCGTCGCCAGGGCCGGGACCGCCGCGCCTGCTGTGACGGTCGTGCACCGCTCCTCGTCCGACTACGTCGCGGTCGGCGCGTTCACCCGGAAGCGCGTGCTCCGGCACGGGCAGGAGTACCTTGGCTCGGCTGTGATCGACGAGGCGTTTCCCAGCTCGGATGCCGGCGAGACCTTCGACATCTCGCACCTCGCGGCCGCGCCCGACGGGCTCCTGGCGCTCGCGGTGTACCGGTTCCCACTGGAGGAACCCGTGCAGGCAGCGGTCGAGCTCTGGCGCGAAGGGCGCCTCGTCTCCGCGTTCCCGGTTCCTCCCGGGGCCTTCGGCGGCGGGCTAGGGTTCGCCGAAGACGGCCGGCTCGTGGCGACTCTGCTCGCGGACGGCCACTCGGTGCTCCTTTTCACCCGCGCGGGGAAGCGGGTCGGAAGCGTCTCGGCTACGTCCTGGTGACGGCGTCGGCGCGAACCTCGCGCGGCAGCTTGAAGAAGACGTCCTCGATCGCCGCATCAAGGCCTTCGACCTGCAGCACGCCTCGCTCGCGAAACCAGCCCACGACACGGCCGACGAGCGACTCGGGCGCGGAGGCACCGGAGGTGAGCCCGACGCTCTCGACTCCCTCCAGCCAGGACTCTTGGATCCCGCTCTCGTCGTCGATCAGGTGGGCCTCGACGCCGCGGGCGCGGGCGACCTCGACGAGACGGTTCGAGTTCGAGCTGTTGCGCGAGCCGATGACGAGGAGGAGGTCAACGGTCGCGAGGATCCGCTTGACCGCCCGCTGCCTGTTGGTCGTCGCGTAGCAGATGTCTTCCTTTGGAGGCGCCTCGAGAGAGGGGAACCGCCGCTTGAGGACGCGGACGATCTCGCGGGTGTCGTCGACCGAGAGCGTCGTCTGGGTGAGGAAGACGAGCCGCTCCGTCTGCGCGGGGACAACCGTTGCCGCCTGCTCGGCGGTCTCGACCAGGATGATCGACGCCGGCGCTTCGCCGGTTGTGCCCTCCACCTCCTCGTGGCCCGCGTGGCCGATGAAGAAGATCGTGAAGCCGAGGCGGGCATAGTGGCGCGCCTCCGCGTGCACCTTGGAGACGAGCGGGCAGGTGGCGTCGATCGTCCGGAGGCGGCGGGCCTTCGCGCGCACGTGCACCGCCGGCGCGACGCCGTGCGCGGAGAAGACGACGGTCGCCCCGAGCGGGACGTCCTCCTCGCTCTCGACGAAGACCGCGCCGCGTTCTTCGAGCTCACGCACGACGTGCGCGTTGTGCACGATCTGCTTGCGCACGTAGACCGGGGAGCCATGGAGGTCGAGTGCCTGCTCAACAGTCTCGACTGCCCGCTCGACGCCGGCGCAATAGCCCCGAGGCGAGGCGAGGAGCAGCCGCTTGACCACCGCCACTGAGTGTAGTTACGACTGGCGCAAGCCCAGCGGGTGAACTGTCGCCCGCCCGGCCGCGGAAAAGGAAAAGCCCGCCGCTCGGGGGGTAAGCGCGGCGGGCCTTTCACAGTTGCCAACCGCGGCTTACATGGCCAGGGACACATACCGCGGTTCGCATCGCCCAGTGGCGGAGACGGTACAGCGGCGCCCGACCCGTGCCAATAGGTCCATCGGCCCATCTTTGCAATCGTGATTCGCGGCCGACGGCCTTCTCGACGGCCGCCCTGGACGCACCTATCATCAGCGATGCCCAGTGAGCCACCATAGTCGCGTCATCCTGCTCGAGGTCGCCCCGCTCCTCGTGCTCGCGGCGCTTTATCTCGGCGTCGCGCTCGCGCTCATGCCCGAGCTCGTGCGCCGCCGCGAGCGCTTCTCATGGCTCGGCCTCGGGATGTGGCTCGTCTTCGTGCTCGTCGGCGCAATCTCTGCCGTGGTGGCGGTCGCCAAGCTCCGCGATGACGACGTGCTCGGCACCGTCAGCCCGTGGGTCGTGTTCGGGCTCACGCTCCTTGCGTACGTACCCGGTGCGATCTTCATCTGGCGCTGGCGGGAGCGTCACCTGCTCGTCTCGGCCGGGCCGCGCGTGGTCGAGGCCGAGAGGGAGGCCTCCGAGTGGCGGCGCGACGCCGAATCGATCTCGCGTCTCTCGACCGCCCTCTCGCAGAGCGGGACCGGCGACGAGGCGGCGAATCGGCTCTTCGACGAGCTCGAGCGCGTCCTCTCGATCACAAAGGCGTTGATCGCGACCGTCGACGAGGAGGAGGGGATCGGGGCGGGATTCGCCGCGCGAGGCGTCGACGAGGCGTGGTGGCGGACCGTCGAGCTCGACCTCGACAAGGGGCACGGCGGGATCGTCGCCGTCGCCCGCGAGCGCGCGCCGCTCGTCGTCTTCGACGTGAAGACGTCACCGCAGGTGAACCAGGAGCTGGCGCGGAGGGTGGGTGCGCACAGCGCGGCCTTCGTTCCGCTCCTCTCCGACGGCAGGGTGACCGCGGTGCTCGCGGTCGCGAGCACGAAGCCGCGGCTCTTCACGCCCTCCGAGACCGAGCTGATGCAGGACCTCGCGAACGAGACCGCGCTCGCCCTCGGGCAGGCCTCCTCGCAGGAGGCGCTGGGCGCGGCGCTCGCACGGGAGCGCCTCATCGCCGAGATCTCCCGCCGCGTCCGCTCAGAGCTCGATCTCGACGCGGTGCTCTCCGTTGCCGTGGCGGAGGTGGGCGAGGCGCTCGACGTCTCGCGCGCATTCGTCAGGCTCGGCGAGTCCGGGGAAGACGCTCCGATCAAGGAGGAGTGGGACGCTCCAGGCGTCGAGCCGATTGGAGACGTCGCCGGTCGCCTGCCCGTTTCGAACCTCGCGGCGCGAGAGCGGCGCACGATCGCGCTCGCTGACATCCTCACGGCGCCCGAGCTCGACGACCCGACGCTCGGCGGACGCGAGACGCTGGTCGAGCTCGGCACGCGCGCGGTGATCGCGACTCCGATCCTTGTC
>Ga0307316_10000511_pt1 | contig 11733 bp, 13 predicted proteins | sample ER_DNA_356_FD_194504 | JGI IMG/M metagenome (GOLD analysis project Ga0307316, IMG submission 194504) | Bulk soil microbial communities from the East River watershed near Crested Butte, Colorado, United States - ER_DNA_356 | ecosystem: Environmental > Terrestrial > Soil > Floodplain | place... | reverse complement strand
CTTGCTGCGCCGTGCAGCCGTCTGCAGTGCCGCGGTCATCGCCGCGTTGATCGGCTACGGCCTCTACACGCCGACTCAGACGGGGGTGAGCGCGCGAGTCGCGCTCCACGACGTCGGCGGCCCGGGTGGTCGCGAGGTCCAAGCCGTGGTCCGGATCAGTCCGCGCGATGCCGCCGCGGGCGGGGAGTGGTTCGACGTCACTGCCTGGCAGGGCGGCGGCTTGGTGGTCGATCCGCTGAGGCGGGTCGGGCCGGGCGTCTATCGCAGCACGGAGCCGGTCCCGATCAACGGCGAATGGAAGGCGATGATCCGGCTCCACACGCCCAACTCGCTGGCGGCGCTGCCGATCTACCTCCCCGACGATCCGGCGATCCCGGTCGGCGAAACGCCGGCCCCCGCCCACTTCACCAGGAGCTTCGGAGACGAGCACAAGCTGCTGCAGCGCGAGCAGAAGGGAGGCGGACCCGTCCTCGTCGCCCTCGCCTACTCGACCGTCGCCGGGGTGACCTTGGCGCTGCTCGCGTTGCTGGCGTGGGCGCTGCACCGGCTCTCGGCGGGGCCGCCGCGCCGGCGCCGGCGGCGCGTCCGCCCGCGGCTGCGGCGACTCGGTTTCCAGCATGAGGGCGGCGGATGATCCTCCCGCTCGCCCACCACAACGCGATCGTCGCGCTGCCGGTCTTCGCGCCGGCGATCGTCGTCTGCCTCGTCCTCATAATCCACCACCTGCGCGAGCGGGGACGGTGGGAAGACGAGGAGGGCGAGGCCTAAGACCCCCCAAAAGCTTCGATCGCCTCGGCGTAGGGGCCGTGGAGTGTGGCGCGGGGCATCGGGATGGTGATGCCGTAGGCCTCGCGCATGGCGCGCGCAAGGGTCCGCTTGAAGGTGCGGCCGTGCCAGGCGTGGGCTTCGGCGGCGCGGCCGACGTGGAGGTGGACGAGCTCGTGGAGCAGGGTCTCGAGCACATCTCCTCTGCGGATGCCTGGATAGGCCGTGAGCGAGAGCCGGAACTCGCTTGGAACCGCGAAGCCGAGGCGGTTGGGGCGGCGGCGCGAGCGGCGGATCTTGAGCTGGGGAGACGATTCCGCCAGCGGGCCGTCGGCAAAGACGGGCAGCTCCCGCAGGCGCTCCATCTCCTCGTCGAGGGCGATCCCCGCGACGGCGTAGTAGGAGCGCGGCCGCGATTTCGGCCGCGGCGGCGGGGAGGGGGCGCGACGGCCGCGCCTCAGCCCTGGCAACGGGGGCACCAGTAGGTGGTCCGGTTGGCGTCGCCCTGGCCGCGCGAGGAGATCGGGCCCCGGCAGTTGGGGCAGGCGCCCTGGCGGCGGCGATAGATCCGCTGCGGGTGGCGCCCGCTCTCGACCGCCTCCAGCATCAGAGTCCGGGCGGCGGAGAGGACGGCGCGCAGCTCCTCGCCGGAGAGGTCGCCGACCGGCCGCCAGGGATCGACGCCCGCGGCGAAGCAGGCCTCGCTCTTGAAGATGTTGCCGATGCCGGCGACCAGCTGCTGGTCGAGCAGGGCGTCGCCGAGGCCGCGGCTGGGATCGGCCCCTATCGTCGCCACGACCGCCTCCGGGTCGAAGTCGTCGGCGAGGATGTCGGGGCCGAGCCGGACGATCTGGGGATCGCGGCGGAGGCGGGAGGTCGGCATCACCCGCAGGGTCGGCCCGCCGAACTGGACCACATCCCAGCCGCCGCCCGAGAGCACCGCCCAGGCCGAGGAGCGCGGACGCCGCCAAACGGCGCCGTGACGGTAGAAGTGCCAACCGCCGCTCATCCCCAGGTGGCTGTGGAGGCTGACCTCGCCGAAGTCGAGCAGGAGGTGCTTGCCGCGCGCTTCCGCGCTTTGCAGGCGCCGGCCGTCGAGCCGCTCGATCCCCAGTGCCCCGCCGCGCGGGCTCGGCGCTGCCGCCGTCACCGTCTCCCCGACCAGGGTCGACTGGAAGCGCCGCGCCAGCCGCAGGATCGTGTCGCCCTCTGCCACTCAAGCATGATCGCGAACCGCCGCACCGGCCCGACCCGCCCGAACTGCATCAACTTCTACACCCAGCAGAAGTAGAAGTTGATGCAGTTCGCTTGAGGCGGGTAGGGAAGAGGCGATGTTGCGGAAGAGGCACGCGGTTGATGCGCGGGGGCGGTCGGTGGCGCTGCAGATCGGCGCCAGCCGGATGCTCGTCGGCGTCGGGGCGCTCTTCGCCACGCGCCCGGCGTTGCGGTTGCTGGGCTTCGGCCAACCCGAACAGACCGGGATGGCCCTGGCGAAGCTCGCCGGGGGACGGGATCTGGCACTGGGAGCGCTGACGGTCGCGGCTCGCGACGACAGGGCCAAGCTGCGAATGCTGATCTTCGTGTCCTCGGTCCTCGACGCCGCCGACGCCCTCGCCCTCGGCGTCGCCACCCGCTATCCGGAGACGCGCAGAGCGGGCCTCGGTGGCATCTTCTCCGGCGGTGGCGCCGCGTTCGCCGGCTTCTGGGCCTGGCGGCGCCTCGGCGGCGGCTGATTCCAGCCGATTTCGCGCTAGGCGACCCCGGCGGGCTCGGTCTGGAAGTCGTGCGACTCGATCACCCGGTCGATCAGGCCGTACTCGACCGCGTCCTGGGGCTGGAAGAATTTGTCGCGTTCCATGTCCGTGTGGATCTGCTCCGCCGACTGGCCGGTGTGGCGGACGTAGATCTGGTCGAGGCGCTCGCGCAGCTCGAGGATCTCCTTGGCGTGGATCTCGATGTCGCTCGACTGGCCTTCGAAGCCACCGCTCGGCTGGTGGATGAGGATGCGGCTGTTGGGCAGCGCCATCCGCTTGCCCTCGGCGCCGCCGGTGAGGATCAGCGACCCCGCCGACATCGCGATCCCGTAACAGATCGTCTGCACGTCGGGCTTGATGAACTGCATCGTGTCGTAGATCGCCAGGCCCGCGTAGGCGGAGCCCCCGGGCGAGTTGATGTAGAGGCTGACGTCTTTTTCGGGGTCGTCGGACTCGAGGTGCAGCAGCTGGGCGATGATCAGGTTGGCGAGATCCTCCGTCACCGGTTCCCCGAGGAAGATGATGCGCTGGGCCAGCAGGCGGCTGTAGATGTCGAAGGAGCGCTCGCCGCGAGCGGTCTGCTCGACGACCATCGGGACCAGTGGCATAGAACCTCCCATTCGAAGATTACGGTCCCTACACCGTAGTGAGCCAGACGCCCCGACCGGAGTAAGCCTCTAAGCGGAGTCGCCGTTGAACTTGTAGCCGACCCCGCGCACCGTCACCACCAGCTCCGGCTTCTGCGGGTCCCGCTCGACCTTCTGGCGAAGGTTGGAGATGTGGACGTCGCAGGCGCGCTCGTCGCCGTCGAACTCGGTCTGCCAGAGCTCCTCCATGATCTGGGAGCGGGAGAACACCTCGCCCGGGCGCGCGACCAGCAGACGCAGCAACTGGAACTCGGACCGGGTCAGGTTGACCGGGACGCCGCGGACGGTTGCGACGTGGCGGACGAGGTCGATCGAAACTCCACCCGACTCGATCTTCACCGCCTGCGCCAAGGGCGCCCGGTCCAGTTCGCGCCGGCGCAGCTGGGCGCGAACGCGGCCCAACAGCTCCCGCACCGAGAAGGGCTTGGTGACGTAGTCGTCGGCGCCGACCTCGAGCCCCACCACCTTGTCGACCTCCGCGTCTTTGGCGGTGAGGACGATGATCGGCACGGCGCTGCGGGAGCGGATGTCGCGGCAGATGTCGAGGCCGCTCGGCCCGGGCATCATGATGTCGAGGATCAGGAGGTCGAAGGGGATGCCGTTGCCGAGCATCTCGGCCGCCTCGTCTCCGTCGGCGGCGGCGGTGACGTCGAAGCCCTCCTGGGTCAGCGCGTAGCCGACCGAGTCGCGGACCGAAGGCTCGTCGTCGGCGATGAGGATGCGGCCGCTGCTCATAGGAGAACCTCTCTCATGCCACCGGAGTCGGGCTGGGTTGCGCGATCGGGAGGCGGACCCAGAAGGTGCTTCCCTCCCCCTCCACCGAGGCGGCGCCGATGCTGCCGCCCATCACGTCGACCATCCGCCGCGCGATCGCCAGGCCGAGGCCGAACCCCTCCTGGTTGCGCGACTCGCTGCGGCGGTAGAAGCGCTCGAAGACGCGCTCGATCTCCGCCGCTGGGATACCGGTGCCGGTGTCGATGACCTCCAAGATGACCTCGCTTTCGCTGTCACGGCGGCCGCGGACAGTAACGGTCCCAGGCGGGGGCGTGTTCTTGAAGGCGTTGGTCAGCAGGCCGATCATCACCTGCCGCAGCAGCGTCGGGTCGCCGGTGGCGGCCAGCTCGGACTCGACGTCGACGACGAGTTCCACGTGGGGCGGCGCCTCGCAGGCGGCGACGACATCGCGGATCGCCAGCGGCACGTCGACGAACTCGCTCTCGGCGGCGCCGCGGGACTCGACCCGGGCCAGGGTCAGCAGCGACTGCGTCAAGCGGTTCATCCGCTCGGCGTCTTCGCCGAGCCGCTTGAGGAAGTGGTCGCGGTCGCGGGGATCGTTCTTGGCACCGCCCTGCAGCACCTCGATCGCGCCGGAGATCCCCGCCAGCGGATTGCGCAGCTCGTGCGCGGCGTTGGAGACGAAGTCGGCTTCCGCCAGCTCGCGACGCAGCTCGTCGGTGCGGTCGCGGAGGACGGCGAGGACGGCGCGCTCGTCCGGCAGGGCGCGGGCGGTCATCGCGTAGGCGCGGTCGCCGATGCGCAGCGCCGGGTGGGCGGAGAACCCGACCTCAGAGGCCCGGTGGAGCTGGGGCAGGATCAGCTCCGGCGGCTGACCGGAGGAATCGAGCAGCCGGGTGGCGGCGCTGTTGGAGAAGCGAATCGGGCCCTCGTAGTCGACAACCATGACCACGTCGGTGAGGCCGTCGAAGATCGCGGCGAGCTTGTTGCGGTCGGCGGTGAGCACCCCGAAGCTCTCCTTCAGCGAGGCGCGCATCGAGTCGAGGGCGCGGCCGAGGTCGCCAATCTCATCCGGTCCGGAGACGCTCAGCGGCGCGTCGAAGGACCCCCCCGCCATTTCGCCGGCGGCGCGGGCGAGGCCGACGACTCGATGGGAGATCGCGACCGCGATCAGAAGACCGGCGAGGACGCCCAGCGCGATCGCCCCGATCAGCGCCAGCGGCTTGTCGCCGAAGAGGTATACGGCAGCCGCGGTGATCAGGCTGACGGCGGCGAAAGCGCCGGTCAGCCAGAGACGCATCCCGATCCTGGGGCCGTGGGGCCGCGGCACAGCCGGGTTCTCGTCGCTCCTCCTCATGAAGGTTTACTAACACAATCCTGTTCTCCTCGTGGCAAGGCGGGAGCATCCGTGCCCAAGTGGGAGAATCGGACTAGTGCGGACGCTCGTCTTCATCCCCGCCTGGAACGAGGAGGCCTCGGTCACCGAGGTGATCGCCGGCGTGCGCGAGTCGCTGCCCACCGCCGACGTCCTCGTCGTCGACGACGGTTCGACCGACGCGACGGCGGAGCGGGGGCGCGAAGCGGGTGCCCTGGTTGCCTCGCTCCCGTTCAACCAAGGCCTCGGCGCGGCCCTGCAGACGGGCTACCTCTACGCGCTGCGCAACGGCTACGACGCCTGCGCCCACCTCGATGCCGACGGCCAGCATCCCGCCGAGGAGGTGGCCCGCCTGCTCGAGGAGGTGACCGCCGACCGCGCCGACCTGGTGATCGGCTCGCGCTACCACTCGACCGGCCAGGCGGGCAGCGGCGACTACAAGCCGACCTTCTCGCGCCGCATCGGCACCAGCGTCTTCCGCTTCTTCCTCACCCTGGCGACGCGGCAGCGGTTCACCGACACGACGAGCGGCATGCGGGCCGCGAACCGCCGCGTGATGGCCCTCTTCAGCCGGCACTACTCGCCCGACTTCGCCGAGATCGAGTCGCTGCAGCTGGCGGTGCGGCAGGGGCTGCGGGTCGAGGAGGTGCCGGTGCGGATGCTGGAGCGGGCGGGGGGCAGCTCCTTCCTGACGCCGCTGCGCTCGGCCTTCTTCATCTTCAAGGGCGTCGTCGTCCTCCTCGTCGGCCAGTTCCGGCCCCGGCACATGGAGGCGGAGCGATGACCCGGCCCCTGCTGGCGGCCACCGACGCCGGCCAGGTTCACCTCACCTCGCAGACCCGGATCGTCGCCGCGGCGCTGGCCCTCTTCTTCATGCTGATGATCCTCGAGCTGATCCGGCGCGACCGCCTGCAGGAGCGCTACAGCGTGATCTGGTTCATCGCCGGCCTCGGGATGCTCGCCGGCGCGGCCTTCCCCGGCCTGCTCGAGGTCGTCGCCAACCTGATGGGCGTGCGCAACACCAACGTCGCCCTCTTCTCGATCGTGCTGCTGCTGCTGCTCGGCCTGGCCCTCAACTTCAGCGTGATCATGTCCCGGCAGGCCGCCCAGATCACCCGTCTCGCCCAGGAGCGGGCGATCGAACAGGCCCGTCGGCAATCTGCTGAAGAGCCGAACGGGAACGGACGGCTAGGAGAGCAGCGACTCGAGCCTAAAGAAGAGCGCCTCGAGGGCTAACTCCTCGCTCACGTTGAGCTCCAAACCGCGGCGGGCCTCCTCGACCAGCTGGGCGCCGCGTCGGGCCGACTCCGGTTTCACGGTGGCGGCCTGGCCGCGCAGCCGCTCGAGCCGGTCGCGGTTGTAGGCGACCTCCTCGGCGCCGACCCCGACCGCCGCGAGGTCGCGCAGCCAGATCGCGCAGAGCTCGAAGCCGAGCTCGAGGATCTCGGTGCGGCGACGCCGCCCGGCTCGTTTGGCCGCGTCGGTGATGTCTTTGGCGCCGCGTTTGACGCCGGCCTTGGCTTCCTCCTCGAGCGCTTCGCGAGTCGCGGCTTCCACCTCGCTCCCCGCCTCCTGGGCCCGGGCGAGGAGTCCTTGCCAGGGGGCTTCCGCGGTCTTCCCCTCGATCGCGGCGGCAACACAGCGCTCGGCGTCGGCGCGCAGCGTGCGGCCCTCGTCGGAGAGCAGCAACCGCCCCCGCTCGAGGTCGCCGGCGGCAAGGTGAGCGGCGGCCGCGACCTCCTCCCCCTCGCCGAGCTCGCGTTCCAGGACCTCCGCCGGCAGCGCCGCGAAATCGACCGGCTGGCAGCGCGAGGCGACCGTCTCCAGAAGCGCCTCGGGGTCGGCGCTGAGCAGGATCAGGTGGGCGAAGGCGGGCGGTTCCTCGAGCGTCTTCAGCAGCGCGTTCTGGCTCTCGTCTCGCAGCGCCTCCGCCCCCTCGACGACGAAGACCCGCTTGCCGCCTTCGAAGGGGCGATAGGCGGCGGCGCGGATCACCCGCTCGCGCACCTCCTCGACCATGTGCTGGGCGCCGCGGGGTGCGAGCCAGACCAGATCGGGATGCGGCGAGGGGTCGAGGAGCACCCGTCGCCGCGCGTCGTCTGGATCGGCCGCCGCGGCGGCGATCACCTCGGCGGCAAACGCCCGCGCCGCGGCCCGCTTGCCGGACCCGCGGGGACCGCGAAAGAGGTAGGCGTGCGAGGGCTCGGCCGCGAGCGCGGCGCTCAGCGCCACCCGCGCCCGCGCCTGATGCTCGGTTGCATCTTCAAGCACCGTCATGCCGAGTTGCCGGTTTGTTTCGCGTAGCGGGACAAAACGGCAACTCGGCTCAGGGGGTTCGGGAGCCGACGGCGTCCATGATGCGCCGGTGGACCTCCTCGACGCTGCCGCTGGCGTCGATCACGGCGACGCGGTCGCTGGCGATCGTCGCGATCTCCTCGTAGGCGGTGGCGACCTCGCGCTGCAGGCCGAGGCCCTCGGACTCGAAGCGGTCCTCGCCGTCGGCGCGGCCGAGCCCGGTCTCGGGATCGATCTTCAGCAGCAGCGTGAGATCGGGCCAGAGGCCGTCGGTCGCGGTGTCGCAGAGCCCGATTACCTCGCCGACGCCGAGGCCGCGGGCGGCGCCCTGGTAGGCGACGCTGGAGTCGGAGAAGCGGTCGGCGACGACGTCCCGCCCGGCCTCCAGCGCCGGCCGGATCACCCGCTCGGTGAGATCGGCGCGGGCGGCGAGGAAGAGCATCAGCTCCGCCAGCGGCTCCAGCTCGACGCTCGGGTCGGCGAGCAGCTCGCGGATCCGCTCCGCCGCCTCGGTCCCCCCGGGCTCGCGGATCGCGACCGTCTCTGCCCCGAGCGCCTCGACCAGGAGACGCGCCTGGGTGCTCTTGCCTGAACCGTCCACTCCCTCCAGCGAGATGAACAACGCCGCCGGCCTCAGCCTTTGGCCGCGGCTTTCGCGCGTTTGCGACCGCGGGTGGCGGTGTCCGCTTTCGACGCTTTCGCCTTCGATTTCGCGGGCGCGGCGTCCTCGTCGCCCTTCGGCGGCGCTTTCTTCTCCATCTCCGCTTTCGCGGCTTTGGCGGCTTCGCGCTCGGCGCGGCGGCGCTTCATCTCCTGCATCGACTCGCAGTCGTCGTTGAGGCAGAGGTTCCAGGGCCGCCCGCGGAAGGGCTGCACTTTGAGGCGCGGGGTACGGTCGCAGATCGAGCAGCGTTCCTCGAGCCGGAAGACGTCGCCCCGCTGCGGCAGCGGGAAGGTCTGGTCGCAGGAGTCGGGATCGTCGGCGCTCCAGCCGCTGCAGCCGACGAAGCGTTTGCCCGATTTTTTCGCGCGGATGATTCTCAGCATGTTCGGCGAGCCGTCCTCCTTGGTGCGGCCGGCTTCTTCGCAGACCTTGCAGGGGCCGAGGATGCGGTCCTCGTCCATGCCTTTCCAGATCACCTTCGCCAGGTCCTCGCGGCTGCCGTCGATTTCGGTCCAGGTCTTGTGCAGGAGGTCGCGGCTCTCGCCGACCACGGAGCCCTTGGTCATCTCGCCGGCGGCGATCCGGTCCATCTCCGCCTCCAGCTGCGCGGTCATCTCCGGCGTCGCCATCGCCGGCACGTAGCTCTTGAACGCCTCGTAGAGGGCGATCCCGGTCTCGGTCGGGATCGGCGGGTTGCTATAGACGTAGCCACGGTCGAAGAGCTTCTGGATGATGTCGGCGCGGGTCGCTTTGGTGCCGAGGCCGCGCTCCTCCATCATCTCGATCAGTTTCGCCTGCGAGATCCGCCCCGGCGGCTGCGTCTCCTTGTCGACGATCCACGGCTCGCCCTCGAGCGGCAGCGTCTGGCCCTCCTCCAGCTTCGGGATCTCCTCGTCGGCCGAGCGCGCGTAGGTGTAGATGCCGGCGTAGCCAGGGTCGACGACGACCGAGCCGCGGACGAAGTAGGTCTCCGAGCCGGCCTCGATGTCGGCCCGGGTCGACTCGGTGATCATCGGCGGGCTGAAGGTGGCGAGGAAGCGGCGGACGACCAGTTCGTAGACGCGTTTCTTGGAGCCGTCGAGGGCACCCGGGTGGACCGCCTGGGTCGGGTAGATCGGCGGGTGATCGGTGGTCTCTTTCTTGCCGCGGGTCGGCTTCAGCTCCCCCTCCAGCAGGCCCGAGGCGGCGGAGAACTCCTTGATCCGCACCAGCGAGGAGACCAGCTCGCGCACCGGCAGCGAGGGCGGGTAGACCGTGTTGTCGGTGCGGGGATAGGAGATGAACCCGTCCATGTAGAGGTCCTCGGCGATCCGCATCGCGCTCGCCGGGGTGATGCCGAGGCGGCTGGAGGCATCGGTGCTGAAGGCGGTCGTGTTGTAGGGAGTCGGCGGCCTGCGGGTGTTCTTCCGCGCCGTCACCGATTTCACCGTGCCGGGGCTGGCGGTGCCGGCCAGGGCAGCGTCGGCCTCGGCTTTCTCCCAGAACTTGTCGACCGCGTGGTGGGTCTCGAAGCTGCCGTCGGGATGCTCGAACTTGGCGAAGAGCTCCCAAAACGGTTTCGGGACGTGGGCGCGGCGTTCCATCTCGCGCTCGACGATCAGCCCCAGGGTCGGGCTCTGGACGCGGCCGACCGAGAGGAAGTTGGAGCCGAAGCGGCGGCTGGCCAGCGAGACCGCGCGGGTCAGGGTCGCCCCCCAGAGCAGGTCGATGTCCTGGCGGGCGGCGCCGGCGTTGGCGAGCGGGTAGGAGAGCTCGTCGAGGTTGTCGAAGGCGCGCTCGATCTCCTCCCTGGTCAGGGCGGAGTAGCGGGCGCGCTTGATCCGCAGGGTCCCGTCGGCGGTGCCCTCCCACGAGCCGAGCTCCGGGTTGGCGTCGAGCATCTCCTCCAGCGCCTCGAGCCCGATCAGCTCGCCCTCGCGGTCGAAGTCGGTCGCGATCACCAGCTCGTCGGCCTCTTTGGCTACTTTCTTGATCGCTTTGACGACGTTTTTGTCGGTCGGCTCCTTGATCAGCTCGGCGTCGATCAGATCGTGGAGGTCGGTTTTCTGCCAGTTCGAGTAGCCCTCGGGGAAGGCGGGACCGAGCACGTGGCCCTTGAGGCCGATCGTCATCTGCTCGCCGCCTTCGCCGTCCGTCCAGGTGTAGAACGGGACTTTGAAGGTTTTGTCGGCGCTGTTGGTGCCGTTGCTCAGGGCCTCGGCGATCTTCTTGGCGCTGTTGTTCTTCTCGGTGACGATCAGTCTCATCGGGCGGCGAGGGTAGCAGGGGCCTGCGGCTGCCCTGCCAAGCCCACTCTCGGCCGATCCCCGTAGGATCGGCGCACTCATGAGGTCCCTCGTCACCGGCGGCGCCGGTTTCATCGGCTCGAATCTGGTCGACGCCCTGCTCGCCCGCGGCGACGAGGTGACCGTGGTCGACGACCTCTCCACGGGGCGCCGGGGCAACCTCGACGGGGCGCTGGAGGCCGGTGCCGAGCTGGTCGAGATCGACATCCGCGAGGCCGAGGCACTGGCCTCGCTCGCCGCCGAGCGGCGGCCCGAGATCGTCTTCCACCTCGCCGCCCAGATCGACGTCCGCAAGTCCCTCGCCGACCCCGCATTCGACGCCTCCGTCAACGTCGGCGGCACCGCCAACGTGCTCGAGGCCGCCCGCGGCTCGGGCTGCGGCCGGGTCGTCTTCGTCTCCACCGGCGGGGCGATCTACGGCGAGGGTGAGGGCCAGGCGCTGCCGCTCCCGGAGGAGGCCCCGATCGCTCCCCTCTCCGCCTACGGCCAGAGCAAGTTCAGCGCCGAGGGCTACCTCGCCCTCTACGAGCGGCTCTACGGGCTCTCCGGCATCTCGCTGCGCCTTGGCAACGTCTACGGCCCGCGCCAGGACCCGCTCGGCGAGGCCGGGGTGATCGCGATCTTCTGCGGCGTCCTCCGCGCCGGCGGCCGGCCGACCGTCTACGGCGACGGCACCCAGACCCGCGACTACATATATGTGGGCGACGTGGTCGCGGCGGCGCTCGCGGCGGGCGCCTCGGAGCTGACCGGGCCGATCAACATCGGCACCGGCAGCGAGACGAACGTCCTCGAGCTGGTCGAGGCCCTGGGCCGGCTCGGCGGCGGCGAAGGCTTCGAGCCGGAGTTCGCACCGCCGCGCACCGGCGAGGTGCAGCGCGTCTCGATCGACCCCACCCGGGCCGAACAACAGCTGAGCTGGCGAGCTGAGGTGGAGCTCGAAGAGGGTCTCCGCCTCACCCTGGACGCGGTCTAACCGCCTGGAAGAGACCCGGGGGAGGACTCGCCGGAGCCTCCCCGCTGTTGCTCCGCCGAGTCCTCCCCCGGGTCTCCCTGCCTACGGGGGTCACTAACCTTCAGGTCGATGCCAGCCCAGGCCTACGCCGGCAAGGAGTGCGTCTGCCAGTTCCGCAAGGGGATCTGCGACCAGACGTGCGTGCAGGGCATGCTCGAGACGCCGTTCTACATCGCCTGCCTGAAGCTGACCGGGCGGCGC
>Ga0307316_10000510_pt1 | contig 11751 bp, 14 predicted proteins | sample ER_DNA_356_FD_194504 | JGI IMG/M metagenome (GOLD analysis project Ga0307316, IMG submission 194504) | Bulk soil microbial communities from the East River watershed near Crested Butte, Colorado, United States - ER_DNA_356 | ecosystem: Environmental > Terrestrial > Soil > Floodplain | place... | reverse complement strand
AAGTGCGCGAGGAGGTTGCTTCGATGCCCGGCATCGAGCGCTTCTCGATCTCGAATTTGGTCGAGGAGGCTGGGGAGATCGCGGCGGCCGGGATCGGCGCCCTGATGCTCTTCGGCATCCCGGCGGCGAAGGACGAGGCAGGCTCCGGCGCCTACGACGACGAGGGCGTCGTGCAGATGGCGGTGCGGGCGCTGAAGGAGGCGCATCCCGACCTGGTGGTGATGACCGATGTCTGCCTCTGCGAGTACACCTCCCACGGCCACTGCGGCGTCATCCGTGACGGCAGCACCGAGGTCGACAACGACGTCACCGTCGAGCTGCTGGCGAAAACCGCGATCTCCCACGCCCTCGCCGGCGCCGACGCGGTCGCCCCGAGCGACATGATGGACGGCCGGATCGGCTCGATCCGCTTCCAGCTCGACGAGGAGGGCCACCCCGACGTGCCGATCATCGCCTACAGCGCCAAGTACGCCTCGGCCTTCTACGGCCCCTTCCGCGACGCCGCCGAGTCCACGCCGCAGCACGGCAACCGCCGCGGCTACCAGATGGATCCGGCCAACGCGGCTGAAGCTGTTCGCGAGGCCGAGCTCGACCTCGACGAGGGCGCCGACATGCTGATGGTGAAGCCGGCGCTGCCTTACCTCGACGTCGTGCGGCGGGTCAAAGAGGCGACCGGCGCTCCCGTCGCCGCCTACCACGTCTCCGGCGAGTACTCGATGCTGAAGGCCGCCGCCGCCAACGGCTGGCTCGACGAGCGCGCCGCCGTGGTCGAGGCGCTGACCTCGATCCGCCGCGCCGGCGCCGACGCGATCGTCACCTACTACGCGAAGGAGGCCGCCGCATGGCTTCGGTGAAAGTGCCGCAGTCGAAGGCGCGCAGCCGCAAGGGCGGCTCGGCGATCCCGCTCGACGAGACCGACAAGCGGCTGATGAACCTGCTGCAGTCGAGCTTCCCGCTCGACCCGGAGCCCTTCGCGCTTGTCGCCTCCGAGGCCGATCTCGATCTCGACGACGTCCTCGCCCGCACCCAGCGGCTGCTCGACGGGCGGATCATCCGGGAGATCACGCCGATCTTCGACACCCGCGCGCTCGGCTACGAGTCGATGTTGGTGGCGGCGAAAGTCGACTCCGAGCACCCGCAGCGGGCGGCCCAGATCGTCAATGCCCACCCCGGCGTCTCCCACAACTACCTGCGCACGCATGAGTTCAACCTCTGGTTTACGATCGCGACCCCGCCCGACTCCGAGCTCGGGCTGAGGGGGACGCTGGAGGCGCTGATGGAGGAGACCGGGGCGGAGTCGATGCGGGAGCTGCCGACCCTGACGCTGTTCAAAATCAACATGAATCTGGAGATGGAGAAGGGGACCGAGGCGCTGGCCGCGCCGGTCGAAGCGGCGCCCCCGCGCGAGCTCGAACCGCAGCCCTATGACGAGAACGACATCGCCCTGATCAAGGCGCTGCAGGGGCCGATGGAAGCCGTCGCCCGTCCCTACGACGCCGCCGCCTCCGAGCTCGGGATCTCGACCGAGGAACTGCTCGACCGCCTGCGCGGGATGGTCGACCGCAAGATCCTCCGCCGCGTCGCGGCGATCCTCTTCCACCGTCGCGCCGGCTTCTCGGCCAACGGCATGGGTGTCTGGAAGGTGCCCGAGGACCAAATCCTCGAGGTGGGCGGAAAGATGGCCTCCTTCCGCGGTATCTCCCACTGCTACCAGCGGCCGACCTACGAGGACTGGCCCTACAGCGTCTTCACGATGGCCCACGGCCGCTCCAAAGAGGAGTGCGATGCGGTCCTCGACGCAATCGCCGCGGAGTGTGGGATGGGGCCGGACGACCGCGCCACCCTCTACTCCTCGACCGAGTACAAGAAGATCCGCCTCCACTACTTCACCGAGGACTACGCCCGCTGGGAGGCGGAGCATTCATAAAGGCGCGCCGCCTGAGGGCGGCGCAAATCCACCCCAGGCCGATCTGTTCGGCCGGGCGCAGGAGGTCCTGCCGGGGGGAGTGAACTCGCCGGTCCGGGCGATGCGGCAGATCGGCCGCGACCCGGTCTTCGTCGACCGCGCCGAAGGTTGCTGGCTCTTCGACATCGAGGGCAACCGTTACCTCGACTGGATCGGTTCCTGGGGGCCGATGATCCTCGGCCACGCCGAGCCGGCCGTGGTCGCAGCGGTGATTGAAGCCGCCAAGCGGGGGACCAGCTTCGGCGCCGCGACCCTAGGGGAGGTGCGGCTGGCCGAGGAGGTGGCGGCGCGGATGCCCTCGGTGGAGATGGTGCGGATGACCAGCTCCGGGACGGAGGCGGCGATGAGCGCGGTGCGGCTGGCGCGGGCGATCACCGGCCGCGAGGTCGTGGTCAAGTTCGCCGGCGCCTACCACGGCCACTCCGACGGCCTGCTGGCCGACGCCGGCTCGGGGCTGGCAACTCTCGGGGTACCGGGCAGCCCGGGCGTGACTGCCGCCCAGGCGGCCTTGACCGTGGTGGTGCCGTGGAACGACCGCGAGGCGGTGAGCCGGGCGCTCGCAGAGCACGAGGTGGCGGCGCTGCTGGCCGAGCCGATCGCCGCCAACATGGGCGTGGTCCCCCCGGCCGAGGGCTTCCTCGAGTTCCTCCGCGAGGCGACCCGCGAGGCGGGCGCCCTGCTCGTCTTCGACGAGGTGATCACCGGCTTCCGCGTCGCCCGCGGCGGCGCGCAGGAACTACTTGGCGTCGAACCGGACCTGACGGTAATGGGCAAGGTGATCGGCGGCGGCCTCCCCGCGGCGGCCTATGGCGGTCCGCGCGAGCACATGGAACGGATCGCCCCGTCCGGCGACGTCTACCAGGCCGGGACGCTCTCCGGAAACCCGCTCGCGGTCGCGGCCGGACTGGCGACCTTGGAGCAACTTGACGCCGCGGCGTACGAGCGCCTCGGCGAGTTGACCGACCGCCTCGCCCGCGGCTTCGAGGAGCTGGCGGCGGACCGCCCGCTCCAGGTGACCAAGGCGCCCGGCCTCGTCACCCTCTTCTTCAGCGACGTCCCCGTCACCGACTTCGCCACCGCGACCGCCTGCGACACCGAGGCCCACGCCCGCTTCTGCCGCGCCCTGCTCGAGCGCGGCGTCTACCCGCCCCCGGCGCAGTACGAGGCCTGGTTCGTCTCCCTCGCCCACGACAAGGCGACGATCGACCAGACGCTGGAGGCAGCCGCTGGGGCCTTGGACGAGGCGCTGGCGTGAACGCTCTCCAGACGCTCGCCGACCAGCTCCGCGCCGACGACACCCCGGTCGCGCCGCACGTGATCGACCCGGCCGAGCCCTCCGAGCTCGGCGAGCTGGCCGGAGGCGGCGAATACGCCCTCGTCGTCGAGGCCGTGCGCGAGGGCTACCTCCTCCACTACGAGCAGCCCCGCCTCCTCGCCGGTCACGACTCCGACCTCGCCCTCCTCGCCGGCGACTACCTCTACGCCCTCGGCCTCGACCGCCTCGCCGCCCTCGGAAACACCCGCGCCGTCACCATCCTCTCCGACCTGATCAGCGACTGCGCCCGCCTCCAGGCCGAAGGGGAAATCGACCCGATCGAGAACCTCTGGCGACAGGCCGCCGAGCAGATCGGCGAATCTTCAAAAAACGTGCCCTCTGTGTGATGCAAGTCACAGCCCCTAATCAATAGACTTCAAAGCCCTACGCGAATCGACTGTGGCTGACGACGCAAAACAGGTAAACGGGGTCAACGAGCCCCCGATGCAGGAGCGGGCGAAGCCCGACCCTCCCGGCTATTTCGAGGGCGAGTCGATGAGCCGCCGCCGCGTCTTCACGGTCGGCGCTCAGGCGCTCGGCGGACTGGCCGGCGCCGGGATCGTGCTGCCCGCCGTCGGCTTTGCCGTCGCCCCGATCTTCCACCGCGGCAAGGAGCGCTGGGAGGCCGTCGGCCCCGTCTCCGACTTCGTCGAAGACACCTACCGCCAGGTCGTCTTCACCGAAACTGAGGGGATCGGCGATGCCGGCAAGACGACCGCCTACGTGCGCAAAAGCTCACCGGAGCTGGACGAAGAACCGGGCAAGTTCGTCGCGGTCTCCAACCGCTGCGCCCATCTCGGCTGCCCGGTCCGCTTCGTCGAGGCGGCCGGCAACTTCATCTGCCCCTGCCACGGCGGCGTCTACGACTTCCAGGGCAAGCGAATCGGCGGCCCGCCGGTGCGTCCGCTCGACCAGTTCCAGACCCGGGTTCGCAAGGGCCAGGTCGAGCTCGGCCCGCGCTACAGCGTCACCAACCAGCTCGACCCGGTTCGCGCCCGCGACCCCGGCGAGTTCACCGGTGGGATCTGGGAATACCTCTACCCGCCCCGGCCCTCTACCTTCCCGGCGCCCTGATGCCGAGCTTCCCGAAACCGAAGATCCCGGACTCGATCGTCCCACCCCCGCTGCGCAAGCCCGGCAAGCCGGGCCTCGGCGGCACCCCCAAGGGACAGGCGCCGAGCGACCTGAAGACGGCTCCGCCCGGGCGCCAGAGCCACGGCGACAAACTGCTCGAGCGCGGCAAAGAGGCGCCGATCGACGCCCTCGGCTGGGTCGACCAGCGGATGGCCGCCAGCGGCTTCCTCACCGGCATGCTCTATCGCAAGGTGCCGAAAGGGACCAACTGGTTCTACACGCTCGGCTCCGCCACGCTCTTCGCCTTCGTCGTCCAGGCGGTAACCGGCGTCTTCCTGGCGATGTACTACACGCCTTCGGCGACCCAGGCCTACGCCTCGATCTCCCACATCAACAACGACGTCCCGCTCGGCCAGTTCGTCCACGGCATGCACAAGTGGGGATCGAGCCTGATGGTGATCCTGATCTTCCTCCACATGGGGAGGACCTTCTTCTTCGGTGCCTACAAGTACCCGCGCGAGCTCAACTGGGTGATCGGCGTGGTGCTGTTGATCCTGACGATGACGATGGCCTTCACCGGCTACCTGCTGCCGTTCGACCAGCGCTCCTTCTGGGCCTCGATCGTCGGCATCAACATCAACGGCACCGGACCCGTCGTGGGCCCGTATCTGAGCGACTTCCTCCGGGCCGGGCCTGAGCTCGGCGCGACCACGCTCTCGCGCTTCTACGCGATCCACATGCTGTTGGTGCCCGGCGCGATCATCGCCCTGATCGGCGCCCACATGTACCTGGTGGTCAAGCTCGGGACGACGGCGCCGCCGTGGATGAAAGCCGAGCGGCCGAAAGGCGCCTCGCCGCTGGCCCAGCTCGATGCCGGTGCCAACGGCAACGGCAACGGCGACGGCCGCGTCAACGGCCACCGCGTCGACGGGTCCCCGGTTTCCGGCGAGGGCAGCAACGGAGCCGCATCGTGAAGCCCCAGGACAAGCAAAAGTACCTCGAGGAATACGAGCTTCTGAAGAAGAAGGGGAAGCCGTTCTTCCCCTACGCGGTGATGAAGGACTCGGTGATGGCGCTGATCGTCGTCGCCGTCGTCATCGCGATGTCGTTGATCCTCGGCGCCGAGCAGGGCCCGAAGGCGGACCCGACCTCGACCACCTACGTGCCGCGCCCCGAGTGGTACTTCTTCTTCCTCTTCGAGCTCCTGCGCGTGATCAAGCCGCCGGAGCTGGTCCCGATCGCGACGATCGGGATCCCGACTATCTGCATGGTGCTGTTGCTCCTGCTGCCGTTCTACGACCGCGGCCCCGAGCGCCGTCCCGAGCGTCGCCCGATCGCGACCACCGCCGGGATCATCACGATCATCGCGATGGGCTACCTCACCTACCTCGGCGCCACCGGCGGCTCGCCGACCGAGATCGACATGACGGTAGCCAAGCAATACGAGCCGGGCAAGGAGGTCGTCGCCGGGTCGGGCTGCCTCGCCTGCCACAAGCTCGGCGAGAACGGCAACAACGGACCTGGTCCCGAACTGACCCACATCGCCGCCCGGATCCCGCGGGCTGCGATCATCCGCTCGGTTGAAATCGGCCCGGGCATCATGCCCTCCTTCCGCGAACTGCCGCCGAAGAAGATCGAACAGCTGGCCGACTTCCTGTCCTCGCTCGACTAGATAGGCGACCAGGGACGGGCGCTTCGACCCGAATCCCATGGACACGATCAACGACAACCGCCACTCGCCGGACTTCGGCGGCCAGGTCAACCGCATGTTCGACCGGGTCGCGGGCCGCTACGACGCGCTCAACTCGCTGATGACGGCCGGGCTGCATCACCGCTGGCGCGAGCGGGCGGCGCAGCAGACCGGTTTGCAGTCAGGAGACAACGCACTTGACGTCTGCTGCGGCACCGGTGACCTCGCGCTGGAGCTGTCGAAGCTGGTCGCCCCCGACGGCCACGTCGTCGGCTGCGACTTCTCCGAGCCGATGCTCGATCTGGCGCGGGAGAAGGCGGCCGAGCGCGGCGCCGAAGGGGTCCGCTTCGAATGGGCCGATGCCCTGGAGCTGCCTTACGACGGCGAGCGCTTCGACGCGCTGACGGTCGGTTTCGGCGTCCGCAACCTCGCCGACCTCGATCGCGGCCTGCGCGAGATGGCGCGGGTGCTGAAGCCGGGCGGCCGCCTCGTCATCCTCGAGATCACGCAGCCGGTGCGCCCGCCGCTCTCGTTCTTCTTCTCGCTCTGGTTCGACCGCATCGTGCCGCTGCTCGGCGCCTTCTCCAGCAACCCCGAGGCCTACGCGTATCTGCCGGAGTCGGTCCGCAGCTTCCCCAACCCGGCGGGCCTCGCCGAGAAGATGGACGGCGCCGGCTTCAAGGGGATCCGCTACACGGTGCTCGCCGGCGGGATCATCGCGATCCACTCCGGCACCCGGGTGTGACCCGCCCGTCTTCGGTTCCGCCGCCGGTGACGGCGGTGCTCGATGCCTCCAGCCGCTGGCTGCCGGCGCGCCTGGGCGAGGTGGAGCAGCTGCTGCGCGGCGCGGTCGCCAGCCACGGCGAGACGCTGGGCGAGGACGCCGCGGCGACGCTCGAGGCGGGCGGCAAGCGCCTGCGGCCAATGCTCGTCCTGCTCTGCGCCGGGCCGGAGGGCGGGGAAAAACAGGTCCGTGCCGCCGCGGCGATCGAGCTGGTGCACATGGCGACGCTGGTCCACGACGACGTCCTCGACGACGCGCCGCTGCGCCGCGGCCTGCCGACGGTCGCCGCCACCTCAGGCCGACAGCGCGCTGTCGCCACCGGCGACCTGCTCTTCTCGCGCGCCTTCGCGCTGCTCGCTGGCTCCGCTGACGCCCGCTCGGTCGCCCTTCTCGCCGATGCCTCGGTCGCCCTGGCGCGGGGGGAGCTGGCGCAGCGCCGCGACGCTTTCGATCTCGGGGTGAGCGAGGAGCGGTACCTCGAGCGCTGCCGGCTGAAGACGGCGCGCCTCTTCGAGTGCGCCTGCCTGCTTGGTCACGACGACGAGCGGCTGCGCGAGTTCGGCGCCGGGATCGGGCTTGCTTTTCAGCTGCTCGACGACGTCCTCGACGTCAGCGGCCCGCCCGAGCGCACCGGCAAGGCGCGCGGCACCGACCTGCTCGACGGCACGGTGACGCTGCCGCTGATCGAGGCCGCGAAGAGCGACAACCGCATTCGCGAGGTCGACCTGCACGCTCTTGACGCCGCTGCGGCCGAGGCCCTCTGCGACCGCATCGAGGCGACGGGTGCCCTGGAGCGGGTCCGCGCCCGCGCCCTGCAGCTGGTCGCCGAGGCGAAGCAGGCGCTCGAGCGCACCGGCTTCGAGCCCGAACAGCGCCAGCTCCTCTCGCTCGTCGCCGACGGCGTCGTCCAGCGCTACAGCTGATCACCCTTCTTGCTCGGTGGGGCGGACGAGAACCTCGTTGACGGCCACGTGAGGCGGCCGCGTCACCACGAACTCGATCGCTTCGGCGATGTCCTCGGCCTGGAGGATCTCCATGTCCTCGAAGCGTTTCTCGAGCTGCTCTTTCACCTCAGGCCGGTTGTGGCTCTGCAGCTCGGTCGCGACCGCTCCCGGCTCGACCAGGCCCACGCGGACGTGCCGCCGCGTCACCTCCTGCCGCAGCGACTCGCTGAAGGCGCCGACGCCGAACTTGGTGGCGTTGTAGACGCCGCTGTTGCGGCGGGCGATCCGGCCGGCAACCGAGGAGATGTTGACGACGTCGGCGACCCCTCGCTCGCCTTCAGCCGCCTCGAGCAGATGTGGCACCGCGGCTTTGGTCATGTACATCAGTCCCAGCAGGTTGACCTCGACCATCTGCTGCCATTCCTCCACCGGCGCCTCGAGCATCGGCCCCAGCAGCATCACGCCGGCATTGTTGACGAGGATGTCGAGGCGGCCGAGCTCCTCGGCAGTGCGAGCGACCGCTTCCTCCGCCCCCGCGCGATCGCTGACGTCAAGCTCGACCGGGAGCGCCGTGCCACCACCCGCGGCGATCTCCCCGCCCAGCGCCTCGAGCCGATCGGTGCGGCGTGCGGCTAGCGCGACACTGGCGCCGCGGCCCGCGAGCATGCGCGCGGTCGCCTCACCGATCCCGCTGGAAGCACCGGTGACCAGGGCCACCGCACCGTTCAGGTCTCTCTTCGCCATCCCGGGGCTATACCCGGAAACCGCGCGCTGTGATCAGACCACCCGCAGGCGGATCTAAAAACTCCGTCAAGCCTGATCCGGGGGCGGCCCGTCACCGTTACCATGGACGAGATGCCAGGAAACATCGGACTTCCAGAGATCGCGATCGTCCTCATCATCGCCCTGCTCGTCTTCGGGCCGAAACGGCTGCCGGAGCTGGGGCGCAGCCTCGGTCGCGGTATCCGCGAGTTCAAAGGTTCGATCAGCGGCGAGCACGACCACGAGGCAGAGGACGACGACAAGCCCCGGCTCCAGTCGGAGTCGGCGAAGGTCCACGGCGATCCCGCCGACGCGGAGATCCTCCGCGACAAGTCGAGCTGAGGCAGCGCGAGGATGTCCCCTCGCGTCAAGGCGGTCTCCCACGAAGACCACCTCACGCTCGTCGAGCACCTCGACGAGCTGCGCTCGCGACTGATCGTCTGCATCGTCGTCATCGGCGTCGCCCTGGCGCTCTGCTTCTGGCAGAACCACCTGCTGCTGGAAATCGCTCAGGGCCCGCTCCCCGGGGACCACAGCCGGCTGATCACCTTTGGCGTCACTGAGCCGTTCACGACGACCCTGACCGTCTCCGCCTACGGGGCGATCGTGCTCTCCCTACCGGTTGTCCTCTGGCAGCTCTACGCCTACGTCCTGCCGGCCTTCAGCGAGAGCGAGAAGCGGGTGGTGCTGCCGATCCTTCTGCTCTTTCCGGTTCTCTTCATCGCCGGCATCGCCTTTGCCTACTTCGTCGTCATGCCCGCCGCCGTCCACTTCCTGCTCAACTTCAACGACGACCAGTTCAACGTCCAGGTGCGGGCGCGCGATTACTACAGCTTCTTCTCGATGACCGAGATCGCCTGCGGCCTGATCTTCCAGCTGCCGCTGGCGATCATCGCCGTCACCCGGCTCGGCATCGTCAGCGTCGAGCAGTTGAGCCGGAACCGCCGCTATGCCTACCTGGTGATCGCGATCGTCGCCGCGGCGCTGCCTGGAGTGGACCCGGTGACCATGCTCATTGAGATGGTTCCGCTGCTTGTTCTGTATGAGTTGAGTATCGTCCTGGCACGGGTGCTGGGCGGGCCGCGCGAAGGAAGCGGTGTGGCCACGCCCTCACCACAGGAGTAGAGAGGGAGACGATGGCGCAGGGCGGCAACGAGCACAGGATGCTTTTCGACCTCCAGAGGGGGCGGCGGCGGACCGCTGTCAAAGTCGTCTACGCGATCCTCGCCGTGCTCATGGGCTTCAGCCTCTTCCTCGTCGTCGGCCCGCTCAACATCGGCGAACTCTTCAACAGCAGCGGCAGCAGCTCCACGGACGCAGCCCAGCCCTACGAAGAACAGGCCGAACGCCTGGAAGTGAAACTCAAACGCGACCCCGAAAACCCCGACCTCTTAGGGGCGCTGACGCGTGCGCATATCAATGCGGGCAACACCCTCGTCGTAATCAATCCCGAAACCGGAGAACGAGGCTCGACCCGGCAATCGAGGCAGGAGTACGAGGAGGCCGTGGAAGCCTGGTCCCGCTACGTCAAGGCCGCCGACAAGCCGAGCCCGAACGTCGCGCAGGTAGTGGCGCCCGCCTTCGTCGCCCTCACCCTTGCCTCGAAAACGGTTCCGGAAGCGAAACGTAACCTTCGGGAAGCGGTCGCGGCCCAACAGATGGTGGCGGAAGCGCGCCCCTCCCGCGGCTCGATCAGCACGCTGGCGATCTACCAGTACTTCAACGGCGAAACCAAGGCAGCCGAAAAAGCGGAAAAGGAACTTCTGGGGCTGACGCACGCCAAATTCGAACGAGAAGAACTGGAAAAACAGTTCGAATCAACCAGCCAACAGGGGGCGCAGCAGCAGGCTCTCTACAAGCGGGCCGAAAAAGAAGAAGAACAGGCCGCGAAAGCTGGCGGCGGTGGGGCCGGAAGCCTCAGCAGCCCCTCCTTGGGCGGCTCGCTCGGCGGCAGCGCCTTCGGCGAATAGGGGCGGAGGGAAGTGGGCCGTGTAGGGCTCGAACCTACGACCTTGAGATTAAGAGTCTCCTGCTCTACCAACTGAGCTAACGGCCCGGGGGAGCGCAAGTATAGGAAGGTCGGTTGCCCGGGCGCGGGGACGCGCCTACTTGTCGTTGCAGTACTTTTCGACCAGCCCCGAGATCACAGTGCCGTCGGCGAAGGTGAAGCTGCCGTGGGTCTGGAGGACGTTGTCGCTGCAGCGGGCCGAGACGTAGCTGCGCGACCGGCCGCCCGCTTTGTAGCGGCGGCCGATCTTGGCATCGAGGTGGGAGAGGGCTCCGAGGCCATCGGCCAGCGGCGGCAGGTCGATCCGGGCGCGGTAGCGGAAGCCCCCGTGCAGGCGTTCGATCGGCACGAGGATCGCGTAGGTTTCGACCGTCGGCAGGAGGGTCCGAGCGTGGAGGACGACGCTCGGGCCGGTTGAGAGGCGCGGGCCGTTGAAGATCGTCAGCGGCGCGGTCGTCTGTACGGGGACGCCGAGAAAGTCGATTGCCGCACCGACGTGTCCGGTGCCGACGATCGCGCCGCGGCAGGTCCGACGCGCCTGGGCGGTGCCCTGCTGCGCGATCGTCTCCGGGGCGCAGGTGGGCAGCCCGGCGACGCTGAGCCGCCCGTCGCGGTCGAAGTCGATCAACGCCTGCTGCAGCGGCGACAGGGCGGCGCCGCGCCGGGCGGAGATGTCGATGTGGCCCTGGAAGTCGATCGGGGCGAACTGTCGCCGCGGCAGGGTCTGGGGTTTGAAGCCTCCGTCGGCGCGGAGGACGATGTTGTTGACTTCGACCAGCGCACCGTCGCCCGCCGCCGTCGCGGCGCCGGCCGCTGCGATCGCCAGCGCGAGCAGGAGTACCCGGGCTACCTTGGCAGGTGACATGGCGAGGTGAGGGTGACCGGGAAGTAGTCGCCGTCGGTGAAGCGGGCGCTCCCCTGGACCTGGAGGCGTCCGCCGGCGCAGTGAGCGTTGATGTAGCCGACCTCGCGGCCGCCGCGCTTACGGACGGCGCCGATCGTCGCTTCGGCGAGGATCGCGGCGCCGTCGCCCCCGGCTATCGCCGGTACCTGAACCTCCGCGCGGAAGCCGTAACGCCCCTTTGAAACTCGTTCGATCGCGATCGGAACCAGCAGCGTCTTCGGCGCCGGCACCGTCTCGTAAGCATGGGCAATCAGGGTTGGACGGCCTTGGTCCGGCGGTCCGCTGAAGAAGGAAAGGGGGGAGG
>Ga0307316_10000508_pt1 | contig 11776 bp, 14 predicted proteins | sample ER_DNA_356_FD_194504 | JGI IMG/M metagenome (GOLD analysis project Ga0307316, IMG submission 194504) | Bulk soil microbial communities from the East River watershed near Crested Butte, Colorado, United States - ER_DNA_356 | ecosystem: Environmental > Terrestrial > Soil > Floodplain | place... | reverse complement strand
ACAAGCGCTGCGCCGAGCTCGGCTTCCTCGGGCTGAAGTTCCCGGAGGAGCTGGGTGGCCAGGGCGGCACCCACCTCCACGACGCGATCTGGGTCGAGGAGCTGGCGCGCAGCGGCGGCTCGGGCGGCATCGCCGCCGGTCTCAACGCCCACACCTCGATCGCGATGCCGCCGATCTTCAACTTCGGGACCGAGGAGCAGAAGCGCCGCTGGCTGGTACCCGGGATCGCCGGCGAGAAGATTGGCGCCCTCGGGATCACCGAGCCCGGTGCCGGCTCCGACGTCGCTTCGCTCGCCACCACCGCCCGGCGCGACGGCGACACCTACGTCGTCAACGGCGCCAAGACCTTCATCACCAACGGGGTCCGCGCCGACTTCCTCGTCTGTGCCTGCAAAACCAGCGAGGAGGGAGGTCACGGCGGCATCTCCTTCCTCGTCCTCGAGCGCGAGATGCCCGGCTACGAGGTCTCGCGCAAGCTGGAGAAGATGGGATGGCACTCCTCCGATACCGGCGAAATCTCCTTCAGCGACGTCGAGGTGCCCGCCAAGAACCTGCTCGGCGAGGAGAACGGCGGCTTCAAGCTGATCATGGCCAACTTCGCCTGGGAGCGGCTGCTGATGGCGATCGGCGCCGTCGGCGCCATGCAGCGCCTGATCGAGGTCACCGTCTCCTACGCCCTGGACCGCGAAGCCTTCGGCCGCCCGATCGGCAAGTTCCAGGCGATCCGCCACCACGTCGCCGAGATGGCCACCAAGGCCGAGGCCTCCCGCGCCCTCACCTATAACGCCCTCCGCCTCTTCCACACCGGCCAGGACTGCATCCAGGAGGTCTCGATGGCGAAGCTCCTCACCCAGCGTGCCGTCCTCGAGATCGCCGACCAGTCCCTCCAGATCCACGGCGGCTACGGCTACATGCGCGAGTACGGCATCGAGCGCGCCGTCCGCGACGCCCGCCTCGGCCCGATCGGCGGCGGCACCGACGAGATCATGAAGGAGATCGTCGGCAAGACGATGGGGTTGTGAACCCGCCGCCGCGCCCTGCCGTAGAACGACCGGACGATGCGTATCCGTTGGATCTCGATCTTCCTCGCGGTGGCCGCGGCCGCCCTGGCAGGGCTGGGGTGCGGTGGTGGGAGCTATGGGAGCGAATCGACGGGATCGGGGCCGCAAACGGCGTCCCCTAGTCGCGCGGACGCTGTCGCGGTTGCACGCGAATTCCTGCAGGCGGTCAGCCACCGCGACGCGGGCGGCTTCTGCCGCCTATCCCTGCCCGACATCCACCGGCAGAATTTCGCCACCGCGAACGTCCCCCCGGCGGGCAGCTGCCCGGCACGAGCGGCAGCGATGTTCGCGGCGCCGCGCCCTGACGGCAGCCAACCGCTGTGGGAACTGCTGGCCGGCGCGACGCTCGGGCCGATCGATCTTCACTGCAAGCCGGGCACGGAGCACTGCACGAGGGCGACCATCGTGGTCGAAGACCTGCCGCTTCGCGGAGGGGGCACGATCAACGCGCCGCTTCCCTTAACGCTCACCGCCGCCGGTTGGCGGGTCGGGCAGCGTTAGAGTCGGGTTCTTCCCCGTCAAATGGGGGTGGTTGGGTACGAGAGCGGTGCGGCGATCGGCTACCGTGCCCGCATCGTGACGAAGGCGACCCACATCCCTCGTTACCACGAGCTGCTCTGGACCACCCTCTGCGCTGTCCGCGATCTCGGTCACTCCGCGCGGCTGGACGAGATCGACGAGCGGGTGATCGAGCGGGAGGAATTCTCCGAAGAGCAGCTTGCGGTCCTCCACAACGAGGGCCCGAGGACCGAGCTGGAGTACCGGCTTGCCTGGGCTCGGACCTATCTGAAGGGGATGGGCGCGCTTTCAAGCGCCTCTCGCGGAGTGTGGGAGACCACCCCCTTGGGGCGACAGCTCACCGAGGACGAGATCGAGCCGCTCCTGCGGAAGTACAAGTCGCATTTGCGCGAAGAACGGCAAAAGCGACGGCAGAAGTCTGCCACCGAAAAATCAGACGCGGACGAAGAAGGCGCCGGGGAGGAAGACGATTGGAAGGAGCTGCTGCTGGCGGAGATGCTGAAGATGTCGCCGGCGGGCTTCGAGCGTCTGGCTCAGCGGCTTCTGCGAGCCGCTGGGTTCATCAACACGACGGTTACGGGCCGCAGCGGGGATGGGGGCATCGACGGCGTCGGCATCTACAGGCTCTCGCTGGTGAGTTTTCCCGTCTTCTTCCAATGCAAGCGGTATCGCGGAACGGTCGGTCCGGACAAGGTGAGGGACTTCCGGGGAGCGATGGCAGGTCGCGGTGACAAGGGTTTGCTGATCACGACTGGTGCGTTCACCCGCGAAGCTCGCGGCGAGGCAACGCGTGATGGGGCTCCGCCGATCGACCTGATCGACGGTGAGCAGCTGTGCATCCTGCTGAAGGAGCATCAGCTCGGAGTGAGGACCGAGGAGCGTCGCGTCGAGGAAGTGAAGGTGGTTACGGGCTTTTTTCAGGAGCTCGGCTGAGATCCACGCACACGAGGTGGGCCCTCAGCGGCGCGGGCCGGCGTCGCAGGTGTGGGACTTTCCCCAGCCGGGCCCGCCGTTGCAGTAGTCGTGGCCGTCGCCGCCGTATAGCTGGTCGGCTTGGGCGCCGCCGTAGAGGCGGTCGTTGCCGCCTTCGCCGTGGCAGCCGTCGTGCCCCGACCCCATCACGCAGACGTCGTCGCCGGGGCCGCCCCAGCAGCCGTCGCTGCCGTCGCCGTGGTGGCAGTAGTCGTCGCCGGGGCCGCCGACGCAGTCGCTGTTGCGGTTTCCGGTGATGCAGACGTCGTTGTTGGGGCCGCCGACGCAGCGGTTACGGCGGGCGCCTTCGGAGTAGCAGACGTCCCGCTCGCCGTTGCCGATGAACTTGTCCGAGCCAGCGCCGAGGTGGACGGTCAGAGGGAACGGCAGGCGGTCGGCGATGACGACGAAGTCGCCCGAGGGGCCCATCTGGATTTCCATCGCCGAGGCGCCGGCGGCCGAGCAGACGGCGCGAACGTGGCGCTTGGTGAAGTGGCAGCCGAGGGGTGCCCGGTGGGCCATGTTCCCCTTGACGAGGATCCGCCGGCCCTTGCTCCTCACGGTGAGCGCCGAGCCGGAGTTGGCGCCGTAGATCACGATCTGGCCGGCGGGCGCGGCGATCGATGGGAGCGCCAGGAGAGCGATGATCGCCAGCGCGAGAGCCGCTAGATTGCGGCTGGAGTCGAACAGCATCCGCGGCATCTTAAGCATGTGTATCGGCTAACAAAACGCAAACTTGAGGCACATAGCCGAATGTCCAGCAATTTGGATCGGAAAGTTCGTCCTTAGCCTTGATCTATTTCCTCAGACACGGAGACGCCGAGAAGAACGCTGAGGAGGACGGGGAGAGCGCGCGACGGCTGACCCCCAAGGGCGAGCGACGGGCGACCATCGTCGGAGAAGTCGGGCTCGTGACTGCCTCGCGATCGTCGACGGCTCGACGCTGACCGCGCTGCTGCGCCCGCGGGACCTCACGGCCCTGGCCGCCGCGGGCCCGCCCTCAGGACATTAGGCCGGGACTGTCAGGCCGGGACGCTGCTCAGCTCGGACGCGACGCCCTCCGCCCAGGCGCGGATCTGGTTCCAGTCGCGGCGGTCACGATATTCCGCGGGGATTCCGTTGACCATTGCCTTCTCCATCATCCCGCGCGGCTCCGCCGGCGCCCTGCCGCCGAAGACCGCATGCCCCCGCGCCCCCATCTCCTCGATCTTGGCGGCGAACTTCGGCGGCTCGACCCAGTCCAAATTGTCCTTCGCCGGATCGCCCACCGGCCCGGAGCTGAAGACCCAGAACGGCATCTGACGCAGGGCCTTGCGGTGCTTCTTGAGAAAGTGCCGGGCATCTCCTTGCCAACGTTTCATGTACACGGCGCTGCCGAGGACGACCGCGTCGTAGGGCTCGAGGGCACGAACCGCCTGCGCCGGCTCGCACTCCACTCCCAGCCCGGCGCGACGCAGGGTAGCGGCGATGGTTCCGGCGATCTCAGCGGTCGAGCCTCGTTTGGAGGCATAGGTGACGAGAACCGTCATCGACCATATTTTTGCGACCCAGCGAGCCGCCGCCATCGGGGCACAGCCACAGAGCCGCGGGGGGTAGAGCCGGGAGGGACCGCTGCCGGTGAAGCGCGCTACGTTCCCCACGATCCCGACACGAGGAGGCGCCGATGCTGTCCTGGCTGGCCGCGAAGCTGATCGACCACAACATGCGCAGGCTGAGGGAAGGGGATCTTTCGCCGACGGTGCGGATGTACGCCGAGGACGTGCGGTTCACCTTCCCCGGCGACAGCTCCTTCGCCCCCGGCGCTCGGAACAAACGGGAGCTGGAGCAGTGGCTCACCCGCTTCGCCGAGATCGGCCTGCAGATCTACCCCGACGAGGTCGTCCTCAAGGGCTTCCCCTGGCGACAGACCCTCTGCATCCGCGGCCACATCCACCTCGACGACCCTGAGGAGGGCCGCGTCTACGACAACCGCTATGTGATCTGGGGGCACCTCGCCTGGGGAAAGATGCGCGAGTACGAGGTCTACGAGGACACCGAGAAAAGCGAGGCGCTGGACTCCTGGCTCGCAAGCGCTGGCAGGGCCTGACTCAGGTCAGCAGCTCGATCGCCCCGCGCACCAGCAGCAGCGCCCCGATCACGATGGCGCCGTCGGCGGCGACCCGGGAGCCACTGCGCGCCAGCCACTCGCGGAAGGCGACGACCCTCTCCTGGGTGCGCTCCGGCGCCAGCGCGTAGCCGATCAACGGCAGCTCCAGGAACGCCAGTTGGATCAGGCAGAAAGCGATGACGAGCGCCGCGGTCGCCCCGGTGCCGGCGTCGAGCGCGGCGATCCGGTCGAGGGCGACGAGATAGGAGGCGCCGGGAAGCGTCAGCGCCGCTCCGACGGCGAAGGTGATGCGAGCCGAGCCCCGGCCCAGCAACCGCTCCGGCAGCGATTCCTTCTTCGGCTCGGACTGCCTCCCCCGCCGGCGCCGTTGGCGGGCCAGGTGCAAGCGGCCGCTTCGCAGCACCACCCCGACGGTCAGCGCGATCAGCCCGAAGACGAAGTCCTCAGCCGGGCTGAACGCGTTCCGAGCGGCGCTCGTCGTCCCGCTCCCATGCAGGGAGAAGGCGATCAGCATCCCCAGCGAGATGCTCGTCAGATAGGCGCCGAGCAGGTAGCCGAGCATCAGCTTCTTCGTCTCCGGCAGCAGCAACATCACCGTCACCGCCGCCAGCAGGGTGGGATTTAGCATCGCCCCCAGGGCCAGCACGAAGATGCTCCCCAGGCCACCCATGTGGCAATTCTGCCTGCGACAATCGGACGGTGAAGCAGCGCGTCAGCCTGATCACGCTCGGCGTCGCCGACCTCTCCCGCTCGCGCGAGTTCTACGAAGCGCTGGGATGGAGCACCGGAGCCGAGCCCGGAGACGACGTCGTCTTCTTCCAGGCCGGCGACATGGTCCTCGCGCTCTGGGACCGCGCCAGGCTGGCCGAGGACAGCTGCGTCGAGGACGGCGGCGGCTGGGGCGGTACCACCCTGGCGCTCAACCTCGGCTCGCCGGCCGAGGTCGACGAGGCGATCGAGGAGGCGCGGGCCGCCGGCGCGAGGATCGGCCGCGAGCCCGCCGAGACCTTCTGGGGCGGCTACAGCGGCGTCTTCGTCGACCCCGACGGCCAGCCGTGGGAGATCGCCCACAACCCCCGCTGGCGCCTCACCGAGGACGGCGGCGTCCGCCTCGACTAGGCGATCGATTCCAGGACCAGGCACACCTGGATGACGCGCTCGGCAAAGGGCACGCCACCGCCGATTCCGAGGGCGACTGGCCGGTCAACCAGGAGGGCCCGATCCGTGTAGCCTCCGCGCCGACTTCACGACCAACAGAGAGGCGGAGATATGGGACTTCTGGATGGGAAAGCCGCGATCGTCACCGGGTCTGCCCGCGGCATCGGGCGCGCAACCGCGGAGCTGTTCGCGAGCGAGGGCGCCAAGGTGCTGATCAACGACCTCGACGCCGACGTCGCCGAGCAGGCGGCGGGTGAGATCGACGGCGAGACCGCCGTCCACGCCGGCGACCTGACCAAGACCGGCGCCGCCGACGACCTCGTCGCCGCCGCGGTCGACGCCTTCGGCGCGATCGACATCGTCGTCAACAACGCCGGCTACACCTGGGACGGCGTCGCCCACAAGATGACCGACGAGCAGTTCCAGGCGATGCTGGACATCCACACGGTCGTCCCCTTCCGGGTCTCCCGCGCCCTGGCGCCGCACTGGCGCGAGGCGGCCAAGGCCGAGCGCGGCGAGGGCAACGAGGTCTTCCGCAAGCTGATCAACGTCTCCTCCACCTCGGGGACGATGGGCAACGCCGGGCAGGTCAACTACTCGGCGGCGAAGATGGGCGTCGTCGGCCTGACGAAAACGCTGGCCAAGGAGTGGGGCCAGTTCAAGATCAACGTCAACGCCGTCGCCTTCGGCTTCGTCGAAACCCGCCTCACCGCCGCCAAAGAGGCAGGCGAAGAGATGACCTCGCCGAGCGGCGAGAAGATCGAGCTGGGCATCCCCGAGCAGATGCGGGCGATGGCCTCGGCGATCATCCCGCTAGGGCGGCCGGCCACCCCGGCGGAGGCCTCGGGCCCGGTCCTCTTCCTCGCCTCGCCGCTGGCGAACTACATGCATGGCCAGGTGCTGAACGTGACCGGCGGCATGTTCGGGGGGATGTACACCTGAGCGAGGACCGGACGCGGCGGACGCCGCGCTACCTCGACCTGGCGGAGCACGTCTGGCCCGTCACGCGCCGCCTGATGGGCGTCCACACGCTCCTCTACCGGAGGACGGGTGGACGCCTCGGCCACCGCATCCCCGGCCTGCGCGGCAGGATGCTGCTGCTCGACCACGTCGGCGCCAAGAGCGGCGTCCACCGCACCTCGCCGCTGCAGTACGTCGAGGACGGCGACGACGTCGTGGTGATCGCCTCCAAGGGCGGCTTTTCGAAGAATCCGGCCTGGTTCTACAACCTGATGGCCAATCCGGACACGACGGTCCAGATCGGCTCCGAGCAGCGCGCCGTCCGCGCCCGGGTCGCCCAGCCGCAGGAGCGCGACCGCCTTTGGGCGAAGGCGGTGGCGATCTACCGCCCCTACGAGGACTACCGCGCCCGCGCCGGCCGCGAGATCCCGATCGTCATCCTCGAGCCGCGCTAAGCCGCGGAGGGCGGGCCCGGGGTTCGCTCCTCGGCCACGGGAGCGCCCGACTCGGTGGCGATCGCCTCGGGGGGCCAGGGGCCGGCCCAGTTGTCGCGGGCGCCGTCGATCGTGATCGTCGTCCCGGAGAAGAAGTCGCCGGCGGGCGAGGCGAGGTAGGCGACGAGCCAGGCCATCTCCTCCGGCTTGCCGGCGCGGCCGATCGGAATCGAGCGCTCGAGGTTGTCGACGATGACCCGCGGATACTTGGTCAGCAGCGTCTCGGTCGTGAACTGGCCGGCCGCCAGGGCGCAGGTCTTGATCCCGAAACGCGCCCACTCGACGGCAAGGGTGCGCATCATGTTCTCGACCGCGGCGCGGGCGGCGCCAGAGTGGACCATCCCCGGCATCCCGTTATGGGGGGAGAGCGTGACGCTGAGAACCTTGCCGCCGCCCCGCGGGATGAAAGCCTTGGTCGCGGCGGCGTGCGTCATCAGCCAGGTTCCGTTGACGTTGAGGTCGATGACGGTGCGGAAGCCTTTCGGGGTGATCGCCTCGGCGGGGCTGAGGAACTGGCCGCCGGCGTTGTTGACGAGGACGTCGAGCCGGCCGTGGCGCTCGAGCAGGCCGTCGACGAACCTGTCGACCGGCTCCTCCTCGCGGATGTCGAGGGCCTCGTACTCGAAGGACCCGGCCAGCGAAGCCGCGAGAGCCGCCGTCTCGGCAAGCGGCTCCTCGCGGCGGCCACAGGCGACCACGACCGCTCCGAGGCGAGCGAGCTCGAGCGCGATCTCCCGCCCGAGGCCGCTTCCGGCGCCCGACACGGCGCAGACCAGGCCCTCCAGCAGCCCGTCCCTGAAAACCCGCGAATGGGAGGTTTCAGCCATCGCGGCCAAGCCTATAGGCGACCTGAGCCGCGTAAATTGGCCCGACGATGAGCGTCCACGCCGAGCCCCACCCCCTGCACGAGGCCCTGGCGGGCGGCACCCGCGGCGCCAGCGTCGTCGTCGAACCGCTGGTCGCGGGCCACGCCGAATGGCCGCGGGCGATGATGCTCAGCCCCGGCGGCCGCCTGCTGACGGCGAAGCTGCTGGGGGCGATTCTGCGGCGGAAGGAAGCGACCACGGTTCCCGTCCCCGCCTTCCTGATCCGCCACCCCAGCGCCGGCGCGATCCTCGTCGACACCGGCCTCCACCCCTCGATCGGGACCGACGGGCGGGAGAACTTCGGTGGCCTCGGGACCCGCTTCGGCCGGCCCAGCCTGGAGCCGGGCGAAGACGTGCCCGCGCAGCTGCGCAAACGCCGGCTCGAGCCGGCTGAGATCCCGGTGGTCGTGATGACCCACCTGCACCTGGATCACACCTCGGCGATATCCGAGTTCCCGAACTCGACCTTCGTCGTCAGCGAGACCGAGTGGCACGCCGCCGCCAGCGGCCCGAACCCCGCCCTCAACGGCTACCGGCGGGCACACTTCGACTACGCCTTCGAGTACCGCACGGTCGACTTCGACCGCGCCGGGATCGACTCCTACGCCAGCTTCGGCCGCACCTTCGACCTCTTCGGCGACGGCTCGATCCACCTCGCCTACACCCCCGGCCACAGTGCCGGCCACATGTCGGTGGTCTGCCGCCTCTCCAAACGCGACTTCGTGATCGGCGGCGACGCGATGTACGTGCTGGGCCAGCTCGACGGCTCAGAGCCGCCCCCGCCCCGCCCCTTCGACGCTCACAACCTGCGTCGCTCCATGCAGGAGCTGCGACTCTTCCGCCGTCAGTTCCCGGACGCGGTGATCACGCCCGGTCACGATCCGGACTTCTACGCCCGGCTCGAACCCCGTTACGAGTAGCGCGCCCCTCGTACATCGCCCGCACCCGACCGAAGATCTCGGTCGCGACCGCGAGCTGGCGGTCGCGGCTCGGGGCGTCCTCGACCGCGTAGGCGACCGGCTTCCCAAACTCGATCGTGACCTTCGGGAAGCGCAGCCGCTTCCAGCTCCGCACGCCCGCCGAGCCGTGAATCACCACGGGAACGATCGGCACGCCCGATTCGAGCGCGATCCGGCCGATTCCCGGTTTCGGCTGCCCCAGCTCGCCCGAGCGCGAGCCCTCGGCGTAGACGAGCAGCATCTCCCCCTGGTCGAGGAGGTGGTGGACCGTCCTGAAGGCCTCCTCGTCGTGGTGGCCCCGGCGAACCGGGAAGACGCCGCCGTGCTTGTAGACGTAGGTGAGGACCGGCGGCCCGAAGAGCTGAGATTTCGCCATGAAGCGGACCTTCCGGCGCAGGTAGACGGCGACGAAGAAGTGGTCCATCTGGCTGAAGTGATTGGGGGCGAGAACCAGCGGGCCCTCGCGGGGCACGTTCCCGAGGCCGATCGCGCGGACCCGGTAGATCAGGATCGTCGGGATCGTGAGGATCGCCCGGACCAGGTTGTAGGTCCAGCCGACCCCCTTGCGCGCGGCGTCGTGGAACTGGGTGAAGTACTCCGCCGGGCGGGGGTCCTTGTAGACCTGTGGCTTCATCTCGGCCATGGGGGGAGAGCGGCAAAGCGCACGCCGCGTCCCTGCCTACCCGGGGCTGACCTCGCGGTTACGCCCAACCGCGCGAGCGCTCCACCGCCCGCCGCCAGTCGGCCAGCAGCGCCTGCCGCCGCCCCGCCTCCATTCGCGGCTCGTAGCGGTCCGCCTCGCGCCACATCCGCGCGACTCGCTCTCCCGTCCAGACCCCGGTCGCGATGCCGGCCAGATAGGCGGCGCCGAGCGCCGTCGTCTCGGCGATCTCCGGGACCGAGACCGGCACGCCGAGCACGTCTGCCTGGAACTGCATCAGCCAGCGGTTGACGGTGGCGCCGCCATCGGCCCGCAGCAACTCCAGCCGCGCCCCGGCGGCCGCCTCCTGCGCGCGGACCGCGTCCGCGGTCTGGTAGGCGATCGCCTCCAGGGCCGCGCGCGCGAGGTGGGCGCGACCGCTGCCACGGGTGAGGCCGACGATCGTTCCGCGCGCGTAGGGGTCCCAGTGCGGCGACCCGAGGCCGGTCAGGGCGGGGACGAAATAGACGCCGTCGTTGCCCTCCAGCGAGGCCGCCAGCGACTCGGCCTCCCCCGCCTCATCGATGATCCCGAGCCCGTCGCGCAGCCACTGCACGGCGGCGCCGGTGACGAAGATCGAGGCCTCGAGCGCGTACGCCGCATCGTCGCCGAAACTGCAGGCCACGGTCGTGAGGAGGCCATCGGGGGCCTGAGGCGGCTCCGAACCGGTGTGGAGGAGGACGAAGCTGCCGGTCCCGTAGGTGTTCTTGGCCATCCCGGCGCGGTGGCATGCCTGACCGAAGAGGGCGGCCTGCTGATCGCCGGCCACGCCCGCCACCGGCACCTCCCCGCCGAACTCGGTAGTGGTGCCAAAGACGTGGGCGGAGGGGCACGGCGCGGGCAGCCGCTCCGGGTCCACCCCGAGCAGGCCGCAGAGCTCGGCGTCCCAGGCAAGGCGACGGATGTCGAACAACATCGTCCGCGAGGCGTTCGTGTAGTCGGTGACGTGGCGGCCGGTGAGCTTGAAGAGAAGCCAGGAGTCGACCGTGCCGAAGACCGCCCGCTCCGCCCCCTCGACATTGGCGAGCAGCCACTCGATCTTGGTGGCGGAGAAATAGGGGTCGATGGTCAGCCCCGTCCGCTCGCGGACCAGCGCCTCGTGGCCGGCCTCGCGCAGCTCGCCGCAGCGCTCGGCGGTGCGGCGGTCCTGCCAGACCAGGCGCGGTGGACCGGCTCGCCGCTCTTGAGGTCCCAGGCGACGACGGTCTCGCGCTGGTTGGCGATCCCGACCGCGTCCAGCCGCGAGCCCTCGATCCCCGCCTCGGCGATCGCCTCGCGGGCGACCCGGCGCGTCACCTCCCAGATCTCGGCGGCGTCGTGCTCGACCCAACCCGGTCGCGGGAAGAACTGCTCGAACTCCGAGTAGGCGCGGCCGGCAATCGCTCCGGCCTCATCGAAGACGAGGCAGGTGGTCCCGGTCGTGCCCTGGTCGATCGCGAGGATCACAGCCAGGAGGCTATGCGCTCCCGACCGCCCCAGCCGGCGCGATCGGCCGGCCGGGCGCGCCCGCGGCTATACCCTCCCGCCGCAGCTCACCTTCAGCGCCGGCCGCTGGTCGGCGGTCTTGCCGTTCTGGCCGTCGATCTGCACGGTCGCCCTGCCGGGCCGCCCTCTGCAGAGGCTGGCGCTGTTTCTCAGCAGGCCCCGCTTGCCGCCTTTCATCGTCAGCACGAATTTGCTCACCGGGGCGTCCGGGATCCCTTCGAGGTTGTCCCGCAGGCCGCCCTTGACGCTGTCGATCCGGCCCGCGACTTCCAACTCGATCTGCCCGTGGAGGTCGGCGACGAGATCGGGCAGGGGGTTGTCAGAGCTGCGCAGGTAGACGGGTCCCTGTAAGGGCTGATCCAGCAGTGGGCTGAACGCCGTGGCATGACCGTAGATCGAGGCGGCAGGGCAGGCGTCGGCGGCGAACTGCGCCCGGGTGCAGATCGTCCTGATGTGGTTCTGAGCGAGGAACTCGGAATGGGGCAGGGCGACCGA
>Ga0307316_10000505_pt1 | contig 11799 bp, 14 predicted proteins | sample ER_DNA_356_FD_194504 | JGI IMG/M metagenome (GOLD analysis project Ga0307316, IMG submission 194504) | Bulk soil microbial communities from the East River watershed near Crested Butte, Colorado, United States - ER_DNA_356 | ecosystem: Environmental > Terrestrial > Soil > Floodplain | place... | reverse complement strand
AAAGTCGCCGGGCACGACCGCCTCGTCGATCCCGATCTGCCGCACGGCACGGGCCTCGATCTCCCGCCCTGCCTCGGTGTACGACATCCCGCCCTCGACGAGCTCCTTGTAGCCCAGCGCGAAGTAGTCGAACAGCTCGGCATCGGGGAGGACCCGCTGTATTCGGTCGGCCTCGAGGAAGCTCGTCAGGACGTACCGCTGCCCGTCGACCTCTGCGAACAGAAACGGGTCGCCGATCGCAAGCGGGATCTCGTGGCGCAGCGCGGCGGAACGCTCCGTATCGCCGTAGAGCAGCAGCCCGCGCATCACTATCGGCCCGAGGTTGGTCGCTCCACGCGGCGAAGCCTACGACAGGCCCCTCCGGGTGGAGCGGGCGTACAATTGGCGCGTGGATGTAGCGCAACCTCTGGTGAAGCCGAAGCTCCGAGGGGTCTTCCACGAGCTCGCCTTCTACGCCGCTGCGGCAGTCGGCGTGATCCTGATCGTCACCGCCGAGCCGGGACGCGCACGGACGGCCGGCGCGATCTTCGCGAGCTGCGTCGCCTTCTGCTTCGGCGCGAGCGCGATCTACCACCGGCCGACCTGGCAGCCGCGGGCCCGTTCCTGGTTCGCCCGGCTCGACCATGCCGGGGTCTACCTGCTCATTGCCGGGACCTACGCGCCGTTCGGCTTGATCGTGATGTCGAAGGGCTGGGCGGTCCCGGTGCTGGCGGTCGTCTGGGGCGGAGCGCTGCTGGCGATCATGCTGAAGCTGTTCTGGGTGCAGGCTCCGAAGTGGCTCTCGGCCGCGATCGGCCTCTCTCTGGGCTGGGTCGCGGCGGCTGCCTTCTCGCAGCTGCTGAAGCTGCCGATGACGGCGCTACTACTTGTAGCCACTGGTGGGCTGCTCTACACCGCTGGCGCGATCGTCTACGCGCGCCGGCGCCCGAACCCGTATCCGGCGGTGTTCGGGTACCACGAGCTCTTCCACGTGCTCACGATCGCAGCGGCCGCGTGCCAGTACGTCGCGGTCGCGTTCTATGTGCTGCCCCGTGCTTGAGAATCCGCGCCGTACCGTCGTGCGTAGTCCTCTCGAGATGCGCGAGAGGAGGAACGTGATGAAGCGAGGAGTGGTGATCGTCGCCTTCGGGCTGCTCTTGCTGGTCGCGGCCGGTTGCGGCAGCTCGAGCAAGTCCACCAGCGGCACGACAACCGAGAGCAGCGGCGGGGGCGGTGGACAGAAGAAGATCGCCGGCGTGAACGCGAACGACCACGGGGCGAAGGCCGTCGAGGACAGCGGCAAGAGCGAGGTCGAGCTCGACGACTACTACTTCGAGCCGACCGTGCTCGAGGGCAAGCCGGGCCAGAAGGTCAAGCTCGAGCTGAAGAACGAGGGCCAGGTCGACCACACCTTCACGGTCGACTCGGAGGGGATCGACCAGGACGTCCAGCCCGGTGACGAGGCCGAGGTCACGGTCACGATCCCGAAGTCGGGCGTCGTCTCCTTCTACTGCAAGTTCCACAAGTCGAGCGGCATGGCCGGCGCGCTCGCGGTCAAGGGCGGCAGCGGCGGCATGACCGGAACCGGGAACGGCGGCACCACCACCAGCAGCAACGACGGGTACTAACCGCCTGCTCGCGATGAGTTTTCGACGGTCGTCCCGTCTGTGCCTAGGATGGGCGTCGTGGAACGATCGACCCTCGCGCCAACCCCGGCCTTCGGCGAGCTGGAGCAACACCGCCGCGAGCTGACCGCGCACTGCTACCGCATGCTCGGCTCGCCGTTCGAGGCCGAGGACGCGGTGCAGGAGACGCTGCTCCGCGCCTGGACGAGCCTCGATCGGTTCGAGGGCCGCTCTGCGCTCCGCTCCTGGCTCTACCGCATCGCGACGAACGTCTGCCTCGACATGCTCGAGGGGCGCGAGCGGCGTGCCCGGCCGATGGATCTGGGCCCGGCCGGCGAGCCGATCGTCGAGAACCTGCGCACGCCCGAAGTGCCCTGGCTGCAGCCGGTACCGGACTCGCTCGTGGCGGACCCTGCCGACGCCGTCGCCGAGCGCGACACGATTCGCCTCGCCTTCGTCGCCGCCCTGCAGCACCTGCCGCCGAGGCAGCGCGCGGTGCTGATCCTCTGCGAGGTGCTGCGCTGGAAGGCGGCCGAGGTCGCCGAGCTGCTCGAGACGAGCGTCGCTTCCGTGAACAGCGCCCTCCAGCGGGCGCGCGTGACGCTCGAGGCGACCGACCTGAGCCCGGAGACGTCGTTCGAGGAGCCCGACCGCGAGTTGCTCGACCGCTACGTCCAGGCCTTCGAGGCCTACGACCTCGAGGCGCTCACCTCGCTCATCCACGAGGACGCGACGCAGTCGATGCCGCCCTTCGACCTCTGGCTGAGCGGGCGCGACGACATCTTCACGTGGTGGTTCGGTCCCGGGATCGGCTGCAAGGACTCGCGGGTCATCCCGACCGTCGCGGCGAACGGCTCGCCCGCGTTCGGCCAGTACAAGCCGAGCGAGAGCGGTGAGGGCCACGAGCCCTGGGCGCTTCAGGTGCTCGAGTTCTCAGGCGGGGGGATCGCCGAGCTCACGTTCTTCCTCGACACCGCGACGCTGTTCCCGCTCTTCGGCCTGCCGCTCCGGCTCGACTCGTAGTACCTCGCCGAGCCCGGTGAACGCGATCAGGCAGCGCAGCTCGGCCGATGCATGGCGCAGGCGTAGCTCGACGCCGGCTCTGCAGGCCGCGAGCTGGAGCCGCGCGAGGGCGTCCAGCGCAGCCGCGTCGGCAGGCAGCGCGCGGACGTCGCAGGACAGTCGCTGCATCGTGGAAGACAAGACGGTCTCGCGTGTAGAAAGTCATCGCCTGGCCGATGAGTTTTGTGAGAGCGGGAAGTCCTACTAGCGTGAAATCGTTCGAAAGGAGCCGATGAGCCTCGACCGCCGCTCCAGCTGGCTTGCCCTCTACGTCCTCTGCCTTGGGGACCTGATGATCGTGCTCGACGCGACGATCGTGAACGTCGCGCTGCCCTCGATCCGCGCCGACCTCGGCTTCACCGAGGAATCGCTCGCGTGGGTCGTGAACGCCTACCTGCTGACCTTCGGCGGCTTCCTGCTGCTCGGCGGCAGGCTCGGCGACCTGTTCGGGCACCGGCGGTTCTTCCTCGGCGGGATCGCGCTCTTCACGCTCGCCTCGCTCGCCTGCGGCCTCTCGACCTCGCAGGGCTTCCTCATCGCTGCCCGCGCCGTCCAGGGCCTCGGTGGCGCCGTCGTCTCGGCGGTGGCGCTCTCGCTGCTGATGCTGCTCTTCCAGGAGCCGGCCGAGCGGACGAAGGCGATGGGCTTCTTCGGCTTCGTGATGGCCGGCGGCGGCAGCATCGGCGTGCTGCTCGGCGGCGTCCTCACCGACGTGCTCAGCTGGCACTGGATCTTCCTCGTCAACATCCCCGTCGGCGTCCTGGTCTTCTCGCTCTCCCTGCCGCTGCTGCCGGCCGACCGAGCCCCGGCCGAGAGCCGCGGCCGCGTCGACGTAGCGGGCGCGGTGACGGTGACCGCGGCGCTGATGCTGGCCGTGTACGCGATCGTAAACGGCAACGACCAGGGCTGGCTGTCGGCGCAGACTCTCGGGATGCTTGCCGCGGCGCTGGTCATCTTCGGCGCCTTCCTTGCGATCGAATCGCGCGTCGACGCGCCGCTCGTGCCGCTTCGCCTCTTCAAGCGCAGGAACCTCTCCGTCGCGAACGGTGTGGGGGTTCTCTGGGCGGCCGCCATGTTCGCATGGTTCTTCTTCGCGGCCCAATTTCTGGGCCTCGTGCTCGGCTACGACCCGCTCCACGTCGGGCTTGCGTTCCTGCCCGCGAACATCATCATGGGCGCCTTCTCGCTGGGTCTCTCGGCGCGCCTCGTAATGCGCTACGGAACGCGGATCCCGATCGGCATCGGCATGGGCCTCGTCACGCTGGGCCTGTTGCTCTTCGCGCGCGCTCCCGTTGACGCGAGCTTCTGGTTCGACGTGCTGCCCGCGATGATCGTGCTCGGGGTTGGCGTCGGGATGGCGATGAACCCGGTGCTGATCGCTGCGATGAGTGATGTCGAGCCGAGCGAGTCCGGGCTCGCGTCCGGAATCGTGAACACGGGCTTCATGATGGGCGGAGCGCTGGGCCTCGCCGTCCTGGCGAGCCTCGCGGCCTGGAAGACGGGCGGCGAGACGGCTGCAAGCTCTCTGAACGCCGGGTACCAGCTCGCGTTCGGCATCGGCGCCGTGTTCTCGGCGCTCGCGGCCGGGCTTGCGGTGGCGCTGCTGCGCGACCGGCCGATGCAGGCTCACGACGAGCCGGCTCCGGCGCTCGCGGTCGCCGAAACCGACTGACCTCGCCGGGGGTATAGCCTCCCGGCGTGCGTTCGCTGGTCAAGGAGAAGCGCGAGGTTGCGAAGGGGACGCTGCTCGTCGTCTTCGACCTCCAGGGCGAGGAGGTCGACTTCCGCCCCGGCCAGTACTTCTGGGTCGAGCTACCGGACCGGGGGTACGAGGACGAGAAGGGGCTGCGGCGCCACATCTCCGTCGTCACCTCGCCGACCGAGCGCGGGGTGCTCGGTCTGTGCACGCGACTGCGCGACACCGCCTTCAAGAAGACGCTCGCAGAGCTCGAGCTCGGCGACGAGGTCGAGGTCGAGGAGCCGAAGGGTGACTACCGCCTGCCCGAGGACACGAGCAGTCACTACGTGTTCGTCGCGGGCGGGATCGGGATCACGGTCTTCCACTCGATGCTGCGCTGGATCGCCGACACCGGCGCGCCGTACCGCGTGACGCTCGTCTACTCGAACCGCGATCGCGAGTCGACCGCCTTCCTCGACGAGTTGCAGGAGCTCGAGCGGACGCTGCCCGACTTCCGGCTCGTCACGATCATGACCGACGACTCCGGCTGGGACGGCGAGAGCAGGCGGATCGACGCCGACGTGCTCCGCGACCACCTCGGGGAGCTCGGGGACTCCACGTACCTCGTGGCGGGGCCGCCGGCGATGGTCGAGGCGGTCGCGGGCCAACTCTCGGAGGCGGGCGTGCCCGACGAGCAGGTCCTGCCGAGCCGCTTCAGCGGCTACTAGACAGCCGCGAGAATCGAACTACCGTTTGGGCGATGGCATCGCGCCTCGTGCTCGTGATCGCAGCTGCGCTGATGCTGTGCGCCTCGGCTGCCGAGGCTGCCCCGTGGAAGCGCGTCACTACCTCGGACGGGAGCAATAGCGATCAGGTCGGCTTGGCGCGCACTCCGAACGGCGCTCTCCAGGTCGTGTGGCACCACCGCACGGGGCCGAGCAGTGAGGACCTACTCCGCACTCAGATCACGGCCGCCGGAGCGGTCGGGGCGACGACCCGTGTCCTGACCGGTTGGGTGGGAGTTCAGAATGCGGCGGTCGTCGTCGGCTCGGAGTCGCACTACGGACCTGGGCTCTGGGTCTTCTTCGGGGGCCAGCGGAGCACGGACACGAGTGACCCCTTCATCGGCCTGAACACGGCCTTTCTGTGGGCTCAGGGTGGTGGCTACACGCTTGCCCTGCTCGGGAAGATCGCGTCGGGAGGCCAGGCGTACGGCAGCCCGGTCGCCGCCACGGTGCTGGTCGACGGCACGCTCCTCCAGGCCTGGGCCGGCACGCTCGGAACCTGGGTGCACTCCGGGCTGAACGCGGCGACCCAGCTGTTCAACTACCAGACGCCGCTCGGGAACTACGGCTACGACGTCGGCATGGTCGGCGGCTCGAAGGGCACGATGGCGTGGTACTCGAACGCCACGGGGCACCTCGGCGTGTACGCGCAATCCGTCAACTCGAACGGGTCGCCGGGCGGAGCGCTGATGCGGATGCCGGGCACGGGCAACATGCGCGTCGGGATGATCGGGCGGACGCCGATCGCGGTCGCCCAGCACCCCGTCAGACCCGGGTTGAAGATCTCGCGCGAATATGTCGCCTACGCAACCGGCTACCCGGCCCTGAACGCCATCCGGCTCTGGCGCGTCGGCGCTTCCTCCTCCCGCGTGCTCGCCAGGACGAAGCGGACCGGGAACACGACGGCGACGCTCGCCACGGACTCGAACGGCCGGATCTGGGTCGCGTGGACGAACATGGTGGGCAGCGTTCCGCACGTGTTCGCGCGTCGCTCGAACCGCACGGGCTCGATCTTCGGCGCGGTCGTCGACGCCGGCCGTCCCCCCGGGACGCCGAGCATCTACCGGCTTGACGCGAACGCGACGACCGCCGCCCTCGACCTGTTTGCGAACGCAGGGGTCGGTCTCACGGCTTCGACTGCGACCTCGTACCGGCGCACGCTGCCCGGCCTGACGCTCGGGGCCGCCCCGCGGCCTCTCCCGCGCGGAAAGGCGACCGACGTCGTCTTCCGGGTCCTCGACGCGGGCGACCCGGTCGCGGGTGCAACGGTCAAGGCCGCCGGTCGGTCCGGGCTCACGAACGCCTCGGGGAAGGTCACGCTGAGGATTCCGGCCCGCACGCGCGCACTGCAGGCCTCGGCGAGGGCGCCCCGGTACGTCGGGGCCGCGATCACGCTTCGCGTCCGCAGGCGCTAGTCAGCCGGCGCGCCGCAGATCGGCGGCCGTGCCGATCGCGATCAACGGGGACGACGCGGGGCGCAGCCAGCGCAGCGTCGCCCGGAGCTGGGCGAGCGGCAGGCTCACGCAGCCGAGGGTCGGCCGGCCCGTGCTCGCGTGGAGGAAGATGCCCGACCCGCGGCCCGGGACGACGGGGTCGGCGTTGTAGCGGATGAAGGCGAAGTGGCGGTACGCGGTCGGCGAGCGAGAGAGGTCCTCGCTCGTGATCCGGAACGGCGGCTTCGAGCCGCAGCGGACGTGGCGGAAGCGGTTGTAGTAGGGCGAGCTCGGATCCTCCACCCACCAGTCGCCGCAGACGATCCGGCGGTAGCGGTAGCGGACGCCAGGGCTCGGCGCGATCCCGTACATCACTCGGCCGATCCCGAACACGCCGGTCGGAGTGCGACGGTCGCCCTCGCGCTTGGCCGGCGAGGTTCCGTTCTGGCCGAGCCACGCCGTCCACCGCGCGCTCGCCGCTCGCCAGCAGCCGCCATTCTTGCGCCAGAGGCGAAGCGTTCCTTGCGTCGAGGTGCGGCGAGCCGCCACTGCCGTGATCAGCTGCGTTGCGTTGCCGGTCTCGAGCGCGTTCGGGAGGAACGGCGCACAGGCGGTCGCGCGATCGCCGCGGGCGGAGGCCGAGGCCGCGACGGCGAGCACGGCGAGGGGGACGGCGAACCACCGCATCGACCTGCAGACTACGGGGGATGGTTGCGCTCCTGTTCGTCTCGCTCGCGCTTCCGGCGCCGCCCTTCGCACACTCCGTCTCGCGGGTGAGCGCGGCTCAGCTGCCGCACTCGTGGCACCGCGGCTGTCCCGTCGCGCCGGCGCAACTGCGTCGCCTGCGGCTCCGGTACTGGGGCTTCGACCGGCAGGCCCACTTGGGCACGCTGGTTGTGAACGCCCGAGCGGTGACGCCGCTGGTGCGGGTCTTCGCCCGGCTCTACTCGGCCCGCTTCCCGATCAGGCGGATGCGGCCGATCGATGCGTACGGCGGCAGCGACGAGCGTTCGCTGAACGCCGACAACACGACCGCCTTCAACTGCCGCCGTGCCGTCGCGTCCGGGCCGAAGCGCTGGTCGGTCCACGCCTACGGCCTGGCGATCGACGTCAACCCGGTCGAGAACCCGTACCTCGAGGGCGGCCGCGTCCACCCGCGAGCCGGACGTGCCTACCTCAACCGCTCTCGGATACGGCGAGGGATGGCCGTACGCGGGCGTTTGCTGGTTCGTTCCTTTGCCTCTGTCGGCTGGCGCTGGGGCGGCCGCTGGACCGGGACTCCGGACTACCAGCACTTCTCGGCCACCGGTGGCTGACGGCTCCTAGACTGCTCCCATGACGGAGCTGCAAGTGGATCCGGGCGGCACCCTCGACGCGCCGACGGTGGACGAAGATGGCCGTAAGCGCGGACGGATCGACGGCGTCGTCAGCGCGCGCCTGAACCCGCACGTCGACCACCGCGGCTCGCTGTACGAGATCGTCAACTTCGACCACCCCTTCTGGGAAGAGGCGGTCGTTTACGCGTACGCGGTCACGATCCGCCCGGGGCGGATCAAGGGCTGGGGGATGCACAAGGTCCAGAGCGACCGGTACCTGGTTGTGCACGGCTCGGTGCGCGTGGCGCTCTACGACGGCCGTGCCGGATCGGCCACCCAGGGCCTCGTCGAGGAGCACTACCTGACGGATGCGCTGCCGACGCTGCTGCTGATCCCGCCCGGTGTCTGGCACGCCGACCAGAACTGGGGCGACGACGATGCGCTGATCCTCAACTTCCCGACGCAGCCGTACGACCGCGAGTCGCCCGACAAGTACCGGATCGACCCGCACTCCGGCGAGATCCCGTTCGACTGGTCGCTGCCGGACGGTTAGTCCACACGTGGCGCGACTGCGAGGCCCCGCAGGAGCCGGGCGGCGATCCCACGCAGCGTCTCCTCGCCGTAGGGGTGGCTGCCGTCGAGGTGCGTGAGGACGGCGACGGAGACGCGCTCGTCGCCGCGGATCAGGAGCGCGACCTGGTGGTCGACCCAGCCGGTGCCCGAGCCCCAGCCTCCCTTGAAGTAGAGCCGCCAGCCGGAGGGCCGGACCCGCGCGATCCCCCAGCGTTGCGCGGGCGTGATCGTCCGCAGCAGTCGCATCGCGTAGGCGCGGTGGAGCTGCGGGACATACGAGTCGATGTGGAGGAAGTAGCGCGCCTGGTCGGCGGCGTCGATGCGGGTCAGGCCCCAGATACCGGCGACGGGCGTGAAGCGGCGCATGTGCGCCCGGCGCGCCAAGGCACGGAGGCGTCCGGTCCCGACGATCGCGAGGGCCCGGCCCGCGGCCGCGTTGTCGGAGCGGCGGATCATCGGAGCCAGCAGGGCCCTGTCGCCGGGGCCGAGCGGGCGGGCGCGCACCGAAGGCAGGTTCAGGTAGGCGACGAGCAGCATCGCCTTCAAGACGCTCGCCGACGGGAAGGTGCGCGTCGCATGCCAGGCCCAGGAGCGAGTCTCGGTGCGGACGGCGAAGGCGATCACGCCGCGCCGGTGCGATGCGTAGGCCGCGGCCGCACCGACCGCCGGCTGCCACGACGGGGGTGCACTCGCGGCAGGCGCGCTCGTAGCGACCGCGAGCACGAGCAGCGCCGCGACGCGCTTCATTCCGCGAGAGCTCCGAGGACGAGGCCGAAGAGGAGGTGCCGCCAGGTCGCCTGCAGGAAGGCGCGCTCGTTCGTGAGCAGCGGCGGTACGCCCGACTCCCCGCGCGCCGGGTGCTTGCGGTCGACCACGGCGCAGAGCGGGTAGAGCGCCAGGTGCTCGGTCAGTGCCATCGCAACCGCGAGGCGGCGAGGGCGGATCGGCAGCCGCCGGCGGAGCTCTTCGAAGACGAGACCGAAGACAGCACCGTTGACGGCGTGTGCGGCGAAACCGGCGAGCCGCCAGCGTGGGCCGCGGGTCACGGCCTTGCCGAGGACCGCGATGTCGGAGTAGTCACACCGGAGCACGCGCTGGTCGAGGGGCTCGGCGAGGCCCCAGACTGTCGCAGCGGTCGCGCCCGCCGTGGCCGAGCGGACACGCGAGCCGACGGTCACCGCGAAGGTATGCCCGGCCTCGTGGGCCTCAATCGTCGAGCTCGCGCAGGAAGGTACCGCCTCCGATCAGGCGCTCCATGGCCTGGCCGGCCGCTTCGCGGAGCGCGCGGTCGGAGGTGACGAGCCACGCGCCTGGGTACTTCGGCGCCTCCCGGATCAGCCAGTCGTCGGCGCTTTCGCCGCCCGTGCCGATCAGCGCCGTTCGCTCGTCCACGCGCTCGGTGCCGACGAGGCCGCCCTGCGCGTGGCCGTCGAAGACGAGCACGACCTCGTGCTCGTTCTGCTCGGCCCAGGCCTGAACGAGCTCGACGAGCTCCTCGTCGGAGAGGTTCGGCCAGCGGGAGCGCTGCACATTGCGGCCGTCGATCAGAACCGTGGTCACGAATCGAGCGCCCCGCGCAGCGAGGCAACGTACTTCTCGAGAGCCGCCGGCCCCTCCTCGGCGACCTCGACCGCGCGTGTGCCGACCACGACTCCGTCCGCGAGCTCGGCGGCGGCGCGGGCCTGGTCCGGCGTCGAGATCCCGAAGCCCGCGTAGAGCGGGAGGTCGGTCCGCTCGCGGGCCCGGGCGACGAGCCCGGCGAGGGCGGGGGAGAGCTCGGAGCGTGCGCCGGTCGTTCCGGTGAGCGTGACCAGGTAGAGCCAGCCTTCGGTGCTGGCAGCCGCCACGGCGAGCCGTTCGTCGGTCGAGGTGGGGGCGACGAGCTGGACGCGCCGCACCTCTGGTCGCTCGGCCGCCGGAAGATCGGCGACGATCAGGCTCGTCGCGCCGGCGGAGCGCGCGTCGGAGCCGAACCGCTCCCAGCCGTAGGCCTCGAGCAGCGAGGAATAGGTCATTGGGACAAGCGGCGTGTCGGGGAGCCGCTCGCGCGTGGCGGCGAGGCACTCGAGGCAGGGCCCGGTGCGCATCCCCTGGCCGAGCGCCCGCTCGGCCGCCCGGCGGATGACCGGCCCGTCGGCGAGCGGGTCAGAGAAGGGAAACCCGAGCTCGACGAGGTCGGCACCACCCTGGACCGCCGCTTCGGCCAGCGCCGGCGCTTCCGGGCCACACATCAGGTAGACGGCCAGCGCCTTGGGACGAACCGCCACAGTCTCGCCACGACCCCGTGACACATCCGCGCGCGTTTCCTCGCTACCTTGATTTCCCCCGGGTGGGAGGGGGTTAGGGATGGGTCCCGCCGCGGCCTCCTGCTCGCTCACCGCGCGGAGACCTCGGCCAGGTCCTTGTCGCCCCGGCCGGAGAGGCAGACGAGCACCAGCTCCTCTTCGAGCTCCGCCACGCGCGCGAGGGCGTGGGACGGCTCCAGCGCCGGGAGGATGCCCTCGGTGCGGGCGAGCCGGCGGAAGGCATCGAGCGCCTCCTCGTCCGTCGCTCCGACGTACTCGGCGCGTCCGCTGTCGCGTAGGAACGCGTGCTCGGGGCCGACGCCCGGGTAGTCGAGCCCGGCGGAGATCGACTCCGCGTCGAGCACCTGCCCGTCCTCGTCTGCGAGCACGGACGAGCGGGAGCCGTGCAACACCGCGGGCCGCCCCGAACCGAGGCTGGCCGCGCCGCCGGCCTCGACCCCGACCAGGCGAACCTCCGCGTCGTCCACGAGCCCGGCGAAGAGCCCGATCGCGTTCGAGCCGCCGCCGACGCACGCCAGCGCGACCTCGGGGAGGCGCCCTTCGGCCGCGAGCATCTGCTCCCGCGCCTCGCGGCCGATCACCGACTGCAGCTCCCGCACGATCTCCGGGTACGGCGACGGGCCGACGCACGAGCCGATCAGGTAGTGAGTGTCCTCGACGTTCGTGATCCAGTCGCGGATCGCCTCGCTCGTCGCCTCCTTCAGCGTCCGCGTGCCGAACTCGACCGGCCGCACCTCCGCGCCGAGGAGCGCCATCCGCTCGAGGTTCGGTCGCTGGCGACGCATGTCCTCGGAGCCCATGTAGACGACGCAGTCGAGCCCGAAGCGCGCGCAGACAGTCGCGGTCGCGACGCCGTGCTGGCCGGCACCGGTCTCGGCAACGATGCGCCGCTTGCCCAGCCGCAGCGCGAGCAGCGCCTGGCCGAGGGCGTTGTTCAGCTTGTGCGCGCCGGTATGAAGGAGGTCCTCGCGCTTGAGGTAGAGCCGCTTGCCCGGCGCGAACCGCTCGGCGAGGGTGAGGGGCGTGGGGCGCCCGCCGTAGC
>Ga0307316_10000501_pt1 | contig 11843 bp, 11 predicted proteins | sample ER_DNA_356_FD_194504 | JGI IMG/M metagenome (GOLD analysis project Ga0307316, IMG submission 194504) | Bulk soil microbial communities from the East River watershed near Crested Butte, Colorado, United States - ER_DNA_356 | ecosystem: Environmental > Terrestrial > Soil > Floodplain | place... | reverse complement strand
GCGATAGGCGCCCAACCCGACCAGGCTCGGCCTTGAACCGCGACCTCACCGGAGGTCACGATCCGCCTCCGGGACATAAAATCTGGGAAGCCGGGTGGAATCAGGAGGGCTCGCGGTTCGATCCGGGTCAGCGGAATTCCGGGGTCGTTGGAAGAGTCACGCAATCGGTACGCCTGCATTTGGAACCCATCAAATGGCTCGGACACGACCGTAATCCGGCGCAACCACTTGACATGGGCCATGCCGTACCAGCCGGGAACGATCAAGCGAAGCGGGGCCCCGTGCTGCGGAGGAAGCGGCGCACCGTTCATCTCGTACGCGAGCATGACGCCCTCAGCCATCGCCTCCGCTATTGGCAGGGCCCGTTGATAATCCTGCTCGACGCCCCGCTCGATGCCATGATCAGCGCCGGTGAACACGACCTCGACGGCGCCGTCGGCAATTCCGGCCTCCTGCAACAAGCTCGCCAAAGGCGTTCCGGTCCAGCGGGCCGTACCGACCGCCTCCGCCAGCCAGGGTTGGCTAACAGGACGGGGCAACAGCTGCGCCCGACCATTGCCAGCGCATTCGAGTGTGACGACTGATGAGATCGGCGGCAGGCCGCGTAGCGCGTCAAGATCCAGCGACAACGACCTGTCGACGAGGCCGTCGATGACCAGTTCAAAGGTGCCGGGATTTATCGCTGGTATGTCGTAGTGAATGAGCAGGTAATGCAGTCCCGGCGGTGTGATGTCCCAGTGCAGTGACTCGAGCGGCATTCCGTGGTTGCGAGCGGCCAACTGGAGTTCGTCGGAGGATATGCCCTCCTCAGGATTCGCAACCCGGGCAGGCGAACTGAAGCCCTCAAGATCAATGGTCACCGGTGGGTCCTTTCGGCTCTCTCACTGTAACCCGCCGGTTTGACCCGCTGCCCGGGCTGACTCCCGTTCAGACTCGCCACTGCCTAAGCAGTGGCGGCTGCCTCCAGCTCCGCGATCACGATCTTCTTCATCTGAAACAGCGCCTGGCTGACACGCTCGGCGCGCGTCGGATCACTGTTGGAGAACAGTTCCTCCAGACGGGTCGGGACAACCTGCCAGGAAACGCCGAATCTGTCCTTGAGCCAGCCGCACATCGACTCCTCGCCACCGCCTTCGGTGAGGGCAGTCCAATAGTGATCAATTTCAGCCTGGTCCGCGCATGGCACCTGGAACGAGATCGACTCGTTGAAGCGGAACTCCGGGCCGCCGTTGAGTGCGACGAACTTGCTGCCATTCACGACGAAGTCGACCGTCATCGTCTGACCAGCCCGCTCCCCCACGGCGTACGGGGTCACCGCACTTACGCTGGAGTTCGGAAAGATGCCCGCATAGAACTTTGCGGCCTCCTCGCCCTCGGTGTCGAACCACAGACATGTGGTAAATGCGTCCATCACTCACTCCTCATCGCTTGATCGATTGGCGACTACCTGAAATCGCCCTCACCCACTAGACCTCGCTAGCAGACCAAAATCATCGCCCATGATGGCCACACCACGGACTAGGTTGAGGAAATGAAGATCAGCTTCGGGGTGTTCTTGGGCCCGAACTCTGGTTGCCCGGGTCGATCCGCTCCGGGGAGAAAACCAGCCAGAAATCTTTCCTGCCTGCATTCCGCCGACCTCCAGAATCGGCCGAATCTCCTCATCGGTGGTTCCGGATAGGTCGAGGACTCCAAGATCACCAAGGTGAGCCACATGGTCACCAGGCGGCCAACTCGACTGGTGGGTCAAAGAGCGGCAGGAGTGGTTGGGGGCGCGTGCAAAGAACAGACGGACGTCAGAGTGGATCAGAGCTGCCGATCTTCGCCCAGCAAAAGAAGGCGGATAGCTGCGTGACAGCAGCCGCCCGGCCGTCGACACTTGGAACCCGGATCTACGCAACAATGCACCGTGACCTTTCATCTCAGCCGCAACTGGGCCGATTGGATCCTCTTCATCACCCAGGTCGTAACTCTGATCGTCACCGTGACTGCGATTGTCCTGGCCGCCCCCGCGCAAAGGCGATCGGCTCTTCCGCACAACACTCTCCGCGGCTGATAATCGGCCTCAGGAGGTACCACGCCATGGCAGAAGTTCAGAAGGGCCGCTTCACCGCGGACGTCGGCTCACTCGGGGACGAAGTGATCGTCTTCCTGATCGGGATGAGGATCAACAAGCCCTGGAAAGTCCGCGCATGGTGGCCGGTCTTCGTCGCGATGCCGAAGATGCTGAAACACCTTGCCCAACACCCTGACAAAGGGCTGCTGGGGTACGAGCAGGCATTCCTTCCGTCGCCAATGCTCGTGCAGTACTGGCGTTCGTTCGAAGACTTGGCCCGCTTTGCGCGGGACCGCGACGACCCCCACCTCGAGCCGTGGCGGCAGTTCAACAAGCGCATTGGCGGCTCCGGCGACGTCGGAATATGGCACGAGACCTATCGCGTCAGGACTGCGAACATCGAGACGATCTACGGCAACATGCCGCCCTACGGATTGGCTGCGGCTACAGCCGCGGTCCCGATTAGGCGGGGGCGCGACTCGGCAGCTGCTCGGATCGGAGCCACCAACACCGACGATCCAGCGCTGCCGGCGTACTGACTCAGCCCGACCAGCTCCCAGGCATAGTTCTGGGAGATGATTGGCTCACGGTGCCTCCTTGGGGCATCCAGGCCCTGGGGAGCGCCGATTACGCGAACCAGGGCCGCCACTCGTAACGAGCGGCGCCTGAAGCTTGGCTCGGTTTGGTGCAGCGCGTCAATACGTGAGGGGGTGCCACACGCCGACTATCACCTTCGTACAAGGCGACATCACCGAGCAAGACGTCGATGCCATCGTCAATGCAGCCAACCACTCGCTACTGGGCGGCGGCGGAGTCGACGGGGCGATTCATCGCAAAGGCGGACCTGCGATTTTGGCTGAGTGCCAAAAGCTCCGGCAGGAGGAGTATCCCGACGGGCTACCGACCGGTCAGGCTGTCGCGACCACGGCCGGAAAGCTGAAGGCGCGCTGGGTGATCCATACGGTCGGACCGACCTACGCCCAATCCAAGGACAAGTCGCCGCTGCTCGCCGACTGCTTTCGCAATTCACTCGCTGTGGCCGACGAGCTCGGTGCTGCGACGGTGGCCTTTCCAGCCATCTCGACCGGCGTCTATCGCTGGCCGGTTGATGACGCCGCTCGGATAGCACTGGAAACCGTACGGACCGTGGACACACAGGCGGCTGAGGTCAGGTTCGTGCTCTTCGATCGGCGAGCGTACGACGCGTTCCGCGCTCAGGCAGCACCCGGGAAGGGGTAAGCCCGGGGATCGCCCTATTGCCGCATCGAGCGGCCAGTGCGAACCTGGACACGTGCGTACTCTGCTCAACATCATTTGGTTCGTCTTCAGTGGCTTCTGGCTCTGGCTCGCCTACATGCTGGCTGGAATCCTTTGCTGTCTGCTGATCATCACGATTCCCTGGGGCATTGCCTCGTTCCGGATGGCGAACTATGCCGCCTGGCCCTTCGGCCGCGAGCTGGTCGACAAGCCGAATTCAGGGATCTTCTCCTTCCTCGGCAACGTCATCTGGGTCGTTGTTGCCGGCTGGTGGCTGGCGTTGACGCACATCGCTACCGGAATCCTGCTCTGCGTCACGATCATCGGAATCCCGCTAGGGATTGCGAACTTCAAGCTGATCCCGGTTTCCCTGATGCCCTTAGGCAAGCAGATTGTCAGCAAGCCCGCGCGGTCAAGCCAATTTCCGGTAGCGCGCCCAGCAGCTAGCGGCGAGCCTTTTCAAACGCTGTAATCGCCTGAACAAGATCGTCTCGGGTGTGCGCGGCGGATATCTGAGTCCTGATCCGAGCCTTTCCTCTTGGTACCACGGGGAACGAGAACGCCCGTACGTAGATCCCCTCCGCTAGCAGCCGGTCCGCCATCGCGGCCGCCTCGACCGCGTCGCCGATCATGATTGGCACGATCGGATGATCAGATGCCGGAATGTCGAAGCCACGCCCAACCATTTCGGAGCGGAAGTACGCCGTGTTCTCGCGCAGCCGCTGCAGCAGCTCGCCGGATGTTTCGAGCAGATCCAGCATGGCAATACCCGCGGCCGCGATCGAAGGGGCCAGAGAGTTGGAGAACAGGTACGGTCGGGACCGCTGCCGCAGCATCTCCACAATCTCTTTGTGGGCGGCGGTATAGCCGCCGCTCGCCCCGCACAGCGCCTTGCCCAGCGTCCCTGTCACGATGTCGACCCGATCCTGCACTCCGAACAATTCCGGCGTACCTGCACCCGTTGGACCCATAAACCCCACGGCGTGGGAGTCGTCCACCATGACCAGTGCTGCATAGCGCTCGGCAAGCTCCACGATGGCGTCGAGCGGGGCAACATAGCCGTCCATGGAGAACACGCCGTCGGTGGCGACCAGCCGGTGCCGGGCGCCTTGTGCCTCCTGGAGTTTTGATTCGAGGTCAGCCATGTCTCTGTTGGCGTAACGCAAGCGAGTCGCTTTGCAGAGCCGCACCCCGTCGATGATGCTCGCGTGGTTCAGCTCGTCGGAGATGACGGCGTCCTCGGGTCCGAGCAGCGTCTCGAAGAGTCCACCATTCGCATCGAAGCAGGAGGAGTACAAGATCGCGTCCTCGGTACCCAGAAAGCGTGCAAGGCGACCTTCCAGCTCCTTGTGGATCTCGGCGGTGCCGCAGATGAAACGGACTGATGCCATACCGAACCCCCAGCGATCCAGCGCCTGCTGAGCTGCGGCGATCATGGCTGGGTGATCAGCCAAACCGAGGTAGTTGTTGGCGCAGAAGTTGAGCAACCGCTGGTCCCCGACCTCGATCCGGGCCGACTGCGGCGTACTGATGACCGCCTCGGCCTTAAAGAGACCTTCGGTTCGTAGGGTGGCAAGATCATCAGCGAGTTGATCTCTGAGCGTGGCATACATGATCAGTTCCTATCCTTCCCAGCTCATGATCACCTTTCCTCCTTGACCGGAGCGCGCGGCCGCGAAGGCTTTTTCGTAATCGGTGTAGTGGAACCGATCAGTGATCACTCCAGAGATATCGAGTCCGCTTTCGAGCAGCACCGACATCTCATACCAGGTTTCAAACATCTCACGGCCGTAGATGCCCTTGATGGTCAGCATCTTCAGCACGATCGCGGCGACATCGACACTGATTTCCGACGAGGGTATGCCGAGCACGGCGATTCGGCCGCCGTGGGTCATCTGGGTGATCATGTCGCGCAGCGCCGCCGAGCTGCCGGACATTTCGAGCCCGACATCGAACCCCTCACGCATACCGAGCTCATGCTGAGCGTCCGCAACGTCGCTGCGGTCGATGTTGACTGCCCGGGTGACGCCTAGTTCGCGAGCCAGAGCCAGCCGCTCGTCGCTGTGATCGGTGATCACCACATGTCGTGCGCCCGCGTACCTGCTCACCATCGCCGCCATGATGCCGATCGGTCCGGCTCCAGTGACCAGGACGTCCTCGCCGAGCATCGGAAACGCTAGCGCGGTGTGTACTGCGTTGCCGAACGGGTCAAAGATCGCGGCGACCGCAGGATCGATCGGATCGCGCTGCACCCAGGCGTTGGCGGCCGGGAACGCCACATACTCGGCGAACGCACCGTCGCGATGGACGCCGATACCTCGGGTGTGAATGCAGAGATGGCGCCTTCCGGCGCGGCAGTTGCGACACCTTCCACACACCAGGTGGCCCTCACCGCTTACCAGATCGCCAACCGCAACATCGCTGACGCCCGAACCGATCTCGACCACTTCCCCGCAGAACTCATGGCCCACGGTTACGGGTGGTTGGAGAGTCTTCCGGGCCCACTCGTCCCCGGACTCGATGTGCAGATCGGTGCCGCAGATGCCCGTCGCTTTGACTCTGACGAGCACATCGCCCGGTTCGACGGCGGGTACCGGGACATCCACCAACTCAAGGCCTGGCCCGGGTTTGATTTTCCGCAACGCCCGCACATGAGTCACTTTTGCACACCATGCCAGCGGCCTCGTGTGCCCTAAGCCCGTCGAAGCACCCTTGCCGCGTTGGGCGGTCCAAAGACGGAAAAGACGTGTTCGATCGGCTTTCCGGACACGTGTTTGCCATCTGAAGACGGGAAATGTGGCTGAACGGTCCCCGAAGAGTGATGAGCGAGTCGGCTCCAGCGCCATGCGCAACCCCGATCAAATGGGTGAAGCTCCGGTCAAGTATGAGTTGACCGGAGCTTCGTAGCCACTTGCGAACCGAAGTTCGCGGTGTGGCGTAGAACAGTTATATGCCCCCTGGAACACCTTGGCAAGAGGCTGAACTGTCTTTTTTTCGTCACTGGCGTGTCATGGGGAATTAATGGCGTGTCGGGATAATTGAAGACCATTGAGGGCCCGGGGGCGTGTCGCTGCGAGGTTCACCTCAGGCCAGGCAGCAGACTGAGAGTGCCCTGTCCGGGCCCTGCCGGGTATGAGCCGGCAGGGCTCATACGCTTTCTCCCGCTGCCAGAGGCAGACTGGAATCATGCCGGTCAGTGTTTTTGATTTGTTCAGCATCGGCATTGGCCCATCCAGTTCTCACACCGTTGGTCCGATGCGTGCTGCGAGGCGCTTTGTCGCTGCATTGGACGGCGAAGGCCTGCTATCACGTACGACGCGGGTCCGATCAGAGTTGTTCGGCTCACTAGGCGCGACGGGACACGGACACGGCAGCTACAACGCCGTGCTCTGGGGCCTGGAGGGACAAGATCCCGAAACCGTCGACACCACCAAGGGCCCGCTGCGCGCCGACGAGATCAAGCGAACCGGACAATTGCGGCTCAACGGGACGCGTTCAGTCGCCTTCGATGCGGAAGACGACCTGATTCTGCACCGTCGCCGGTCCCTACCGTTTCACCCCAACGGCATGACCTTCACCGCATACCGCGACGCCAAGCTGCTCACTGAACGGACCTACTACTCAATCGGCGGCGGATTCGTCTTGGACGACGATGATTCGGGGCATCCCCAACTACTGCCAGACCCGACGCCGGTTCCGTACCCGTTCCGCACCGGCACTGAACTGTTGGGTTTTTGTCGGGAGGAGCGTCTCGGCGTCAGCCAGGTGATGCTGGCGAATGAATGCGTACGGCGGCCGGAGGCCGAGGTGCGTGCCGGTCTGCTTAGGATCTGGTCGGTCATGGCCGAGTGTGTCCAGACCGGCTGCTCCACGGCCGGGGTGCTTCCGGGTGGCCTCAAGGTACGACGCCGAGCCGCCGATCTCTACCAGCGGCTGATCCGGAACGCTGGCGGAAGCGCGAACGATCCGTTGGCTGCCATGGATTGGGTGACGCTATGGGCGCTGGCGGTTAACGAGGAGAACGCTTCCGGTGGGCGTGTCGTGACCGCGCCGACCAACGGTGCCGCCGGAATCATTCCCGCCGTGCTGCATTACGCCATGACATTTGTGCCCCAAACCGACGACGACGCGATTGTGAACTTCCTGCTGGTTGCCGGGGCACTTGGCGCGATCTATCAACAGACTGCGTCGATCTCCGGCGCCGAAGTCGGCTGTCAGGGAGAGGTGGGAACGGCCTGTTCGATGGCGGCGGGTGCGCTGGCCGAGGTCCTCGGTGGGACGCCCGAGCAGGTAGAGAACGCAGCTGAGATTGGCATGGAACACCATCTGGGACTCACCTGCGATCCAGTGGGGGGACTGGTGCAAATTCCTTGTATCGAGAGGAATGCCGTCGGTTCGGTGAAAGCGATTACGGCCGCGCGGCTCGCGCTTCACGGAGATGGCCGCCACACCGTGAGCCTCGACAAGGTGATCAAGACGATGATGCAGACCGGTGCCGACATGAAGGTCAAATACAAAGAGACGGCCCGCGGCGGGCTGGCCGTCAACATTGTGGAGTGCTAGCGGTCGTCGGTCACGCTCAGCACCGGAGCAATGTGACAGGTCGGGCGGTTCAGCCTCTGCCCAGAAAGGCCTTGCTGCGCTACTGTTCTGACAGCGCGGGGTCTCTGTCTCCGAGCTGTGAATTTCCACTACGGATCGTCGGGCACGTACCTGCCCGTGGAAAGGAAGTGTGGCGTGGCCACCGTTTCATTCAAGGATGCGACCCGGGTTTATCCGGGAGCAGACACACCCTCCGTCGACAAACTCAATCTGGACATCGGCGACGGCGAATTCATGGTCTTGGTCGGACCATCCGGCTGCGGGAAGTCGACCTCCCTTCGGATGCTTGCGGGCCTGGAGGAGATCAACGCCGGGGCCATCTGGATCGGTGAGCGCGACGTCACCGACCTGCCGCCTAAGGATCGTGACATCGCCATGGTCTTCCAGAACTACGCCTTATACCCCCACATGACCGTGGGCGACAACATGGGCTTTGCTCTGAAAATGGCTGGAGTTCCCAAGACGGAGCGCCAGCAGCGCGTTCAAGAGGCCGCTCACTTGCTCGGCCTCGAGGACTTCCTCAACCGCAAGCCGAAGGCGCTCTCCGGCGGCCAGCGTCAGCGCGTCGCCATGGGCCGTGCCATCGTTCGCTCCCCGCAGGTCTTCTTGATGGACGAGCCGCTGTCGAACCTCGATGCCAAGCTCCGTGTCTCGACCCGCACCCAGATTGCGGCCCTGCAGACCCGACTCGGCGTCACTACCGTCTACGTGACCCACGACCAGGTCGAGGCCATGACGATGGGCGACCGCGTGGCGGTCATGAAGCTCGGCCTGCTACAGCAATGCGACACCCCACTCACCCTCTACGACTCGCCGCGCAACCTGTTCGTCGCCGGCTTCATCGGCTCGCCCGCGATGAACCTCATCGAGGGCAACGTGCAGGCCGACGGCGTGCATCTGGGTGACTACACGGTTCCGGTTCCGCGCGAAACCCTTGCCAAGGCACCAAACGAGAAGAACCTCGTGTTGGGAATCCGTCCGGAGAACTTCCGGGTTTCGGACGATCCCGAGAGCGGCGAGGGCATCCCGATCGATGTCGGGGTCGTCGAGGAGCTGGGCGCCGATGCATTTATCTACGGCACTCTGTCGGGTATCGCCGAGGATGAGTTGATCACCGCTCAGCAGATCGTCGCGCGGATCCACGCCAGCAGGCCGCCAGCCCGAGGCGAAAGCGTGCGACTGCTGGTGGATGAGACGCACGTGCATGTCTTCTCCAAGGAAACCGAGGATCGCATCTCTCCTGCAACGGAAAGCGTCTTCACCGACTGATCAGAACTGCCGGCCTCCTGCAAATCGCGCGGGAGGCCGGCAGTTTGCTGAGCTTCGCTAATCCGTCCGCACGGCGGCACGGGTCCAGTGATGACAGGATTGGACCATGCCCAGGTTCCTCGCGGCGCGGCCAAACACCGAGCTGATCACCCTTCCGTGGGGAACACCACTGGCCGACTGGCCCGAAGAAAATCTGGTCGCCCTGCCGCGTGGCATCTCTCGGCACGTCGTACGTTTCGTGCGGGTAGCCAAGGAGATCTATGCGTTCAAAGAGGTGATCGAGCATCTCGCTCTGCATGAGTACGAGCTGCTGCGTGATCTCACCAGGCTGGACACCCCGTCAGTCGAGGCGGTGGGCGTGGTCACGGCACGTATCGATCACCGAGGGGAACCGCTCGACCCGATTCTGATCACCCGGCATCTCCAGTTCTCCTTGCCGTATCGGTCGTTGTTCAATCGGGGCGTACGCCAAGACACCGTCAACCGACTGGTCGACGCCATGGTCGTGTTGTTGGCGCGGCTGCATCTGATCGGCCTGCTGTGGGGTGACGTCTCGCTCTCGAACACGTTGTTCCGGCGCGACGCCGGCGCCTTTGCCGCCTACCTCGTGGACGCTGAGACCAGCGAGTTGCACGATCGGCTGACCGACGGCCAGCGCGAGCACGACCTCATCATTGCGCGAACCAATCTTTATGGGGAGTTCTGCGACTTGGAGGCTGGCGGTCTCTTGGATGAGGCGCTGGATCCACTCGTGCTGGTGGCGACCATTGAGAGCCGGTACCGCGAGCTGTGGGATGAGTTGACCAGCGTCGAGGAGTTCAACGCTGGCGAGATGCATCGCATCGAGGGCCGGGTACGCCGGCTCAACGCGCTCGGCTTTGACGTGGCGGAACTGGACATTACGACTGACATCGGCGGCTCCACCATTCGGATTCAGCCCAAGGTTGTGGATGCTGGGCACCACTCACGCCGCTTGATCCGGCTAACCGGGATGGACACTGAGGAGAATCAGGCTCGGCGACTGCTTAATGATCTTGACTACTACCGCGCCCGCACCGATCAGCAAGGGGCCGACGAAGCGATTGTGGCGCACGAGTGGCTGACCGAGCAGTTTGAGCCGGTCGTTCAGCTGGTGCCGGTCGAATTGCGGGCCAAGTTGGAGCCTGCGGAGCTTTACCACGAGATGCTGGAGCACCGCTGGTTCCTGAGTGAGCAGGCCGGGGCGGAGATCTCGATGGAGGATTCCGCGCAGGCGTACGTCAATACCGTGCTGCGCGGGCTGCCGGATGAGAAGGTCGCGTTTTCTGACATGGAGTCAACGCGCCCGCTGGCCAACCCATTCGACCCGTCACAGGGGTTTGCCGATGACGAGCACGAGAAGCCCTACGACCCTTGGGAAGACGAGGCGGCCGAGTCCGACAAAGAGGTTGAGCCCGCCGCGGCGTACCTCGATATCGCCGCGCTGCGCGCCAAGGCCAAGAAATAGGGAGACGCCGCGCTAGCTGTCATTGTCAGCTGATCAACAGTCAGTGACCGCCATGTGGGGCTCGCTAGCGAGGCGGCATGCGCAAAGCGCCGTCGAGGCGGATCACCTCTCCATTGAGCAGCGGATTTTCGATGATCGAGGAGACCAGCATGGCGTACTCCTCCGGTCGGCCAAGCCGAGGCGGATGTGGCACGAGCGCCTCCAAGATCGACTTCGTTTCCCGAGGGAGGCCAGCCATCATCGGAGTTTCCATGACGCCGGGTGCGATCGTCATGACCCGGATCGCTTTGTCTGCAAGGTCTCGCGCCGCGCTGAGCGTCAACGAGACGATGCCACCCTTGCTTGCCGCGTACGCCGCCTGGCCGATTTGACCATCGAACGCGGCGACGCTCGCCGTCATGATCACCAAGCCGCGGTCGCCGTCGAGCAGCTCATTGTCGATCATGGTCGCAGCCGCCAGCCGCAGCACATTGAAGGTGCCAACCAAATTGATGTCGATCACTGTGCGAAAGGCTTCCAGCGGCAACACACCCCGCTTGCCGATCATCCGTCCCGGAGTCGCCACCCCGGCACAGTTGACGACGACCCGAAGGGTGCCCAGATCCGTCGCTGCCGCAACAGCCGCCTGCACCTGATCTTCATCGCGTACGTCGGCAGCAGCGAACCGCACTCGGCCACCCAGCTCGGCTGCGAACTCGGGCCCCGGCGAGCCGGGAAGATCAACAATGACCGCGGATACCCCTCGCGCGGCAGCTGCTCGCACCGTGGCGGCTCCGAGCCCCGACGCGCCCCCGGTGACCAGTACGACATCATGCTCGCGCAACCTCATCCAGAGTCCTCCTCGCCAAGGAGGTTACTTCAGCAACTGCCGACCGATGACGAGCCGCTGAATCTGGTTCGTGCCCTCAAAGATTTGCGTGGCCTTGGCCTCACGCATATAGCGTTCGGCCGGATAGTCGCGGGTGTAGCCGTAGCCTCCCAGCACCTGAACGGCGTCGGTTGTCACCTTCATGGCGACATCGGACGCGATCATCTTCGCGACGGCGGCGTCGCGGCTGAACGGCCGGCCTGCGTCACGCTTTCGGGCCGCCATCAGATACGTCGCTCGAGCCGAGTCGACCGCCGCCGCCATCTCGGCGAGCAAGAACCGCAGCCCCTCGAACTCCGCGATGG
>Ga0307316_10000500_pt1 | contig 11852 bp, 8 predicted proteins | sample ER_DNA_356_FD_194504 | JGI IMG/M metagenome (GOLD analysis project Ga0307316, IMG submission 194504) | Bulk soil microbial communities from the East River watershed near Crested Butte, Colorado, United States - ER_DNA_356 | ecosystem: Environmental > Terrestrial > Soil > Floodplain | place: USA... | reverse complement strand
GTACGCCTCGCCGAGCGTCGGGATCGCGATCAGCGCCAGGTTGCGCGACTCGTCGGTGGTCTCGAATTCCTTCTTGCCGAAGGTGTGGCAGAGCGAGTTGATGCTGTAGGTGAAGTGGTGGAGGACGAAGACCCGCACGAAGCCCCCCCAGAGCATGCCGGTGAGGCCGGCGACCACAGTGCCGCCGATGATCCAGCCGAGGAAGAAGGGGAGCAGGAGGCCGAGGATCGCCCAGTAGATGAAGGTCTTGTCAACCCAGGAGATCACCGGGTCTTTGATCAAGTCGGGTGCGAAGCGCTCCTTGTTGCCGCGCTGAGTATGGATGAAAATCCAGCCCATATGGGCGTGGAAGAGGCCCTTCATCGCCCCCTTCCAGCCGCCGCCGTGGTCGACGTGGGGGCTGTGGGGATCGCCGTGTTCGTCGGAGAAGGTGTGGTGCTTGCGGTGGTCGGCGACCCAGGAGATAACCGGCCCCTCGATCGCCGCCGATCCCAGAATCCCGAAGACGCCGCGCAGCCACGGGTAGGTCTTGAAGGAGCGGTGGGTGAGGAGGCGGTGGAAGCCGACGGTGATCCCGATCCCCGTGAGGAAGTACATGCCGACGAAGAGGAAGAGGTCGGTCCAGTTCAGAGCGCTTCCCCACACCTGCCAGCCGGCGACGACGACAGCGACGAACGGGATCACGGTCACCAGGCCGGTGATGATCCGGTCCCTGGTCTCGTTCTCAACCGGCTGGATGTCTGAGGGAAGTGGTCCTACGGTCGTCATGGCGGCCGATGATACGGGTCGAAGCTGCGGGTTTCCTGAAAACCTTCGGTCGGCGAGCCAGCCGAACACGAGTCTGTAGGGTGCCCCGACCATGCCCTTCGCAAACACCGCGCCACTGCGGCGAGAGATCGAAACCCGCCTCCCCGAGCGACCCTTCACGATCGCCTTTTGGGACGGTTCCGAGGTCGCCTCGACCTCCGACGACGGGCCCACCTTCAGCGTCCGCTCGCCGAAGGCGCTGGCGCATGCACTGCGGGCGCCGGGACAGCTCGGCCTCGGCCGCGCCTACGTCAGCGGCGAGCTCGCGGTCGACGACCTCGACGCCGTGATCCGGGTGCTGGGCGGCTGGCAGCCCCCCGCACTCGACAGCGCCGGCAAGCGGGCGCTGCTCGTCGCCGCTGCCCGAGCGATGGGCTTGACGCTGCCGCCGCCGCGACCGGCCTCCGAGCTGCGCCCGAGCGGCAAACGACACAGCAAGGAGCGGGACGCCCGCGCCGTCCGCCACCACTACGACGTCTCCAACGAGTTCTTTGAGCTTTTCCTCGGGCCGACGATGGTCTACAGCTGCGCGATCTGGCGCGACGGCAAGATGAAGACGCTGGAGGAAGCGCAGGAGGAGAAGCTCGACACCGTTGCCCGCAAGCTGGCGATCAAAGAGGGCGAGCGTGTCCTCGACGTCGGCTGCGGTTGGGGCGGCTTCCCGCTCTGGGCGGCGACCAAGTATGGGGCGAACGTCGTCGGCATCACCCTCTCGCCGCCACAGGCCGAAAAGGCGCGCCAGCGGGCCGAGGAGGCCGGTGTCGCCGACCGGGTCGACATCCGCGTCATGGACTACCGCGACCTGCCCTCGCTGGGCGAGAAGTTCGACGCGATCGCCAGCATCGGCATGGTCGAGCACGTCGGCTCGGCCAACATCGACCTCTACGCCGAGACCCTCGCAAGCCTGCTCGACTCCGGCGGCCGCCTGCTAAACCACGGCATCACCCGCCTCCGCCACACCGACCCCGAGGCCGGCGACTTCTCCGAGCGCTACGTCTTCCCCGACGCGGCGCCGCTCCACCTCTCGCGCAACCTGCTGGCGCTGGAACGGGCCGGCTTCATCACCCACCACGTTGAGGATTTCGGCCCCGACTACGCCGAGACGCTGAAGCATTGGGCGCAGAACCTCGACGACAACCTGGACGAGGCGACTCGGATCGCCGGCGAGGAACGAATCCGCGTCTGGCGCCTCTACCTGCGGATGGCAAGGAACGGCTTCGACAGCCGCTTCCTCAACATCTACCAAGCGAGATGTTCCAAGGCCTGACGAACTGCATCAACTTTTACTTCTGCTGGGTGTAGAAGTTGATGCAGTTCAGGCAGGGAAGCCGTCGGTGAGGTCCGGTATGGCCCAATCCGCCTCGGCCTGCTGAAGCTCCGCGACGGTGTACTTGCCGGTGGCGACGCCGACGACGCGGAGGCCGGCGCCGTGACCGGCGCTGACGTCGCGCGGGGTGTCGCCGACGGCGATCGTCGTCGCGGGGTCGAGCGGCTTGCCGGCAATCTGCCCCCCGCGCTCGACCGCCGCCTTCGTCAACTCGGTGCGGTCGCTGGAATCGGAGCCGTAGCCGCCGAAGGAGAAGAAGCGGTTGAGGTTGCCGCGGGCGAGCTTGATGTGGGCAGCGGCTTCGATGTTGCCGGTGACGATGCCGAGCAGGATGCCTTCCCCTGCGAGCCGCGGCAGCAGCTCCTCGATCCCCGGCATCACCCGGTAGCCCTGGGACTCCTCGACCGCCTGCTCGAGGTGGGCGAGGTAGCCGGCGATCGCTTCAGCCCGCTCGGCGGCGCTGCCCTCCCTCCCGATCACCTCGCGGAAGACAATCGCGGCGATTTCCGGATCGGTCATCCCGGCATGCGTGTGCTCGTCGATGTTGGCCTCGATCCCGTGCATCTCACGGAAAGCCCGCTGCCAGGCGACTGCACCGGCACCGCCGGTGACCAGCAGGGTGCCGTCGATGTCGAAGAGGATCGCTCCGGTCAATGGTCGCTCTCCAGCAGGTCGCGCTGGGTGAGCGTATAGAGCAGGCCAAGGGAGGGCAGGACGAGGACCGCAGCGGCGGCGAAGACGATGAAGAGGATCGTCATCGTCGGGTCGGGGGCGGCGGCCTGGTCGATGCGGAGGCTGGTCGGCAGCAGGTAGGGGAACTGGGCGATGCCCCAGCCCCAGATGACCGCGACGACGGCGCCGGCTGCGAGCGGGCGCAGGGGGCGGCGGCCGCCGCGCAGGAGGACGAGCAGCAACGCAGCCCCGGAGAGCAGCGAGAGGATCACCAGCGGCAGGCCCTGGCTGGTGAGACGGTCGAAGACGTAGCGGGCTTCGGAGTGCAGGGCGAAGAGGCCGGCGAGGGCGAAGGCGCCCGCGACCACCGCAGCGCCGAGCGCCCGCCGTTCGAAGTAGCTCTCCATCTCCTCGTCGCCGGCACGGCGGGCGTCACCGACGAGGAAGACCGCGGCCAGGTAGGCGCTGGTCGCGACGAACATCGCCCCGACCAGCAGCGGTAGCGGTCCCAGCCAGGTCGAGAAGGCGTCGCCGTTGCCCGCGGCCGGGACGTTGCCGGCGGCGATCGCGCCGACCACGGCGCCCATGAAGAACGGCGTCAGGAACGAGGAGATCGCGAAGGCCGCCCCGGCCGCCCGTCGCCCCTGCAGGCCTTCGATCGACTTGCGGAAGGCGAAGCCGCTGCCGCGCAGGACGATCCCCAGCGCCGCCAGCGCCAGCGGCACGTACAGCGTGGTGAAGATCGCGCTGAACGCTTCCGGGAAGGCAGTCCAGAGGACGACGAGGACGAAGATCAGCCAGACGTGGTTCGCCTCCCAGACCGGGGTCAGCGAGCGCTGGATCAGCGCTCGCGGCCGTTCCCCCCGCTCCGGGCCGCCGGCCACGAGATCCCAGACGCCGCCGCCGAAATCGGCGCCGCCGAAGAGCGCGTAGAAGGTCGCCCCGACCCAGAGGATCGCCGCGGCGGCGTCGGCCTTGCTCATTGCCCGTAAGCCTCTTCCTGCGGCGCGTAGGGAGCGCCGGCCTCGAGGTCGGCGCCGTCCTCCCGCCAGCGCCTCGACATCGTCCGCAGGACGAGGATCGCGATCGTCCCGATTGCCGCGTAGAGCAGGAGGACGAGGGCGAAGGTGAACCAGATCCCGCCCGCCTCGGTCACCGCTTCGGAGGTGCGCATCTGCTTGTAGACGATCCAGGGCTGGCGACCGACCTCGGTGACGATCCAGCCGCACCAGAGGGCGAGGATCGCTCCGGCGCCGGATAGCGCGACGATGCGCAGGAACCAGGGCGTCTGCGGGATGTCGCGGCGTTTCCACCAGACGAACCCGAACCACGCTCCGAGCGCCAGGAGCGCGCTGCCGATTCCGACCATCGTGTCGAAGGCGAGGTGCAGCAGGGTGTTCGCCGGTGGCCGTTCGTCCTCGGGGATGTCGTTCAGGCCGGTCACATAGGTGTGGGAGTTGAAGCCGACCAGGAAGGAGTCGAGGTTGGGGACCCTGATCGCCCCCTTCACCCCGTCAGAGGTGCAGATGCCGCCGATGTACTCGGCCTGGTGGGGTCCGCTTTCCTGGATGCACTCGATCCCGGCGAACTTCTCGGGCTGGTCATCGGCGACGGAGCGCGCGGCGGTGTCGCCGACGAAGAGCTGGATCGGCGTCGCGATCAGCCCGATCGTTAGCGGGATCAGCAGCCCGAGACGGTGCAGGCGGTCGCGGCGGCCTTTCAGCATCCCCACCGCGTAGATCGAGGCAACGAGGAAGCCGACGACCATGTAGGCCGCGAGGATCATGTGCGGGACCTCGTAGCCGGTAGCCGGGTTGATCAGGACCTTCAGCGGTTCGACGTCGGCGACCTTGCCGGCGGCGTCGAGGGTGAAGCCCTGCGGCTGGTTCATCCACGAGTTCGCCGCCACCACCGCGAAGGCGCCGCCGATCCCGGTGATGAACATCGGGATCCCCGACCAGAAGTGCGCCCAGCCGGAGAGCCGCTTCCAGCCGTAGATGTAGACGGCGAGGAAGATCGCCTCGAGGAAGAAGAAGATGCCCTCGATTGCGAAGGCGACGCCGAAGGCCGCCCCGAAGCGCTGCTCGAAGTGGGGCCAGAGCAGGCCGAACTCGAAGGTGAGGACGGTGCCCGTGACGGCGCCGACCGCAAAGGTGACCGCCATCGCTTTCGACCAGCGTTTGGCGAGCTCCATCGCCGCCTCGTCGCCCTTCTTCAGGCCGATGTAGTTGGCGACGAGGATCGTCGCCGGCAGCGCGACGCCGAGGCAGGAGAGGACGATGTGGAAGCCGAGGGTGAACGCCATCTGCTCGCGGGCGGCGAGCAGATTCGAGGCCGACGCCGCCAACGGCAGCGGGTCGAGAGGCGGCATGGCTTGAGGCTAGCGCCGGACCCGGGCGCCGACTATGAAGTTGCTCACGCCTGGCGCTGAGAGCGGTAGCGCCGGATCAGCGCGTTAGTGGAGCTGTCGTGGCGCAGCGCCGGCTCGTCCGGAGACTCGAGCTCCGGGATGATCGCCTTCGCCAGCACCTTCCCCAGCTCGACCCCCCACTGGTCGAAGGAGTCGATCCCCCAGATCGCTCCCTGGGTGAAGACGCTGTGCTCGTAGAGGGCAACCAGGGAGCCCAGCGTCGCCGGCGTCAGGCGCTCGGCGAGGATCGTGTTCGAGGGGCGATTGCCCTCCATCACCCGGTGCGGCACGACCTCCTCAGACGTTCCCTCCGCCCGCACCTCGTCGGCGGTTTTGCCGAAGGCGAGCGCTTCGCCCTGGGCGAAGACATTGGACATGAGGATGTCGTGGTGGTCGCCGAGCGGGTTGAGCGAGTTGGCGAAGCCGATGAAGTCGCAGGGGATCAGCCGCGTCCCCTGGTGAATCAGCTGGTAGAAGCTGTGCTGGCCATTGGTGCCCGGCTCGCCCCAGTAGATCTGGCCGGTCTCGTAGTCGAGGTGGGAGCCGTCGAGGGTGACGTGCTTGCCGTTCGACTCCATCGTCAGCTGCTGGAGGTAGGCGGGGAAGCGGTGCAGGTACTGGTCGTAGGGCAGCACGGCCGTCGTTTCAGCGCCGAAGAAGTCGGCGTGCCAGACGGCGAGCAGACCCATCAGCAACGGCAGGTTCTCTGCGGTCGGCGCCTCCTGGAAGTGCTCGTCCATCGCGTGAAACCCGGCCAGCATCTCCTCGAACTGAGCGGGGCCGATCGCCAGCATCGTCGAGAGCCCTACGCCCGAGTCCATCGAGTAGCGGCCGCCGACCCAGTTCCAAAAGCCGAACATGTTGTCGTTGTCGATGCCGAACTTCTCGACCTCCTCGGCATTGGTGGAGACGGCGACGAAGTGCTTGGCGACGGCACTCTCGTCGCCCCCCAGTCCGGCCAAAGACCATTCGCGCGCAGTCCGTGCGTTGGTCATCGTCTCCAGCGTCGTGAAGGTCTTCGAGGAGATCACGAAGAGCGTCTCCTCGGGGTCGAGGTCGCGGGTCTTCTCGGTGAAGTCGGTGCCGTCGACGTTGGAGACGAAGCGGAAGCTCATCTCGCGCTTGGCGTAGTGCTTGAGCGCCTCGTAGGCCATCACCGGGCCGAGGTCGGAGCCGCCGATGCCGATGTTGACGACGTTGCGGATCGGCCTGCCGGTCTGGCCGCGCCACTCGCCCGAGCGCACCCGCTCGCAGAAGGCCGCCATCCGGTCGAGCGTCTCGTGCACCTCCCGGACGACGTCGACCCCGTCGACGATCAGCGAGCGCTCGCGCGGCATCCGCAGCGCCACGTGCAGCACCGCACGGTCCTCGGAGACGTTGACGTGCTGGCCGCTGAACATCGCTTCGCGCCGCTCCACCACCCCGCGCTGGTGCGCGAGCCCGCCCAAGAGCATCAGCGTCTCGTCAGTGATCCGGTTCTTCGAGAAGTCGAGGTAGAGCCCAACGCCCTCGGCCCGCAGACGGTCCCCACGCTCTGGATCGGCGGCAAAGAGGTCGCGCAGATGGGCGTCGCGGAGCTTCTCGAAGTGAGCCTGCAACTCGGCCCAGGCGGAGGTCTGGCGGAGGGACGAGACGGGGGTGGCCGAGTCCATCCTTGAAGATTCGCATGTTGAGGACCGGATCTTCCCTCCGGCTTGTTCTCCGCGACCCCCCACCGAGGCGAGGGGTCGCGGTCAGCCTCATCCGGGCGAGATGCTCGGGCTCGTCGCAGGTGCCGGGCCAAGCAACGTGTTGGTAACCCACCCTCCCGGTTCATACGTATATAGGGAGGACGGGGCGTTGAATGCGATCTGGTAGGAGTTACCGTAAGGCGCATCGCCAAGCCCAATTACGCTGGGGCTCGTTTGTGCGCCCATCCCGAAGCCGGTGGTGGCGACGGTCCCACCTGGTTCGTACAGCCACATCTGCCCAGTGTTGGCCTGAAACGAGATGGCGAACTTCGGGCTCAAGGTCACCGAGCCGATGCCTGGACTCGTTTTCGGGTTCAACCCCAAGCCGTGCTCGCCACGGTGCCACCGTTCTGGTATAGCCACATCTGACCCGTGTTCGCCTGGAAAGCGATGGTGAAGTTGGGTTCATTGGATCTACCATCAACGGCGGCGATGGTCGGGCTCGTTTCAGGAGCCATCCCTAAGCCGGTGGTCCCGACAAAGCCACCGGGTTCATAAATCCACAACTCTCCGGTGTTTGCCTGGAATCCGATCGGATACCGGTTTCTTTTCGGGTCCCAGGAGATGCTGGGACTGGATTTAGGTTTCATCCCGTAACCGGTGTCGACCACGGGACCACCCGTCTGGAAGTACCAGAGGTTCCCGTTGTTGCCCTGGAATGCGATCATCCCGTTCTGCAGCGCAGTGATGCTCGGGCTGGTGCCAGATGCCATCCCTAACCCGGTATTGACGGCGCCCGTTGCCGGGGTGTAGTACCAGAGATTTCCGTTCGTGCCCTGAAAGGCAACCTTGTAACTGCCGTTGTACTGGCCGATGCTAGGGCTCGTGCCGGCTTTCATCGGCACACCCGTGTTGCCGCCTCCTCCGTTCCTCTGTGAGAGCCAAAGCGTTCCGGTGTTCGCCTGGATCGCAGTGGTGGCGATCGGCCAGCGGGGAGCGCCCACCGCTTCCTCGAAGGCGAACCACGAACGCCGGTAATTACCCACTTCGTCGCGCAGGCCGCTGCGGTAGGCCCACGTGTTGTCGAAGGAGGTATCGCGGTAGTTGTACCAGAGGATCGAATGCAGGTTCAAAGCTGCCGCCTGCCCCTGCAGCCAGCTCACGCTTTCCTTCAGGAGGCTGGCCTGTTCCTGCTCAGAGACCGAGTATTCCCGCTGTGCCGGCCAGCCGTACTCGGTTATCCAGAGCGACTCGGCAGCGCCGGCACCGCTCTGGAGGCCGCTCACGAACGATCTAGTCTGGCTCACCACGTCCTTGAGCGCCTGCAGCCGGCTCTTTCCGGGGAACAAGCTCGTGTCCAGCTCGTAAGGATGGAAGGCGATGCCGGTTATCGAAGATGGACCAGCCGCCGCGTAGGCACTCGACAGGTAGGTCTGCCAGTTCGTCTGCGTGCTCCAGGCGAGCAGCCCACCCATGACAACTCCGGTCGATTGACCGCCGTAGCTCTGGGAAGTCGACTGAATGGCTGGGCCGGCCCATTTGATGAAGCTTCCGAACTGACTGGCCGTGATCGTCGTCCCGCTGATAGCGGCGTTGTTCGGCTCGTTCCAGATCTCCCAGGCAATCGCCGGCCGGTAGGGAAGTTCGGGGTGCTGCTGCCAGAAGAGGCCGTTGTACCCATAGCGACGGAATCCTTTTTGGATCCATTCGGTCCATCCAGCTTGTTCGCCGCTGCTGGGAAGCCCCACTTCGTTGTTCATGCGGCCACCGACATTCGGGAGGATCGTCACTCCCTGCTTGGCGGCCAGTTCGAAGACCCGGTCGTAGTAGCCAAAGTTATTGCCGTTTTCCGAATCCCCCGGGGTGAAGGGCACGCGAAATATCTGAGCGCCGGAATGGCCCAGCACCGCCCACTCTTCCGAATCGTCGTTGTAGTCGTGGCTGCTGAACTGCATGCCCACGCTCGCCGCGCCAGCCGAAGCCGCCCTCGCGAAGGAAAACATCCCCAGCATGAGCAAAGCGGCAAACCAGATGGCGGCCCATCTCAACCCATCTCGGGTGGTCTGGTGCGTCACCGAAACCGAAACCATCTTCTCCCCCTGTCTCTAAAGTCGCTGACTGTTTAGCGACTCTAAACCGGAGGAGCGCAAGAGTTGCGCTGGCTGTTGGGGCTAGCCCGCCTTGCCCCGCTCTTGGACTCGATCGTCTCCAGCATCTCGTTCCAGGCCTTGTTGAAGCTCTCTTTGCCCTCCTCCTGGAGGCGGCTCGCAAGCGCGGTGACGTCGATCCCGGCCTCGACGAACTCGCTCAGCACCTGCTCGGAGTTGCCGCCGTCCTTGGGCATGAGGTCGGTCACCTGGCCGTGGTCGGCGAAGGCTTTCAGAGTCGGCTCGGGCATCGTGTTGACCGTGAACTGGGAGGCGAAGGCCTCGATGTAGAGGGTGTCGGAGGCGTCGGGGTCCTTGGTCCCGGTGCTGGCCCAGAGCAGCCGCTGCGGGCGGGCGCCCTCGTTCATCAGGCGGCGCATCCGGTCGGACTCGAGCAGCTCGTTGTAAGCGCGGTAGGCGCGACCTCCGATCGCGATCCCGAGGCGGTTGACCAGCTGCTCGGGCACGTCCTTGCCGACCGCGACGTCCCAGCGGCTCATGAAGATCGAGGCCACCGAGGCGACGTTCGGGTCGAGCCCGGCCTCGATCCGCCGCTCGATCCCGCGCATGTAGGCGTCGGCGGCGCCGAGGTACTGCTTGTCGTCGAACAGCAGGGTGACGTTGATCGGGATGCCGGCGAAAATAGACTCCTCGATCGCCTCGCGGCCGGCCTGCGTGCCGGGGATCTTGATGTAGAGGTTCTCGCGCTCGCCCTTCGCGTGGAGCGCCTTCGCCTCCTCGATCGTCGCCGCCGCATCGTCGGCGATCAGCGGCGAGACCTCGAGCGAGCAAAAGCCATCCACGCCGGCGGTACGGCGGTGGACATCGGCGAAGAGGTCGCAGGCGTCGCGCAGGTCGGCCAGCGCCAGCTCGAAGAAGATCTTCTCGCTCTCGGTGGCGCCGACGCCCTCGCCGGCGGCGGCTTTCGGCGCCTCCTCGGCGATCTGCTCGTCATAGGCGTCGCCGGCGCCGATCGCCTTGTCGAAGATCGACGGGTTCGAGGTCAGGCCGGTGACCGAGAGGTCGCGAATGTAGCCCTCCAGCACCCCTTCGCCAAGCATCGGGCGGGTGATGTTGTCGAGCCAGAGGCTCTGGCCCAGTTCGTGCAGACGCTCGGTCGGTTTCATGCTGAGGCCCCCTCAGGTGGTTGGGTTCGCAGCGGCACGTTGGGCGACCTCGCGGGTCACCCTGGCGACGTTCTCGACGGTGAAGCCGAACTCGGCCTCGACGTCCGCGAACGGCGCCGACTGTCCAAAGGTACTCATACCCATGATCGCGCCCTCCGTACCGACGTAGCGCTCCCAACCGAGGGTCGATCCCTCCTCGACCGCGACGCGGGCGGCGATCGCGGGCGGCAGGACCTCGTCGCGGTAGGACTGGTCCTGCTTCTCGAAGATCTCCCAGCAGGGGAGGCTGACGACGCGGGTGCGGATCTCGCCCTTCAGCTGCTCGTGGGCGCCGAGGGCGAGCTGGACCTCGCTGCCGGTCGCGATCAGGATCAGCTCCGGGTCGCCATCCTCGGGGTCGGCGAGCACGTAGCCGCCGCGCTGGACCCCCTCGGCCGAGGCGTATCTGCCGCGGTCGAAGACCGGCACCGTCTGGCGGGTCATCACCATCGCCACCGGGCAGTGGGTGCGGTCGAGGGCGATCTTCCAGGCCTCGGTCACCTCGTTGGCGTCGGCGGGACGGATCACGTCGAGGTGCGGCATCGCCCGCAGCGCCATCAGCTGCTCGATCGGCTGGTGGGTCGGGCCGTCCTCGCCGAGCCCGATCGAGTCGTGGGTGAAGAGGTGGACGACCGGCAGCTCCATCAGCGCCGAGAGGCGGATGCCGGGGCGGCCGTAATCCGAGAAGGTGAGGTAGGTCGACCAGAGCGGGCGCAGCTTCGCGGTTGACATCCCGTTGCACGCCGCGGCGGCGGCGTGTTCGCGGATCCCGAAGTGGACCTGGCGGCCGTCGTAGCTGCCCGGCTCGTACTGATTAGCGTCGCTGAGCCGCACCGAGGTCGAGTCGGTGAGGTCGCAGGAGCCGGCGATCAGCCACGGCACCCGCTCGGCGATCGCGTTCTGGACCTTGTTCGAGGCCTTGCGGGTCGCCAGCCCCTTCTCTTCGTCGGCGTCGAAGCTCGGCAGGCCGGTGTCCCAGCCGTCGGGAAGCCCGCGCCGCTGCATCATCTCCAGCTCGCTCGCCAGCTCCGGCTTGTCCTGCTTGAAGCTCTCGAAGGTGTCGACCCAGGCGCTGTGGGCCTCGGCGCCGCGCTTGCCGATCACCTCGTCGAAGCGCTCGCGGACGCCCTCGGGGACGAGGAACTTGGCGTCCTTCGGCCAGCCGTAGGCCTCCTTGGTGAGTTCGATCTCCTCTTCGCCGAGCGGTTCGCCGTGGGCGGACTCGGTGTCCTGCTTGTTCGGCGAGCCCCAGCCGATGTGGCTGTCGACGACGATCAGAGTCGGGCGGCCGGCCTCGGCCTTGAACTCGTTGAAGGCGCGTCCGAGCAGCTGCGCGTCGTTGGCGTCCCCCACCCGCAGCACGTTCCAGCCGTAGCCCTCGAAGCGGCTGAGCACGTCGTCTGAGAAAGCGAGGGCGGTGTCGCCATCGATCGAGATGTGGTTGTTGTCGAATATCCAGCAGAGGTTGTCGAGCTTCAGGTGGCCGGCGAGCGAGGCGGCTTCGTGGGAGATCCCCTCCTGCAGGCAGCCGTCGCCGGCGACCGCGTAGGTGTCGAAGTCGAAGAGCTCGGTCCCGTAGTGGGCGCCCAGCCATTTCGAGGCCATCGCCATCCCGACCGAGGTGCCGACGCCCTGGCCGAGAGGGCCGGTGGT
>Ga0307316_10000498_pt1 | contig 11869 bp, 12 predicted proteins | sample ER_DNA_356_FD_194504 | JGI IMG/M metagenome (GOLD analysis project Ga0307316, IMG submission 194504) | Bulk soil microbial communities from the East River watershed near Crested Butte, Colorado, United States - ER_DNA_356 | ecosystem: Environmental > Terrestrial > Soil > Floodplain | place... | reverse complement strand
GGCCGAGGTCCAGATGATCCGCTGAAAACCTGGTCCCGAAATTGGTCCCTAGCTCCAGCCAACTCGGCCGAACTCCTTGGACAGAATCGGCCTCCGTGGAGTCGATTCGCCCCCTTAGACACCTTCCGGCTGAACTTCTGATCCGATGGTCGCTGGTTCGAATCCAGCCGGGCGCTCTCTCTCCTGAAGAGGAGCGTCGGCAGTTTGTCGGCGCCCGTGGCGGCTACGATCTAGGTCATGACTGACGAGACCCTGATTGCCGAGGCGGGTCGCCGTCTCGCTGCGGCAGCTCCAGACGCCACGGTGATCCTTTTCGGTTCCGCGCTCGGGGCGAGGGTCGTTCCGACAGCGATCTTGACTTGCTCGTCATCGAGCCTGACCTAAAGAGCCGCCGTGCGGAGTTCGTGCGGCTGCGTGAAGCCCTCGGCGATATCGGAGTTCCTGTCGATCTCGTCGTCCTCAGCGCGGATTACGCAAATCAGAGGGCTCGGATTCGCGGGACCATGGTTCACGAGGCGATGCAGCGGGGCCGCGTCCTTGCCGGAGCGTGATCCGAGAGCAGAAGCGGAAGTTCTCGCCCGCAAGGCAGAAGACGATGCAAACGCAACGCGGTTGCTGGTCGATGCGGAGATCATCGGGTTCCACGCTCAACAGGCAGTCGAGAAGTGGCTCAAGGCTGTGCTTGGGTCTCGGGGATCGAGTTCGAGTACACGCACGACTTGCGTCGTCTGATCGCAGAGGTGACGGCGGTCGTCGGGGAGTTTCCATTTGACAGCACGCAAGTGATTGCGCTCACCGAACATGCGGTGCCGCTGCGCTACGACGAGATCTTGGACACCGAGCCGATCGACCGCCAAGCCACCCTTGCATTGGTCGATGACGTCGGCCATTGGGCAGTTGCGCAGCTTCCAACCAGCAGCGAGTATTTCGGGCTGAATCAACGCCACTTGGGCCACGGGGTCCGAGAAACTTGGTCCCGGAATCGGTCACCAGCTTCAGCGGACCCAGCTGGCAGCCTCGCGCAGCATCGAGGTGATCGGTGGGCAGTTGCCGGCCTGTGCCGTGCCGATGACCTCGAACCCGTGCCTTTCGTAGAGCCCGACCGTTCTTGGGTTCGGGGTCTCGAGGAAAGCTGGGAGCCCAGCGGCGTCGACGGTCCTGAGACCGTGTTCGAGTAGCTGGCCGCCGTAGCCGCGGCCTTGGAGCGCCGGCGCAACAGCTAGCCAAGGTAGGTACCAATGCGGAAAGCTGGGGTGGATGTCTGCCATCTGCTCCAAGGTCGAGAAGAGGTCGTCGTGCTTCTCGGTCGCGACGGTTCGAGTCAGCGCGTCGACGATGGGCTCCTCCGCAGGCTCGATGCCGGGGGCTAGCCAGAGGGCGGCGACCGACTCTCCCTCCACTCTCCATGCGGTCCCCTGCTCGAAGGCTTCGCCACCGAAGGCCGTGACGAAGTCCGGAAAGCCGGCTTCGTAGGCATCTGCCTCCGGCCAGAGCCAGCGCTCGACCGGGTCAGCGGCAAAGGCTGCGACGATCGTCGCGATCGCCATCGGTTGCTCGGAGCTCGAAAGAGGGGAAATCAGGGCCACGGCTCATCCTAGGCGCAGGAGGAGCAACTCCCATCAAGGCTGACCCGGCGGGTGCCCTTCATCGTGGCGGTTGCGCGCGAAGAGCAGGAAGCTCTGCTGCAGGTCACTCAACCCGGTTTCCCTGCCTCCTGCTATCTCGCCTTTATGGAGCTGGCGGGCGCGGCCGCCGTGGCGGTGGGCGGCCCACTCGGCCAGGGCGCGGCGGTTGGGGGGCTGGCGCGGCTCGCTGCGGGTCAGGAGGCCGCCGAGGTTGTTGGCTTCTGCGACCCGCTTGCCCATGTAGTGCGGGTGGCCCTCCTCGAGCCAGTGGATCAGCGCGGCCGCCCCTGAGCGGTGCTCCAGCTCGCTCGGGCAGAAGCGGCGGAGCACCGTCTTGATGATCGAGGTGTGGTCGAAGAGATCCTTGCCGACCGAGCCCGGATCGACCCATGGCGAGACAACCACGGCCGGCACTCTGACGCCATAGCGGCCGAAGTTCTGCGGATCGTCGTCGGGAGCCTCAGGTGGCGGTACGTGATCGTAGAAGCCGCCGTGCTCGTCGTAGGTGACGATCAGCATCGTCTTCTCCCAGACCTCTGGGTTCGAGGCGAGGGCGTTGTAGACGAGGAAGACCAGCTCCTGGCCGTCTTTGACGTCGGAGGGCGGGTGGTCGTCGTTGGAGGGCGAGCCGACCAGGTTCATGTCCTTGAAGTTGGGGTCGATCCAGGAGAAGGGGGGCAGCTTTCCGCTCCTCGCCTCCTCGATGAAGCTGGGGGCGTCCTCGTCGATGAAGGGCAGCTCCTCCGCCCTGGTCGTGATCCCGAGCTTCAGTCGGTCGACCCAGCGGAAGTGGTGGAGGTGGTCGAGGCCGTACTCGACGGCGTCGGCGGCCCGCAGGCTGCCGATGTCGTAGGAGTACCAGCGCCAGTCGATCCCAGCGGCGCTGAGGTGGCGGATGAACGAGGCCTTGTTGTAGATCGGCGGCTGGGGATGGGGGCGGTCGTCGCGGCTGCCGTCGGCGCTGCCGGCGACCGCGTAGAGGCGGTTCGGCCAGGTCGCCCCCGGCACCGAGCTGTGCCAGGCGTCGCAGACGCAGAAGTGGGCGGCTAGGTGGTCGTAGACGGGCACCTGCTCGGCGCCGAAGTAGCCCATCGCCAGCCCGGGGTCGGGATCTGGGACCTGGCGCCCCTTCAGGGCCTCCCCGTAGCTGGCGGCGAAGCCGTCCATCGCGCCGTCGCCGATCTGATGGTCGGTGGCTTTGGCGGAGTGGTTCGGGTCCCACTTTTCGCTCTTGATCATGGTCTCCGCCAGGCGGTGGGCAGGATAGTCCCTGCCGCCGTAGGAGTTCGTCATTCCGGGCCGCAGGCCGTCGATGTCGGAGCGGCCGCCCTCGAGCGAGAGGTACCCCAGCATGTGATCGAAGGAGCGGTTCTCGAGCATGAGAACGACGACGTGCTCGATCTTGCCGAGGTTCCCGGCGCTGGCGGCAGGGGAGCCCTCCATCAGCCCTTCTTCCCGGCTTCCTTCTCCCTCGCTTCGGCCATCTGCTCCGGCGGTCGCCTCGACCGCGGGTTCGGCAATAAGGGGCTGCAGGTCCTCCACGTCGGCAACGCCGCCGCCGCTCACGCAGCAGTTGCTCGAGCTGGTCGGGTAGTGATCGGGGGAGGAGCACAGTTTCGCTCCGGCACCGGATTCACCTACTCGTTGCTGCTGCGCCGTTACCTTCCGGCCACCGCGCCGCAGCAGGGGCGCTCGCGATCGCGCCCTGTTGCTGCGTCGCGGCCTACTCAAGCTGGTCTGCCGTGACCGGCTATTTGACGAATTCGCGCACTTCTTTGTAGATGGTTTCGTCGGTGGTGAGGCCGGCGTGCGTGAGGCATGCGGTTTTGTGGTTGGTCGCGCCGCTGAGGATGACGCTTTCGTCCGGGTTGATGATTTCGTCGCACGGCGACCACCAGGTGCCGTAATTGACGGTGCCCGGGGTCTCGTCGGTCGCGTTCAGTTCTTTGAGGAAGGTCGACCCGACCCGCATCTCGACGCAGGAGGTCTGGATGCAGGCGTTGGCGGTTTCGGTGCCGTGGTTGGGGCCGCCGAGGGAGACCCAGTCGTCGACCTTGGCTTCGCCGCCGAGGAACTTGATGTACCAGCGGGTGTTGAGGCTCCCCATCGAGTGGGCGATGATGTCGACCTTAGTTGCGCCCGGGTTGTTTTTCAGCAGCGTTTCCACATGCGATTTGACTTCGGTTTCGGCGAGCGTCTTGTTCGAGGTGGCCGTGTTGTAGCTGTAGGCGCTCAGAGCCGATTTCGCGTAGCCGTCTTTTTCGAAGCGGCCGATCATCGTGTTCCAGAGCGAGGCGCTCTCGGTCCAGCCGTGGACGAAGAGGATCGGGTCCTGGGCGAGCGAGGTGGCCGGGGCGACTCCCGCGACTCCGAGGAGGATCGCGGCGGTGGACACAAACGCCAGCAGGCGCTTTCTCATGTCTCTCCTATCTGTAGAGGCGAGCGCCTCCCTGAGCGCCTCGCCGAATGAAGGTTCTTGAGCTAAGCAGATGCCTTGAGCGGTGAGAAGAGGCCAGGGGTGACTGCGTCAGTCACTCAGGCGACGGCGGAAGCGGTGGGCTACGGCGGCCTGCCAGAGCGGACGTGGACGCGCGATGTCAAGACGCTCGTCCGCCCTGGCGGCTGCGATTACGAGGTCTGGCGGCCCTTGGGGTTCGGGATCTTGAAGCAGGCCTGCGATGACGAGACGTTAATGCCCTCCTCACTCGACTCCACCATGCGCTCAGCGCTGCGGCTGGCGATCTCCAGCAGCTCGTGCCGCGTTCGTTCGTGCGCCTCGAGGGCCTCCTGCAGTCCCCGCTGATCGAGCAGGAGCGGGGTCCGGGTGAGGTGGAAGTCGGCATTGTCGCCAATCGTTTTCGCCTCGGCGGCGGCGACGAAGTTGTCGAGGATTTTCTGCATGACTTCGTGGATCAGGGTTTCGGCCATCATCGGGTCGATGCCATCCCACCCCTCTTTGTCCATCACCGAGCGCTCCGTTGCTCGGTAGAAATGCTCTAGGGCGCCGCGCACTGGTCGCGTGCTGACCAGCTCAGCGCATTCCAGCTCGACGAGCTGTTTGGTGTGGTAGCTGACGTTGGAGAGATCCTCATCAAGCTCGCGCGCCATCTCCGCTGGGCTCGAGGTCCGTTCGGCCAGGATCCCTAAGAGGGCGGCCCTCACTGGGTGGTTCATGGCCTTGATCCGGTTTTGCGCCGCCTTTTTACGCTCAGTTTTGGTTGACATCGCCTTTTCCCTTAATCGGTAGCTGATTAGTGCCGGTTTCTTGATCCTAGTGGGTTTACTGGACAAGTTGTTCAAAAATCCGGATTCTTTTCCTGAAGCCTGCTCCATTGGTGGAACCGACTCCACCAATGCACGGTCGAATTGATCGTCAAGTAAATACCCGGGGAGGGAGGTGAGACGGATGAATCTCCATACCGCGCGCATGGTGCCACTTCTGATGATCACGAAGAGCACCTGAGCCACCCATAAACGGGCCGGCCTCCGCTTGGGGGGCCGGCCCCTCTTCTTTAGAGACCGGGCGGATGCCGGACGACGAAGCCCGCGGTGTCCGTGGTGGCGAGGTGCCAGCGTGGGCCGGTGCCCTGCTCGTCGCCGACGGTGTCCCAGCGCAGCCCGGCGATCTCGGCGAAGGTGTGCCCGGCGTTGGCGTAGACCGTGATCCACTTGCCCGGCCCGGGGGCGCCCCAGCGCTCGAGATCGCCCGAGGTGAGCGGGCGGGGGATGAGACCGCCGCCGAAGAGGGCGAAGCTGACTGCGCCGGAGCAGTCGTAGGAGTTGGAGTAGAAGGAGGCGTGGCCGCCGCCCCAGACGTAGGGCCGGCCGACGATCGTGTTGGCGGCGTTGATCGCGCCCTTCACCGACTCCGGTGCGGAGGGCGGGGGCAGAGCGACGCCGGTGAGGAGGATCGCGGCGTCGGGGTTGCCGCCGCGTCGGTGGGCGAAGATTTCGCCGCGGCTGAGGTTCGAATGGTGCGGCACGGTGGTGCCGTTGCTGCCGGCGGAGGCCGGTGGCAGCTGCTTCGACGGGTCGGCGGCAATTTCGGCGGCGGAGGGAGTGTCGGGTGCGGGCGCGGTGGCTTTCGGCGCCGGCTTTACCTGCGCGGGCGCGGTGGCTTTCGGCGCCGGCTTTACCTGCGCGGGCGCGGATTCGATCTGATGGCGGACGCTGACCAGCGCAAGGCTGTCGCCGAGCGCCTCGATCGTCCCCTGGCCGCCGCTGACACCGATGCCGACGTGGCCGAAGGCGATCGCCAGGGTTGCCAGTGCTGCCGTCGCTCCCATTGCAATGGAAGACTACGGAGGCGTGAAACTGCTCCTCGTCCCGTTCGCGGTCCTCGCCTTCGTGGTCTTCCTGCTCGTGCTCGGCGCGATCGGGTTCGCCGTCGCCTTCGCCGTCCTCGCGGTGCTCGGCCGCGCCTGGCGGCTGGTCTCCGGCGGACGCTCCCGGGGCGCCTGAATCGCCGTCCGACCGCGTTTGCGATCCCTTGCAAAGGGAAGCTTTTCCTTTGGGAACAGCAACTACGCCAAGGCGAGGAGAGTGGAAGTACGTGGCTCAGGAGACGAAGTCGAAAAGCAATCGCAAACGGTCGAGCTCGAAATCGTCCGGCAGCGGGCGCAACAAAAGCCCGACCCCGAAGAAGGACAAAAGCGGGGGCGGGGAGGGGCATCAGCCCAGCTCCGGCAGTGGGCGGAACAAAAGCCCGACCCCGAAGAAGGAACGGGCCGCGAGGGAGCAGGGCGATGAGCTACAGGCCGGGATCCGCAACCAGGGCGGCAAGAAAACCCGGCCCGAGCAGATGTACGAAGACTATACGGTCGTCGATCCAGTCGAAATCAGTGACACCGACGAGCCCGACGTCATCGTCGACATCCCGATGGTCAAGGTCGATGAAATCCACTTCGAGCTCGACGACCTCATGGCGCGGGTCTCGCTGCACGCGGAAGTGCTCGACCTGGTGAAACTGAGCGTCGGCGTCCACGTCGAGCTGGGCAAGGTCGAACTCAACATCAAAGGAGTCGAAGCGCAGGCGCTGATGCGGGCGCGGCTCGACCACGTCACCGCGATCATCGACCGGGTGCTGACGACGCTCGACCGCAACCCCGATGTCTTGAACAACATCACCGAAGCGCTGCAGCCGGTCACCGAAGGCGCCGGTAAAGCCGTCGGCGAAGTCGGAGAGGGTGCGAACAAAGCCGTCGGCCAGATCGGCGAAGGCGCCGGCGGCGCGGTCGAAGATGTCGGCGAGGGAGCCGGCGGCGCGGTCAAAGACGTCGGCAAAGGCGCGGGCAGCGCCGTGGAAGACGTCGGCGAAGGCGCCGGCGGAGCCGTGGAAGACGTCGGCGAGGGTGCCGGCGGGGCGGTCAAAGACGTCGGCGGCGGCGCCGGCAAAGCCGTTGGCGAGGTCGGCGAAGGTGCCGGCGATGCGGTCAGCGACGTCGGCGAAGGCGCGGGCCAGGCGGTCGGCGGCCTCGGTCAGGGCGCTGGCGCTCTGGGCGCTCTTGCCGGAGCCGGCGGTGGCGGCGGCGGCAACGGCGGCGAAGGCAACGGAGGCGGTAACGGCGGTGGCGGCGGCGGTGGTGCCGGCGGCGGGATCGCCAAACAGATCGCCAAAATCGTCGCCGCCGAGATCAAAGCCGCGGCCACCGACGAGGTCAAAGACATCGGTCTCGGTGCCGCTCACAAGGCGATGGAGATCGGCGAGAAACGTCGCCAGAAGCGGGCGCAGAAACACAACGCCACCGCGGCGGCGATGCGCAAAGCCGAGGAGGCGGGGGTCGACATCGACGAAGTCGAGGGGACCGGCGCCGAAGGCCGCGTCACCGTCCACGACGTCGAGAAGGCGGCGGCGGCCGCGTGAAGGGCCGCCCCGACCTCGAGTGGTTCACGTCGGTAAAGGCCAAGGAGGTGACCTTCGGCAAGCTCTCCGATGAGCGGAAGGTCACCTACTACGGCGAACCCGACCACGAAACCGAGGTCGATGTCGAGCGGGAGAACATCCCGGAGGATCCGGAGGTCGGCGTCACCTACCGCGACGTCAAGGTCGACTGGACGGTGGCGCAGCGGGTCGTCCACCCGACCGAGGAGGACGACGAAGACGAGGCCGCGCCTTCAAAAGAGGACGCCGCAGAAGACTGAGGGGAGTCGAGGCGTGCGACCGCGCGTCCCAGACGCGCGGTCGCAGCCATGTCCTCAGGGCCAGCCCGGCGTTAACGCCTCGCGGTAAGTCCCTGTAGAACGACCTCTATCGGCGAACGGTGCTTGCCGTCTCCGTTCGACGAGCCTTGGGCGCGCTCGATCCCGTTGGCGATCTCGCCAACCTGCGCGCTGACTTTCCCAACCTCTTTGGCCGCCTTCATCAGGTCTTTCGACTTGATCTTGACCTTGGGTTTCTTGACCTTCGGTTTCTTCGGCATCGCGGCTTTGAGGCTCTTCATGCCCACTTTGTTCTTGCGGCTGCCTTTGGACGCAGCAGCGAGGGCCATCGCGCCGCCTGCTCCGGCGATCGCGGCTCCGCTGGCAACGAGCGGCACTTTCGCTTTGCTCGCGACTTTGCCGACGCCCTGGCCGGCGCTTTTGGCTTTGTCGCCGACGCCGCCGACGGCGTTGCGCACGGCCTCGAGCGGGGTGCTGCCGCCACCCGACCCGTTGCTCGCCCCATTCGAGCTCGGCGATTTCGCTTTCGATTTCGGTTTCGAGCCAGACGATTTCGGTTTCGATTTCGAACCCGACGATTTGGCTTTCGGTTTTGAAGCCGACGATTTCGGTTTCGCTTTTTTCGCAGCTTTGGGTTTCGCGGATTTCGATCTCGAAGCTTTGGGTTTTGAAGCTTTGGGTTTGGCTTTCGATTTCGACTGCGTTTTCGGTTTCGATTTGGCCGACGCGCTTTTCGACGCCGACTGTTTTTTGGATTTGGTCTCCGCCATTTTCCTCTCTCCTCGGGGGTGTTCCCTATTAGGTCAGGTACCCAATCCATTGAGTGCAAATCACGCTGAGTGCGGCTAAATCAGCATGAATGAACGCTTGCGGCGCTCTTCACGACCTCGAACGCGCTGCCCGGGATCCGCTTCAGCTGGTTGAGGTTGTCGTCGTCCCAGCGGCGGTCGCTGCTGCCGGAGAAGAACCAGTTGGAGCCGTTGTCGGCGACGATCAGGCCGTAGCGCTTCATCGCTTGGGCGATCGTTCTCGCCGGGCCGCTGAAGCCGCCGAGGCCGTAGCCCGCCTTGAGCCGCAGGCGCAGGCCCATCGGGGGCGCGCTCGGGTTGGGGGTGTCGCCGGCACAGTGGGAGGCAGGGTGTACCCAGGCGTTGCGGGTGCTCTCGACGGTGACGCGGATCGCGTGGTCGAGGTGACCGGCAGCGACTTCGTCGTAGCGGACGAGGCCGGGGAAGATCGGGAGTCCGGCGGCGTCGGCCGAGGTCCAGCCGTCGGGTCGACGGGCGCCCGAGCGGAGGTCCCATTCGGTCCCCGAGTCGGCGTTCCAGTGCGGCTGCGGCTTGGCGACGTAGAAGGCGCGGTAGAGCTCGAAGAGCTTGCAGGCCGAGCGGTCGACGACGAGCAGGTGGCGGTCCCCGTCCGAGCCGTTGCCGCCCTCGACCGGCGCCCGCGGCGGGACCGGGAACGGCCCGGGGTCGCTCTCCGCGCCGTAGGCGGTGTAGTGGATCGGCAGCTTCGGCTGGCCGGCGCCGACGACCGAGTAGGGGAAGCCGTAGGGGCGCGGCGAGCCGAAGTCGGGATGCAGGCGGTCGCCGCCGTGGGCGTCGATGTAGGCGATGTAGGCGGACGAGCGCGGGTCGCGCGGCGCCTTCGAGATGTCCTGGTTCCAGGCGGCCTCGGTAGGAAGCGATGGCGCGTGCGGTCCGAGCGAAGCGGGCGGCTGCGGGAAGACCGAGCAGGAGCCGAGGGCGGGGTAGGGGCCGACGGCGTTGGCGGAGGGGATGGCGAGAACTAGCGCGACAAGGGCAAGGGCGAAGCCGGCCGCACAAGCGGGGGGAGTTATCGCTGTATATCGATGAAAAGTCCCACCACTCGCCGCTCTTGCCTTCGGCATGCGTTCACCGTACCCGGGTAGGTTCGCCGCATGGACGTTTGCCTGATGATCGAGGGGCAGGAGGACGTGACCTGGGAGGACTGGCTGGCGCTTGCCGCTGCCTGTGAAGAGCACGGCGTGGGGACGATGTTCCGCTCCGACCACTATCTCTCGGTTGACGACCGGCGCGAGCGCGGCTCGCTCGATGCCTGGGGGACGATCACCGCGCTTGGGGCGGTCACCGAGAAGCTGCGGCTGGGGACGATGGTCTCGCCGGCGACCTTCCGCCATCCCGCGGTGCTGGCCAAGGCGGCGGTCACCGCCGACCACGTCTCCGGCGGCCGGGTGGAAGTCGGGATCGGCGCCGGCTGGTGGGAGCGCGAGCACGAGCTCTACGGCTTCGAGCTTCCGCCGACGGGCCCCCGCATGGACGCGCTCGAGGAGCAGATGCAGATCGTCCGCGGCCACTGGGGAGAGGGACCATTCAGCTTCGACGGCGAGCACTTCTCGGCGCATGGGCTCGACGCGCTGCCGAAGCCGCTGCAGCAACCGCTGCCGCTGATCCTCGGCGGCCGCGGCGGGCCGCGCAGCCTGCGCCTCGCCGCTCGTTACGCGGACGAGTACAACACGGTGATGGCGACGCCGGAGGAAGTCGCCGACATCCGCAGGCGGCTCGACGAGGCGTGCGAAGCGGAGGGACGCGACCCGGCGAGCCTGCCGCTCTCGATGATGACCGGCTGGCTGGTCGGCGCCGACCGCGACGAACTCGTCGACCGCGCCTCCCGGCTCTCGCAGTGGAAAGGCGAGGGCGGCGACGGCGAGGCCTTCATCGCCGGCCTTCGGGACAGCACCATCCTCGGCACGGTGGACGAGGCGATCGAGCAGCTGCGCGAGCTCGAGGCGGCGGGGCTGACGAGGATCATGGGACAGCACCTGCTCCACCGCGATCTAGACGCGGTCGCCTTGATGGGTCGTGAGATTGGGCCGCGGGTCTAACGCGAGTCCGCGTCAACCCGTACAGAGCCCGGGCTATTGCGGGCTTGCGGGCTCGGCGGTGCCGTAGATCGCGCGCAGCCAGATCTCGACGAGGACGTCGAGGACGCGGTCGTCTTCCAGTGAGGGGGACTCGTCGGCGAAGGTGGCGTACTGGACGCGCTCGTTCATCTGCACCAGAGCGATCGCGAGGTCGCGGGCGGCCTCGCCGGGGGGAGCGGCGCCGCGGGCGCGCTCGGCTTCGATCACCGCGGCGACGTCGGCGACCCAGCCCTCCATCACCTCGGCCCAGAGGCCGCGCGCTTCGGGGTTGGTCATCCGCAGTTCGGCGGCGGCGAGGGTGACGGCGCGGCGGGAGCGGAAGGCCGAGTAGAGGTCCTCGAGGCTCTGGCGCAGGCCGGCTCGCGGGTTGCCTTCGGCCAGCGTCCGCAGTGCCTGCTCGCGACTGCCGGCTGCGGCGGCGACGAGGCGGTCGACGATCGTCAACACCACCGCGTCCTTGGAGGGAAAGTAGAAGTAGAAGGTGGGGCGGGAGATGCCGGCGCCTTTGGCGAGGTCGTCGACCGAGATCTCGCTCAGCGGCCGTTCCTCCAGCAGCCGCTCGGCGGTCTCGAGGATCGCCCGCTCGCGATCGTCGCCGCTGGCGCGGGTGGCGCGGCGACCACGTCCGCTGGCGGCAGCTTTGGGTTTGGCGGCGGTCGGCATCGGGTTCCACGATACATTGCGTCGAGAGATTCGACAAGTAGTTGACTCACTCGACACAGTGTTGATAAAGTCCCCGCGAGTGAGCAAGCCGCCCGAGGAGATTCTTATGCCCAGCACCAGCAGCCCAGAGCGTGAGCACGTCAACGTCCTGATCGTCGGTGCCGGCCTCTCCGGCATCGGCGCTGCCGTCCACCTCCAGCAGAACTGCCCCGAGAAGAGCTACGCAATCCTCGAGGCGCGCGAGTCGATGGGGGGGACCTGGGACCTCTTCCGCTATCCCGGCATCCGCTCGGACTCCGACATGTTCACCCTCGGCTACTCGTTCAAGCCGTGGCGGGGACCGAAGTCGATCACTGACGGCGGCTCGATCCTCGACTACATAAGGGAGACCGCCGAGGAGTACGGGGTGGAGGGGAACGTTCGCTTCCGCCACAAGGTCCTCGCTGCCGAGTGGTCTAGCGCGGAGTCGCGCTGGGCCGTCCGCGCCGAGCGCGACGGCGAGCCGGTCGAGCTC